>Ga0187809_10000613_pt1 | contig 18434 bp, 10 predicted proteins | sample NC_wetland_sal_i_8_FD_132415 | JGI IMG/M metagenome (GOLD analysis project Ga0187809, IMG submission 132415) | Wetland sediment microbial communities from Neuse River Estuary, North Carolina, USA - ASW_4 | ecosystem: Environmental > Aquatic > Freshwater > Wetlands > Sediment | place: USA: North...
CATCGGCCTTGTTTCCGGTGTCGTTCAGCGCAACCCCAAGATGATAGAGGATGCGCGGATCGTTGTGCCCCTCGGCGCCCGCCTGGCGCAGCAGCGCGAGACCGGTCTGCGCTTTGCCGGATTTGGTGAGGATCCACCCAAGCGTGTCGGCGGTCTGCGCGGTGGGCGCCAGGATGTAGGCTTGCCGTGCCAGGCCCAAGGCGCGCGGGTCTTTCTGTTCCTGGTAAATCCAGGCCAGGTTGTTCAGCGCGACCGCATCATGCGGCCGCTTCGCCAGCAGCGCGACCAGGTTCTTCACCGCTGCATCGAGTTGCCCGGCGCCGATCTGCATCTCCGACAGTTCCTGCTGCGCGCTCACATCGTCCGGGTGCTTCGCCGCCCAGGCCTGCACGGTGGCGACCGCTGCTTCCTTGTTGCCCTGGCGAAGCTGCGCACCGGCCAGCCGCAGCACCAGGAAGCTGGAGGGATCGGCCGCCATTGCCTTCTGGTAGGCCTTCACCGCATCGTCCGGCCGGTTCGCTGCAAGATAGACGTCGCCGTCCAGCGCGCGCGCCGGTGCGAAACCCTGGTCCTGGCTCTGCAATTGGTTGGCCGTTGCCAGGGCGGCGTTCAGCCCCTTGGCCTTCAGGTCGATCAGAGCATAGTCCTGGTACAGCTGGTAATTGCGTGGCGTTGCGGCGATGCCGGCCTGCACGACGTTGCGCGCCTGCTCGAAATTCCCGGCTTCGACGAGCAAGCTGACCAACTGATGCCTTACGCCCACCAGCGTCCGGTCCGATTTCAGCAGTTCGGTATAAACCGCGATTGCCTGATCCTTCTGCCCCATCGCGATATAGGCCGCGGCCTTGACGTTCAGCAGCAGCGCGCTGTCGGGGGCGCTCTTCTCCTTCGCCACGAGATCGAGCGCTTTCTGCGGCGTTCCCTGCCGGATGTACAAATTCCCCAGGGCCGCGGTCAGCCGCGGGTTGTTCGGTGTGGCGGCATGCGCCTTCTCGACCAGCGCGACCGCTTTCGGAACCTGGTTGGTCTGCACATAATCATTCGCCAGCATGGTCAAAGCCGGTTCGGCGCCGGGATGTTCGGCCAGGATGGCCTCGAGCATCTTCTGCGCTTCCGGCCCGCGCCCCAGCATCGCGGTAACCCGGACGAGATTGATCTTCGCCGGCATGAAGTCGGGGTTCTTCTCGACGATGTCGGCAAAGTCCTGCCGGGCGCCCTCGATGTCGAGTTCAGCCAGCTTCAACAGCCCCTGCAGGTTCTGCAGCTCCGGCGAATTGCCCTGCGCGGCCTTGATCTGCGCCAGGGCATGCTGCGCCTTTTGCATGTCGCCGGTGGCAAGCGCGGCGGAGAACAGCGCTTCGCCAACAGCAGGGTCCTTCGGCGCGAGCTTCAGCGTGCGCTCCAGGTCGGCCATCGCCGCGTCGGGATCGCCCATGCTCAGCCGGGCGGTCGCCAGCCGGGTCTGTACACCCACATTGCCGGGCGCCAGCTCTTCGGCTTTCTGGAACGACTTGACGGCGTCGGCGGGGCGGCCGGTTGCGGCATAGGCCCGCCCCAAAATGTCGTAGATTTCCGCGTCCGCCTTGCCGGAATCCACGAACTTGGCCAGCGTGGCGATCGCCTGATCGGGACGGCCACTGGCGAAGTCGAGCCGCGCCGCCAGCTTGTTGGCGTTCGGATCGTCCGGCGCGCGCGCGAGGTAGCGTGCCGCCGCCTCGTGTGCCTGCGCCAGCTCGCCGAGCTGCTCCTTCACCACGCCGACGAGGTAGTAGGCACGGGGCAGCTGGGCGATGAAGGGGGAGATTTTTTCAAGATCGGCGTCGGCAGCCTTGTAATTCCTGTTCTGGGCGGCAACCACCGCATCAAGGTAGATTGCCTGGACATTCCCGGGCATCGCCTTCTGCACCATGGCGATGTCGCTTTTGGCCACATCGAACTTGTTCAGCGCGATTGCCAGGGACGCCCGCTCCAGGCGGGCCGCCAGCAAGCCGGGCTGTTGCGTTATCAGCTCGTCGAGTACCTTGAGGGCGCCCTCGCCATCATGCTTCATACGCAGAAGCTGCGACCTGGCGAGCAACACCTCGGGTGACCGCGGCTGGATTCCCGCCGCACGATCGATGCTGTCCTGTGCTGCTTTCAGGTCGCCGCGCGACTCCGCGAGGCGGGCTTCCGCCAGCAGCGGATCGACTGAATTGGGCGCGGTACGAGCGGCCTGCTCGAAGGATTTCTGGGCCGCGTCCAACTCGTGCTGGTTGGCCTGGGCGTAGCCCCGATAGACCAGGATCGTTGCATCCAGATCCGGATTGTTGGTGTTCGGCTTCAACTCGTCCAGCACGGACTTGAAGCGGCGCTGCGCCATCAGGCTGCGTGCCAGAAGCGGGATCACGCGCTTGGCTTCGAGTCCACGGGCCTGCGCCGCCCTGGCCTCACGTTCGGCGGCGACCGGATCGCCGAGTTCCAGCGACACGGTACCGAGCAGGAAATGCGCCTCGGCGTTTTGCGGATCGGACCGGACCGCGTTGCGGAACTCGATCTGCGCCGAGCGAAGATCGCCTTTCTGCAATGCGGTTCGGCCGCTGGACAGGTAATCGGCATGCGCCGCGAGCGGCCACGCGCCGATCCAGGCGCTCAACAGCAGCCCACCGACATATTTGTAACGCATGAAGGTTACCTTTGATCCTTTAGCCATAGCTGGCGCCGGTTTCCGTCGGACCCGCGCCGTCAGGTTCGGCGGCGTGCTCCCCGGGGCGAGCGGGCTCGGTTTCTAGACCGTGTGCCTGCATCAGGCCATACAAAGTTGGCCGGCTGATGCCCAGCAGCCTGGCCGCCAGGGCGAGCGTGCTGTTGCTGCGGGCCAATGCCAGCTGGATCACCTCCCGTTCGGCGCGCAACCTGGCGGCACGCAGATCGAGGTCGGGCAGCACGCCCGAACCGGCAGCCAGCTCCATATCCTCCGCCTCGATCAGCCGGCGTTCGGCCATGACGACCGCCCGCTTCATGCGGTTTTCCAGTTCGCGCACGTTGCCCGGCCACTCATGCGCCATGATGGCGGCTGCGGCACCGTCGGAGAAGCTGCGGATGTTGCGGGAATATTCCTGATTGAACCGGTTGAGGAAGTAATTTGCCAGCAGCATCATGTCGCTGCCGCGTTCGCGCAGCGGCGGAATGCGAATGGTGACCGCATTCATGCGATAGAACAGGTCGCTGCGGAACACGCCGGCCGCAACGCGTTCGTCCAGGTTCTGGTTGGTGGCGGAGACGATGCGCACGTCCACCTGGATGCGCTGGCGTCCGCCGACCCGTACCACGATCTGGTCCTGCAGGAAGCGCAGCAGCTTGACCTGCAGCGGGTGGGGCAGGTCGCCGATCTCGTCCAGGAACAGGGTACCCTTGTGGGCGCTTTCGATCTTGCCGATCGTCTGTTTCACCGCGCCGGTGAAGGCGCCGCGTTCGTGGCCGAACAGCTCGCTTTCCAGCAGGTTCTCCGGGATGGCGCCGCAATTGATGGCGACAAAGGGCTGCTTGGCGCGCGGACCGAGTTCGTGCAAGGCGGAGGCAAGTGCTTCCTTCCCCGTGCCACTCTCGCCCAGCAGCAGGACGGGAACATTTGCGGTCGCCAGCTTCTCGACATCACGGCACACCTTGAGCATCGCCGGATGGTTGGTGACGATGCGATCGATCGGCGAACGCGGCAGCGGGGCGGCGAGGCGGCGGTTCTCCTCCTCCAGGCGGTACAGCTTCAGGCCACGGTCGATGATCGTGCGAAGGACATCGAGCTGGACCGGCTTTTCGCAAAAATCATACGCACCGGCGGAAACCGCCTTCAGTGCGTTCTTGCGTTCACCATTGCCGGTGACGACCACGACCTTGGTTTCAGGGGCGATCCGCAGGGCTTCCTCGAGCGTGGCGAAGCCCTCGCTGACGCCGTCCGGGTCGGGCGGCAGGCCGAGGTCCATCAGAATGACCGGCGGGTGTTCCTTCCTGACGATGGCAAGCGCCTGGGGACGCGCGTGCGCCATGACGACGTCCCACTCGGGAAACGCCCACCGGTACTGCGAACACAGTCCTTCGTCGTCCTCGACAATGAGCAGTCTTGGTTTGGTCATCCGTCGCGTCCAGGTCAGGCGGACAGCAGGGTCGGCTGCGACGCTTCAGCGTCCAGAGCCGGCAGGAAGATCCGCATCGTGGTGCCCTCGCCCGGCCGGCTCAGCACAAGAAGATCGCCACCTGCCTCGCGCAGCAATTCGCGGGACTGGTAGGCACCGATGCCGTGGCCGCCAGCCTTGGTACTGCTGAAGGGCTGGAACAGTGTATCCCGGATGAACTCGGGCGTCATGCCCGGGCCCTGGTCGGTGACATCCACCACGATATGCAGCCGGTCGTGGCGCACCTTCACGACGATCGGAGCCGAACCGCCTGCCTCGACGGCGTTGTTCAACAGATGGCTGACAGCCGCATCGAACGAGTCCGGGTTAAGGGCCGTGCCGCCCTCGCCGCCATCGGTCTCCAGCGTGATGCTGGCCCCGGTTGCGCCGCGGCATGACTGGATCAGGCCGACCAGACGTTCGGCCGGGGTGATCAGCGCATGGTCGCGCTCCTGCCGCTCTGCCTCCAGCCGGGTCAACAGGCGGGTGATCTTGCTGACCGATGCCCGCACGGTCGCGAGCATATCACGCTGGAACTCGGGATTGTCGGCATGGACCTCGGCGTTGCTAAGCAGCATGGAGAGCTGACCGGAGACGTTCTTGATGTCATGAATGACGAATGCGAAACGCTGGCTGTATTCGCGCAACTGGCGGGTCTGCGACAGCACCTCGGCAGCCCGTCGCTCAGCGATCCGGCTGGCGACCTCGCGCCCGACCACACCTAGCAGGGCGAAGACCTCGCGGTCCAGCTTGAACTGGGCGCGCGATTGCGCCAGCACGACGAAGCCGATCAGCTGGCCGAGGTGATCGAGCGGCACGGCGAGCCAGATGCGGGGCAGTTCGGCGAACCACTGCGCCGCCTCCGGCAGGCGGTCGAGTTCGACCACGCGGTTGCCGTCGCCGAATTCCGGCAGCAGATCATGGCCGGGTGGAATGGGCAGGGTGACCGCGGGCATGTTCCAGGACCCGGCCCATCCGAAGGCGACCTCATCCGGCGCACGCACGAACAGGGCGCCCGCCGGGCTGTCCACGACTTCGGCCACGGCGCGGATCGCACGGGTGTGCAGACCGGTATGGGCCTGTGGCGCGGTCAGAGTCGCGATGCAGCGCATCCATTCCCGCCGGTAATCATAGCGATGGCTGTAGAAGTGATCGACCAGGATGCTGCGCAGGCGGGAGCGGGCGGAGGCGGAGGTGACCAGGACGGCGATTACCACCACGCCGCCGAAGATCAGCGTGACCTCGGCGACGAGGCCCCATTCCGCGCCGCCCCGGCGGAAGATCTCGCCGGTGAACGCAAGGCCAAGCAGGAAAATGCCCGACAGGACCAGGGTTGCACTGTGGAAGACCACGTCGCGCGAGACGTGGATGTCGATCGACCAGCGCCGGTTGCGGACAGCGGCCAGGGCCAGCAACGGCGCAGCCAGTAACATCGCCGGCGCGCGGGCTTCGAACAGAGCCGGCGATACGCGATGGAACAGCAGCGCGTCCGAGTAGAGCAGCAGATCGTAGAGAAATACCCCGCCAAGCGCGATGCAGAGCAGGTTGACGTTCCAGCGCTGATCCGGGGCGGTATTGAAATAGAGATTCTCGACCAGCAGGATGCTCGCCACGGCGAAAGCCAGCCTGGTGGCAATGCTGACCAGCCAAAGGCTACCGCCGGCCGAATGCGCAAGGTGATCCACCAGGGGAAGGCCGACGACCATCATCAGGGCAAGCAGGCCCATTGTGGCGAAGGCCTGCCGGAGCTGCCGCTGGGCGCCGACCGTGTGGCGGTAAAGATGCAGCGCAAAGCCGTACCATGCGACTGAGCGGGCAAGCTCCAGCCACCAGGCGATCCTGGCCAGGGAAGCGCTCCAGGACGCCGCGACGGCGATCGCCCAAGCCGCCGTAATCAGGCTGGCGCCAATCAGCCAAAGGCCGGTTCGGCTGCGCGTCCGATGCAGCAGGATCAGACCGGCCAGGACCACATAAAGCAAGGCGCACGCCGCGTGCAGCAACACCACGCCGGGTACCGGAGGGATCATGGCGCTGGAGGGATCATGGCGCTGGAGGGATCATGGCGCTGAAAGGGTCAGAGCAGTGGAGGGCGCATGGCCCGGTCCTGGCACGAGCGCGCGGCAGCGTCACGGCCCGGAACGGCCGCGACGCGGTTTGCCACGTCAGCGTGCTCCCTCGCGGAACAGAATGACGCGCACGGTCGAGAACATGATCAGCAGATCCAGCAGCGGGCTGCGATTCTTCACATAGTACAGGTCGTAGGCCAGTTTTTCGCGGGCATCCTCGACCGATGCCCCGTAGGGGAAGTTCACCTGCGCCCAACCCGTGAGCCCTGGCTTCACGTAAGCTCGGCCGCGGTAGAACGGGATGATCTCGGCCAGCTGTTCGACGAACTGCGGACGCTCGGGCCGCGGCCCGATCATGCTCATTTCGCCGCTCAGCACATTGAACAGCTGAGGCAGTTCATCGATCCGCATCGGCCGGATGAAGCTGCCCACCCGCGTGATGCGCGGATCGCCGAGCTGCGCCCAGCGCGGATTCCCGGCGTCTTCGGCATCGGCCCGCATGCTGCGGAATTTCAGCAGGGTAAACGGCTTGCCGTGCAGGCCGGTGCGTTCCTGCCGGTACAGCACCGGGCCGGGACTGTCGAGTTTGATCATCAATGCCGTCAGCACCATCAGCGGCAGGGTCAGAAGCAGGAGGACAAGGCTGACGGCGATATCCATGGCACGCTTGACCGCTGCGTCGATCCGACCGGCGGCGAACCCGTCGGCGCCAAGCAGCCAGCCGGCGTCGATCGTGTCGAGGTCAATGCGTCCGAGATGCTGCTCGCAAAAGCCAGTGTCCCGCAGGATGCGTGCGCCGCGCAGTTTGCTGTCGAGCAGGGCCTGGGCGAAGCCGTCGTCCTCGAGGCCGGTTGCGATGACGATGCCCCAGATGCGTTGCTGGCGCAGCGTCTCGAGCGCCGGCGCGCGCTCCCCGGGAGCGACCAGGACCGGCTCGAAGCGGGCGGCGTAGCGGCTACGGAGCATGGCGATGATCCGCGCGGCGCGTGCACCCGAACCGAGCACCAGAACGCGCCGGGTAAGCAAGCTGCGCTGTGCCAATGCGGCGAAGGCGAGCCGCATCAACACGACGCAGCCGACCCAGACCAGCAGCATCGCGACGATCCAGAGTACGGTACGGCGGGACATGCCGGCATGCGAGCCGGAGACGATCAGCAGGGCCAAGGCCACGGCGGCCGCTCCGGCCACGGCAATCTTGACGAACATGCTGCGGCGGTCGCGGGAGAACCCTGGCCGGTACAACCCGACAAGGGCGACGCTGCCGGCTGCAACAAAGGCGACACACACCGCGAGAGCTGCCACGGCGGATGGATCGGCCCCCCAGGAGGGGGTGTCCGACAGGCTAAGGGCGGCCAGAATAAGGGCAAAGGAGAGGGCGAACTCGATCACGCCCAGTGCGGCGGTTTCCAACGACAAATACTGCGCCAGCACGCGAGTCATGCGCCCCCCCAGCTACGGCCGCCCGTCACCGGGTCAGCCAAACACGCGAAGCCGGCTGCTTTGTCCATCCGGTACACGCCACATACGAACACGAGCAAACAGCGTCGCCCTGAACGGCGTCAGGGCGGGTTGCTCAGGCGGCGCAAATTGCCAGATTTCAGGATACGGTTCAATGTTTCTTACCAACGTTCACTAAAATTGCCCGGCAGGGATACGCCTCGCCTGGAACGGGCGGGCGGCCCGGGTCGGGCACGCCCGGGGAGTTGGCGCTGGTGGAGGTGGCCTTGGGAGGTTGGTATCGGGAGTTGGCCCGGCTGAGCTGGCCCGGATGAGCGGGAATGAAGCGGACCGGACGGCCGCGACGAAGGGGCCGCAGCCCGTCGAAGACCCGGCCATGGCGCCGCAACCGACGTCTCCCTGGTGGAGAAGGGATCACTATCAATCGGTTGCCCGGTGCGTTTCGCGATGCTATAGGCCGCTTCACAAACCGGAGAGTGGCAATCAGTCCACAACACCGGCCGGGACGCTGTTATTGGAGGCGTGTAGCTCACTGGCAGAGCGCTGCCCGTACACGGCAGAGGAGGGGGTTCGATTCCTTCCGCGCCTACCGACCATTCCACCAGGAATCCTCGAGGTTGAAAGTGACTGTCCGGACGGTACCGCTGGCGCTGCTCCTTCTGTCCCTGTTTGCCGGCGCACTGGCCGGCTGCTCGCAAAAACTCGGCCCGACGGCAACGACGGTTCCTTCAACTGGGGCGGGTGCCAAGGCGACGGCCGGCAACTCGTCGCCAGCTGCCGCCGACAATTACATCATCGGGGCGGGCGATACGCTCAGCGTGTTCGTTTATCAGAACCCGGACCTGAGCGAGGCATCGGTCGCGGTGCGGCCGGACGGACGCATCTCCGTGCCGCTGATCGAGGACATCATGGCGGCGGGCAAAACCCCCACCGTCCTCGCGCGGGACATTGAAGCGCGGCTGAAGAAGTATGTCCGGGATCCGAATGTGACGGTGATCGTCCGCTCCTTCATCGGGCCGCCCAGCCGGCAGATCCGGGTGATCGGCGAAGCGACCGACCCGCAGGCGATCCCCTACCGCGACAACATGACGCTGCTCGACGTGATGATCGCCACCAAGGGGCTGACCAAATTCGCCTCCGGCAACCGCGCCATGGTTGTTCGGCGCCTCCCGTCGGGCAAGGAGGAGGAGATCCATGTCCACCTCAACGACCTTTTGAAGGACGGCGACATCCGCCAGAACATTCCAATGCAACCGGGCGATATTCTGATTATACCGGAGTCGTGGTTCTGAGCATGCCGGCAGCGGGAAGGCGCGAAGAAGGTGGATCATCATGAACGACCTGCGAATCACGATTGAGCAGTACCTTCATGCGGCATGGCGGCGGCGCTGGGTCGGCGTGGGCATCGCCTGGCTTGCCTGCCTGGTTGGCTGGGCAGGCATCTACGTGATCCCGAACAAGTTCGAAGCCAGCGCGCGCCTGTATGTCGATACCGACGCGATCCTGACGCCGCTGCTGCGCGGCGTTGCGGCGGATTCGGCGCCGATGGCGCAGTTGGAACTGCTGCAGCGAACCCTGCTCAGCCGGCCGAACCTGGAAAAGCTTATCTCGAAGACTGATCTCGACCTGACGATCCATGGTCCAGTGGATCGCGAGCGAACCATCGAGCGGCTGCAGCAAGAGATCAAGGTGACGCCGCAGACCAACAACCTGTTTACGATCACCTACCGCGATGCACGACCGAAGATGGCCTATGACGTCGTGCAGACGCTGCTGACCATCTTCATCGAGAGTGCAACGGGCGGCAATCGGTCGGACATGGACAACGCGAGGCGCTTCCTGCAGAACCAGATCGCCTCCTATGAGCAACAGCTCCGCGCGGCGGAGAAGCGGCGGGCTGATTTCCGCGCCCGCTATGTCAACGTCCTGCCGGAATCCGGATCGAATGTTTCGGCAGTGGACGCCGCGCGTCAACGGGTAGAGGCACTCACCGGCCAACTGAAGGACGCCATCGCCGAGCGGGACCTGCTGAGACGGGAACTCGCGAGCACCCCGGCCATGGTCAGCGAATCAGCTGCCGTGCAACAGCATACGCAGTCGCAGCTGCAGCAGGCCGAGGAACGGCTGCACATGCTGTTGCTGAAGGATACGCCAGACCATCCGGACGTGATCGCCCAGGAGCGGCTGATCGCGGCTCTCAAGAGCGGGGCGATCCCGGCCACTGGCAGCACCGGCGACACTGGCTTCCAGGGCCACGGCCGGAATGGCCAGGCGGCCGGGGGCAGTTCCGTCCCGAACCCGGTGTACGACCATCTGAAGGTCAAGTTGGTCGATGCCGATACACAGGTGTTGACACTGACGCGTCAGAGCGAGGCCGCGCAGCAGAATGTGGCGCGCCTGGATAAGATCCTTCGCGAACAGCCGGGATTGCTGGCCGAGTACCAGAACCTGGACCGCGACTACGGCGTCATGAGTTCGATGTACCACGAACTGCTTGGCCGGTTGCAGGCGGCAAACGTTGCTCAGGCGGCCGACACGCAGGCCGACAAGGTCAAGATTCTGGTGGTCGATCCGCCGCAGATGCCGCATTTGCCGGTCGCGCCGAAGCGCGGATTGCTGATCTCCGCCGTGCTTCTCCTGGGACTTGGCGCCGGGGTTGGCGCCCCCGTCCTGTTCGGACAATTCGACAACTCGTTCGGCTCGGTTGATTCGTTGCGCACCCTCGGGTTGCCGGTCCTGGGCGGAATCTCCGTGCTAGGTATTGCACCCTTGCGCCAGCGGCTCATGGTGGTTGCGCGGATCGGCATCGCAGTGGCGGTCCTGGTCGGGCTCTACGGCGGGTTGATGGTCTACGTCATGCGCAACAGCGCCCTCATCTGACCTATGCGGCCACAGCCCGCTCGGGCCGGCGTTGCGGTCCACCGATCACCGCAACCCCATGCGACGAGCGCATCCGGTCACGCAAACCCGCTGATGCTGCCGCGGCCGGTTGACAAGCAGCCGGTGAACAAAACGGGAGTAAGGCCGATCGCCTGGCGTTCACCTGGGTATCCGAGTCCCGGCCATCGGGCAGAGCTGACGGGTGATCAAGTTCACCGCGCGTGCGCATCGGTGCAGAGCGGCAATCGGTTCGATCCCCCGCTTGGCCGCACGGCCGGTCCCCGGCTCTTTGCGTCCTGACCGGGCACAAGGGGAATCAGCATGGCACTCATCCGCGGATCGTATCGGATTGCCACCTGCGTTCTCGGCGCGGCCGCCGGCCTGGTGTTCCAGCCGGGGCCGGCGGCGGCATTCCCGCTCGATGATCCGCTGCATCCTTCGATCGTGCCGGCCGGCGGCGAACTGGCCGCGCCGGACGTGCAGCAGCTGAACCATCAAATGGGCCTGCTGTCCGGCTTCGGATCGGCCCCGACCGGATGGACGGTATCGCCAAGCATCGGGCTTCAGGAGGCATTCACCGACAACATCCTCCAGACGCACGAACCCCGGCGCTGGGACGTGATCACGATCATCAGCCCCGGCATCGACGTGGTGGGCGACACCAGTCGCGTGCAGCTGCGGCTGAGCTATCAGCCCGAGCTGCAAATGCATCTCAGGACCGGCTCGGAGAATGCGCTGACCCATCAGCTCAACGCCACCGGCCGGATTACGGTGATCCCGGACCTGCTGTTCGTCGATGTGCGCGGTCTGGCCGGCGTGCAGTCTTTCAGTGGCGGGGTCGGTGGCCTCGGCACACTCGGGGCATCTTCGGTCGGCGCACTCGCTATCGGGTCGCTGGCGCAAACCAGCCAAGTCGGCGCCGCGAAACAGGACCTGTATCAGAGCTCCAGTTTCTCCATTTCCCCCTACCTGCTGCACGATTTCGGCGACACCGGCACGGGCAGGATCGGGCTATCGCTGAGCGAGACGAGCACCTCCCAGATCAGCGGCTTCACCGCGATGCCTTTCCTGGCTGGCGGCGGGAATGCCCAGCGCCAGACCGATATCGAGGAGACCGCCAGCTTCCAAACCGGAAGCATTTTCAGCCGAGCGCGAGACACCGTCTCGGTAAGTGCCGACCAGTCCTTCGGCTACGGGCAATCCTCGGCCGTCGGGCTGGCCGGCGTTGGCGATTCGGATCGTGAGTCCGTCAACAACCGCGTGGACTACGTCTGGGATCAGAGCGTCAGTTTTTACGGCCAGTTTGGTTGGGAACGGCTGAATTACAGCAACCCTTCCTACTATAGCCTCAACGGTCCTACCTGGGGGTTCGGCGCGACTTTCACGCCAGATCCGGACACCAGCATCACGCTTGGTTATGGCCGGCAGGACGGGACCACCAGCTTCACGTTTGACGGTCACTATGCCATCACCGCGCGAACCACGCTGGCCGGGAGCTATCATAGCGGGGTGACCACGCAGACGGGCCTGCTGCGGAACCAGCTCTTCGCCTCTTCCGTCGCCAATAACGGCAGTCTGGTGAACAGCGTGACCGGCGCACCGCAATTCCTGTCGGTCAACGCGCTCGGCCTGACACCCGGCGTGTTCCGATTCTCCGACCTCACCCTGAGTGCGGTAACAGTACTCGAACGGGACACCGTCACGGCCACCTTGTCCTATACCACGCGAACACCTGTGGGTTCCGGTTCCACGGGTTTGCCCAGCGAGGCAAAGACCGCCGGCGTCTCGTGGGTCCACCTGATCACCCCCAGGCTGACCTTGAACACCAGCCTGTACTTCAGCACCGGCACGCCAACCGGCCTGGACAAGGAGAACTCCATCGCGGCCGGCGTGAGCGGGAACTACACATTAAGCGAGACAGTTTCGGCCTTCGCGCGCTATGCCTTGTTCGAGCGCCAGTCCAGCAGCGCGGCGCTTTCGATGTACCAGAACCTGCTCCTCGTGGGCATCAACAAGCATTTCTGACCAACGGCCAGCGCGTGTACGACAAATTCTACCGACTAGGCGGCGTGCCCTTCCTGTTGACCCCGGACAGCCGATTCTTCTTCGGGTCCAGCGGCCACAGCAGAGCCATGGCCCACCTGGTCTATGGCCTGTCGCAGGAAGAAGGGTTCATCGTCATCACCGGCGAGGTCGGCGCCGGCAAGACCACGCTGGTCGAGCAGCTGTGCTCGCAATTGGACCGGCAGGCCTATGCCATCGCCAGGATCGTCACCACGCAGGTTTCGGGCGATGACCTGCTTCGCCTGATCATGGCGAATTTCGGCCTCGGCGAAACCCAGGGCGTGGACAAGGCCACCCTGCTGCGCCGGTTCGAGCACATGGTGAGCGACCAGCGCCGCATGGGGCGCTGTGTGCTCGTGGTGGACGAGGTGCAGAACCTGTCGGTTGCCGCGCTGGAGGAGCTGCGCATGCTGTCCAACATCACGGTGAACGGCCGCGCATCGGTGCAGACGATCCTGCTGGGCCAGCCGCAGTTCCGCCCGATGCTGGCCAGCCCCGACCTGGAACAGCTGCGCCAGCGCGTGCTGGCATCCTACCATCTCGGACCGCTGACCGAGCGGGAAACCCGGGCCTATATCGAGCATCGGCTGAAGACGGTCGGCTGGAACGACGACCCGCACTGGGACGATGCCGCATTCTTCCAGGTATTCCGGGAAACCGAAGGCATCCCGCGGCGGATCAACACATTGTGTTCGCGCATCCTGCTCTACGCGGCGCTGGATGAGGCACACACCATCACCCGTGCGATGGTCGAACGCACGTCGAGCGAGTTGAACCAGGACCTCGGCGCCGGCCTGGCCAGCACACCGCAGCCAGCGCCGCCGCAGGCTGCCGCACCCATCGGCCAGGACGCCTTGGTCCGGCGCGTCGAAGCGCTCGAGCAAACGACCGCCCGCCAGCAGCGGGTGTTTCGCCGGCTGCTGGATCTGCTGGGCTCGGGGGCGGAGGCGTCTCGATGACCACCCGATTCCCGGTCCGCAACGCCATGACGGTGGATGTCGAGGATTGGTTCCAGGTTCAGGCCTTCGCCCACTGCATCCGGCGCGACGACTGGCCCAGGCTGCAAGCGCGGGTCGAGGCGAATGTCGAGCGCATCCTGACGCAATTCTCCGCCGCCGGGGTCAAGGCGACCTTCTTCACACTCGGCTGGATCGCACAGCGTCATCCGGCGACGGTCCGCCGCATCGTCGAAGCCGGCCACGAACTGGCCAGCCATGGCTGGGATCATACCAAGGCCGACACCCAGGATCCGGCAACCTTCCGGGCCGACGTGCGGCGCGCGCGGGAAACGCTGGAAGATATCGGCGGCGTTGCCGTCTCCGGCTACCGGGCGGCGACCTTCTCGATCAACGCCAGCAACCCCTGGACATTCGCGATCCTCGCCGAGGAAGGCTACCGCTACAGTTCCAGCGTCAATCCGATCCGCCATGACCTGTACGGCATGCCGGATGCGCCCAGGACGCCTTACCGCGTCGCCGGCGGCGCGCTGCTGGAAATTCCCATGACCACCCTGCGCGTCGGCACACGCAACTGGCCCTGCTCCGGCGGCGGCTATTTCCGGCTGCTGCCCTATGCCGCCTGGCGCCATGCCCTGGCCCGGGTGAACCGGTATGAGAGACAATCCGGCATCTTCTATTTCCACCCATGGGAGATCGACCCCGGCCAACCGCGCGTCGCGGATTGCGGCTGGAAGTCGCGCGTAAGGCATTATACCAATCTGGGGCAGATGTCCGCCAAGCTCGACCGGGCCTTGCGGGATTTCGCCTGGGACCGGATGGACCAGGTGTTTGCCGATCTGCTGGCGGTGCCGAACGCGCCGGTGTCCGCGCCACAACCGGCTGCCTGAACTCGTAGAGACCCCCACCTTCATGTCTGTTCGTGTGCGATCACTGGATGAGTCCAGCAGTCCGGCCTGGGACGCCTTCGTCGAGGCGAGCCCTCAAGGCACTTTTTTCCACCGCGCGGCCTGGGCCAAGGTGATCGCCGCCGCATTCGGCCACCGCACGCATTTCATCTATGCCGAACAGGATGGTGCGATCACCGGCGTGCTGCCGCTGGCCCAGGTGCATACGTGGCTCTTCGGCAACCGCCTGATCTCCGTGCCATTCTGCGTCTATGGCGGCGTGTTGGCGGCTGATGCCGAAAGCACCGCGGCACTGGAAGCACATGCCATCGACCTGATGCACCGCAGCGGGGCCCAGGCGCTCGAATTGCGCGACCGCGATCCGGTCGCCGGCGACTGGATCAGCCGGCCTGACCTCTATGTGACGTTCCGCAAGCCGATCGAGGGCGACCACGACCGCAATATGAAGGCCATTCCGCGCAAGCAGCGCGCGATGGTGCGCAAGGGCCTCCAGAACGGCCTTGTCTCGGTGTCCGACAGCGATGTCCGCGTGCTGCACCGGGTCTATGCCGAGAGCGTCCGAAACCTCGGCACACCGGTCTTTTCCCGCCGCTATTTCCAGATTCTAACGGAAGCCTTCCGGGGCTGCAGTGACGTTATCACCATCCTGGACGCGGAGCGTCCCATCGCCTCGGTGCTGAATTTCTATTTTCGCGAGGAGGTGCTTCCGTACTACGGTGGCGGCATCGCAGAAGCCCGCCAGCGGGCCGGCAACGACTTCATGTACTGGGAGGTGATGCGCCGCGCCGCGGACCGCGGTGCCCGGCTGTTCGACTTTGGCCGGTCGAAGGTTGGCACGGGAGCCTACGCTTTCAAGCACAACTGGGGGTTTACGCCTGCCCCGCTGCACTATCGCTACCGGTTGGCACAAGGGGCCACCATTCCGGACCACAACCCACTCAACCCGAAATATCGCCTGCTCATTTCTGCCTGGAAGCGCCTGCCGCTCCCTGTCACCATGCTGCTCGGCCCCCCGATCGTGCGGGGCCTGGGTTAGGCGGTGGCGAAGGTTATGCTCAACATTCCGCCTGAACCATGGTATTTTGTCCAACCTGGTGAGACGTCGGCAGAACATTCCCCCTCGACCGCGCCACTCGTGGGATCGGAAGGCATGGGGATTTCGGTGTTGGGGGAACGTCAGATCGTGCGTGACGGCCAGAACACTACCCAATCCGCTCTCTCGCGCTGCCATGGGTACGCCAACGCGGTATCTGCTGGCGTGCTGCAACCAGCGTCGGCGGGCTGTGGCCATGTTGTGACTGGCAGCGCGGCAGGCAGAACGGTCCGAGTCAGGGCAAGGTTGCATGGCCTGGATGCGGCGAAATCTGGGCCGGCTGGCCAAGGACGCAGATCGTCGCCGCCAGCGCGGTCGCAACGCCGAATTGGAGCGGCATTGTGAACGCACCGATCATCGCCGCCCGTCCGGCGCTTCTCGGAACCCGGCCTGGTGTCCGCAGCGTCACCGTCTGGCTGTCGGCCGGGCTGATCGTGCTTGGGCTGCTGTTCCATCTGGAGATCGCGGCCGCCGTCACAGTGTGGATCTCCTCCACGGCCTACAATCATTGCTTCCTGGTGCTGCCCATCGTGGCCTATCTCGTTTGGGACCGCCGGGAAACGCTGCGCGGAATGCGCCCCGTGCCGGTGCCCTTGGCGGCACTCGCCGGCATCCCCGTAGCGCTGGTCTGGCTTGCCGCAGAGCGCCTCGGCATCATGGAGGGACGCCAACTCGCCGCGATCAGCTTCGTTGAGTTGCTGTTTCTGGCGGTGCTGGGGTGGCGCCTGTCATGGGCTTTAGCCGGCCCGCTGCTTTACCTGTACTTTCTCGTGCCCTTCGGTGACTTCCTGACGCCCAGCCTGCAGGATTTCACCACATACTTTGTTCGGGTCGGCCTCAACCTGCTGAACATTCCGGTGTTCATCGATGGCTACACCATCGAGATTCCACAGGGATCATTCTACATTGCCGAGGCCTGCGCCGGCCTGCGCTTCCTGATCGCGTCGATCGCGTTTGGCGCATTGTATGCCCTGGTCATGTACCGGTCCCCGCTGCGGCGCAGCCTGTTCCTGCTCGCCTCGCTTGCCGTGCCCGTCATCGCCAACGGGTTGCGTGCCCTCGGCATCGTCGTGCTTGGCAACATCCTCGGCAGCGCGCAGGCCGCCGCAACCGACCACGTGCTGTACGGATGGCTGTTCTTTTCGATCGTCATCGTGATACTGATCGCTTTGGGCCTGCCGTTCCGGGAAGACCAGAAACGCGCCGATCCCGCACCCAACCGGGCGGAATCACATGGCAGGATGCCACATCCCCACATCCTGCGCGCCGCCGTGCTCGCGGTCGCCGCCGTGTGTCTGGTTGCAGCCATCAGCCCCGCCGTCGCCACCGTACTGCACCCCCGCTCCGACATGATACAGGCTGCGGCCTCGCCGCTCGATTTCGGCCCAGGCTGCACCGCCGCCCCCGACAGCCCGCGGACGCCGCTGAGAGACATCCGCTCCGGCACACGCAGGATCGTGTGCGACGGGCTGGTGCTTCAGGTGAAGATGGTCGTGCTTTCACCCCGTGTAACCGCGGCACCGCTCTTCGCCAGGGAACGCGAAATGAGTGCCAGCCTCCAGTCGGAGGAGGGCATTCAAAGCAGCTGGATTCCGGCGGCCGCAGGCCAGCCGCGCACCTGGCGGCTGTTGAGCAACCCCGAACTGTCCTCCGCCATGGCGGCGGCGATGTGGGTGGACGGCCAACCAACGCAGCCAGGAATGTCGGTTCGCCGTCATCTTGCCTGGACCAGCCTGATGGGGGCGCGGGTGGCGCCCGTCCTGATCACCGTTACGCCCGAGGTCGACTGGTCGCAGCTCACCGTCGAAAAGCGCCGCGATGTGGAGCACCGGCTGGCCAAGGTGCTGCAGGGTTGGCCGGATATGACCATCCAGGTGCGGCGGATCGCCGCTCGCACCTAGCGCGAGACCAGCCTTCGGGTTGAGGTTGAGTGAAGGCCCCGGCGGTCGTCACCCCCAACGCCTGTACCGACCTCAGGCGTGTCCCGACCTCACGCCCGTCTGGGCATCGAAGCATCAGTTGGCGGCGGGATGCGAACGCAGGCGAGCGCGAAGGCGCCCGGCAGCGTGCCGGAGCAGCAAGGCAGCACCCGCCGGACGCCGGGGATTGACCAGCACCAGGCCAATCCGCTGGCGACGCTGCCCCGCCCAGCCCTGTTTGTAGCCATCGTCGCCGCGGCCGAAGTCGATCTCCCTCGCGTGCTCCTGCTCAAGCAGGTGCCGCAGCATCCACGCGGTCAGCACGGTGCCGGGAGATTGCGCCTTGAACGCCTCGTCATGCGCCAGCTTCAGCACGGTCGCGACGCCGTCCTCCACGACCCAAAGCTGCGCCGCCACCGGCTGGCCGCCAAACCGGACCAGGCCCAGGCGCAGCCAACCGGCAGCCGCCCCGACGCGCATCAGTTCGGCGTTGAACCGGGGGAAGGGCTCGGGGTCCTTCCAGCTGCTTGCATACACCTGTTCGTAGGCAGCGACCCCGGCCTGCATCTCGGCCGGGTCGCGCAGGATCTGGATCTGCACCTGGCTGTCCCGTTCGGCGCGCCGCAGGCGGCGGCGGATTGTCTCGCGCAGCGCGCCCTGGCGCGACGCGAGGTAGCGCTGCCAGTCAAGGCCGGCGACCGGTTCATGCCAGTTGCCGAAGCAAGGGAAGCGCAACGGGAACAGCCCCGCTGAACGAGCGCGGGACTCCCACACCGGCAGCCCCGGCCAATCGGCATCGAGGGCGTCGAACCGCGTGGTCGCGCTGGTCCAGCAGAACCGCGAAAACGCGGCGAACACCAACCGCTGCGTTGCCGTGTCCAAATCCGGTGCCAACAACGGCCGGTAGAGGCAGGTGTATGGCGTGGTCAGTCCGGACAACCGGCC
>Ga0187809_10000614_pt1 | contig 18416 bp, 16 predicted proteins | sample NC_wetland_sal_i_8_FD_132415 | JGI IMG/M metagenome (GOLD analysis project Ga0187809, IMG submission 132415) | Wetland sediment microbial communities from Neuse River Estuary, North Carolina, USA - ASW_4 | ecosystem: Environmental > Aquatic > Freshwater > Wetlands > Sediment | place: USA: North...
CCATGGACCTGGGCAAGACGCACATCGTCGTCATGTGGACGGTAGGGCCGGACGAGGTGGCAGCCGGGGATGCCGTTTTCCAGAGCCACGGCAAGTGGATGGAGGGCCACTCCCGCGAGGGCGGCACGGCCCTGCTGGACTACAGCATCTCTAGGGGCCCGGAGCTGGCGAACCCGGTGGACCCGGACTCGGCCCCGACCGGCGACACGGTCTTCGTGCTCGACGAGTTCTACGCGTCACCGGCCGGCGTGGTCGAACACTGGAGGCTGGCCCGGGATACCTGGCAGGATCTGCCGGCCTTCATGGACTGGACCGGCAGGGCCAAGAAGGTCGTCACGCTGCACAGCGGGACGGTGATCCAGGGCCTCTGGTAGCGGCCTGGGGCAGGCATCCGCGATCCGCCTCGCCGCCGCGGTACGGTACGGATCCCGTGCCTTGCTGGGCTGGCCCAGGCGCGGCGGCATGGCCGGCCTGTATTGCGAGTCCCCGGAGGCGGCCACACGCCGCGCCGCACACCGGTACTGCAGGCTGCCGGTCATACGATCCGCTGATTTCCCGCCTCCGACTGGACCGTGTGACCAATGGACCCGGCGATCTCCATCTGCCCAGCGGCGATCGCTCCTGGCCGCCCACGTTGCAGCAACGCGCCCTTCGGCGTAATGGTGAAGCCGGCCAGCAAGCTCGCTGCGGCCGTTCTCGGCTGCCCACGTTGCAGCACGGTGCCGAAGACGATGAGGGACCACCACCACCCGGTGTCGGCTTGCAGGGGCCACTCCCGGCCGCCCACGTTGCAGCCGGAGGTCCGCAGAACGGGATGTTCTGGCCACAGCACCCAAGCGATGCGCTCTACACAGAGGCCGCGCGGAATCGGCAGGGCGTGATCTTGTCAGGTTGCAGCCGCACGGCAGCCCTCACTTACCGTGATCAGTACTGTGGGGCGAGATCATCAAGGGGGCGGTCGAGCTCGTCGGCGACGTCGATGTCATCGAGGGGCATTGCATGGGAGTAGTGGCGCAGCGTGGTGGCGGGGTCGCTGTGGCCGAGGCGGGCCTGGGTCTTGAGCAGCCGCCCCTGGTCCACCAGGTAGGTGGTCACGCCGTGGCGCAGGCGGTGCAGGGCCGCATGCTCAACTCCCGTAGCCTGGCCGGGGCGGGCAAGGCGGCGGGACAGGGCGCCAGCTGTCATGGGGGCCGGCCGCCGGGGCGACGGGCTGAACAGCCAGTCCTGCTCCGGCTCGACCCGGGCCGCCCAGGCCTGGACGTAGCGGCGGATCATGCCCGCGGTGCCCGACCCGAGGGTCACCCGCCGGGTCCTGCCCGACTTGGTCGGGCCGAGCACGCCCGCGGACAGGCTCCGCTCGATAGTGAGCACCCGGCCGTCCAGGTCTGACAGCCGCAGCGCGGCCAGCTCGCCCCGCCGCGCTCCTGAGTCCGCAGCGAGGCGGACCAGCAGCAGCAACTGCTCAGCGGCGAACAAGCGCCGGGCGCAAGCCGCGGAGCCCGGCCGGTATCTGAGTGCGTCCTGCGCCGACGCGGCGGCCTGGCCAGCGGCGGCCAGGAGGCGGCGCACCTCGTCCCGGCTGTGGTGGCGCCGGGGCCGGGGCCTGGGCGGGCCGCGCATCCCGGCCAGCGGGTTCACCCGGAGCAGGCCCTCAGCCACCGCCCACGACACCGCGCCCCGCAGCAGCAGCCGGCGCGCAGACACCTTCGGCGCGGTCATCGCCGTGCGGCGAGCGGGAGTCCGAGGCGGCCCCGGCCACGGCGGCTGCCAGGGGGGTGACTCCCCAGTCGATCAGGCGAGCGTGGCCGCCCGGCTGCCCGGCGGCCGGGCTGCTGATCGGGCCTTGACCGCGACGCTAGGCCGGCGCCCGAGCCAGGGGATCGGTGCTAGCACGTAGATCTGTACGCAGGCCAGTGCTGTGCATGCTCCTGGGACCGGGGCTTCGGCGAGCCCTGACCTCGGTCCACCTGGACAAGGAATGGCAGGCTGCGGGCGCTGCGGCCGGGCACGACGGCGGTCATGGCTGGCCTATCGCATGGCGGCTACGAGGCGGGTTACGTGTCGGCCACGATGCCGGCCGGGACCGTTGCCGGGCATGCTGGCTTGCAACCGGCATGCACCAGAACCGACGTCGGGCCTGAGCACAGGCTGCCTCGCCCTGATACAGGAGGAACACGATGAGCAAGCTGGCTGGCAGCACCGGCCTGAGGAGCGAGATGGCCTGAGGAGCGAGATGGACAGCATCAGCAGCGAGCGCAGCGCAGGCCAGGCAGGCACCGCGTCAGCTCGTGTGGAGCCGGTGATCAGCGTCCGCGGCCTGGTCAAGCGCTATGACAGCCACCAGGCCGTCGCGGGCATCGACCTGGAAGTGCGGCACGGGGAGATCTTCGCCTTCCTCGGCCCGAACGGCGCGGGCAAGACCACCACGGTGGAGATCCTGGAAGGATTCCGGCGGCGGACGGCCGGCGAGGTCTCGGTCCTCGGGCAGGACCCGGCCACGGCGGGCGGGGCGTGGCGCGACCGGGTCGGCGTGGTCTTGCAGGAATCAGAGCCCGAGCCGGGCCTGTCCGTGCGCGAGTGCCTGGCCATGTACGCCGGCTACTACCGCAAGCCGCGGGACATCGACCAGACCATTGCCCTGGTCGGCCTCACCGCGAAGGCGGGCACGCTGGGCACGCGGCTGTCCGGCGGCCAGCGGCGGCGGCTGGATTTCGCCCTCGCTCTCATCGGCGACCCGGAGCTCATCTTCCTCGACGAGCCGACCACCGGCTTCGACCCGTCCGCCCGCCGGGCCGCCTGGGAGGTCGTCGCCGGGCTGCGCAAGCTCGGCAAGACGATCTTCCTGACCACCCACTACATGGACGAGGCCGAATACCTGGCCGACCGGATCATGGTCTTGTCCGCCGGGCACATCGTGGCCGAGGGCACGCCGCGGACGCTGGGCGGACGGGACCACATGAGCACCGCCATCAGCTTCACCCTCCCCGGCGGCCTCGCGCCGCGTGACCTGCCCGCCGGGCTGAGCCCGCTCGCCGAACCCGGGCCGGCTGAGCTGATTGTCGTGCACAGCGAGAGCCCGCTGGTCCACCTGCAAATGCTCAGCGACTGGGCGCTCGGCCGCGGCTTCGACCTGCCCGACCTCGACGTCCACCGCCCGACCCTGGAAGAGGTCTACCTGTCCCTGACCGGCTCCACGTCCACAAAGGACCGGCCATGATCCGCATGACCTGGCACCAGTCCCGCTATGACCTGCGCGCCTTTCTCCGCAACCGCCAGTCGCAGTTCTTCACCTTGGCCCTGCCGATCCTGTTCCTGGTGATCTTCGCCTCGGTGTTCCGCAACGGCACCGTCCAGGTGCCCGGCGGCCGGATCAGCACGTCGGTGTACTACGTGCCCGGCATCATGGCCCTGGGGGTGATCGCGGCCTGCTTCGCCAACCTGGTCGCCTCGGTGACCGCTCAGCGCGAACGCGGCGTGCTGAAGCGGCGGCGCGCCACGCCGGTCCCGGCCGCTGCCATCATCGCGGGCCGCGTGCTCGTCGCGATCGTCCTCGCGGTGGTCATGGCCGCCGTGCTGCTCGGCATCGGCTGGGCCGCCTACGGCGCCTCCGTCCCCGGGCGCACCGCCCTGGCCCTGGCGGTCACCGTGGTGATCGGCGCCGCCTCGTTCTGCTGCCTGGGCTACGCGCTCACCTCGCTGATCCGCAACGAGGACACCGCCCAGCCGGTCACCCAGGCGCTGCTGCTGCCGCTGTACTTCATCTCCGGGGTGTTCGTCGCGGTCTCGATCCTGCCGCACTGGCTCGCCGACGTCGGGGAGATCTTCCCGGTCCGGCACCTGGCCAATGCGCTGCTCATCGCCTACAACCCGCACACCAGCGGGCTCGGCTTCGCCGGCCTGGACCTGCTGATCGTGGCCGCTTGGGGCGCCGCAGGCCTGCTCGTCGCCCTGCGGACCTTCAGCTGGCAGCCGCTCGGACGCTAACCCGGACAGCCGTGCCCACCACACAGCGGGCCGTTCCCACCGACATAGGAGGAAGATCATGGCTGTCGAAACCGAAACCCAGGCCGGGCGGTGCGCCACCCACGGAACAGTCCAGGCCACCCGGGACATCCCCAAGATGGGATTCCCGTTCATCTACTACGCCCTTGTGCGGTCCAGGGCCAAGCGCAAGCCGTTCCTGTGCCCCGAATGCGGAGAGGCAGTGCAGGCAGACTGAACGGTGCGCCCGCATGTTCCAGGTCGCCGATTCCGGAGGCTGAGACACGTGAGGCCGTGCGGATGGACAGGTGGCAGTCAGCTCACCCGACGGCGCCAGCTTCCTGCTGGTCACCGAGCCAGGCGGGTTCGAGGCCTTCATGCGGACCTGCGCCGAGCCGGCCCAGTCCCTGACCCTGCCGCCGTCCCCCAGCAGCCCCCCGACCCCGCACAGCTCGGCGCCCACGCCGCCGAATACGGCATCGACATAAAGGGGGCAGCGTGATGGCGCAGCCCGACCGCCAGGAGCGGCAGCCTGCCACGCAGCGGGACACACCGCCGTCGCGCCCGGCCAGAAACAACGCGCTGGCCCGGGCCCGGGACCGGTTCGAGGGATCGCTCGCGCAAAGCTTCCTTCAGCGGCTGAAGGCGCTGGACTTCGCCGATCAGGCCATGTTGTTCGGCGCGGGCCTGCTGGTCTCGCTGCTCCCGTCCATCATCTTGCTGAGCGCGTTCGCCAGCCACCGCATCGACGATGACATTTCCCTGCGGCTGGGCCTGGACCGCCAGGCCGCGGGCATCATGGACCACCTGTTCACCGCCGCCCCGGCCACGCTGAACACCGCGACCGCCACCAGCCTGATCTTCCTCGTCTTCTGGATGCTCGCGGTCGCCAGTTCCCTGCAGCAGATCTATGAGAAGGTGTTCGGTCAAGATCATCATGGTGGCTGGCGGGACCTGTGGCGCCTGCTGACCTGGATCGTGGTCCTGGGGGGCGCGGTGGTGGCGCGAAGCCTGGCCGAGCGGCCGGTGAGCGCGGTCCCTGGCGGCGGCTGGCTGGCCCCGCTGGTCACCGTCGCCATCACGCCGCCGTTTTTCTGGTGGACGATGCACTTCCTGCTGGCGGGCCGGGTCCGGCGGCGCGCGCTGCTGCCGCCGGCGATCGTCACCGGGGTCTTCTATGGCGGCCTCGACGTTTTCTCCAGGTTCTATTTCTCGTCAACGATCATCTCTGACAGCAAGACGTACGGGACGATCGGCGCGATCTTCGGCATCATGACCTGGTTCATCGCGATCGGGGCCGTGATCATCCTCGGAGCCGTGGCCGGCGCGGTCTGGGAAGACCGCAGGAACCAGCAAGTCCCGGGAACAATAACTCGACCGTAAGATTGCGTAACCCACGTCCTTCCCAGATACCTTCGGTCCAGGGCTGAGGACGGACATCCTCCGGCCAGGTTTCGGAAAGCTGCTTCCCGTCCAATACCTGGATCAGGGGTCTCCATTTAACCGGAGCTGCCCAGGTCAGCGGCTCTCCACGGCCGCTCGGCTGGCGGCCGCTCCAGGCTCGGCGGATGCCCGCGCGCCGCTGGCGGGGTCGGCGGGATCTTCCGTGGCCGCTTGCCGGCGACGATGTCGCGGTAGCGCACCGGGTCGTGGCCGACGGCGAGCTCGAGCAGCCGGTAGAAGACCAGCCCGCGGCTTCGCGACCGGCGCCGGTTGAAGCGGAACACGAACTCATCCAGGTAGCTCTGCAGATGCGCCTCCTCGACCGACCCCTGGTGGGTGCTCAGCAGCCACCGCTTGGCCAGCGAGGCGACCCGGTGCACGGCGGGCAGCAGCTCGCCTGGGTCATCGCGGCGGGCGCAGGCCGCCCGCTGGCTGCGCCGCTGGTGGACATAGCCCAGCCCAGCCAGCCCGTGATAGCCCATCCAGGCGTCGGTGATAGCCGTCGCGCCCGTCGGTGATAACCGTCGCGCCCGGCTCGACGTGCCCGGTGACGAAGGGATGCAGCGAAGCCGAGGACCCGTCAGCCAGCAGCGCCATCCGGCACCGGCCGATCCCCTTCGGCTCCCTGACCTCCACCGCGATGCCGGTCAGGACCTTCTTGCCCGGGCCCGGCCACCGCGCAGCCCGGGCTCCTCCCCGCCGATATAGGTCTCATCAACCTCCACCCGACCGGCCAGCCGGTCCCGGCCCGGGCGCACCAGCACCGACCGCAGCCGGCCCAGCATCGCCCACGCCCGTTTGGTAGGAGCCGATCTCCAGGGACCGCTGCAGGCTCAGCGCCGAGATCTCGTCCTTGACCGTGGCGAACAGCCAGCACACGGTAAACCACACCGTCAGCGGCGTCCGCGTCCGGTCGAAGATCGTCCCCGCCGTCACCGACGTCCGGCACCGACACGCGGCACACATGATCCGGCCATCGCCCAGCCGCCAGCCCCGGCTGATGCCGCACTGCGGGCATACGAACCCCTGCGGCCAGCGCACCCACTCCAGGTAGTCCAGGCACTCAGCATCGGTGCCGAACCACGCCTGGAACTCTCCCAGGGACCGGGGGTAGTCCCGGCCGCCACGGAGCCTGACCACCCCGTCAATCTACTCCGGTTAGGCCACAGTCTCGATGCAGCAGCAACGACCCTGACCCGGCGGGCTGCGCAGCGATCTCATTACCGGCCGAAATCGCCGCGGTGTCCCGGCCCTGCCAAGCCGGCTCCATCAACACTGCCACCCGCCGGCGCCAGCAACAGAACCTGGGCCTGCAAACCGCCCGGCCCACCGAAGGGCATCAATAAGCGCACAGGCGCCAGAGCGGCATTACCGCCGGACGGAATGGCTGCATCATGCGCTGCCGGAAACGAGGCCATAACCGGGTGATCTGCGCACGCCCACCACCGAGATCGGCCCGTCTGTCCGCCGCGCCGAGTCGGCGATAAGGTCGCTCGCTTTCCGGGAGGGCGGTTACGTATGGTGACAGCCGCTGGTCGCGACCGTCGCGCGAGATCCGCCTTCTGTTTCTTCGGGAAAGGCGACGGGCTGGTGGTTGTCGCCGCGCGGATATGGATGATCTGGGTGCGGCTGCCGCTTCGGCCGACACGGCGTTCATCCCGTCCGGTCGGCGCTGGTCAGGACGACAGCAGGCGGGTCGGCAGGGGAATCTCTTCGACGGTCCCATCGCCATGGCGAGTCATCTGCCACGTCCTGGCACCGTCGATTTCGGTCACGCAGTCGACGAGATCCGTCCCCTCGAAGATGAGCCCGGTTCCGTTGTCGCTTGCGTAGCCGTCCGGCAAGATGCCTTCCCCGATCAGCCGGTGGATCGTGGGACGCCGCTGCTCCTCGGCGTCGTGGTGGGGGCTGTTGGAGTACGGCAGGAAGCCCAGGGCATCGGTCACCGAGCGCAACGGCAGGCCGAAGGCGTCGGTAGTACCGCCGGCGAACCAGCAGACCGAGCCCGCGGAGACGCCCATCAGAACCACGCCAGCCTGCCACGCCGCGTGCATAGCCGGGCCGATCCCGTGCAGCCGCCACAAGGCGAGTAGGTTCGCCACGCTGCCGCCGGCAACCCACACGACATCCTGAGCCAGCAGATGCTCTTGGACGTCCGAGACGTTCGGCTCAGGGAACAGCGCCAGATGGCTGACGCGCCACCCGGCCCGGCCGAAGGCCGCATAGATCGCCAGCAGCGTATCGCCAGCATCCCCCAAAGCGGTCCCTACCAGGCACACCCGAGGGCTGTCACCGGCCTGTGCCAGCGAGGCTGCCAGTCCGTACGCCGGTCCCAGCCGCCAATCCATCGCCCCGCGTCCGGCCAGCCGGAATCCGATCCTGATAGCCACGCTCCTGACGTTTCTTTCACGAGTCTTGAAGAAGAGTTCCGGCAAGCGGCCCTCCCAGGGAACGCCGCCGCATGCAACTGGCACGGTGGCTCAGCAGCTGGCAGCGGCCAACTCGCCCGGACAGCTCCGGCAGATCAGTCACGATCCACGGCACGCAGCCGAAGCTGCACAGAACCGTCTTCCCCGCCCGCCATTGGCCAGCTTGCGGGCACCACATCGATGGCGCCCTCCGGGGTACCGGTACGCGGTCGGCTTCCATGGCCACTGACCGGCGGGCCGAGCCTGCCCGGACCAGACGCGGGCCATGCCCTGCAAGGCGCGGGCGGTCATGGGAGGTTTCCATGATCCGGAATATGCGCGGAATGGCCTCGGTCTCCAGGAGGGTGAGCGATTGAATCCAAGCAGGCAGGGTGCACAAATTCGCTAGACCGGAAAGCCGGCCTCCGGAGCCGTGAGTGCGCGTCCTTGGGAGCCGCCGGGACGAACAAGCTTCAGGGAAACCGGACGAGCATGAACAACAGACAGGGACGCATCCCGAGGTTACGGACCGATCTGGACGGGCCTGGATGCTGGCACATAGCTACGGAACCACGGGTGGCACCCGCTGTGTTGCCGTGACTCGCCGCCTGGCCCGTGACAGGGCCGCCTTACGACCGCTCCTGGTCTTGCTGGTCGTGCACCGTCATCTGACCGCGGCCTACCACGTCGGCTCCGGCAGTAACGACGATGTCGATGGGCCTGCCGGGTTCGACGGTAAGGCCCTCGTCAATGGCGGTCTTGGCGATCTCAGGCGCCAGCCGCTTCCAGGCGGCAAGGGTGCTCAGTTCGGGAGGCGTCACTCCGGCTGCGGTCATCACCTGCTGCAGGAACTGGCGGTCTTCGGCAAGGGCCGAGGCGGGGCCTCTGGCGCTGCAATCGATGGCCTCTACCGTCAGCTGCTGCCCGCGGCAGTGCCCGAATACCGCTCGCACCAGTCCGAGGAGGTTATGGCCTCGCAGGTCAGCGAGGGCAGCGGTGAGGGTCTGGCGGCCCGCGCGGCAGGTGTACTGAACGCCGATCTCTCCTTGCATCCCGCCGTCCTCGAGGCGGGCCAGCGTTCCGGCGATCCCCGGTCCCTGCGCGAGCAGGTTGTCGCCCAGGCTGGCGGGTTTCCACGCCAGGTCTTCGCCGATGCGGTTCAGCCACTTGCCCTCGATCATGCCCTGCATGACGAGGGGCGTCGATTCACTCAAGGCACTGGGGTCGGCGGCGAACCGGTCCGTCTCCCCGGGGAAACAGATGCACCACTCGGCCTCGGGGACCAGGCAGTCCGCAGGCCCATCCGCGAACACGTCCGCGTTTCCCACCGGCACGTTTTCATCTAGCGCTCCCTTGTACGGGATGTCACCGCCCAGCATCCCGGGATGCTGGGCGGGCAGCACCACGAGGTCGGCAAAAGGTGCCCCGGACCCGTCGGTAATCCAAATCTTCACGATGGACCCCTCCTCCGACTGACTACTTTCCGCCCGCGGACTCTTCAACGAGCCCACCATAGACGTGGAGCGTTCCGAGACCGTTACGGGCAGCCGGCCTGCCACGCGGGCGGGCATCAGGTCCGGCAGCATGGCATGGGCGTGGAGCGTGGGTCTCAGCCGAACGCGACGTGCGATCCCGCGTGCGATAGCGAGCGGCCGACCACGGTCACACACGGGCAGTCATAGTCATTTGACGCACGAAAGCGCCTAGTTGGCATTTGTGCTGGTCAGGGCACTAGAAAATCGTCCAAAAACCGGTGGTCAGGGACAGGATCGACCTGTCGACCTTCCCTAATGAGGCCGGACGTATCCCCAAGTCGCGGGTCCACGGCGGCTAGGGGAGAACAGGCGGAGCGGGCCCGGCCACAGTGTGGCCGGGCCCGCTCCGTTCTACGGCGGCCGGCTTGTGCGTTACAGGTGCACTGGACCGGATAGCTGGAGCAGTTCCTGCGAGGCAAGCGCCGTCTGCGAGCATGTGCCACTCACGCGCGCGGCGATCTGGATGATGCTGAGAAGGTAGGTGCCGTGCCCGGTGATGCCTGCGTAAGCGCCGCTGCCGCGCAGGATCTTGTAGGTGCCGGTCCCGGCGATTGTCACCAGGCAGGTTTTCGGGTTGACGTGGAGGCTGCTCTTGCCTTGGTGGTGGCTGATGGTGATCGTCCCGTCGGGGAACATGGCAGTGCTGACCTGCTGCGGCCCGATAGGCGCCGTGCCGGCTGCGGTGACCGGGCCGTAAGCGATGACCGAGCCGGTGCTGGCCGTCACCGATGTCGACATGACCTGGAAGTGCTCGGTTCCGGAGATGCCAGGGCTGGCGGCCGGGCTTGCGCTAGCTGCTGTCAGGCCCGAGACGGCGAACGCAGCGGCGGCCACGACCGTGCCGACCGCCGCCAAGAGCTTGTTGCTGTGCTTTACCATGATGGTCCTCCCTGGGATGGAATTGCTGGTCCCCGGCCGGGGCCCGAAGTTGTGAACGGGTGCCGCTGGCGCGGAATCCCGCGCGAATTGAGCTGCGTCCGCCCGGTGAACAAACAGGATGCGCCCGACGTTACGGACGGCACCGGTGTCGCGTCATCGGCTCGGCGCTGACGGGCCTCGTCTGAGAGATGACCTCATCCCGGCGCAGCTCGTCTGCTGGCGTAGATCATTCGCCGCTGAGCCGATGCCAGAGGCCGGTCAGGTGGGTTAGCGTCGGGTATGCGCCTGACCCGGCTGCGAGCCGCGCGCGAGTGGCTCTCCCTTCACACAGATGCCCTGGTGGTCATCGTGGTCGTGGTGGCGGGTCAGCAGGAGGTGTGGACGCCGGCCAATCCGCTCGCGCACATGGTGGGGCCGAGTTGGGCCAACTCGCTGGCGTACTTGCTGTGCGCGGCCGCGCTTTGGTGGCGGCGGCGGGCTCCGCTGCGGATGATCGCCTTTATCGCGGCGGTCGACATTGCGCTATTCCTGGCGGTCGGCGCGTCGGAGGGCCTGGGCGAGTACCTGCCCTGGCTGATCGGGCTTTACTCGCTCGGCCGTTACGCCGAGCCGAGAGCGCTCGCGATCGGGGGGCCGCTGATCGTGGCGGCCTATGCCGTGCATGAGTTCCGGGATCCGGCGTTCGAGTTCGGCGGCTCGGCGGTGGCGTTCTGGTGGATCCTGGCGGCGGCGTGGCCGCTCGGGCTGGCGTTCCGGCGCCGCGAGCAGCGCACTGATCAGCTGCGTGTGCTGGCGGCCGCGCTGCAGCGCGAGCGTCTCGATCGTGACCGGGCTGCCGCAGCGCATGAGCGCTCCCGCATCGCCGGGGAGATGCATGATCAGGTGGGCCACGGGCTCAGCATCATCGTCTTGCAGGCCGTGGCCGCGCTCGGCCAGCTCGACCACCGGGACACTGCGGGTGCCGGCAGCCGGCTGCGGGCTGTGGAGTCGACCGCCCGGCAGGCCCTGGCGGAGCTGCGCCGGGTAGTGGGACTCCTCGATGAGGCCAGTGATACGCCGTTGCAGCCGCCGCCAAGCCTGGACCGTCTTGACGACTTGGTCGCGCAGGTGCAGGCCGCGGGCGTGCCGGTCGATCTGCTGGTGGACGCCGATCCGGCATCGCTGCCGGCTGGACTGGGCCTGGCCGCCTACAGGATTGTCCAGGAGGCGCTGACCAACGTCATCAAGCACGCGGGCGCGTGCCGCGCCACCGTCACCGTCACGCAGACCCCGCAATGGCTCGATGTGCTCGTCACTGACGATGGCCGCGGCTGCACGCCCGCCTCAGCCGGCGGCCGCGGCCTGCCCGGCATGCGCGAGCGCGTCACGCTCCACAACGGCCAGCTGACCGCCGGCCCAGGCGCCGAGGGCGGCTTCAGCGTGCACGCCCGGTTCCCCGCTACCGTCGGAGCTGTGCCGTGACCGGCAAGATCCGCGTGCTGGTGGCTGATGACGAGACCCTGGTACGCGATGGCTTGCGGGCGATCGCCGAACTAGAAGGCGACATCGAGATCGTCGGCGACGCGGCAACCGGCGGCGAGGCGGTCCAGCTGGCCAGGACCCTGCGCCCGGACGTGGTGCTCATGGACATCCGCATGCCGGGCATGGACGGCCTGGAAGCCACCCGCGCCATCATGCGCGAACCCAGCCCGCCGCGGGTGCTGGTGCTGACCACCTTCGACAGCAACGAATTCGTCTACCAGGCAATGAAGGCCGGAGCCAGCGGATTCCTGCTCAAAGACGTACGCCGTGGCCAGCTCGCTGACGCCATCCGCACCGCGGTCGCCGGCGACACCCTGCTCGCCCCGGCGATCACTCGCCGGCTCATCGAGCAGTTCTGCCGCCAGCCCGCACCCGGCGGGGGAACTCCCGCTCAGCTGACGGGCCTGACCTCACGCGAACTGCAGGTCCTGCGCCTCGTCGGCCGCGGCCAGTCCAACGCCACCATCGGCAGCACCCTGTTCATCGCCGAAACGACCGTCAAGACCCACGTCGCGCACATCCTGACCAAGCTCGGACTAGCCGACCGGGCCCAGGCCGTCGTACTCGCCTATGAGACCGGGCTGCTACACCCCGGCGACGCGACCGGGGCGCTGCCGTAAGGGCAAGGCCCCGGGGCTTTCCCCGATAACTGATGCGAGCTTGATCACCGGACAGCCGGACTCCAGGTCAACAGGGCCGCCGATTGCCATGAAAGCCACGGCAAGGAAACGCGGTTTACCGCCCGTCACGGCGGTGATCTCGGCAGTGACCGCGAGTGTCCGTGTCTGACTGCATGAACGGGCACGTGTGCCGTTCAGGCGGCCAGAGGCAGAACGCGGCTACCGGGTGCACGTGCCGAATTCGCCGCGTCACCACGCAGGGGCGAGCGCTGCGGGTATGCGGTCCAGAACTGGACGATATGAATGCCGTCATCACGGTCGGCCGACCGTCGTGGCGGGCGTGAATATTCGGCGCTCGGTTCGCTCGCGCTCTGGAACTCCGGTCGCGCTGCGTGATGATCGCTGGCCGCGGCCGTCGCGCGATATCCGCCGATCTGCGCGACGATGATCGGCCGGACCGCTCATGGCTGCTGCGCGCAGATAAGGCCGATCTGAGCGCCTCAAGGGCGGCCGCTGGTCCAGTACGTCTCGTCGACTCACTCGCCGCCTCCGCCGATGGCATAGCAGCAGGCCAAACCGGCGTCCGGGGAGCGTCCAGAATAAATGCCTTGCCCGCCGAGCCCGGCGAAGAGAACAGTGGCTCTCGTGACCTCCCCCGGGCAGCCCGTGATCCGCACGATGGACGAATCGGATCCAGCAGTGATAAGCGCTGCGTTCACCGCTATCGGGTGGCACAAGCCGCCCGCGTTGTTTCAGCGTTACCTCGCGGAGCAGGAAGAGGGTCGGCTGCTCGCCTTCGTCGCCGAATGGCACGGTGAGTTCGCCGGCTACGTGACGCTCCTGTGGACTTCGGATTACAGCCCGTTCGCTGAGCGTCAGGTACCCGAGGTTTGCGATCTCAACGTGCTGGCCCTGCACCGTAGGCAAGGCATAGGGAACGCGCTGCTCGACCGCGCCGAATCAGCAGCCTCGGCACGCAGCAAGGTGGTCGGCATCGGAGTGGGCCTTTACTCGGATTACGGCGCTGCGCAAAGGATCTACGTGCGGCGCGGGTACCTCCCGGACGGCCGGGGCATCATGTATCGCAACCAGCCGGTAGAACCAGGTGCAGTCATCCGCATCGACGACGAAGCCGCTCTCATGTTTACCCGGCTGGCCGGATGACGGGCCGCTCCCGGGAATCCGCACATAGCACGCCCTGCACGCGCACCGCGTGACGCCCGCTCACACCGCGACGGCAGTCGTCGGGCTACCCGCCCACGCGCAGAACCGGATGACACGCACGCTAGCCACGCAGACTGCCAGCGTGGCCGTCAGCAGGAAATAATCGATCTATCACATCGCGATCGTTGTGGGCCACTTGTGCCGACGACGCTCTGTTACAAGCTCCCCGGGTATCTCGCGCAGCCGTGCTGCAGGGAGCCGCTGACTGGCGTCGGCAGGTAGAGGCTGCTGTTTGCGTCGCGAGCTCTGCCGGAACTGGACCAGCCAGCGTCAGTCCGGCTGCTATACACTCGCGGGGTGGTGAACCTGAGCGCCGAGGAATCAGCCGCCCTGACAGAACGTCTGCGCACGGAAAGCGTTGCCTGGATCACCACGGTGACCGCTGACGGGCAACCGCAGTCGTCCCCGGTCTGGTTCTTGTGGGATGGCAGCAAGTTCCTGGTGTACGCGCAGCCCCGTTCGTGGAAGGTGCGGAACATCCGCGCGAATCCCAGGGTCTCGCTGCACCTGAACAGCGACCGCGAAGGCGGCCAGATCGCTACATTCGAGGGCTCAGCGCGGATATCAGAGGGACACCCGCCAGCGCACGAGGCTGACGCCTACCTGGCCAAGTATCGGCAGGGGATCGCAGGCATTGGCATGACCCCGGAGCAGATGAGCGCGGAGTACTCCACCGCCCTGCGCATCACCCCGACGCGGATCCGGGTCTACTGACCGCCTGCGCCCGCCGAGCGCGCCCGCGGGCCCACGTAGCGGCGATCGTCGGGTTGGCTGCTCCGCAGGCGACCGCTGGTTCAGCTGCTCGCGGGGGATAGCGGCGTCGGGTGACCGGTCGGCGCCATACCGAGGGCCGGCCGGCGGAGCGGCCGTGTTCTGACGTCGCCGCTGGCCGCGAAGGCGCCGCCCGCCCCGGTGAGCTACGGTGCAGCGCCAAGCTCAACCCGGATGCTTAGGCCGCCGTCCTGGTGAAGATGGCTGGTCAGTCCTATTCGGTGCCGACGAACGGGCGATCAACAAGGCGGCAGCGTTCCCGGCGATCCGCACGGCATAGGCGCCGTCCTGGACGCGATCGACCGGCTGGGCCGACGATCCCGCCCGGCCGGTCGTTCTCGTACGGGTCACCCGACCTGCGGCTGCGAGTAGTGCAACCGCCGCGCGACTTGGCCTGTTGGACCACCTGGGTATCGGCCGGTCTCCGGGCCGAACTCGACTGCGGCGCGCGGTGGCTCAGGCTGGATTCAGGCAGCCCTGGGGACGGCCATGCCTGGGATCCAGCTCACATGGCGAGTGTTCACTCGATCCCGTGCGGGGGACGGATGCGGGCATTACGCGGACTCGTGACTCGGCTTCTCGGGGTTGCGCCCGCCCCGCCGTATCCACGATCGTGAGCCTGGTCGTTTCCGGTGAGGAGCCGTACGCTTGTCGCGTACTCCGCGAGGCCTGGGAGGGAGTCAGTTATGCCAGCGATCACCGGAGCGCACCACGTTGCGTTCACGGTTCGGAATGCGGACCGAAGCGCGCAATGGTACGGGGACCTGCTCGGAATGCAAGTGGAATTGAAAGGTGATGAGGACACGGTGCAATTCCGGGTCCTGGCTCACCCCGATTCGGGCTGGCTGATCGGCGTGCGCCAGTACCTCGGGCGCGAAGGGGGCGCCTTCGACGAATTCCGCACCGGGCTGGATCATTTCGCCTTCGCCGTGAGGTCCCGGGCGGAACTCGAAGGCTGGGAGCAGACACTGCGGGAGGCCGGCGTCGCATTCACGCCGATAGCTGAGACTCCGATCGGTTCGGTGATCGTTTTCCGCGACCCGGACAACATCCAGCTGGAGTTCTGGCTACCGGCCGGGCAATGACCCCGGCGGCGCCGCTGCTGCCGCGAGGCACGGTGGCGCTCCTGTTCACCGACATCGAGGGATCGACCCGGCTGCTGGAGCGCCTCGGGGACCAGTACGGCACCGTGCTCCAACACCACCGCGACCTGCTCACCGATTTTTTCGCCATCCATGGCGGCGTCGTGGTCGAGACCGAGGGTGACGCCATGTTCGTGGCGTTTGACAGGCCGACGGCGGCGGTGGCGGCGGCCATCGACGGGCAGCGGGCGATCAGCGCGGAGACCTGGCCACCCGGTGGCCAGGTACGCGTCCGGATGGGCATGCACTGCGGCGAGGTCGAGCTCGCCGGCGGCGGCTATGTGGGGATAGCGGTGCACGTGGCAGCGCGTGTGGCGGCGGCGGCGCACGGCGGCCAGATCATCATCACGGAGGTCACCGCGCGGCTGGCCGGAGACCCGGACACCGTGGATCTCGGGCGGCACCGACTCAAGGATGTCGGCGAGTTCCGCTTGCTTCAAATCCGGGCTTCGGGCCTGGAGGTGTCATTCCCCGCGCTGAGGACGTTGTCGGCCCTGCCGAACAACCTGCCCGCGCCGGTGGACTCCTTCATCGGCCGGCAGATGGAGGCCGCTGAGATCTCCGGGGCCATCCGCACCGATCGCCTGGTGACGCTGACCGGCCCGGGAGGCAGCGGCAAGACCAGGCTGGCCCTGGAAGTTGCCGCGTCGCTGGTGCCCATGTTCGCCGATGGCGTCTGGTTCGTCGCGCTCGCCACCCTCAACGACGGCGCACGCCTGTCCGAAACCGTTTCCCAGGTGCTGGGAGTATCCGACATCCCGGGGGAAGCCATTGCGGACACGCTCGAGCGGTGGCTGCGCGACCGCGACCTGCTCGTAATCCTGGACAACTGTGAGCACATCGTGGAAGCCGTCGCGGGCCTTTGCCAGCGGCTGCTCCCGGCGTGCGCCCGGCTTCGCATCCTGGCGACCAGCCGCGAGTTCCTGGACGTCCGCGGCGAACACGCCATGCAGACGCCGCCGCTCGCCATTTCCGACGAATCGGCCCTCGCGCCGTTGTCTGACGCGGTCCAGCTGTTCCTGGCCCGGGCCCGGGCCCGGGCGCCGTCGTTCCGCCCGGGCGACACGGATCTCGGGACCGTCGTCCAGGTGTGCCGGCGCCTCGACGGCCTGCCGCTGGCCATCGAGCTGGCCGCGGTCCGGCTGCGAGCCATGTCGCTCTCGCAGTTGGCGGCGCGGCTTGATGACCAGTTCTGGCGGCTGACGGCAGCAGGCCACGCCGAGATTCCCCGGCAGCGGACCTTGGAGGCGGTCGTCACGTGGAGCTATGACCTGCTGAGCGCGGTGGAGCAGCACGCCCTAGCGCGGCTGGCAGTGTTCCCGGACCATTTCACGCTCGAGATGGCCGAGGCCGTGGTGTCAGACCCTCCTGTTGCCGAGCCCGATGTCATCGACCTTGTCTCCCGCCTGGTCGGCAAGTCCCTTGTGACTACGGTGAATGCACCCGACGGGTTGCGCTATCGGCTCCTGGAGATGTTGCGCCAGTACGGGCGCGACCGGCTGGCCGAGCGCGGCGACGTCGACCGGTGTCAAGAGCGGCTCCTGGCCTGGGCGATGTCGGGCGTCGAGCAGCTCGAGTCGGTCATGCGCACCCCGGCGATGGATGATGCCCTGCGGCAGGCGGCGATCAACGCCGTCACGTACCGCGCCGCGATGCGGTGGGCGGCAGAACACGGGCAGCAGGGTGCGGCGCTGCGCATCGCCAGCATGGTGCCGCTCACTCACCATAGGGGGGAAAGGCGAGCCGAGATCCTCGCGCGGCTGAGCCAGGCCGACCGGGCCGGACAGCTTGACGACGCGGCAGCCGGCCACGCCTGGGCGGCGATCACCAACCTTGCCTTCGAGCAGAACGACTGGCCGGCAGCGCTCCAGGCGGGCGCCGAGGCGGCTGGGCATTTCCACGCGGCAGGGCTGCCGCGGCTCGCCGCCTGGGCGCGCTACATCCGAGCGCACTCGGCCTGGGGCGCCGGGCGGCTCGCGGAGGTCGACCGTCTCATCGGCGAGGTGATCGCCAGCTTCCGCCGGGAGCACGACGAGATGGGACTCGGTTACTCGCTTTGGGTGGCCTCGCTGCGCAGTGCCGACCTGGCCGCGGCAAAGGAGATGGCCGCCGAGGCAGATGACTTGCTGCGGAGGGTGGGAGCCCCGATGGGTGTCGCGCACAACGCCGAGGGGCGTGGCATCATCGCGTTCGAGTCGGGCGAACTCGGCGACGCCACGACTTTCCTCATCGAGGCGATTGAGGCTTTCGCATCCTATGGCAACCTCGGCTGCACCGCTCATGCTCTCGAGGCCGCGGCGGTCGTGATCGCTCCGGCGGGCCACGACGACGTCGGCCCGGCCATCGAATTGCTCGCAGCCGCCGACGAGCTCCGTCGCCAAAGTGGCCAGGGCCACCGCCCCTGGGAGATACGCGCCCGGCTCAGAAACCTGGAGGACCGCATCGCCACTCATAGCGCTACCGCCAGCCCCCGAGCGCATCCTGGGCGTGAATACTCGCTTCCTGCTGCAGCCTCGCTAGCTGTCAATGCGCTCCGGTCCCAGACAACGTCGACCGCCAGCTGATCATTCTTCGAGCCAGCGCGCCTGCGGCCGACCGCATCCGGTGCCGAAGCGTGCACAGCACCTCCAGATCACACCATCCCAGTGAACGCTCAGAACGGGCTGATCTGCACCCCGCCGCAGGTACGGCCGATGATGCTGGCAGCCAAACCGATTCGGCGATCGGGACGCTCACGCTCTGGGATGCTGGTCGCGCTACGTGATGACCCCTAGCCGTGGCCGTCGCGCGAGATCCGCCTTATGCGCGAGGATCCGGGTTGGTGGCTCCTTTTCCGTAGCGCACGAACGGGAGGATATGGGCGCCGCTGCCCCGTGATCAGCTGGATAAAGA
>Ga0187809_10000615_pt1 | contig 18397 bp, 15 predicted proteins | sample NC_wetland_sal_i_8_FD_132415 | JGI IMG/M metagenome (GOLD analysis project Ga0187809, IMG submission 132415) | Wetland sediment microbial communities from Neuse River Estuary, North Carolina, USA - ASW_4 | ecosystem: Environmental > Aquatic > Freshwater > Wetlands > Sediment | place: USA: North...
CCCACGGCTTCTCGACGCGGCGCGGCTCGAACGCCCACCGGTCGAGCCCTTCGTAGTTGGGGGAGTCTACACTCATCGGCGCTGCGGCTTCCAGTCGGGGTGTGCAGTCATGAACTCCTCCGCGCGGCGCAGGTCCTTCGGCGTATTGAGGGTCAGCCACACGCCCTCGTGACGATGCCCGCGAAGCTTGCCCTCGGCCGCGAGCTCGGGAAAGGTCGTCTGCTCGTGGTCGCCCTTCTCCGGCAGCCGCTCGAGGGCCTCGTCGCCGAGCGCGTAGACGCCCGCGTTCACCCAGTCCGGAAGGAGCGGCGCCTCGCGAAAGCCGGTTATGCGGTCTCCTTCGTCGAGGTCGACGACGCCGAACGGCGACCGCACCTGTGCGACGACGATCGTTGCCGCTGCGTCCGAACGCTCGTGCTCTTCGAGGAGCCTCGCGAAGTCGAGGTCGAGCAGCTCGTCGCCGTTCAGCGCAAGGACGGCGCCGCGCGCCTTGCGACGCGATGCCGCGAGCCGCAGCCCTCCGCCGCGTCCGAGCGGCTCGTGCTCGCCGACGGGGTCGATCTCCGCCCCGAGGCCGGTGAGCGCATTGGTGAAGACGCCTTCCTGGCCGGCACGGCATGCCACGATGACGCGCGTGACCCCGGCGGCGACCAGACGGCCCACGGTGTACTCGGCGAGGGGGTAGCCGGCGACGGGAATGAGGGGCTTCGGCAATCCCTGCGCCGCCTCCCCCATGCGCTCCGCCTTACCGCCTGCGAGGAGAAGCGCCTCCATCAGACGACGACGGGGGACGAGTGGCGCGGCCGCCCGATCCCCTCGTATGCGAAGCCGGCCGCCCGCGCGGCCTCCGGGTCCAGCAGGTTGCGCCCGTCGACGATGAGCGCGTTCGCCATCGCCTCGCGTACCTCCGCCGACGCGAGCGATGCGAGCTCGGGCCACTCGGTGACGATCACCGCGGCGTCCGCGTCGCGGACCGTGTCGAGGACCGTGTCACGGAGCTCGATGCCGAGGAGATCCGTCGGTCGCGCGACTGGATCCCATGCGCGGACCTCCGCTCCCTCGTAGAGGAGGCGGTAGGCGATGACGCGGCTCGGCGCCTCGCGCATGTCGTCGGTGTTCGGCTTGAAGGCGAGGCCGAGGAGCGCGATCTTCTTGCCGCGCAGCGGGCCGAGATGCTTCTGCAGCTTCTGCACCACGCGGCGCTTCTGCAGCTCGTTCACCTCCCAGACCGCCTGCAGCAGCATGAACGGATATCCCTCGTTGCCTGCGAGCTGTTTCAGCGCCGAGACATCCTTCGGGAAGCAGCTGCCGCCGAAGCCGATCCCGGCGCGGAGGAAGTGGGGACCGAGGCGGTGATCGAGGCCGACGCCCTTTGCGACGTCGACGACATCGGCACCGACGAGCTCGCAGACGTTCGCAATCTCGTTGATGAAGCTGATGCGCGTCGACAGGAACGCGTTCGCAGCGAGCTTCACGAGCTCCGCCGACGGGACGTCGGTCCGCACGACGATGCCGTCGATCCCGTGGTGGAGCTCGACCACCCGGTCGCCGTCGTCGTCGTCGAAGGCGCCGACGACGATTCGATCCGGCTTCGTGAAGTCGGCAACCGCGCTCCCTTCGGCGAGGAACTCCGGGTTGGAGGCGTAGCCGACGTGCTGGAGGCCGCGCGCGTCGAGACGCGCGCGCACGTGCGCACCGGTACCGACGGGCACCGTGCTCTTCATGACGACGATCGGCCGCCCCGGGATGTCCTCGGGAAGCTCGTCGACAACGGCCCAGACGGCGGCGAGGTCGGCATCTCCCGACTCTGTCGGCGGCGTTCCGACGGCGACGTAGAGAAACTCGGCGCCGTCCACCGCCTCATGGACGTCGAGAGTGAACCGAAGCCGGTCGCGGTTCCGCTCGAGCACGTCGTCGAGGCCGGGCTCGTAGATCGGCACCTCTCCGGCCCGGAGGCGCTCGATCCGCTCCGCGACGATGTCGCGGATGACGACCTCGTGCCCGAGGTCGGCGAAGCAAGCCCCCGTGACCAGGCCGACGTAGCCGGCCCCGAACATCCCGATCCTCGCCATCAGGGCGAGTTAGGCGCCGCCTGCCGGCGCCGCCTCCAGGACGCGCGGGTCTCCCGCGCGTCCGTCTGATCTGCGGGACTCGAGCCCTCCGGACGTGCGCACGCCCGAAGCCTAGTGGGCTTTCGCGAGCGGCTGCAGACCCTTCGCGATCGCGATCATCGTCTCGTTGGAGAGCTCGTCTCGAAGGGTGTTCACGACCCAGTAGCTCGCCGCGCCGTGACGGACGACGATCATGTGGATGTTCCCGCCGGTGGTGTACAGCCGGTACGTCCGCCCGGCGATGCGCTTGTAGCTCGTCGGATTCCGGAGGATCGGCGCCGTGGTCCAGTCGGTCTCGATCACCTGCCAGTAGACGTTTCCGGCGCCGGTGACGAAGCTCATGACGAGCTCGTGGTGGTGGGGGACCGGCTTGAAGGCGCGAACGCCGTCGAGGGACGAGAGGCGCGAGCTGCTCTCGATGACGGTCGGATCGAGGATCCGGAAAGGCACCTTCGACTTCACCTGATCGATCGAGTAGGTCGTCGCGCCGGGATCGGTGCGCACGGAAGGCGCGGTGTGCACGGGTGTCGGGGCGACATGCGCCTGTGGGTTGTTCAGCTGCCCGTTGAAGCTCGAGCCGACGACGACGAGCGTGAGCGGGTTCCCCGCCTCTTGGGCGAAGCCCGAGAGCTCGGGCGGCAGCGCGTCGATCGTCGTGTGCGCGCCGAACGCAGTCTTCAGCTGGCCGGCCGCCTCCCTTGCGTGTTGCTGCACGGCGTCGTAGTAGACGGTCGTGTTGTAGTAGCCCTGGCTCGGGGCGTCGGCGAGGACGGTCGCGGGGAGCTGCACGGTGTGGAAGCCGGCGAGCGCGAGCTTGTACGAGGTGTCGCGGGCCAGCCCGGGAATCGTCGTGCCGTTGAGGACGAGCGTCGTGATCTGGCCGGCCTTGAGCGGCGGGCCTTTCGGCGGCTTCGGCTTTTCGCCGAGCGCGACGGCCGTCGACCGCGCCGCCTGTGTCACGTCCGGATGGTCGAACGAATCGACGGCGTTCTGGATGTCCGTCGGCGACGCGATCAGCTCCGCGTTCTCGAGACCGTATGGCTGCAGGTTCTGGATGTCGTCACGGAAGAGATGGCCTGGCGGCAGCTTGTATGCGAGCCCTGCGTACGACTCGATGTCGGAGAGCGGCGGAGCGCAGGTGGCGCAGTTGCCGGAGCCGATCTCGATGCTTCCCTTCACCGCGCCGATGAGGCCCGGAAGGCTGAAGATCGAGACGGACGACGACATCCGCGACTTGAGCGCCTCGATGAAGAGCTGCTGCCGAGCGTTGCGATACAGATCCGAGTCGGTGTGCCTGAACCGGACGAAGTCGAGCGCCTGCTGGCCGTCGAGTAGCTGATATCCGGGCTCGAGGTTGATGGTGGCGTAGCCGCTCGGGCCGCCCTGCGTGTTGAGGTAGCGGTGGTCGACGTCCATGAACACGCCGTGCAGCTTGTTCACGAGCAGCTTGAAACCGTGGAAGTCGACGGTGATCAGATAGTTGACCGGGACACCCGTCAACTTCTCCACGGTGTTGAGCGTGCCGGCGGCCCCGCACGACGTGAACGCGGTATTGATGCGGTCCGTTGTGATCGGCGTCGACTGGTCGTGGCAGTAGATCGGCACGACGAGGTCGCGTGGGAAGGACAGCATCGAGAGCGTGTTCTGCTGCGGATCGGCACGCATGAGGATGATCGTGTCGGAGCGCGACCCCGACGCGCCGAACGAGTCGACGCCGGCGCGCGCGTCGTAGCCGATGAGCAGCGCCGTCGCCGGTTCCGACGGGGACGGGAGCGCGTGCAGGAACTTCGTCGCCTCCTTCACGGACTTCGAGTGCGGCGCGAGCTCGTTGAGCGTCTCGTGTGCGTACAGATAGAGGCCGCCGGCGAGCCCGGACACGAGGACGAGAAGCGCGAGGAAGATCCAGCCGAAGACCTGGGCGACGAGTCGTTTCGTCGATCGCCGCGGCGGCTCAGGCTGCCGGTAGCGCCGCATCGGCTCGATCGCGCTCGGCGGGAGGACGCCGTGGCCGTTTCCGTTGACGGCCGCCCCGCGGCCGATTCCTCTCTTCAGGGTCGTCCGCACCGGCGGAGATCTAGGTTAGCGGCCGGCGCGGCCGATCCTGCCCGTAAGGATTTCGTTTAACAATCGGCACATCCGCGTCACCATGTGCGTCCGCAGCCGGGCTAGGCTCACGCCGACGGGGCGGGAGGTGGGTCTCCCGATTGTGGACGCGTGTACCTCTTACACGCGCCGGACGCCGCGACACCGCGTCAGACGGCGACCGTGTCCGGCTCGTAGGCGAGGTTCGGCCGTAGCCAGCGCTCCGCCTCGGCGACGGTGACTCCCTTGCGCGCAGCGTAGTCCTCCACCTGATCGCGTCCGATCCGGCCGACGGAGAAGTAGCGCGCGTCGGGGTGGGCGAGATAGATGCCGCTCACGCTCGCGGCCGGCATCATCGCGAACGTCTCGGTGAGCTCGAGGCCGACGGCGTCCGCGCCGAGCAGGTCGAAAAGCTTGCGCTTCTCGCTGTGATCCGGGCATGCCGGGTATCCGAAGGCCGGACGGATGCCCCGATAGCGCTCGGCGATGAGGTCGTCGCTCGACAGGCGTTCGCCGCGTTCGTACCAGTCGCGGCGCGCGACTTGGTGGAGGTACTCGGCAGACGCCTCCGCGAGTCGATCCGCGAGCGCCTTCACCATGATCGCGCGGTAGTCGTCGTGCTCCGCCTCGTAGCGCGCCGCGAGCTCGTCCGCGCCGATGCCCGCCGTGACGGCGAACGCACCGATGTGGTCGCCCGACGGCGTGACGACGTCGGCGAGACACCGGTTCGGGCGTGAGTCGCCGTACGCCGACTGCTGGCGCAGGAAGCAGAAGCGCGTGCCCTCGTCGAGCACGACGTCGTCCCCGTCGGATGCCGCCGGCCAGAAGCCGTAGACGCCGCGAGCGACCAACAGACCGTTCCCGACGATGGTTTCGAGAAGCTCTCGGGCGTCGTCGTACAGCTCGCGTGCCGCCGGCTGCTCGAGGATCGCCGGGAACTTCCCCTTCAGCTCCCATGCGTGGAAGAAGAACTGCCAGTCGATGTAATCGAGAAGCGTTGCGAGATCCGGCTCGATGAGGCGCGCGCCCGTGAACGAAGGCACCGGCAGGTCGTCGAACGAGACCTGCTGCGGGTTGGCACGCGCCTCCTCGATCGTGAGCAGCGGCTTCCGCTCGCGTTCTGCGTACTGGTCGCGAAGCCGCTCCTGCTCTTCTCTGTTTTGGAGGTCGAGCCGGCGGCGACGGTCGGGATCGAGCAGGTCGGAGACGACGCCGACGACGCGCGACGCGTCCAGGACGTGCAGAACCGGCTGCGAGTACTGCGGAGCGATGCGCACCGCGGTGTGTTGGCGCGAGGTCGTCGCGCCACCGATCAGGAGGGGAAGCGAGAGGCCGCGCCGCTCCATCTCGTGCGCGACCTCGACCATCTGGTCGAGCGACGGGGTGATGAGCCCGGACAGGCCGACGACGTCGGCACGGTTGTCGAGCGCGGCGTCCAGGATCGCATCTCCCGGGACCATGACGCCCAGATCGAGGACCTCGTAGTTGTTGCACCCGAGCACGACGCCGACGATGTTCTTGCCGATGTCGTGTACGTCGCCCTTGACGGTCGCGAGAACGATCTTGCCCTGTACGCGGCCGAGCGACTTCTCCTCCTCCATGTACGGCTCGAGATAGGCGACCGCGCGCTTCATCGCCCTCGCGCTCTTCACCACCTGCGGCAGGAACATCTTCCCGGCGCCGAACAGGTCGCCGACGACCTGCATGCCGGCCATGAGCGGCCCTTCGATCACGTCGAGCGGCCGTTCGACGTGCTGCCGCGCCTCCTCCGTGTCCTCCTCGATGAAGTCGACGATCCCGTGGACGAGCGCGTGCTCGAGCCGCTTCTCGACGGGCGCGTCACGCCACGAGAGATCGAGCTCGCGCCTCGTTCCTTCGCCGCGAACCCGGTCGGCGTATTCGACCAGGCGCTCCGTCGCGTCGGACCTGCGGTTGAAGATGACGTCCTCCACCCGCTCGAGCAGCTCCGGCTCGATGTCCTCGTAGACGACGAGCTGCCCTGCATTGACGATGCCCATGTCGAGGCCCGCGGCGATCGCGTGGTAGAGGAACGCCGAGTGCATCGCCTCACGGACGGCGTCGTTGCCTCGGAAGGAGAAGCTGAGGTTGGAGATGCCGCCGCTCGTCTTTGCGCCGGGGCAGTGTTCCTTGATCAGCGGCAGCGCGTCGATAAAGGCGTTCGCAAACTCGTCGTGCTCGGAGATGCCGGTCGCGACGGCGAGGACGTTGGGGTCGAAGACGAGGTCCTCGGGCGCGAAGCCGACCTCGTCGAGGAGCAGCCGGTATGCACGCTCGCAGATCGCGACCTTGCGCTCGACCGACTCCACCTGCCCTTTCTCGTCGAACGCCATCACCACGACGCCGGCGCCGTAACGGTGGACGGTGCGCGCCTGCTCGAGGAAGTGCTCCTCGCCCTCCTTCAGGCTGAGCGAGTTGACGACGCCCTTCCCCTGGAGGCACTTGAGCCCCGCCTCGAGCACGCTCCAGCGCGAGCTGTCGACCATGATCGGCAGCCGCGCGATCTCCGGCTCGGTCGCGACGAGGTTGAGGAAGGTCGTCATCGCCTGCTCCCCGTCGAGCAGGTCCGCATCCATGTTCACGTCGATCAGGTTCGCGCCGCCGCGCACCTGCTCGAGCGCGACGTCGAGCGCCTGCTGGAAGTCCCCGCCTTCGATGAGCCTGCGGAAACGGGCGGAACCGGTGACGTTCGTGCGTTCGCCGATCATCACGAAATTCGTGTCCGGCTCGATCGTGAACGGCTCGAGGCCGCTGAAGCGGGTCCGCCGCGGCGGTGAGGGGATCGTGCGAGGGGCGACACCGTCGACGGCGGCCTTGATCGCGCGCACGTGATCCGGCGTCGTCCCGCAGCATCCGCCGACGATGTTCACGAGCCCGTCGCGCGCGAACTCGCCGAGGTAGCTGCTCGTGTCGTGCGGCTGTTCGTCGTAGCCGCCGAACTCGTTCGGCAGCCCGGCGTTCGGATAGCACGCGAGCCACGTCGTCGCGACGCGCGACAGATCTTCGACGAAGGGCCGCATCTCGGTGGCGCCGAGCGAGCAGTTGACGCCGACGACGAGCGGCTCGGCGTGCTCGATCGACACCCAGAAGGATTCCACCGTCTGGCCGGAGAGATTGCGGCCGCTGCGGTCCACCGCGGTGAAGGAGATCCACAGCGGCAGCTCGGGCGTTGCCTCCTGCGCTGCCACGATCGCTGCCTTCGCGTTGAGCGAGTCGAAGATCGTCTCGATCAGGAGGAGATCGACGCCGCCGTCGCGGAGCGCCACCATCTGCTCGGCGTAGGCGGCGGCGACCTCGTCGAAGCCGACCGCGCGATACGCGGGATCGTCGACCTTCGGCGAGAGGGATAGCGTCACGTTGAGCGGGCCGACGGAGCCCGCGACGAGCCCACCGTACTCGTCTGCGACCTCGCGTGCGAGCCGTGCGCCCGCGTAGCTCATCTCGGCCGCGACGTCCCCAAGCCCGTAGTCCGCCTGACCGATCCTCGTCGCCGTGAACGTGTTGGTCGTCGCGATGTCCGCACCGGCGTCGAAGTACGCGCGATGGATCCCGCGCACGATGTCCGGCTGAGTGAGGTTGAGCAGGTCGGGATCGCCGGCCACGTCGCGCGGGTGGTCGCGGAACCGCTCGCCGCGGTAAGGCGCCTCGCCTCGAACCTCGCGCTGGATGAGGACGCCCCACGATCCGTCTAGCACGCCGATCCGCTCGCTGAGGATCGATTCGAGTCTGTTTTGCGCTTCGGCCATCCCTCGCTCCGCTCCCGCCTCCGGGTCCGGGAGCGCCGGGGAAGCGCCCACGGGCTCTTTAGGCGTTTGGTAACCCGGTCGCCAAGCTGCCTGTCAAAGCTCTCCGGGTAGCCGAAGGGTACCAACCATCACTCCGGTAGGGTGCCGCGGGATGTCAGAGGTGCACGACGGGGCCACCCTGCGGCAGGCGCTCGCCGAGATTGCCGGGAACTTCTCGTTCAGCTGGACGCCGGGCGCCCGCCAACTCTTCGCCGAGCTCGACCGGACGCGCTTCAGCCGGCTCCTCCACAACCCGACGGCGATGCTGTCGGAGCTGACCGACCTGGATCTCGACCGAGCGCTCACGCCCGAGTACGCGATGAAGCTCGGCCGTGTGCAGGAGCGCCTGGAGGCTGAGGCCGGCCAGGTGACGTGGTGGCGCCAGCAGGAGCGTCCGGACGACTTCCTCGTGGCCTATTTCTCCGCCGAGTTCGGGCTCGACGAGAGCCTGCCGACGTACTCTGGCGGTCTCGGAATCCTCGCGGGGGACCACCTCAAGTCGGCGTCCGAGCTGGGCGTCCCGCTCGTCGGGATCGGGCTCTTCTACTTTCGCGGCTACTTCCGCCAGCGCATCGACGAGGGCGACCGACAGACCGAGCGCTATCCGCGCAACGACACCGCGCGACTGCCGCTCACGCTCGTGCCGATGGCGCCCAAGGTCCTCATGGCCGACGACGAGGGCAACCTCGTGCCCGTGCGCATCGGCGTTTGGCGGGCGCAGGTCGGTCGCGTCTCGCTCTACCTCCTCGATACGAAGATCGAAGGCAACCCCGACTGGGCCCGGGACGTGACGAACACGCTCTACGGCGGCGACCGCCTCAACCGCTTGCGGCAGGAGCTCGTGCTCGGCATCGGCGGCGTCCGTGTCCTGCGCGCTCTCGGTCTCGCCCCGAGCGTGTTCCACATGAACGAGGGGCACTCTGCCTTCTTCCAGATCGAGCGGCTGCGGGAGCTGGTCGAGGAGGACGGGCTCGATCGCGACGCCGCGCTCGAGCGGCTGCGGGCGTCCACCGTCTTCACGACGCATACGCCGGTGCCTGCCGGGAACGAGGTGTTCGACCCGGAGCTCGTGCGCAGGAACGTGGGCCGGCTCGTCGAGCGCTGCGGTTTCGAGTGGGACGAGTTCGCCGCACTTGGCAAGCTCCACGACGAGGACACCGTGTTCGGAATGACGCCGTTCGCGCTGCGGACGTCGTCGTACGCGAACGGCGTCTCGAAGCTCCATGCCGAGGTGTCACGCGAGATGTGGCGCGACATCTGGCCGGACCGTCCGGTCGACGAGGTCCCGATCACGTCGATCACGAACGGCGTGCACGTCCGCACGTGGCTCGGGGGCGAGCTCGAAGGGATGCTCGGGACGAACACGCCGCAGCTCGAGCGTGTGCGAGACCTTTCCGACGAGGATCTCTGGAACGCGCACCGGGGCGCCAAGGCACGACTGATGGAGTTCATCGCGCGAACGCGCGGCGCCCCCGAGCTCGATCCGGAGGCGTTGACGATCGGATTCGCCCGCCGTTTCGCGACGTACAAGCGCGCATGGCTCCTCCTCAGCCAGCCGGACCGGCTGGCGGTGATGCTCGGCGATCCGAAGCGGCCGCTGCAGATCCTCGTCGCCGGCAAAGCCCACCCGGCAGACGAGGACGGCAAGGACGTGATCCGCCAGGTCGCCGACTTCGCGCGCGGTGCGGGCGCGCACGCGCACGTCCTGTTCCTTCCCGACTACGAGATGACGCTCGCGCGCCGTCTCGTCCAGGGCGTCGACGTGTGGCTGAACACTCCACGCCGGCCGATGGAGGCGTCTGGGACGTCGGGGATGAAAGCGGCGCTCAACGGGGTGCTGAACTGCTCCATTCTCGACGGGTGGTGGGCGGAGGCGTACAACGCGGACCGCGGATTCGCCATCGGCACCGCCGAACAGGCGGGAAGCGACGAGGAACAGGACGCGGCCGACGCGGAATCGCTCTACGTGGTGCTCGAGCAGGAGGTGCTACCGGCATTCTTCCAGCGCGACGCGCGTGGGCTACCGCGCCGGTGGATCGAGATGATGCGGCACTCGATCGCAGAGCTCGGCGTCGCGTACAGCACGAACCGCATGGTGTGCGAGTACGTCGAGCACTTGTACCTCCCGGCGTACTTCGATCTCACCGCCGCCCTCGAGACGGCGTAGGCCCTTTCGCCCTAGCCGGAGACGCCGCTGACCGTCAGCTGGTTCTCGGCGTGGCGGATGCGCTGCTCGAGCTGCCACCGGTCGGCGGAGGATTCCCCGGCCTCCACCTTCTCCAGCTCGGCTTTCGCCTCCTCGAGCTGCCGCTGCGCGCGCTCCTTGTCGATGTCCTTCGCCTGAACGGCGTCGTCGACGAGTGCGATGGCCCGATCCTCGAGCACCTGGAAGAACCCAGGGCCGGTCGCGTACGTCTGGACCTCCTGCGCGTCCATGTCCAGATACACCCGCGTCGACCCTGCGTTGAGCATCGCCACGAGCGGCGCGTGTCGGGCGAGCACGCCGATCTCGCCGGCGGCGCCCGGCACGACGATCATCTCCGCCTCGCCTTCGAATGCGGGCCCTTCCGGCGTCACCACCGAGACGGAGAACTTTGGATGTTGCGCCATCAGAGGGTCACTAGCGGCTCGCCAGCTCCTTGCCGCGCTCGACCGCCTGCTCGATCGCGCCGACCATGTAGAACGCCTGCTCCGGCAGGTCGTCGTGCATGCCGTCGAGGATCTCGGTGAAGCCGCGGATCGTGTCCTCGAGCTTCACGTACTGCCCCGGGGTGCCCGTGAACTGCTCGGCCACGAAGTTCGGCTGCGAGAAGAACCGCTCGATCTTGCGGGCACGCGCAACGACGAGCTTGTCCTCGTCGGAGAGCTCATCGATACCGAGGATGGCGATGATGTCCTGCAAGTCGCGATAGCGCTGCAGCGTTTCCTGCACCCGTGTCGCGCACCGGTAGTGCTCGTCGGAGACGATGCCCGGCTGCAGCGCGCGCGAGGTCGAGTCGAGCGGATCGACCGCCGGATAGATGCCCTTCTCGACGATGGCCCGCGAGAGCACCGTCGTCGAGTCGAGATGCGCAAACGTGTTCGCCGGCGCCGGATCCGTGAGGTCGTCCGCCGGCACGTAGATGGCCTGCACCGACGTGACCGAGCCGGTGCGCGTCGACGTGATTCGCTCTTGCAGCTGCCCCATCTCCGTCGCGAGAGTCGGCTGGTAGCCGACGGCGCTCGGCATGCGGCCGAGGAGGGCCGACACCTCGGAGCCCGCCTGGACGAACCGGAAGATGTTGTCGATGAAGAGCAGCACGTCCTGCCCCTGATCGCGGAAGTACTCCGCCATCGTCAGGCCGGACAGGCCGACGCGCAGGCGCGCTCCCGGCGGCTCGTTCATCTGCCCGTAGACCATCGCGACCTTGGGGAGAACGCCTGCCTCCTCCATCTCGATGTAGAGGTCGGTGCCTTCGCGCGTGCGCTCGCCGACACCGGTGAAGACGGACACGCCGCCGTGCTGCATCGCGACGTTGTGGATCAGCTCCTGGATGAGCACCGTCTTGCCGACGCCCGCGCCGCCGAAGAGCCCGACCTTGCCGCCGCGGACGTACGGCGCGATCAGATCGACGACCTTCAGCCCGGTCTCGAAGATCTCCACCTTCGGCGAGAGCTCGCCGAACGACGGCGGGTCGCGGTGGATCGGCCACCGCTCGCCGGTCGCTTCCTCCTTGCCGTCGACGGGATCGCCGATCACGTTCCAGATCCGGCCGAGGGTAACGTCGCCGACCGGGACGGAGATGGGCCGCCCCGTGTCGACGATCTCGACGCCGCGCGCAAGGCCGTCGGTGGAGTCCATCGCGACGGCGCGCACGCGGTCGTCGCCCAGGTGCTGCTGCACCTCCGCGATCAGCTCGCGCGAGCCGCCGTCCTCGGGCACCTCGACGCGCAGCGCGTGGTTGATCTCCGGCAGCCCGCTCGGGAAGACGGCGTCGAGGACGACGCCCTTGATCTCGATGATCCGGCCGGTGCTCTTCTCGGTCTGCGTAGCGGACATGCGTCTCCTTATGCGGTCAGGGCGTCGGCTCCGGCGACGACTTCGAGGATCTCCTGGGTGATCTCGGCCTGGCGGGCCCGGTTCATCTGCAGGGTGTAGCGGTCGATGAGGTCGCTCGCGTTCTTCGACGCGTTGCGCATCGCCGTCATCTGGGCGGCGAGAAACGAGGCCGCCGACTCGAGCAGCGCACGATAGATCTCGGTCTCGAGATAGACGGGTAGGAGCCGTTCGAGGATCTGCTCCGGCTCGGGCTCGTAGATGAAGTCCCCGCGAAGCGCCTCCTTCTTCGCGTCCTCCTCTTTCTTCCCGCCTTCGAGCACGTCCTCGGGAATGGGCAGGAGCTCGGACACGACGACGCGCTGCACGAGCGGCGAGACGTAGCGGTTGTAGACGATGACGACGCGGTCGACCTCTTCCTGCGTGTACAGCTCGGCGAGCCGGTGCGCGACCGCCTGCGCGTCGTGGTACGTCGGCTTGTCGACGAAGCCCTCCCAGTGAGCCGAGACCTCGTAGCGGCGGAAGCGCAGGCTCGAGCCGCCCTTGCGACCGACGACGGCCCACACGAGCTCGTGTTCCTGGCTGCGCTCCTCCCGCTCCAGCTCGAAGGCGCGGCGCAGCACTTGGCCGTTGAACGGCCCGGCGAGCCCGCGGTCGCCGGTGAAGATCACGACACCCACACGCTTCACGTCGCGCCGCTGCATGAGCGGGAGGTTGCGGAAGGATGACGCTTCGCGTGCCGTGCCGGCCATGAGCTCGAGCATGCGGTCCGCGTAGGGGCGCATCTCCTCGATCCGCGTCTGGGCGCGCCGCAACCGGGCGCCGGCGACGAGCTCGAGCGCCTTTGTGATCTTGCGCGTGTTGCGGACGGATGCGATCCGTCGCCGGATGTCCTGGAGAGACGCCACTGATCTAGACCAGCGCGCTCTCGTCCTCGACGTTGAAACCGTGCTTGAACTTCTCGATCTCGCCGTTGAGCTTCTCGCCGAGCTCGTCCGGAAGCTCGCCCGTGTCCTTGATCTGCTGGTAGATCGTTCCCTCCGCGCGGAGATGCTCGCGCAGCTCGTCCTGGAAACGCTGCACCTGCGGCGTCGGGATGTCGTCGAGGTAGCCGTTGATGCCGACGTAGATGGCGACGACCTGCTCCTCCATAGGCCACGGCTGGTACTGCGGCTGGTTCAGCGTCGCCACCATCTTCTCGCCGCGCGTCAGCGCCTGCTGCGTCGCGCGGTCGAGCTCGGAGCCGAACTGCGCGAACGCTTCCAGCTCGCGGTACTGGGCGAGGTCGAGCCGCAGGCGGCCGGCCACCTTCTTCATCGCCTTCGTCTGCGCCGAGCCGCCTACGCGCGACACCGAGATGCCGACGTTGACGGCCGGGCGGACGCCCGAGAAGAAGAGGTCCGACTGCAGGAAGATCTGCCCGTCGGTGATCGAAATGACGTTCGTCGGGATGTACGCCGAGACGTCACCGGCCTGCGTCTCGATCACCGGCAGTGCGGTCAGGGAGCCGCCGCCGTTCTCGTCCGACAGCTTGCACGCGCGCTCGAGCAGCCGCGAGTGCAGGTAGAAGACGTCGCCGGGGAAAGCCTCCCGGCCCGGTGGGCGGCGAAGCAGCAGCGAGAGCTGCCGGTACGCGTCCGCGTGCTTCGACAGGTCGTCGTACATGACGAGCGCGTGCTTGCCGTTGAAGAGGTAGTACTCGCCCATCGCGCAGCCGGCGAACGGCGCCATCCATTTGATCGGCGCAGCCTCGCTCGCGGCGGCGGTGACGATGGTCGTGTACTCCATCGCGCCGGCCTCGCGCAGGCGCTCGTAGATGCCGGCCACCGTCGACTCCTTCTGGCCGATCGCGACGTAGATGCAGTGCACGTCCGTGTCGCGCTGGTTGAGGATCGTGTCGATGAGGATCGCCGTCTTGCCCGTGGAACGGTCGCCGATGATCAGCTCGCGCTGACCCCGCCCCACGTTCGTCATCGAGTCGATCGCCTTGATACCGGTGGCGAGCGGCTCCTTCACCGGCTGGCGCGCAATGACGCCCGGGGCCTTGAACTCGAGCGGTCGCGTCTCCGACGCCTCGATCGGCCCGCGGCCGTCGAGTGGGTTCCCGAGCGGGTCGACGACGCGGCCGAGCAGCCCCTCGCCGACGGGGACGCTCGCGACGCGCCCGGTGCGCCGGACCGGTTGCCCCTCGCTGATCTGCTCCCACTCCCCGAAGAGCGCGGTCCCGACCTGGTCCTCCTCGAGGTTGAAGGCGAGGCCGATGACGCCGTGCTCGAGTTCGAGCATCTCCATCGCGACCGCGTTCTCGAGCCCGTACACGCGCGCGATGCCGTCACCGATCGTGAGAACGGTGCCGACCTCGGCGAGATCGGTCTCGACGTCGTACTGCTCGATCCGCTGCCGCAGGATCGACGTGATCTCTTCGGGGCGCAGCTTCAAGGCGTCTCCTATCTCCTCACGAGTTCCTGTCTCAATCGTTCCAATCTCCCGCGGACGCTCGCGTCGACGCGGTACGAGCCGGCCTGCAGCACGATCCCGCCGACGATCTCCGGATCGACGGTCCGCGTCGCCTCGACCTTGCGGCCGGCAGCCTTCTCGATCTGCGACACGATCGCCTTCACTTCGTCGTCGGTCAGCTCGCGCGCCGTCGTCAGCTCGACCATCAGGCGGCGCTCCTCGCGCGCCATCAGCCGCTCGAACTCACGTGCGATCTCCTCGATCTCACCTGCGCGGCCCTTCTCCGCGACGAGCATGAGGAAGTTCTTGAACAGCACGTCCTCGTCGCCCGCGAGGTCGGCGAGGATGCGCGCCTTCGCAGCCGACTCCAGCTGCGGGTTGCGCAGGACGAGGCGCAGCTCCGGCGTCTCCTCGACGGCCTTCGCGAAGTCGGCGAGCGCCTCGTGGACCTGCTCGAGGCGGCCTCCTTCCTTCGCCGCGCCGAAGAGCGCTTCGGCGTAGATGCGTTGGGCGGCGGCTATGCGGACTCCTCCAGGCGCGAGAAGTCGAGCGAGCCGATCGCCTCGCTGATGAGCTCGCGGTCGCGGTCGGCGTCGAGCGCACGGCCGACGACTCGCGACGCCGCCTCGAGCGTGAGGTCCGCCACCTCGTTGCGGATTTGCTCGAGTGCCCGCTGGGTCTCTGCCGCGATCTCCTTGCGCGTCTCCTCGAGCCGGCGCTGCCGCTCCGCCTCGGTCTCCTCGCGCATGCGCTGCTCCATCGACTCGCGCGTGCGGCGGGCCTCGGTGAGGATCTGCTCCGCTTCGCTGCGCGCCTGGCCGATCAGCTGACGGTGCTCCTCCAGCAGCCTGCGCGCCTCGTCGCGCGCGTTGTCCGCCTCTTCGATCGCACGGCGGATCTGCTCACGGCGCTCGTCGATCAGCTTCTGAATCGCGCCGAACGCATACTTTTTCAGCACGAAGAAGACGATCACGAAGAAGACGATCGTCCAGATCATCAACCCTGGGATGATCTTGGTGAGCGGGCTGCTGGCTGCGACGAGCATCAGCCGGAGACGAGCACGAAGCCGAGGAAGCCGCCGACGAGGCCGTAGAACACGACCGCCTCCGTCAGCGCGAAGCCGAGCCACATGATCCCCTGCAGCTCGCCGCGGAGCTCGGGCTGCCGGGCGACCGACTGGATCATCGAGGCGAACACGGTGCCGATGCCGATGCCGGCGCCGAGCGACCCGAGGCCCATGCCGACGCCGAAGCCGAGCGCCTTCGCGGCCTTCACGACGTCGCCGGATGCAATGACGAGATGGAGCACTTTCCCTCCTTATTTAATCGGTCGGCATTGCAAGCAACGCCTTAGTGCGCCGGCTCGATCGCCGAGCCGATGTAGATGGCGGTGAGAGCGGCGAAGATGAACGCCTGGATGGTGACGACGATGACGAGCTCGAAGATGTAGAAGAGGACCCCGATCACGAACGCGATCGGGACCGCGATCCAGAAGGTGATGCCGCCGAGGATGAAGATCAGGCCGATCGAGACGAGAATCAGCATGTGCCCCGCGAGCATGTTCGCGTAGAGTCGGACGCTGAGGCTGACGATCCGGAAGAAGTGCGAGATCGTCTCGAGGACGGCCATGAACGGCACCATCGCCCTCGGCACGCCGGCGGGCACGAAGCTCTTGAAGTACTTGAGGCCGTTGTAGCGCACGCCTTCGATGTGCGTGAACACGACGCTGAACACCGCGAGCACGAGCGTCACCGACAGCTGGGACGTCACCGCATAGATCCCCCAGGTCGGCACGCCGTGCCACTTGTCGCCGGTGAGCGGAAGCGGGATGAAGCCGACGAGGTTCATCGTCCAGATGAAGAGGAAGAGCGACGCGACGTATGGGAACCAGCGGCCGATCGCCTTCGCCGGCAGCCCCTGCTCCGCGATCTGGGTCTGCGCAAGCTCGTACAGCGCCTCGCCGACGGTCTGGCGCTTGCTCGGCAGCAGCGCGAGCCGGCTGCGCATTGTGAAGATTCCGAGGACGATCGTCAGCAGAGCGGAGAGCGCGAGATAGACCACCGCCTTGTTGATAGACATGTCGAGCGGGCCGAGGTGGATGCCGACCCACTGCTTCAGCTCGAACTCGTTGGCGGGGTTGAAGGTGGCGGCGAGCACGCTCAGCGGATCTTCTCCGACCCGAAGTACTCTGCGAGCGAGACCGCGAGCGTCAGTGAATACGCGAGCGCATAGAGCGCGACCGCCGAGATGCCGACGCTCCGGTTCGCGACGGTCACCGCAAGGAGGACGACCATGACGCCGATCCCGCGGAACGACATCGCGATCGCGACCATCCCGGACTTGCCGAGGTGGTCGGCCCCGGTTGGGATCCGTGCGAGCCAGAAGCCGAGCGCCTCACCTGCCGACCAGAGGACGGCGGCGAGCGCCCAGCCGCCGAGCGAGAAGCCGCCGACGAGGAACACCGGCAGGCCGAGCACGATCACCGCTGCGCCCGCGAGCGCGGGTACTCGGCGGCCCGGAACGGGTCGCGGGGTCGAGAACACGCCGTTCATCACGAGAAGTAGCCCTTGAAGCGGCGATAGACGGCAAAGACGCCGGTGGGGATGCCGACGACCACGCCGCCGAGGACGCCGAGCCCGGTCGCGCCGAATCCCCAGCCGACGAGCGCGCCGGCACCGGCGCACATGCCCGTCGTGCCGGCGAGGATTGCGCCCGCTTCGACCGGCTGGAACGACGAGCGTGAAGAGGCCTGCATCCGGCGCGAGAATAGCAGGTCGGAACCTCGACTTTGTAACACTAGAATCCGTTGTGAAAAGAGGGCCTCGCCGCTTGCTCGTGCGAGGGCGGGCCGTAACCGCCTCATGAAACAAAACGGCTCGTAGCGGCGTTACATCCTGTCGGTGGAAGCGGCCGCCGATGCCCCTGCGAAGACCCGCGACTACGCCGCGCTCGGCGCGGCGGGGATCACCATCGTCCTCTGGGCCTCCGCCTTCGTCGGCATCCGTTCGGCCGGCCGGAGCTTCTCGCCGGGAGCGCTCAGCCTCGGCCGCCTCACCGTCGCGGTCGTCGCGCTCGCGGTGATCGGGCTCGCGCGCGGCGATCGTCTCCCGAGCCTCGCCGCGCTGAAGCACGTCGCCCTGCCGCTGCTCGCATGCGGGCTCCTCTGGTTCGGCGCGTACAACGTCGCGCTCAACTCCGGCGAGCGCCGGGTCGACGCCGGCACCGCGGCGATGCTCGTCAACATCGGGCCGATCCTCATCGCCGTCCTCGCCGGGATCCTCCTGCGCGAGGGCTTTCCAAGGAGCCTCTTCACCGGCCTCGCGGTCGCGTTCGCCGGCGTGATCGTCATCGGCGTCGCGAGCTCGACCCACACGGCGACGACGGAGGGCGTCCTCCTCTGTGTCGCGTCCGCGTTCGCCTACGCCGGCGGTGTCGTCGCCCAGAAGGTCGTGCTGCGGGTGCTGACGCCGATCCAGACGGTGTTCTTCTGCGCCGTCATCGGCGCGCTCGTCTGCGCCCCGTTCGCGCCGCAGCTCGTTCGGCAGCTCGGGCCGGTGCACGGCGAGGGCTGGCTTCTCTACCTCGGCATCGGACCGACGGCGCTCGGCTTCATCTTCTGGGGCTTCGCGCTCTCCCGCACGAGCGCCGGAAAGCTGGCGGTGACCACGTATCTCATCCCGCCGATCTCGGTGCTGCTCGGCTGGCTGTGGCTCGGCGAGTCGCCGGCCGCACTCGCCTATCTCGGCGGCGCACTCGCGCTGGCCGGCGTGGCCGTATCTAGGAAGCCCGCGCGAGTGATCGTGCGTCTGTGCTGCAGGGCTCCGACGAACGATCACTCGCGCGGGCTTCCTAGATACGGGCACGCCGGCCAGCGCGAGTGCGCCGCCGAGATAGGCGAGTGCGGCCGGC
>Ga0187809_10000616_pt1 | contig 18390 bp, 15 predicted proteins | sample NC_wetland_sal_i_8_FD_132415 | JGI IMG/M metagenome (GOLD analysis project Ga0187809, IMG submission 132415) | Wetland sediment microbial communities from Neuse River Estuary, North Carolina, USA - ASW_4 | ecosystem: Environmental > Aquatic > Freshwater > Wetlands > Sediment | place: USA: North...
CAGGCCTGCTGAGATGGCGCGCCGCACCTCCTGCGGCGTCATCGTCACCGACGGGAGGCTGTTGCTGCTGGGCCATGCTACCGGCTCGCCGCGATGGGACATCCCGAAGGGCCTGGCGGAACCCGGCGAGGATTTTGGCGCGGCCGCCCTGCGGGAATTGCAGGAGGAAACCGGCCTGCACGCGCCGCCCGACGCACTACGCGCGCTTGGCGCGCACCGCTACCTGCCGGGCAAGGATCTGGTGCTGTTCCTGTGGCAGCCGGACCAGCTGCCCGATCCGGCGGCGCTGGTGTGTCGTTCCAGCTTCATGCTGCCGAACGGCACGGCGCGCCCGGAGTTCGATCGCTTCGGACTGTTCGCCTGGGACGATGCCCTGACCCGGATCGGCAAGAACCTGGCCCGCGTGCTGAGCGCGATCCGGCCGCGGCTGGGGGAGCCGCAATCGTCAGCTGCCCGGCTTGGGCCGGACGTCACACCTGTTCCGGGCAGATCGCCTCCAGCGCATCGCTGACTGTGGTGAAACGCCGCGCCCGTCCGATCATCGGCTGCAGAACGATGCTGTCCGGGGCACGCCACAGCAGGCAGTGTGCGCCGATGCGATTGGTGAAGCCCAGCGTGATGACTTCCTCGTACTCCGCCTGGTCGACGTGCCAATCCAGTTCGATGGTCAGGCGCAGGTTGTGGAACTGAGCCCAGGCAGTAACCAGCAGGAGTTCCGATACGCTGAAAGCGATACCCTCGATGCGGGTCTTCGATGGTTCGCGGAACGTGTGCATGCCGGTTCTCCCGTGCTGCGCCAATCGGCGGCACGGTATGAAGCACAGCGGCACAACCGGGGAAATTCGGAAGTTCCCGTACGTGTGGCATACCTGGGTATGGGTGCCGTACGGCCGGATCGCCTCCACCGATGCGGATCGGTCGGCGCATGCCAGCCAAGGGAAAGGTTGAGCTTTGCGTCATGGCCCGCCACCTACGTCTTTCCAGGAGGCGGACAAAGGATTCGTGGGTGGCGGCCTCCGTCGGCCGTGACACGGAGAGTCAACGTTCCCGCTGGCTGGTATCAGTTCAGGAAGATCTTGCCTGGGTTGAGAATCCCCCGCGGGTCCAGCGCCTGCTTCACCGAGCGCATGACCGCCAGCGCCTCCGGCCCGTGCTCCTGCTCCAGGAACTCGCGCTTGCCGATGCCCACGCCGTGCTCGCCGCTGCAGGACCCGCCGAGTGCCAGCGCGCGGGCAACGATCTTCTTGTCCAGCTCCCAGGCGCGCGCCAGACCGTCGGGTTCCGGCGGCACCAGGATCACCGTGTGGAAATTGCCATCGCCGACATGCCCGACGATCGGCGCGGTGAGGCCCGATGCGGCAATGTCCTCCTTGGCGCCGAGGATCGCCTCGTCGAGCCGGGAGATCGGCACGATCGCATCGGTGGCGATACCCTTGTGCCCCGGCTTCAGTGCCAGGCAGGCCCACAGCGCATCGTGCCGCGCCTGCCACAGCTTGTTGCGCTCGCCCGCGTCGGTGGCCCAGCGGAAGCCGCGGCCGTCGAAGCCGGTGGCGATCTCCTCCGCCTGCTGTGCCTGTTCCGCCACGCCGGACTGGGTGCCGTGGAACTCGAAGAACAGGGTCGGCAGCGTTTCCAACCCTTCCAGCTTGGAGTAGCCGATGCAGGCGGCGACCTGCACCTCGTCCAGCAGCTCCATGCGCGCCACCGGGATGCCGCACTGAAGGATGGCGATCACCGTCTCCACCGCGTCGCGCAGGTTGGGGAACTGGCAGGTGGCGGACGACATCGCCTCCGGGATCCCGTGCAGCCGCATCTGGATCTCGGTGATGATGCCGAGGGTGCCCTCGGAGCCGATGAACAGGCGGGTGAGGTCGTAGCCGGTGGCGGATTTTCGGACGCGCCCGCCGGTGCGGATCACCCGTCCGTCAGCGGTCACCACGGTCAGGCCGAGCACGTTTTCGCGGATGGTGCCGTAGCGGACGGCGTTGGTGCCGGAGGCGCGGGTGGCGCACATGCCGCCGATTGTGCAGGCCGAGGTGCCGGGATCGACCGGAAAGAACAGCCCGGCGTCGCGCAGGTGGGTGTTGAGCTGCTCGCGCGTCACCCCGGCTTCCACCCGGCAGTCCATATCCGGCTGGCTGACATCGATGATCCGGGTCATGCGCGACAGGTCGAGCGTAATGCCGCCGCGCACCGGGGTGACATGGCCCTCCAGCGAGGTGCCGCCGCCCCAGGCCACCACCGGCACGTGATGCTCGTTGCACAGGGTGAGGACGCGACTGGCTTCCTCGGTGGTTTCCACGAAGGCGACGGCGTCGGGCAGTACCGGCGGCTGGGTGTCCTGGCCGTGCGAGTGGTGTTCCCTCAGCGTGGCGTTGGTGGTGATGCGCTCGCCGAGGAAGGCGTGGGCGGCATCGATCACCTGGGCAACCGGTTCAGTCATCTCGGATCCTTGCGAGGCTTTAGGCGGAGAAGTGGACCCCTGGGCGCGGGCTGGCAAGCGGGGTGTGGGTGGTCCGAGACCCTCGGCCAGCTGTGTGCCCATACATCCGGCGCCGGCGATGACCGTGGCGATGACCGCTAGGGAAGGGCAGGAATGGCAGGGCAGGATCGCACCTCCTCTGTCCGCCGTCAGATGGCGACCCGCACGCCAAGCTCCACCACGCGGTCGGACGGGATGCGGAAGAACTCTGTCGCCGGCACGGCGTTGCGCGCCATCACCAGGAACAGCCACAGCCGCCACCAGGGCATTTTCGGCACCATCGCCGGCACCAGCAGCTCGCGGCCGAGGAAATAGCTGGCCTGCATCGGATCGAACTTGATCTGCCCGTCCAGCTCCTCCAGCGCACGCGGGATGTTCGGGCTTTCCGAAAAGCCGTAGCGCAGGACGACGCGAAAGATGCCCTCGGCCAATTGGGTCACGCCGGCGCGCTCGGATGCGGATACTTCCGGCTGGTCGGCGGTCTGCACGTTCACGAACAGCACGCGCTCGTGCAGCACCTTGTTGTGCTTCAGGTTGTGCAGCAGCGAGGTCGGCACGTAGTCCGGGTTGCCGGTCAGGAAGATCGCCATGCCCGGCACGCGGATGGTGCGCGACTGTGGCAGGCGCGCAAGGAACGGCGCCAGCGGCATGCTGTCCTGCTTCCAGCGTGCCAGCTGCAGCTCGCGGCCGCGCTTCCACGACGTCATCATGCCGGTCAGCGCCAGGCCGAAAGCCAGCGGCACCCAGCCGCCTTCCACCACCTTCAGCGTATTGGCGGAGAAGAACACCAGGTCGATCAGGAAGAACAGCCCGAAAACGGCGCCCGCCTGTAGTCGCGACCAGTGGAACTGGCGGCGGAACACGATGGCGGCCAGCACGGCCGTGCACAGGAACGTGCCGGTGACCGCGATGCCGTAGGCGGAGGCCAGGCTGTCGCTGGTCCTGAAGGCGAACACCAGGATCAGCACGCCGACCAGCAGCATGGTGTTGACCTGCGGTATGTAGATCTGCCCTTCCTCCGTGCTGGAGGTGTGCAGCACGGTCATGCGCGGCAGGAAGCCGAGCTGGATGCATTGCCGGGTGACCGAATAGGCGCCGGAGATCACTGCCTGGCTGGCGATCACCGTGGCCGCGGTGGCGAGCACCACCATCGGCAGGCGCAGCCAGTGCGGGGACATCAGGAAGAACGGATTGCTCAGCGCGCTGGGGTGGCTGATCATCAGGGCGCCCTGGCCGAAATAGTTCAGCACCAGCGCCGGCAGCACGAAGAAGGTCCAGGTCAGCCGGATCGGGCGGGCGCCGAAATGGCCCATGTCGGCGTACAGCGCTTCGGCGCCGGTCACCACCAACACCACGGCGCCCAGCACGAAGAATGCCAGCCCTTTATAGACGATGCACAGCTCCACCGCGTAGCTCGGCGACAGCGCCAGCAGCACGTAGGGATGCTGCACGATCTGTGCGATGCCGAGGCCGGCGAGCGCGATGAACCAGACCAGCGTCACCGGTCCGAATACGCCCCCCACCTTGCTGGTGCCGCGATACTGAACCGCGAACAGCAGCACGATGATGGTCGCGCTGATCGGCAGCACGTATTCGCGCAGCTGTGGCGCGGAGACCTCTAACCCCTCTACCGCCGACAGCACGGAAATGGCCGGGGTGATCAGCCCGTCGCCGAAGAACAGGCAGGCGCCGGCAATGCCGATCAGCGCTACGATCTCGCGGCTTCGCTCCTTGACCGACACGCGCTGCGCCAGGGCCATCAAGGCGAGGATGCCGCCCTCGCCGCGGTTGTCCGCGCGCATGACAAGCGTCACGTATTTGATGGTGACGATCAGGACCAGCGACCAGAACAGCAGCGACAGCACGCCGAGGATCTCGGTGTTTGCGATCGGCAATCCGGTGAAGATCTGCAGGCTCGCCTTGAAGGCGTAAAGCGGGCTGGTGCCGATATCGCCGTACACGATGCCAAGCACCGCCAGCAGGGCGGTGGGGGTGAGCGGCGGCTTGCCTCCCGGTTCGGCGCTGGCGCCGGTCACGCCTGGCCTCCGGCCGCAAGTGAGGTGCAATCGATCCTGGCGGGGCCCGCGGGCGGCATACGATCCCAGTATCCTTCGTCGTGACCGGTCGCGCCACCAGGCAATCCGGCCGCGAGCCGCGGACGCATACGCCGCAGGGCGGCGGGAGACAAGCGGGCGGGCGCTGGCAGGCCGGCGTCCCGCGCCGATCGGCCGGCCTGCACCGTGGTCTTCAGTGCCGGGCCGGTTGCGTTCGCGTGGCGTCAGGACAGCCCGGCCGGTCGAACACGGCGCCAAGCCCGCAGGCCGAGGTCAGCATGCCGATCGCGTCGTGCCCGACACCCGGGACCAGCCAGACGCGCTGACGAAATGCCGCACCGTCGAGGCGGCGGAGATCGTCGGTAAAGGCGATGCCGCGGGCGAAGCGTGTCGGCCCCTGTGCCTCGGCCATGCAGGAGCGGTCCAGCGCCGGGTGCCGCGGATTGGTATCGGCGGTGCCAAGCAGGTAGATGACGTCGCGGGCGAGGTAGGCCTGCTCCAGGACGCGCGGTTCGGTGCCGCCGGCATAGGGCGGCAGCCCGTGAAGGCCGTATTTCCACCGGTCGAAGCGGGGACAGGACGCGGCATCGAACGGCCCCAGGCTGCCGGAGCTGCCGGGCCGGTCGTCGTCGAACCAGGCGTAGGAGGAAGGGTTGGCGACGACGTAGCGAAGCGCGACGCCGGCCGGCAGCGCCGCACCGCCGCGACCCAGAATGGCATAGCGCTGCACAACCTGGGCTCCACCGGAGTGGCCGGCGATGACGATGGCCCGTAGAGCGGGAAACCGGGTCCGGTCTGCCAGCCGCGCCAGGATCGCGTCCAACGCCGCGAAGGAACTGACGGGGGCGGGGGACACGGCATCCTCGCCTGATTCCCAGCCGGTCAGCGTCCAACGCAGCGTCTCGGGCGGCAGGCGATGCGCCACGTCATCGATGCTCGCGAGGAACTGCGGCACGATCAGGAGCGTCCCCTCGCCGGCCGCCCCCGCGGCCCGCAGGGCGCGTTGCGCGGTCGCGTAGTACACGTCGGCGTCCCGCCGGTAGCCGTGGATGACGATCACTGCCCGGCGGATATCGGGCAGCGGCCGTGTCCAGTCGCGTGAGACATACAGTGGCAGGACGCCGCTCCCGGCCGGGGTCGCCACGACCAGGCGGGCAGTGGCAACCGCCCCGACCGGAACACGCTTCAACGCCTGCGCCGGCGTGATGGCACACAGCAGCCACCCGAGCAGCACGAGGCATCGGAACAGCGCAGATCGGTTCATGGCGCGAGCCTTCATCCCGTTGCTCGGCATGAGGCAAGTTCGGGCCGAGCGGCTGAATGCAATCCATGCACATCTGTACACGATTGTCTTCACTGGTGCCGATTCTCGATCCGGCTGGCAGCGATGGTGGGAGGAGTCCGAACCTGCAGGAGCACCGGGCCGGGAGAAAGGCCAACCCTGTCGCCAGGGCCGGCCCATCCCCTACCGCCGCTTCACAATGATCTTGATCTTGACGATCAGGGTCACCACTATGCGCGGCAGGAGTGAGCGGTGGTGGTTCATCGCCTTTCTCCCGGTTAGCGCCGGTCGGGCTCATCCCCGGCCGGCTTTTTCTTGTCACCCCGCGGTGGTTAAGGAAGGCTCAGCGGCGCCGACGCCATCCGCGCGCTATGCTTCGCCGCGCAATCCGCGGAAGCGGGTCATGAGACCGGTGGTGGAGCTGTCGTGCGCGCCGGGCACCACGCCGGGCGCCAGTTCCGGCAGGATGCCGCCGGCAAGTTGCTTGCCCAACTCCACGCCCCACTGATCGAAGCTGTCGATTCCCCACACGCAGCCCTGCACTGCCACCTTGTGTTCATACAGGGCGATCAGCCGGCCCAGGCTGAACGGATCGAGCCGGCGGAACAGGATGAAGTTGGACGGGCGTTCCCCGGAACAGACCCGGTGTGGCGCCACCGCATCGATCTCGGCTGGCGGTGCGCCTTTCGTGGCCATCTCGGCGCGGATCTCCTGTTCCGAACGGCCACGCAGCAGCGCCTCCGCCTGGGCGAAGGCATTGGCCGCCAGCGCGCGGTGGGCGTCCGCCCGGTCGTGATCGGGTTCTGCGGCCAGAATGAAATCCACCGGCACCACGCGCGTGCCCTGATGCACCAGTTGCATGAAACTGTGCTGCGCGTTGGTGCCCGGCTCGCCGAACACGATCGGGCAGGTGTCCCAGCCGGTCTGTTCCCCAGTCAGCGTGACGTGCTTGCCGTTCGACTCCATCTCCAGCTGCTGCAGGAACGCAGGAAAGCGCTTGAGCCGCTCGTCATAGGCCAGCACGCAATGCGTGGCGCAGCCGAGTGCATCGACGTTCCACACCCCCGCCAGCGCCAGCAGCACCGGCAGGTTCTGCCGCAACGGGGTGTCGCGGAAATGGCAGTCCATCGCCCAGGCGCCGTCCAGCATTGCCTGGAACTTGTCCCAACCGGCCGCGAGTGCGATGGATAATCCGATCGGCGACCACAGCGAGTACCGTCCGCCGACCCAGTCGCGGAAGCCGAACACGTTGTCCGGCGCGATGCCGAACTCGGCCACTGCCTTCAGGTTGGTGGACAGCGCGGCGAAATGCGCGCCGACCGCGGCATCGCCGAGCGCGCCGGCAAGCCAGGCACGCATCGCGGCGGCGTTCATCGCCGTTTCCAGCGTGGTGAAGGTCTTCGACGCCACCAGCACCAGGGTGCGCGCCGGATCGAGCTGCTTCACCGCCTCGGCAAACGCGTGCCCGTCCACGTTGGACAGGAAATGCGCCCGCAGCTTTGCATCGGTGCGGCCGAGGGTCAGGGCCTGCGTCGCCATCAGCGGGCCGAGATCGGAACCGCCGATGCCGATGTTCACCACGTCGGTGAAGCGTTCCCCGGTCGCGCCGCGCTTGCTGCCGTCATGCACCGCGGAGACGAAGTCCTGCATGCGGCGGCGTTCCGCCACTGCCAGGTCGGTCGCCGCGTCCAGTCCGCCAGGCAGTGCGCCGCGCAGCCCGCTGCCCGGGGGGGACCGCAGCGCCATGTGCATCGCCGCGCGGTGCTCCGTGGCGTTCACCGGCTCGCCGGCGAACAGCCGTTTGCGAAAACCGTCGAGGTCCGCCGCCTCGGCGAGCGCGAACAGGGCCTGCATTGCGGTGTCGTCGAGCGAGGACTTGCTGAAGTCCAGCGTCAGGTCGTCGAAGCTGGCACTGAACCGCCGAGCACGCTCAGGCGAGGTGGCGAACAACGGGGTGATGCGGCGTCCGTCCGGTCGGGCGGCGAGCTCCGTGAGGCGGGCGAAGGCGGCAGCGCGGGCTGAGGACTGGGTCATCCGTCCCATATAGGCCGATCCGGCGCGGCACAGAATGCCTAGATTTGCCGGACTTGCACGACACCGTCACACTCGTTGCACCACCATCGGAGATTCGCCTTGAAGCTCGGCATCGTCTCGGACATCCACGGCAACTTGGCGGGACTGCAGCAGGCGCTGACGCTGATGGGCGAGGTGGATCGGCTGCTTTGCCTGGGAGACTGCATCTTCGATTACCAGTTCTCCAACGAGGTGGTTGCGCTGTTACGCGATCGCGAGGCTGTGATCATCCAGGGCAATCACGAGGAGACGTTCTTCTCGCCGGCCGGGGTGCGGGCACGGGAACGCGCCGGGCTGGATCGCGGGCTGCTGGCGTTCCTGTCCGATCAGCCGCACCGCCGCCTGCTGGAGTTTGGTGGCAAGCGCGTGCTGATGGTGCACTCGACCCCATGGGAGCCGCGGGGTGCCTACGTGTATCCGCACAGCGCCACGCTGGCCCGGTTCGGCGAGGCGGACGCGGATGTGGTGCTGTACGGCCATACGCATGCGCAGGTGGTGCAGCGGGTCGGGCGCGTACTGGTGGTGAACCCGGGCTCCGCCGGCGATGCGCGCGATCACCGCAACGGGCGGCAGCTCAGCTGTGCCGTGCTCGACACGGCGAGCGGGGAGGTGCGGGTGATCGACTATGTGGATGCGCGGTTCCTGTAGGAGTGCAGCCGGCAAGTGGCCCCGCCTCTTACGCAGAACCCGCCTCTCACCGCAGCGCAGCAAAGCGTCATGCGCGCCCGCGAAGCGTATGAGATTCGCAGACCGACGCCACGGCCGACCGCGGATTAGCTGGTGGAACCGGTTGTACTCGTACCCAACTGCAGAATTTCATAGCACCAGTTGTTGACGTACGAAGCCGATATGCGTCCATATCCGGATGTTGGAAGCCCATGCTTGTGGAAGTCGCGACCCCACAGCGGTCCCCAACTGTTTCGAACGACAAAATACACACCCAGTGGATCCGAATTGTCGGCTAGCGCCCAGGTGACGCAAACCGCATGCGATCCGCAGATTTTCCAGCCCCGCTTCGGATCCGGGTCCGCAACCTCGCCAAAATATCGTGCCCCGTTTGTCGTCCAGTTGTTGACACTGCTGGGATCACCGTCACGGTTGAACACCGGAATGCTGATCGCGGCAGGCTGACCAGCTTGCAGGCATTGGAGCAACCTGGCCGCCGCCTCCGGCAAATGCTCGAGTTTCTGTCCACCCTGATCAATATCATAATAAAGGGATTGGCTGCACGTCGAAGCCCGAGCGTCCGCCATTGCAGCCGCTGACGGCGGCGAACCCGCGACTGTGCTCCCCGGCAGAGCGGCACGCATTCGGGTCGGCAGCAGTTTCTCGTGGCAGATGCCGGTGCCTGCCAGCGCCTGCCGGGCGAAACCGAGTTTGGTCCAATAGGATGTCGGCCAGCAGTCGTCGGTTTGGGTCTTGATCGCCCAGAACAGGAATTGCTCGGAAAACGCCGGAACCGCCGCGTCCTTTTGCCGGTGCAGAATTTCGCAACAGGCGGTCGCGGCAAAGGCCACGCAGGTTCCGGTATCGTCCTGATCGCGCACTTCCCAGCCGGAGATACCCAGATCCGTGATCAGGTCGATGCCGGACCCAAGTGCCAGTGGCTCCGCATCGGGCGGCGAACCTGACAGCTGCGGCACGCTGTCGGGCGGCATCAGGACAGTTGACATGGCATCCTTCCCGGTCTTTGGGCCCCTGGGCCTGATTGATTGATTGACCCGCCAATGACTCCGCGGGCCTTCCGGCGCCGTTCGATCATGGGGCGAGGCGTAAATCAGCGATGACGCTGCAAACACTCAGGAGGCTGGGGGCACAGAGCTTTGGTTTCCAGGGGCAAGCTTGCTGAGAACGGCCGTGGCTACCTGCTCCATGCGCTCCAGCAGCCTATCGCTCCGTTGCTGTGGTGTCGCATGATGCAGTTCGTGCGTAACCTGGGTGACTGTGCCCCATTCTCTCTTCACTTCACCGAGGAGCGTCGCGAAGGTCGGACACCTCGTGGGATCCTGAAGAATTTGGAAGATCGCCAGCGCGTAGTCTTTGCCAGCGGCGGTATCCGACGGGAAATGGAGTCCGGCAATTTCGCGGTTTTCCGCGATGCGGTGCGCCAATGATGAGGCCGCCGCGGTCAGTTCCGGCACGGCACTGCTGACCGCATACGCGATCAGATGCGACTGAAGTGAGTGACTGTTTGGGAATGATGCATGCGGTGGGGTCACCACCGGAGGCATCAAGGCCGGGTATACCTGGACAGGGCGTGCCCGATTGAATGTGAGTTTCAGGCACATCGCCACCATGTGGCCGATAGCCAGGGAAGCGGACAGTAATGTCCATGTCGCCGGGCGGGACGCCGGGCTTGCCATCAGCATGTCGGCCCAATGCAGGCTGAGATCCTGTGCTTGTGACACGATTTCCGCCAAGCGCTCCTGGCGCTGATCCGCGCTAAAAATCAGGTGGTCTATTTCCTTCATCAGAGCGTTCGGACCATCGTCCGGCTTGGGACCGTTCTTGATGGCGTCGTCCTCGCGCCAGAGAGATGCACCGAATTCCGCCAGGAGCAACTGGGCGCGCAGGGTGGGGTCCCAGGCCGACTTTGGGAATCCCTCGGCGCAAATTAACAGCGGATGGGCATGGTCGGTCGTATCGTAATCGCCCAGATCCGCCATCGGCACGCTTGCAATGCCGAACCCGTTCAATGTCTGGGAGCCGCCATTGAGTGTCGGATAGCTCGATCCCGGTGCCATTCCACCGTCGCCCGAGAGGTGCACCATTTTCATCTCCATCTCTGGTTTGAACTATTCAGGGAGTCCCGCCGCGGCCAAATGGCGGGCGTAGCGTTTCCGCATTGCCTCGGTTCGGTACGGGTGACGGTCGATCATCCGGCTGATTCGAAAATCCGGCTGTTCCTCCAGAACCCTTTCGACAACCGCCCGCGCTTCTTCGACGCGTTCCAGCGCGGATAGTGCGGCAGCGGTTGCGCGCAGGTTCGACGTGTAGTGAGGATTCTGCTGCATCGACAATGTGCCCCAATGGGCGGCTTCCTCATACGCGCCGTTGGTGTAGTGGGCGATGCACAGCATGTGATAAGGCCGAAAGATGAAGCGGTCACGCGGCGACAGCCGCAGTGCACGTTCGGCGCGCCGTACCGCTTCGGCCCCGTTGCCGATGAACGCGAGGGTCGGACTGCTCCACATCCAGCTCCCCGCATCGTTGGGTGCCGCTTCCAGAGCGCGTTCGAATAGCGCCTGAGCGCTCTCGTAATCTCTGTCCAGGATTGTTCTGTTGTGCCCCAACAGTGCCAGTGCACGCGCATTCTGGGCGTCGCAGCTGACGGCTTGTTCGGAGGCTCGGCTCAGCGCCTGGGCGTCCGTATTCGAATCGTTTGACCATCCCTGGCCAAGGCGCAGGCTGTACCAATCTGCCACCAAAGCGTGCGCGCCGGCGTAGCGGGGATCCAGCGCCACTGCCTCGCGCAGCAGGTGTCCCGCCCGTTCGAAACTGTCCTGACGGAGATGGAAAATCAGCTCGCGGGCCTGCAGGACCAAGTCATATGCCGTCATGCTTTCCGGCCGCTTGGTGCGAATTCGCCGTAACTCGGCCTGGTGCACCTGAGGTACAAGATGGGTGACGATCTCGGCCGCGATGTCGTCCTGCGCGTCGAACAGTGCGGTGTCGCGGATGTCGTAGGACCGCCCCCAAAGTACCGCACTGGTGGCTGCCTGGACCAGTTCGACGTTCAGGCGCATCCGGGTGCCGGCCTGCCGGACCGTCCCGGAAACAACATACTGCACGCCAAGTTCCTGCCCAACCCGGCGTAGATCCAGCGGCTGATTGCCAAAGGGCAGCGTCGAGTTGCTCGAAACCACGATGGGCTCGCGCAGAGCTGCCAGCATGCAGACAATGTCTTCGACCAAGCCGCAGCCGAAATAGTCGGGTTGAGGATTGGCTCCGATAGTCCGGAATGGCATCACGGCGATCCAGGGAGCCCCCTCGGTTGGCTGCGCGAACAGCCGCACCGGGGCATTGCGAAACGCGTCATCCGTCCCGCCGTCAGCGGTGGGATTACCGAATCGGATCCGTTCCATAAGGCTGGTGGTTTCCGGCGCCGGAGGAACTCCAAGCTCGCGGCTCAGCATCTCCTTGCAGGTTTGGTATTGCCGCAGCGCATCGCTGCGCCGCCCCGCCCGGGCATAGCTTGTCATGAGCTGCCGATGCAGATCCTCCCGCATCGGATCCAACCCGAGCATGCGTTCGGCTACCGTGATCGCCTCCGCGATTTCTCCTGCCTCCAAATGGAAATCCGCCAGTCGGCCGAGCGCCTTTATCACCGACCCGGTGGCTTGCTCGCGCATGCGGGCGAGCCAGTCGTCGAACTCCGCTGCGATCGGCGGAAAACCGCGCAGCAAGTGGGTATCGTACCGCATCGCGTCAGCCAGCTCGGTCCGGTCGTTCGAGTCCGCCAAACGCTGGAACACCGAGACATTGGTTTCCACCATGTCAGGCGTGAACCGGAGATTTCCCCCGCCGGAATGAATCACCGGGGCTCCGGCATCACGGAGCTCCTGCCGCACGACAAGTAACGTCTGCCGCAGGCTGTGACGCGCCTGTTCCGCTCCCCGATCGGTCCACAGCAAATCCGCCATCGCTTCCCGCGATACCGGCCTGCCGTCCTCCATGGCGAGATATGCCAGCAATGCACACGCCTTCTTTGGCAGCGAAGTCACCGGCCTGCCGCGGACCCGCAGCTCGAATCTGCCGAGCAGGGTCAGGTCGACGGGCGGTGGCGTTCGCGGTGCGTGGACCATTGCAAGTTACGCCGGATCAAACCATCCCCCGGTTTGGTGCGCAAGTCGTTTTGACGCAACTTTTGACGTTTCCCTGGTACCCCGGCCCGCAATTTTGACGCTGCCTTGGCCTCCTCAGTGACGCCTGGCCTGCTTCGCTGCTCCCGTTGAAGCAAGAGACGGCCGCCATCCAACAGCCGGGTCATCAGTCCGGCCGGAGTGTCGAACGGCTCGTTGCCTCGGTGCAACACCCACACGGGAGAAGCCAATGCAGCCCTTCCACATCGCTCTGACCAGCCTCACCAGCCAGGTCAGCCCGGACGAACTGGCCCAGGTCGCCGCCGCCCTGCAGAAGCAGATCACCCGCGACTTCGCGCCATTCTGGAACGTCGTCGCCACGGTGGATGCTTTCACCTTCGACGAAGTTCCGGCCGGCTACTGGCCGATTATCGTACAGGACACGATCGATCAGCCGGGCGCGCTCGGCTACCACCAGACGCACGACGACGGCACGCCCTATTCGCTGGTGCTCTACGGTCCCTCCTGGTCGCTCACCGCCAGCCACGAATGCCTGGAAATGCTGGCCGATCCGTTCGGCTCGCTGAAGCGCGCCGGGCAGTCGCTGAGGCCCGAGCAGGGCCGCGTGGATTTCCTGGTGGAGGTCTGCGACCCCTGCGAGGACGTGCAGTTCGCGTATCCGGTGAACGGCGTCATGGTGTCGGATTTCTATACGCCGGCCTTCTTCGATCCGGTTGCCGCGCCGCAGGGCCGCTACAGCTACAGCGGTGCCATCACCCGCCCGTTCCAGGTCCTGCCTGGCGGCTATCTCAGCTGGTTCGCCGGCGACGGCATGATCTACCAGGCCAGGGCGGACGCCAGCGGAACACTCAGGATCGACGGCCCCACTTCACCGGAGGCCCGCGACGGGCGCCCGCTCCGAGAGTTCATCGACAGCCTGACGCCGGAGCACGCCTATCGCCTGTCCAACGCCGCGCAGCCGGTCGGCCTGCGGCACGCCAGCGAACACGCCGCGGCCGCGCGGCGGGTGCACAGCAACCGGTTCCGCGAGGACATCGAGCGCCGCTTCGGGCCGAAGTAACTCAGCCGGAACAATCTCCTGCAAGGATCGCGCCATGCGTAAACGTGCCATTCCGCCGGTGCTGCTGCTCGCCGCCTGCACCGCCGCCTGCACCAATGTAACGGACACACCCGATCCGGCTACCCACGTCTCACCCGGCACCATCAGTTGGTACCTGCCGAAAATGACCGTCGCAGTGGACGTGTCCTACCGGCTGACGCACTGCCCGACCGGTGTGAATGAATTGCCCGGCGTGACGGTAACCGACACGGCAATTACGCCGACCCCGGTTGCCGATCTGACCAGCCGGCGCAGCTTGGTGGTGGAGAACCTCGCCGGCTGGCGTACCAGCAACCAGGTGTCGGTCTCGCTTTATCCGGAAGGTACCCTCAAGAGCCTGGGTGCCAATCCTCAGGACCAGACCGCGGCGATCGTCGGCAACGTGTTCAAGTCGGCGGCGCAGATCGCGGGACTGGTGGTTGGCGCACCATTCGCGCACGCCAGGGCTGTGCCGGCGGCACGCTATGGCTGCACCCCGGGCATTGCCAAGGCGTTGAATGACCTGCAGGCGCAGCAGGCGCGGCGGCTGGATCCGAAGCTGACCGACGCGGAGGCGACCAGTCTCAATGCCACCATCACCCGGCTGCAGAACGCACTGACCTACAAGAAGACCGTGACCATCGATGGCAACGATCCGCCACCGTGGGATCCCGCATCCCGGGCGCCACGCAGTATCGCGCTCACCGTCGCCGACATGCGCGCGGCGGAGTGGCTGAACCCGACCCGCGCGCCCGACGATGCGCAGCAGGCCGTGCAGCCGATCGCATTGCTGTGGAAACCGGGGCCGCAGCCCCCCGGCCCTGCACTGCCGCCGAGCGCCGAGTACGAGTACCGCGAGCCGTTGCGGGCCACGCTCACGCTGGCCCCCGCGACCTCGCCAGCGCAGGTGCTGAACCATCGGACCATCGCCTTCGCGCAATGGGGCACGCCGCGGCGCCTGCCGATCACCGCGCCGGTCTTCACTACGCTCGACTGGAGCTACACCTTCGCCGAGGACGGCACGCCCACCGACATGAAGGTGACCACGACGGCGCGCGGACTTGCCGCCAGCAATCTGCTGAACGCCGCCACCGGTGCGGCCGGTTCGGCGATGACCGGAGTGCAGTCCGCCGCCAAGGCCAACTCGCAACTGGCGCAGATCAACGCCCAGGACGAGCTGGTCAAGGCGAAAACCGCCCTGATCACCGACACCAACACCCTCAAGGCACTCGGCGGCACGCCCTGACCGCGCAACGCCGCGTGGCGCACCCGCGCGGGCCTCCTCGCCAACACTCGACAGGACAAATCCCATGCGAAACCTGCTGCTCGCGGCCTGCGCTGCGCTTGCCTCCGTTGCCCTCCCAGCGCAGGCGGCTCTCGTGAACCATGGCGACTATGCCAGCGACACCGTTACCGGGCTGAACTGGTACAACATGACGCTGACCCAGGGGCTCAGCTACGATCAGACCGTTGCCGAACTCTCCACGACCCTGTCCGGCTGGCAGCTCGCCACCGCCGATCAGGTGAGGCAGCTGTACACCGACGCTGGCCTGCCGCCATCGACCTATGTCCCCGAATTGTCCGGCTACGTCACGCAGGTTGACACGCTGTCCGCGGCGGTCGGCGATACGCTGCTGCTGCATCACGCGTCGCAATACGTTTCCGGCGTCGATGGCTTCTACCTGCAGAATCCCGCCGACCTTGCGCAGAACATGGCGTACGTCGCGGACGCGATGCTGGACGGCAATGACAATGCGACGATCGCCGGCCCGGGACTCGCCGGCTTCGTCTGGGCCGACCAGGGCATTGCCAACTATGCCCCCTTCCTGGTCAGCGCCGCTTCTCCCAGCGAGGTGCCTGAGCCGGCCGGCTTGGCGATCTTCGGCGCCGGCCTGCTCGCCCTGGCGGGCTGGCGGCGGATGTCGGCCTGAGTCTGGCGGGACGGGGCAGGGGAGCTATCGGCGCGGATTTCCCGCTGCCCCGCAGCCATTTCTCCGCAGCATCGAAGCCGCGGAAGTCGGGTTGGGGAGTGTCAAATGAACACGCAAGCCAATCGTGCACCGCTACCGCCAATCTCCATGCAGACGCAGAGCCGGCACACAGGGCACCTGCATGACGTCCTGGCCGAACATGACGTCTTGGGCCTGCTAAATCCCCAGGAACAGCAAACATTGCTGCGCTGGTCGGTTATTCGTCGCCTTGACCGGCAGGAGGTGCTGCTCCGCCGTGATGATCCGCCGCGCTCGGTGATCTTGGTGCTGGCCGGCTATATCAAGCTGTCCACCACCTGTCCGGATCGTGAAGTGATCCTGGACGTCGCCGGGCCCGGCGACATCATCGGGGATGCGGAGGTCCTCAACAATCGGGAGCTGCAGGCGGATGCCAGCACGCTGACCCGCTGCCGTATCTTGGCGATCGACGCACGGCAGTTCCTGCAGACAGTTGAGCACTCGCCAAACGGTCGGGCAGTGATCGTGAAGCTGATGGGTGGCCGCCTGCTGCGCGCGACAGACCTGGTGATTGACGCGCTCGGGCTTGCCGCTCCAGCTCGGCTGGCCAGGGTGTTGCTGCGGCTTGCCAGCCTGCGGTCCTTTGCTGCTGAACACGGGGGTAGCCCGCTACGCATTTCTCAGAGCGAGCTGGGTGCCATGGCCGGCATCGCCCGGGAAAGCGTGAACAAGCTGCTGGCCGGCTGGCGCCAGAACGGCTGGATCACGCTATCCAATGGTTGCCTCGTCTCGGTCGATGTCGCGGCGCTGTCGGAAGTGGCGCAGGCTCACTAAACGGCTGCCGAACCTTCCTGCGAGCCGTCCATCGGCCGGGCAAGGCCCGGCCAGGACTGGCACCGATCAGTCGTGGTCACCACGCCAAGTGTCCGCGTGGTCGTTGTCGCCGTAGTGATGCTCGTTGCGGAGTCCGTTGTTGTCCCAACGATGCTCGTCGCCGTTATTGTAGCCGTACTGGTCGCCCGGTCGGCGCCACTCGCCGTGCGCGTTGTCGCGGTCGCCTCGGTCGCCGCGATCATACTGGCCGTTTTCGTTCCACCCGTAACGCCGCGCCTGATCGTTATCGGTGGAGCGCTGCCAATTGTCGTTGTGATCACGCCGGTAGTTGTCGCGATCGTTCTGGTTGTCGGACTGATCGAAGAACTTCTGTGCCCGGTTGAAGAACCCGTTGGCGTCCTGGTCGGCATGCGCCGGTACTGTGGCGATGCCCAAAGGTAACGCGACCGCGAGGCCGAGCAGTGCCGCTGTGAAGGGCCGCATTAGCTTCCTCCTTTTGAAAATGGCAGATACTCCGCAAACGCAGCGGCAGCCCGGAAGGTTCCGGTGAGCGTTACCGGCGTCACCTCTGGACGCGCACCGGGTCCCCACCACGGACATGGCCGCGCCCTGGCGGCGGTTGCCATCCGGCACCTGCGGCGGCTCCCGTTGCCGGGCGCCGCAGCGTCCACCGTTGTGGTCCGGCGGGCAATCCGGTGCCGGCGGCGCCGGTTGCCTGGCCTCGTTCGCCGGGACTACGCTCCCGCGCGCGTAATGCCACGTGACGCAAGGAACCGGCCGATGACAATCGCGGTGAAACCGCTGCATCCGGAGTTCGTCGCCGAGGTCGGCGGGGTCGACCTGCGGCAGCCATTGGATCGCGACACCGTGCAGGCGGTAGAGGACGCGATCAACCGCTATGCCGTGCTGGTGTTCCACGACCAGCCCATCACCGACGAACAGCAGATGGCGTTCAGCCGCAATTTCGGCGAACTGGAGACCACGGTGCGTGCCTACCGCAAGGATTTCGTGCCGCGGCTGGATCTGCACATCGCCGACATCTCCAACCTGGACGAGAACAACCGCATCGTCACCAACGACGACCGGCGGCGGTTGAACGCCCTCGGCAATCGGCTGTGGCATTCCGACAGCAGCTTCAAGCGCATTCCCGCGCGCTTTTCGCTGTTGTCTGCCCGCACCATTCCGCACGAGGGCGGCGAGACGCAGTTCGCTGACATGCGCGCCGCCTGGGATGCGCTGCCGGAACGGACGCAGCGCGAACTGGAGGGCCTGGTCTGCGAGCACAGCCAGTTGTACTCGCGCGGCAGCATCGGCTTCACAGACTGGTCGGAGGAGGAGTTGGCGAAGATGGCGCCGGTGCCGCAGGTGCTGGTGCGCACCCATCCCGGTTCCGGCCGCAAGTCGCTGTTCCTGGCCTCCCATGCCGGCGCGATCCGCGGCATGAAGGTGCCCGAAGCGCGGATCATGCTGAAGGACCTGATGGAGCACGCCACGCAGCGCGAGTTCGTGCATACCCATCGCTGGCGGGTGGGCGACCTGGTGATGTGGGACAATCGCTGCACAATGCATCGCGCGCGCCCGTATGATGAGACGCAGGTGCGGGACATGCACCGCACCACCGTGTCCGACGGACGGCCGACCGTGCCGGAGGTGATGGCCGCCTGAACCTGCCGGCGGGGGCTGGATTGTTCCCTTTCCCGTGAGGCTTGACCCTCCATGGGGTTTCCGCCACACAGCTTCGTCCCGGCTCGTCGGCCTGGGCGGGGGTGATTGTGCGCCCTCTTCCCGCCATCACAGAGATATCGGTTAAATGCG
>Ga0187809_10000617_pt1 | contig 18382 bp, 17 predicted proteins | sample NC_wetland_sal_i_8_FD_132415 | JGI IMG/M metagenome (GOLD analysis project Ga0187809, IMG submission 132415) | Wetland sediment microbial communities from Neuse River Estuary, North Carolina, USA - ASW_4 | ecosystem: Environmental > Aquatic > Freshwater > Wetlands > Sediment | place: USA: North...
GATCGAGCACGGGTCGACGACGATCCGCTGGAACAGGTCCAGGTGCATGCCGAGGGCATCGGCCAGGATCGCCTTGATCACGTCGCCGTGGCTGCAGGCCAGCCAGACCGCGGCCGGGCCATGAGCGGCCTCGATCCTGGCGTCGAGGTCGCGAATCCCGCGCACGGCCCGCTCGGCCATACCCGCCATCGCCTCGCCACCGGGGAACGTCACCGCCGAGGGGTTGCTCTGCACCACCGGCCAGAGCGGATCCTTGGTCAGCTTCTTGATCTCCTGCAGCGTCCAGTCGCCGTAGTCGCATTCCAGCAGCCGCCGGTCCCGCTGCCACTCCGGACTGCGGCCGGCCGCCCGCTGGGCGCGCTCCACCACCTTGGCCGTCTCGGCGCAGCGCTGCAGGGGGCTGGTCACGATCGCGGCCAGCGGGAGCACTCGCAGCCGCTGTGCGGCGAGCTCGGCCTGGCCGCGCCCGCGTTCGTCCAGGCCGGTGCCGGGAGCACGCCCGGCCAGCACCGGACCGGTGAGCTTGGTCAGCCCGTGCCGGAGCAGGAACACCGTCGCCATCGCAGTTCCGTTCTGCTCAGGTGGCCGACGCGGTTCCGGTGGCCAGCAAGATGATCACCAACGCACCCAAGGCTATGCGGTACCAGACGAAGATCAGTGTCGAGTGCCGCCCGACCCAGCGCAGCAACCAGGCGATGGAGGCCAGCCCCACCCCGAAGGCAATGACCGTGGCGACCAGGGTCACCCCGACGCCCGGCGCCGACGGCTCGCCGATCTTGCGGGCCTCGAACAGGCCCGAGGCCACGATGGCCGGTATCGCCAGCAGGAACGAGAACCGGGCGGCGGTGAGCCGGTCCAGGCCCCGGAACAGGCCGCCGCTGATGGTCGAACCGGAGCGGGAAACGCCCGGGATCAGGGCCAGCGCCTGGGCGGCGCCGACTACGACAGCGTCTCGGGAATTGATCTCCTCCTCGTTGCGGGTGCGCTTGCCGATCCGCTCGGCCAGCAGCAGGATCAGCGCCATCACGATCAGGGCGATCGCCAGCACCCAGAGGTTGCGCGCTCCGGTTTCGATCTGATGGCTGAAGATCAGCCCGAAGACGCCGACCGGGATGGTGGCCAGGATCAGGTACCAGCCCATCCGGTACTCCAGGCTGTCGCGCACGCTGCGGTCGACCAGACCGCGCAGCCAGGCCACCGCGTTGTGCAGCAACTCGCGCCAGAAGTACAGCACCACCGCCAGGGTGGTGCCGAGCTGGATCACCGCGGTGAACGCGGTGAAACCGGCCTGGTTGACGTTCGGGTTGAGCCAGGCCTGCACCAGGCGCAGATGCCCGGTCGAGGACACCGGGAGGAACTCGGTGAGCCCCTGGACCACGCCGTAGAGGACGGCCTGGACCGCGTTGACCTGAGCGCTCATGCGGTGGTTCCGGTCGCGACCGGCGGACAGCTCACGAAGCGGCTCCGGAGTCGGCCAGGGCCTGGGCCGCGACGTGCAGGCCCCGCAGCCGGTCGTCGAGGGTGGCACCGTAGGGCACCACGTTGAGGGTGGTCACGCCGGCCGCGGCGAATTCGGCCATCCGCTGCGCGATCCGTGCCGGTGGCCCGAGCAGCGACGTGGCGTCGATGAATTCGGCCGGCACCGCCGCCCCGGCCGCGGCGTAGTCCCGGGCCAGGAACCGGTCCTGGATCACCGTGGCCTGCTCACCGAAGCCCATCCGGGTTGCCAGCTGGTTGTAGAAGTTGACTTCCCGGCTGCCCATGCCGCCGATGTAGAGCGCGGCGTAGCCCCGGATCGGCTCGGCGGCGGCCGCCAGGTCGGCGCCGATCGACAGCGGCGCGGTGCCCACCACGTCGAAGCCGTCCAGGCTCTGGCCGGTTCTGGTCCGTCCGGCCTCGATCCGGGCCAGCTGCTCGCCGACGAATTCGGTGGACAGGAAGATGGCGAGCCAGCCGTCGGCGATCTCGCCGGTCAGCTCCAGGTTCTTGGGTCCGACCGAGGCCAGGTAGATCGGGATGTGCTCGCGGACCGGGTGCACGGTCAGCTGCAGCGCCTTGCCCGGCCCGTCCGGCAGCGGCAGGGTGTAGAAGTTGCCGTCGTAGCGGACCCGCTTGCGCGCCAGCGCTAGGTTGACGATGTCGACGTACTCCCGGGTCCGGGCCAGCGGTTGGCCGAACCGGACGCCGTGCCAGCCCTCGGAGACCTGCGGCCCGGACACGCCCAGCCCGAGCCGGAACCGGCCACCGGACAGCGTGTCGAGGGTGGCCGCGGTCATCGCGGTCATCGCCGGGGTGCGCGCCGGGATCTGCAGGATCGAGCTGCCGAGGTCGATCTGCTTGGTCTGGGCCCCGACCCAGGCCAGCACGGTCGGCACGTCCGAGCCGTAGGCCTCGGCCGCCCATACGCAGGAGTAGCCGAGCGTGTCGGCCTCCCGGGCCAGCGCGAGGTTCTCGGCGTCGTTGCCCATCCCCCAGTAACCGAGGTTCAGTCCCAGCTTCACCCCGACACCCTATCCACACTCCGGCCGCCGCCCGTGGCGATCGCCGTCCGGTCAGATAGGTTTTCGACGTGGATCAGCGCACAGTGGGACGCAGCGGCTTGCGGGTGTCGCCGCTCGGTCTGGGCACGATGACCTGGGGCAACGGGACCGATCCGGACGAGGCCGCAGCGATCTTGGTCGCCTTCCACGACGGGGGCGGTACCTTCGTCGACACGGCCGCGTCCTACGGCGGTGGCGAGGCCGAGCGCATCCTCGGCGCCCTGATCGCCGATGTGGTGCCGCGATCGGAACTGGTCATCGCTTCCAAGGCCGGGCTGACCCGGCACGGCGACGAGCGGTTGATCGACTGCTCCCGTTCGGCCATGCTGCGCCAGCTCGATGACTCGCTGCGCAACCTCGGCGTGGATCACCTGGATCTGTGGCAGGTGCACGCCGTCGACGACCGGGTGCCGGTCGAGGAAACCCTGGCCACGCTCGACTACGCGGTGGCCAGCGGCCGGACCCGCTACGTCGGCATCTCCAACTTCCCCGGCTGGCGCACCGCCCAGGCTGCCACCTGGCAACGCGCGGTGCCGGATCGAGCCGCTCTGGTGTCCACCCAGGTCCGGTACTCGCTGCTGGATCGCGGAGTCGAGCGCGAGGTCGTCCCGGCTTGCCTGGAACTGGGCCTGGGCCTGCTGCCCTACTCCCCGCTCGGCGGCGGGGTGCTGACCGGCAAGTACCGGCACGGCGTGCCTTCGGATTCCCGGGGCGCGGCCCAGGGCCGCAACCTGGCCAGCTACTCCGATCCGCGCCAGGTCGGCATCGTCGAGGCGGTGGCCACCGCCGCCGACGGCCTCGCCACCTCCCCGATCACGGTCGCCCTGTCCTGGCTGCGCAACCGGCCGGCCGTGGTCGCCCCGATCGTCGGGGCCCGAACCCTCGGCCAGCTCACCGCGGCCCTGCAGTCGCTGTCGGTGGAGTTGCCACTGGAGATCCAGCTCGCCCTCGACGACGTCTCGGCGCCGAGCGTTGGTTACCCCGAGGATGCGCACTGAGCCAGCCCTCCGCCAGCGCCGAGCGCGTCTTCACCGCCTTCTGCGCGGCGGGACTGTGGCCCGGGTTGGGCAGCACCCTGGCCGCGGCCCTGGCCGAAGCCGGTATCCGCCGGCCCGAGGACGTCAGTCCGGATGCGCTGGCCGGCCTGCCCCGGGTCGGCCGGCTCCGGGCCGGCCGCTTGGCCTCGGCTTTCATCGCGGCCGGCCCGGTCTACGACGTGACCGAACTGCTGGTGTCAGCCGAGCTGCCGGCCCGGTTGGCCGGCCGGGCGGTCGACGCCTTCGGTCCGGGCGCTCTTCGCTTGCTGCGTGACGATCCGTGGCGGCTGTTGCAGCTGCCCACGGTCGACGTGCCCGACGCCGACGCGCTGGCCCGGGTCGCCATACCCGGAGTGTCCAGCGCCGACCCGCGCCGGGCCCGGGCTCTGGTCGGACATGTGCTGGCCCGCGCGGCCCGGGACGGCCACACCCTCACCACGGCCGAGCAGGTGGCCGACGAGTTGAGGCTGTACCGGGTCACCGACCCGGCCGCCGCCATCGATGCCGCGGTGGCCTCCGAGCAGGTGTACCGGGTCGGCGACCAGCTCGCACTGGACCGGTTCTACCTGGCCGAGCTGGCCATCGCGCTGGCGGTGCACCGGCTCCAGCGGACTGCGGAGCCGCTGGCCGGCAAGGCCAAGCCGGCCCGCGGTGAGCTGGACAAGGTGCAGGCCTCGGCCGTCACCAATGCCCTCCGGCACGGGGTCAGCGTGCTGACCGGTGGTCCCGGCACCGGAAAGAGCCGGACGGTGGCGGCGGTGGTGCGAGCGGCCGAGCAGGCCGGCCAGCAGATCGCGCTGGCCGCGCCGACCGGGCGGGCCGCCAAGCGGCTGGCCGAGCTGTGCCAGGTCGACGCGATGACCATCCACCGCCTGCTCGGCGTGCAACCTCGATCCGGCGATGACGGTGAGGTCGACTTCCGGGGCGGTTTCGCCCGGGGACCGGACTGGCCGTTGGACGCCGCGCTGGTCGTGGTCGACGAGGCATCAATGCTCGATGTCGAGCTGGCCGCGGCGCTGCTGATCGCCTGCGCCGACGGCACCCACCTGATGATCGTCGGCGACGCGGCGCAGCTGCCTTCGATCGGGCCGGGACAGGTGCTGGCCGACATCATCTCGGCCGGCACCGTGCCGGTGGTCGAGCTGAGCCGGCTCTACCGGCAGGAGGCCGGTGGCGCGATCGCCCGGCTGGCCACCGCGGTGCGAGCCGGCGAGCTGCCGGCGGTCGATTCGCCCGATCGCGAAGTGGTGATCGTGCCCGCCCGCGGCTCGGCCGAGTCGGCGCATCGGGTGGTGCAGCTGATGACCGACTCCATCCCGCGTGCCCTGGGCATCGAACCGGACCAGATCCAGGTGGTGACGCCGGTGCATCGCGGGCCGGCCGGCACCATCGAGCTGAACGCGGCGTTGAAGGCCAAGCTCAACCCGCATCCCTTCCGCAAGGCCGGCGGCCGTTTCGACGTCGGCGATCGAGTGGTGGCCACGGCCAACCATCTCGAGGTCACGCCAACCGGGTTCGCCAACGGCGAGGTCGGCACCGTGACCAAGGTCGAGTCCGGCGTCGTCACGATCGACTTCGGCGCCGGCGGCACGCCGGCCCTGGCCGAGGTTTCGGGCAAGGCGCTGTCCGACATCAGCCACGGCTGGGCGATCACCGTGCACCGGGCCCAGGGCTCGGAATTCCGGGCGGTCATCGTGGCCCTGGCGCCGGAGGCGAGCCGGATGCTGTCGCGGCCCCTGGTCTACACCGCACTCACCCGGGCCAGCCAGCACCTGTCGGTCGTGCACGGTACCGGCCCGGCCCTGGCCCGGGCGGTACGTGACATCGGCGCCGCACCGCGCCGGACCATGCTGGCCCAGGCCTTGATCGACGAGGCCGGCTAACGGCGGCGGATGCCGCCGAGAACCCGCCGGCGCCGGCCGGCCACGACCAGCCCGGCGCCGAGCAGCAGCAGCAACCCACCGGTCTCGGCCGGCCGCACCGAAGCGCCGGTGCTGGCCAGCGCGTCACCGCCGCCCGCCGCCGGGGCGGCCGGGCTGCTGCTGGGCGCCGACGGGCGCACCGCGGTCAGGGTCAGCTCGGCCGGAGGGCAATCCGCGGCCGTGCAGCCCGGATCGCCGGCACCCGACAGCGCCAGCATCGCCAGCCGGGCCGGACCCGGCTTGACCGCGGTCAGGGTCAGGGTGGCCGAGGCCGAACTGCCGGCCGGCAGGTTGCCGATGAACCAGAGCACGCCGGAGCCCCCGCCGGCTGCCGGGGCCACCGGCGGTGCGGAGCCGGCCGCTGGGCCAGTCGCGGACAGCAACTGCGCCTGGGCCAGCTGCGCCCTCGACATCGTGGTCGGCAGCGGGGAGCCGGTGAAGTTGCTGATGGTGAAGTTGTCGCCGATCAGGATGGCCAGGCCGAGGGTGGCCGGCGCCGGCTGCGGGCCGGCGTTGGACACGCGCAGCGTCACCGTGGTGGATGCGCCGACGGCCACGCTCCGGGCCGACGGCTGGAGGCCGAAGTGCAACCGGGCGATACCGGTGTAGGTGAGCTCGGCCGAGACCGAGTTGTTGCTGGGATCAGTGTCGGTGCCGGTGTTCGCGCTGACCGTCGCGGTCAGCGTCACGGTGCTGCCGATCGGCTCCTGGCCGGCCGTGGTCAGGTCGATGACGATGGTCGGGTCGGCCGGAGCGCCGGCGAGCGGGCCGAGGTCGCACGAGACTGTGCCGGCCGCCGGCGCGCAGACAAGGCTCGAGCCGTCGGCGTCGCGGGCTACCCCGTCCGGGCCGAGTTGCATGCCCGGCGGCAGGGACAGCGTCAGGGTCGAGTCGGGCGAGCCGAAGCCGAGGTTGGCCACGTCGACCGCGAAGTCCAGGTTCTGGCCGGTGCCGAGAAAGCCGACCTGATCCTCGCCGCTGTCCGGAGTCAGCGCGATCGACAGGTCGGGCTGGTTGACCTGGACCACGACGGGGGCCGAGGTCGCACTCACCGGGCCGCCCCCGGCCGATCCGGTCAGCGTCGCCGTCGAGCTCGGGCTACCGGGTTCGCTCGCCGGCAGGTCGGCGGTGAAAGTGACGGTGTGCGTGCCGGCGGTGAGGTCGTGGGTGTCCACCACCAGATCGACCGACGACGGCCGGCTCAGGTCGGCGGCCGGCACGCTCGCGCTGTCCAGGGTCACCGCGTCCAGCCGGGCCGGCAACAGGGCCGGCTGGTGCGTGCTGAAGCTGGTCGCGGTCAGCGCCTCGGGCAAGGTCAAGGTGTAGCTGAAAGTGATCGTGCCGGGCCCGTGGGTGCTGCTCGGGGCCGAGCCGACGACCGTCGGCAGGCTGGCTGCTTCGGCCGCCGGGGCGAGCAGGCCGAGCCCGGCCAGGGTGAGCACGCCGGCCGCAGCGGCCGCGAGCAGGCGCGAGTAACGAGGCATTTTCCTCAGAAATCTGGTTCGGGCGGAAAGGCCGCCGGGTACTTAAGGTGTGCACAGTATCGGGTGAGGCACCAGGATCTCGGCGAAGTTGTCGAATCGCGATGATCCGGTGTCGCCGTCGAGGTGCCACCGCTCGGCAGCGGAGCGGGGCCGGGCCGCCGTTCTGAGATGGTAAGGATCGCCGCGGCGCTCGAGCCGCAGGATGGAAGCGTGAACCCCTCATCCCGGCTCTCGCCGCCCCCGGGCGTCGGCGCGCTGGCCGGCGTTCTGGCGGCGGCGGTCAGCCTGGGCGTGGGTGAGCTGGTGGCCGGGTTCTTCCGGCCCGCGGCCGCTCCCCTGATCGCGGTCGGTAACCGGGTCATCGTGCTGACCCCGGAGCCGGTCAAACGTTGGGCGATCCGCCAGTTCGGCACCGGCGACAAGCAGGCCCTGCTCACCGGATGCGTGCTGATCCTGGCCGGTGCCGCCGCCGGCCTCGGCGTGCTGGCCGTGCGCTCGGCTTGGGCCGGGCTGGTCGGGGTGGCCGGTCTCGGTGGCTTCGGCTGCTACTGCGCGCTGACCGCACCCGCGGCCCGGACCAGTGACGCGGTGCCGGCCCTGCTCGGAACCGCGGCCGGTCTGGGCACGCTGTACTGGCTGCTGACCCTGGCCGCCCGGTGGACCAGCGATCCTGGAGCCGATTCGCAGGCGCGCCGCCAGTTCCTGCTGGCTGGGCTCGGCACGGCGGTGGCGGCTGGCGCCGGCACGCTGCTCGGGCGCGCGGTGTCGCACGGCCGGTTCAACGCCGCGCCGGCCCGGGCCCGGATCACGTTGCCGCCGGCGGCCGGACCGGACGCCGGCACGGTCGGGTTCGATCTGGGCAAGAGCGGCGTGCCGTTCCAGACGCCCAACCGTGACTTCTACCGGATCGACACCGCGCTGAGCGTTCCGCAAGTGGACCCGCAGACCTGGCACCTGCGCATCCACGGCTTGGTCCAGCGCGAGATCCGCCTGAGCTATGCCGACCTGCTGGCTCGGCCGATGATCGAGCGCTGGGTGACTCTGACCTGTGTTTCCAACGAGATCGGCGGCAACCTGATCAGCACCGCCCTCTTTCGCGGGGTGCTGCTGGCCGACCTGCTGCGCGAGGCCGGCATCGCCACTGCCGCCGATCAGCTGCTGGCCACCTCCTCGGATGGGATGACGATCGGCTCACCGACCGCGGTGTTGCTGGACGGGCGGGCGGCCATGCTGGCGGTGGGGATGAACGGCGAGCCGCTGCCGCTGCAGCACGGTTTCCCGGTGCGGATGGTCGTGCCGGGCCTCTACGGCTACGTCTCGGCCTGCAAGTGGCTGGTCGATCTGGAAGCGACCACGTACGAGCGCCGGCAGGCGTACTGGGTGCAGGGTGGCTGGGCAGCTCAGGGTCCGGTGCGGTTGGCCTCGCGGATCGACCGACCGGTCCAGGGAAATCGAGTCACCGTGGGCGCTCCGGTCACGGTGGCCGGCGTGGCCTGGGACCAGCATGTCGGGGTGTCCCGGGTCGAGGTGCAGTTCGACGGCGAACCGTGGCAGCCGGCGACGCTGGCCCGGGTGCCTTCGATTGACACCTGGCGACAGTGGGCGCTGCCCTGGACCCCGACCTCGGCCGGCCGGCATCGTATCCGAGTTCGCGCTTACGACCACGACGGAAAGCCGCAGGACGAGCAGGTCCGCGATCCGTTCCCGTCCGGTGCCACCGGCTTACACACCATCGAGGTCACCGCGACCGGCTGAACGCAGCGGCGCCGTGCGGTCGTTCTACAGTCGAGGAATGGCAAACTCCGAACGACCCGGCCCGGCCATCTTCGTCCTGTACGGCGCGACCGGCGATCTGGCCAAGCGGATGGTGCTACCGGCCTTCTTCGAGCTGGCCAAGCTGGACCTGCTCCCCGAGCGCTGGCGCCTGATCGGCAGCGGTCGCGGCGACGTCGCCCACGAAGACTTCGCCCAGCACATCCGGCGAAGCCTGCAGGAGTTCGGCCCGAAGCCTGACAACAAGACCTGGGGTGGGTTCCGGCCCAACCTGCGGTTCGCCGGTGGCGATTTCGCCCGGGCCGGGCACGGTGCGCTGCGGCGCGAGATCGCGCAGGCCAGCGACGATCTCGGCGCTGACGCGGAACTGGTGCACTACCTGGCAGTGCCGCCCCAGGCCTTCGCCGACATGACCGAAGCGATCGGGCGGCACGGGCTGAACAAGCAGGCCCGGATCGTGTACGAGAAGCCGTTCGGGACTTCGATGACGAGCTTCCGGTCGCTGGACCGAGTCGCCCACCGGGTCTTCGAAGAGGAGCAGATCTACCGGATCGATCACTTCCTGGGCAAGGAGGCGACCCAGGACCTGCACATTCTCCGTTTCGCCAACGGCATCTTCTCCGCGATGTGGAACCGGGACAGCGTCCGCGCCGTGCAGATCGACGTGCCGGAAACTCTCGGGATCGCCGACCGGGCCAGCTTCTACGACCGCACCGGGGCGGTGCTCGACATGCTGGTCACGCACCTGTTCCAGGTCGCGGCCGAGATTGCCATGGAGCCACCGGCCAGCATGTCGCCGGCCGACTTGCAGGCGGCCCGGGAGAAGGTGATCGGCAAGTTCCGCCCGATCGATCCGGCCGACGTGGTGCTGGGCCAGTTCGAGGGCTACGGCGACACCGAGGGCATCCCGGCTCGGTCCCGCACCGAGACCTACGTCGCGGCCCGGCTGTGGGTCGACACCCCGCGCTGGCGGGGCGTGCCGTTCCTGCTCCGGACCGGCAAGCGCCTGCACCGCAGCGAGCAGACGGTGAGCCTGATCCTGCGCGACCCGCCCGGTCCGCTGACCCGCGAGCTGCCGGCCGACGGCAACGTGCTCCGGTTCGCACTGACCGGGGCCGGAGAGATCGAACTGTCGATGGTGGCCAAGCAGCCCGGCGTCGGGCTGAATCTGGGCGTGGCCCAGACCGCCGTTGCCGTGGCCTCGTTGGCCGATCGGACCCCCCTCCCGCCCTACGTTCGGCTGCTCCACGACGTGCTGGCCGGTGACCGCTCGCTGGTCACCCGGCCCGATGGGCTGGCCCATGTCTGGAAGGTCGCCGGCCCGGTCCTCGAGTTGAACCGCAAGCCGCTGCCCTACCCGCCCGGCTCCTGGGGCCCGAAGGCGGCGCGACGGCTGGCCGCTCCTGACGGGTGGCTGCTCGGACAGTAGCCGCCCTCCCCCGGGCCGGTGAACGCAGGCTGAACCAGCGCCCACTGATTGGGAGCTTCGCCCGGGTAGGCGTTTAACGCCGGACCCGGGCGGTTAACATCTCCGACGTGCCAATTCGCTGAACCGCAGCGATCGCCCGGTTAGCGGTTTCCGCCCCGGGTCAGGATGGACGGGATGGGGATCGGGTGAGGCAAGCAGCTACGGCCGGTCGACGCGGACTCGGCCGCGAGCGGCTGCTGGGCCTGGCTCTGGTCGCCCCGTCGCTGGCCGTGTTCGGCTTCTTCATCTTCTGGCCGCTGGTACGGACCTTTCAGCTCAGCACCACCGGTCAGGACCTCTTCGGCCGAGCTGATCGCCAGGTCGGGTTGGCCAACTTCACGGCGGTGCTGCACGACTCCCAATTCGGCCAGGTGCTGGCGGTGACCGCCGGCTACGTGGTGCTGACCGTCATCCCGTCGATCCTGTTCGCCCTGGTTCTCGGCTTGCTGCTGCAGAACCCGCTGCGCGGGATGCGATTCCTGCGCTCGGCCTTCGCAATGCCGTTCGCCTACTCGGTCGCGGCGGCCTCGGTCGTGTTCGCGGCCCTGTTCAACCCGGCGATCGGGATCGCCAACTACCTGGTGACCAGGCTCGGCTTCGCGCCGGTGCAGTGGCTGACCCAGCCGGGCACCGCGCTGATCAGCGTCGCCATCACCACGGTGTGGATGAACGTCGGCTACAACATGCTGGTAATCCTGGCCGGGGTCGGTGGGGTCGACGAGCAGCTGTACGAGGCGGCTCGGCTCGACGGGGCCGGCACGTTCCGGATCGCACGCTCGATCACGGTTCCGCTGATCACGCCGAGCCTGTTCTTCCTGGTCGTGGTGGACACCATCGCCAGCCTGCAGAGCTTCGGTCAGATCCGGGTACTGACGCGGGGCGGTCCGACCGGCCACACGACGACCCTGGTGTATTGGATCTACCACACCGCATTCGAGAACGGCGCCTCCGACTACGGCGAGGGTTCGGCCCAGGCGGTCGTGCTGCTGCTGGTCGTCATCCTCATTACTGCCATCCAGTTCGGGGTGCTCGAGCGCAGGGTGATTTACCGATGAGCGCTCGCGCGAAGAGGAATGTGAACGATGAGCGCTCGCGCGAAGAGGAATTGAACGATGAGCACTCACGACAACGGAAGTGGATATGGCCGATGAGGGGCAGAGCGGCTCGGGTGCTGGCGCTGGTGGTGCTGGCGGTGCTGATCCTGTTCCCGGTCTACTTCACCATCGCCGGCAGCCTGATGAAGCCTGGCGACATCGCCTCGGCCCCGCCCTCGTTGTTCCCGCACGGCATCACCTTTCACAATTACCGCGGCGTGTTCCGGGCCGTGCCGCTGGGCCGGCAGTACTTCAACTCGACGCTGGTCTCGGTCGTGATCACGCTGGCCCAGCTGGTGTGTGCGGTGCTGTCGGCCTATGCCTTCGTGTTCCTGGCCCTGCCGTTGAAACGCACCCTGTTCGCGGTCTTCCTGCTGACCCTGATGGTGCCGTGGGAATCGATCATCATCCCGAACTACCTGTTCATGGCCGATCACCGGCTGCGCAACACCTATCTCGCCCTGGTGCTGCCGTTCCTGGCCGGTGGGTTCGGCACCTTCCTGCTGCGCCAGTCGTTTCGGACCTTCCCGGTCGAGCTGCGCGACGCCGCAGTCCTCGACGGCGCCAGCCACGGCCGGTTCTTGTTCACCATCCTGCTCCCGCTGTCCCGGCCGGCCCTGGCCAGCGTCGGCATCTTCGTCTTCCTGTCGGCCTGGAACCAGTTCTTGTGGCCGCTGCTGATCACCGACTCCCCGCGGATGCAAACCCTGCAGATCGGCCTGGCCTCGCTCAACGACGCCGAGGCCGCTGATCCCGGGCTGATCCTGGCCGGCGTGACGTTGGCGCTGGTGCCCACCGCGGCCCTGGTCGCGTTCGGGCAGCGGTTCCTGGTGCGCGGCCTGACCGCCGGAGCGGTCCGTTGAGCTGTCCTGTGAAACTCCCGCCCATATCCCGAAAGGCAAATCCATGAGGCCCTCGTACCTGCGCCTGCTCACCGCCGGCGTTGCAGCCGGCGCGCTGGCGATCACCGCCGGCTGCAGCGGCAGCTCCGGCGGTGGTTCCGGCTCCAGCAATGCCAGCGCCCCGGCATCCGACGTGCTGAACAAGGCCGGCGACGTCACTGTGACTTTCTGGCATGAGATGAAAGGCAACAACGGCGACGCGCTGAACGCCCTCGTCGCCAAGTTCAACGCCGCGCACGCCGGCAAGATCACAGTCAAGCCGGTGTTCGAAGGCAACTACGACGACGCCGTGACCAAGTACAAGGCCGCGGTGCAGGCCAAGCAGACCCCGTCGCTGATCCAGGTCTACGACGTGGGCTCCGGGTTCCTGTCCGATTCGGGGCAGACGATCCCGGTGCAGTCGTTCGCCGACGAGGACCACTTCAGCCTGGACGACCTGCAGCCGGCCATCAAGGGTTACTACTCCAAGAACGGCAAGTTGCAGTCCATGCCGTTCAACTCCTCGGTGCCGTTGCTCTACATCAACGCCACCGCGTTCAAGAAGGCCGGCCTGGATCCGACCAAGCCACCGACCACCTTGGACGAGATCCGGTCCGATGCGCAGAAGCTGAAGTCGTCGGGCGCGGTCAAGTACCCGTTCAACGCGGCGATCTATGGCTGGTACTTCGAGCAACTCACCGCCGAAGCCGGTAAGCCGTACTGCAACAACGACAACGGCCGGACTGCCCGGGCCACCGACGTCACCTTCGACGATCCGGAGCAGATTCAGTTCCTGAGCTGGTGGAAGGGCATGCTGGCCGACGGGCTGGCCAGCAACACCGGGCGCAACACCGATGACGCCCAGGCGGCGTTCAAGTCCGGCACGATCGGCATGGGTTTCGAATCCACCGGCGTGCTCGGCGGTTATCTGGCCGCGGCCGGATCGAAGTTCCAGGTCGCGACCGCACCGTTCCCGAAGGTGCAGAGTTCTGATGCCGGCGGTCCGATCATCGGCGGCGCGTCGTTGTGGATCGATGGTCCGGGCCACTCCGCGGCCGAGCAACGGGCGGCCTGGGAGTTCGTAAAGTTCCTGGTCCAGCCGGAGAATGCGGCGTACTGGCACACCAAGACCGGCTACTTCCCGGTGACCAAGGCCGCCCTCGACCAGCCGGTCGACAAGGCCTGGGTGGCCCAGAAGCCCCAGTTCCAGACCGCCATCGACGAGCTCAAGTCATCGCCCTCGACCACCGCAACCCAGGGATGCCTGCTCGGCAGCCTGCCCCAGGTCCGGGCGCTGGTCGAGACCGCGATCGAATCGGTACTGACCTCGGGCAAGGACCCGAAGGCCGCGCTCGACCAGGCGGCCAGCCAGGCCAAGGACCTGATCACCAAGTACAACGCCGCCGTCGGCAAGTAGGCCGCACCAGGGCGACAGTGCGGCGCGGCTGGCAAGCCGCACCAGGGTTATAGTGCGGCCCGAATGCACGCTGGCACGGGGGTATAGCGTGCTTTCGGGCCGCACAACGCGGCAATTCGGTCGCCATATGCCATCGAGTCGGACAAAATCTCCGGGCATGACCGTCGCCTTGAGCCCGCCCTACGATGATCTGACCTTTCTCAGTCCGCTGTCCGAGCAACGGGCCGACGAGCTGGTGCGATTCCTGGCCGACGGTAAGCCTGCGCTGGTACTCGACCTCGGTTGCGGCTGGGCGGAACTCCTGCTGCGTGTCGTCGCCGCCGTCCCGGCGGTCCGCGGGCTTGGTTTCGACCCCGACCCGGACGCGATTGCTTACGGTCGGCAACAGGCGATGCAGCGCGGGCTGTCCGAGCGCGTCGAGCTGTCAGCCGGAGACGCCCGGACCGCGCCGGATGGTGCCGACGCCATGATCTGCATCGGCGCGAGCCAGATCTGGGGTTCGCCGACGGCGGAGGAGCAGCCGCTGGACTATTCCGGCGCGCTCGCCGCCGTGCGGAGCCTGCTCAGCCGGGGCGGCCGGATCGTGTTCGGCGAGGCGATCTGGTCCGCGCCGCCGACCGACCACGCGGTGGCAGCGCTGAGCGGGCGGCGGGACGAGTTCGTGACGCTGGCCGAACTGGTCGAGCTGGCCGTCGCCGCCGAGTTCATGCCGATCGCGGTCGCCGAAGCCGGACTCGAGGAATGGGATCGGTTCGAGTCTGGCTTCAGCGCGTGCTACGCCCGCTGGCTGGCCGAGCACGACGTCGGCCATCCTGACGCGGCCGAGGTGCGAACCCGCGCCGCCGAGCAACGGCGCGGCTACTTCGCCGGCTACCGGGGCGTGCTCGGAATGGCCTACCTGAGCCTGGTGGCAGTCTGAGCAGGCTCGACCGGTGACTATGGCCTGGTGCCGCACAGGTGCACAATCGAGGACATGGCGACCAACGAGTTGGCGGACGCTGATCCCGACTGGGAGTACGCACCGCTGCGAATCCCGTCTGATGTGACCAGGGTGAACGCGGCGGTGCGACTCGCTCTGCACGCCGAATACGGCGGTTGGGAACTGGCCCGGGTCCGCAAATACACCGACGGCACGCGGCAGGTTCTGCTCCGGCGCAAGAAGCGGGGACTGGATCCGCTGCCGATGCCCGGCCTGATCGCCTGAGCAGCCGGTCTCAGCAGCTGCGCAGGAACCGGTCCAGCACCCGCACCCCGAACTGCAGCGCCTCGACCGGGACGCGCTCGTCGATGCCGTGGAACAGCGCGGTGAAGTCGAGGTCCGGTGGGAGCAGCAGCGGGCTGAAGCCGAAGTTGCGAATGCCGAGCAGGGAAAACGATTTGGCGTCGGTGCCGCCGGACATCGGGTACGGCAGCAGGACACCCGAGGAGTCCTCGGCCTTGATCGCTGCCGCCATCGCGTCGACGATCTCGCCGTCGAACTCGGTCTCGACCGCGATGTCGTGCACGATCGTCTCGCGGCTGACCTGCTCGCCGATCAGCCGGTCGATGGTCTCGTACAGTTCGTCCTCGTAGCCCGGCAGGAACCGGCAGTCGATGGTCGCTTCGGCACTGGACGGTATGACGTTGGCCTTGTACCCGGCCTCGAGCATCGTCGGGTTGGCCGTGTTGCGCAGGGTCGCACCCAGCATCCGGGCCGCGTTGCCGAAGTGCTTCAGCGCCGCCTCGGGGTCGTCCAGGTCGATCGGCAGCCCGGTGACCGAGGCGATGCGGGTCAGGAACTCCTGCATCGTCGGGGTCAGATGGATCGGGAACTTGTACTCGCCGATCCGGGTGACGGCTCGGGCCAGTTCGGTGACGGCGTTGTCCGGGTGGATCATCGACCCGTGTCCGGGCCGATCCTCGGCCCGCAGCCGCAGCCAGGCGATGCCCTTCTCCGCGGTCTGGATCAGGTACAGCCGCAGGTCGTCGTTGACGGTCATGGAGTAGCCGCCGACCTCGGAGATCGCCTCGGTGCAATCGGCGAAATAGTCCGGGTGGTTGTCGACCAGATGATGGGCGCCGAAGCGGCCACCGGCCTCCTCATCGGCCACGAAAGCCAGCACGATGTCGCGTTCGGGTTGGACGCCGGTGCGGTGCCAGTCCCGCAGGACGGCCAGCATCATCGCGTCCATGTCCTTCATGTCGACCGCGCCCCGGCCCCAGACGTAACCGTCCTTGACCTCGCCGCCGAACGGGTCGACCGACCATTCGTCGGCATTGGCCGGCACCACGTCGAGGTGGCCGTGGAACAGCAGTGGCTTGCGGTCGGGATTGCTGCCGGCGATCCGGGCTACCGCCGAAGCCCGGCCCGGGGCCGACTCGAGGATGGTCGCCTCGACGCCGATCTCGTCGAGCTTCTCGGCGACCCATTCGGCCGCAGGCCGTTCGGGATGGGTCGGGTTCGACGTGTTGATCCGGATGAGGTCGGACAGCAGCGTCACGACCTCGTCGGCGGCCTGGGGCGAAACGGCGGGAGTGGCGGTCATGCCTCTTTCCTACCAGCCCGCACCGACCGGGCCCAGCATCACCTCAGCCGGAGTGCACCCGGTCGTGATCGGCCAGCTCGGCCGTGGTCAAGACCCGGGCGTCCGGGCCGGGAAAGACCAGGCCCTCGTGGTCGTCGTCGGTCCAGCGGACGGTGAACGGCGGGCTGCCGTCCTCGTGCCGCACTGCGACGATCTCGCCCCGACGCGCCGGGTGGCCTTCCTCCCGGCTCTCGACGATCAGCCAGTCCCCCACGTTTGCCTTCATGGCACTACCTCCCAACCTGGTTCTTCCAGCCTCGGACTCTTCCAGCGGTGGCGGCAGGGCCTAACGTCACTGTCGAGGGCTGACTCGGGAGGTCGACATGCTGAGCTGGACGGTGCACCGGCCGGGACCGATCGGACAGGGTCCGCTGGCCCGGATCGAGCGCGAGCGGCCGGAACCGGTCGGAAGCCAGGTGCGGGTCCGAGTCGGTTGCTGCGGCGTGTGCCGCACCGATCTGCACCTGGCCGAGGGCGACCTGCCGCCACGTCGGCCCGCGGTGACGCCGGGGCATGAGGTGGTGGGGACCATCGATGCGCTCGGGCCGGACGCCCACAGGTTCGCTGTCGGCGACCGGATCGGGGTGGCCTGGTTGGCCGGAACCGATGGCTCCTGCCGGTTCTGCCGGTCGGGGCGGGAGAACCTGTGCCGGCACCCGCGCTTCACCGGCTGGGATGTCGACGGCGGCTACGCCGAGTTCTGCCTGGTCGAGGAGGCCTTCGGCTACCAACTGCCCGAGCAGATCTCCGATGAGCACGCCGCGCCCCTGTTGTGTGCCGGGATCATCGGCTACCGGGCGCTGCGGCGGGCCGAGCTGCCGGCCGGCGGGGCACTCGGGTTGTACGGCTTCGGTGGCAGCGCCCATCTGACCGCCCAGCTGGCCTTGCACCTGGGCTACCGGGTGCACGTGCTGACCCGGGGGGCCAACAACCAGGCCCTGGCCGCGCGGCTGGGCGCGGACTCGGTCGGTCCGGCCGACGGTGCGCCGCCGGAGGCCTTGGACGGGGCGATCCTGTTCGCGCCGGCCGGCGAGCTGGTCCCGGTGGCGCTACAAGCGCTGGCGCCAGGTGGCACGCTGGCGGTGGCTGGGATCTGGCTGTCGGATATCCCGGCGCTGAACTACGAGGCCGAGCTCTTTCAGGAGCGACAGCTGCGCAGCGTCACGGCCAACACCCGCCAGGACGGAGAGGAGTTCCTGGCGCTGGCCGCCCGGTTCGGCATCAGCCCCACCACCACGGCCTACCCGATGGCGGCCGCTGACCGGGCGCTGACCGACCTGGCCGCCGGCCGGTTCAGCGGCGCGGCGGTGCTGCACAACTGAGCGTCCGCAGCTCAGGCCACGGATGGCTGCTCGACGGCGGCGGCGAGCCGGTGTCGAGCCAGCCGGAGGGCCATCTCCGGCAGCGCCTCCCCGGCGACCGAGCCACGCAGGTCGAGCAGGGCGTGCTCGATGGCTCGTAGTAGCTGATCGGTGGTGAAAGCGGGGCCGAACGCGCTCTTCAGCTCGGCCAGCAGGCGCCCGGACAGGGCACCCGTGTCATAGACCTGAGCGGTCGTCATGGATCGACAATCGCGCTATGACTGAAGGTCAAACAGGGTCTTTGGTCCCGGTACAGAAGTGAGAGCGCTTGCAGCTGCTCAGGCGGCGTGCAGGCAGAGTCCGGCGCCGTCGAAATCGAGCTCGAGGCGGGCGCGGGCGATGCCCGAGGCTTTCTGCTGGCGGGGGTCGGCGTACACCGGGCAGCCGCAGACCCGGGCCACGATGGTGTCGGTCGGCTCGGGCCGGAAGTCGGCTTCGGCGACGAAGCCGGCGGCCGAGGGCCAGTCGAGCAAGATCGCGATCGGCTCGCTGACCGCCAGCAGGCTGATCGCGTGCCGAGCCGGTTCGCTGATGTGGAGGTCCGGCTTGGTCTTCAGGGTGAACATTTGCGGTTCCTCTCTGTTGTCGGTGAGGAAAGGATGATCTTCGGCCGGTAGCGCTTACTAGGGACGTTGGACCCAGACGGTCGTCCATCCGACTGGCGGAAATGCACTACTGGATCTTCAGCTGGTGGGCGGGGCTGATGCCCCGGCCACCAGCCCGGCGGGCGTCCGTTAGACTCTGTGATCGCACTCGTCCGGGTGGCGGAATGGCAGACGCGCTAGCTTGAGGTGCTAGTGCCCTTTATCGGGCGTGGGGGTTCAAGTCCCCCCTCGGACAC
>Ga0187809_10000618_pt1 | contig 18358 bp, 20 predicted proteins | sample NC_wetland_sal_i_8_FD_132415 | JGI IMG/M metagenome (GOLD analysis project Ga0187809, IMG submission 132415) | Wetland sediment microbial communities from Neuse River Estuary, North Carolina, USA - ASW_4 | ecosystem: Environmental > Aquatic > Freshwater > Wetlands > Sediment | place: USA: North...
CGCGCCGCTCAGGCGCACCTGACCCTCCTGCCGGGCCCCCGGCGGGCGCTGGCCCGGCGCTTGCACCGGGGGCAGGAGCCCGCGCGAGCGGGCCGGCAACAACATGAGGGCAAAGAGCTCAACACGGCCGAAGGTCCGTCTCGCTCCCGCGCATCGGCTGCAGCGGCCGGCCGCGGGCGGCCCGGTGCTGCTGACGCGCGCCGGCCCGGTCCGTCTCAACGCCACGGCGGCGGCCATTCTCGCCCTCTGCGACGGCAGCCGCACGCGCGCCGAGATCGTCACCCGCGTCGCCGGCACCGACGACCCGTTGCTCGCCTCGGACGTGCGCGCCTTCCTCGAGGCGGCCCGCCGCAGCGGCTGGGTGCTCGAGCGCTGAGGGAACCGGCGCCGCAGTACGAGCGTTCCGTTGCGGTTCGTCGTAGGATGCGACTGCAACCGTGGAAACCTCCTCCGATTCCGCCCGCCGCACCGCGCGGCTGGATAGCCCCAGTGCGGCCGGCGCGCAGCCGGTCCGCGATGATGCCCGCGAGCGCCAGGCGCCCGGCGGGCCCGACGCCGCGGGCGCTTCCGACCGCACCCGTCCGGGGCGGCCCTGGTTCCGGCGCCGCCGGGTGGTCATTGGCGGGGCGGTGGTGCTGGCCGTGGTGCTGGTGCTGGGCGGCCTCTGGTACTGGCATGAGAGTGGCCTAGAGAGCACCAGCGACGCCTTTCTCGAAGCGCACGTGGTCGATGTGTCGCCGCAGATCGCCGGCCAGGTGACCCGCGTGCTGGTGGAGGACAACCAGCTCGTCCGCGCCGGACAGCCGCTGGTGCGGATCGATCCGTCGCAATTCAACCTGGCGTTGCAGCAAGCCCTGGCCGGGCAGCAGCAGGCCGAGACGGCGCTCGGGCAGGCCACCGCCGGCGTCGCCGTGGCGAAAGCGAGTCTCGCGCAGGCGCAGGCGGACGCCGCCAGCACGCAGGCCACCGCGGTGCGGGCCCAGCAGGATCTCAAGCGCTACGAGTCGCTGCGGCGCGTCAATCCGCGGGCGCTGGCGCGCAACACGGTGGACCAGGCGGTCGCCGCCGCTCGCAGCGCGGTCGCCCAGCAGCGCGCCGCCGAGCAGCGGGTGCAGAGCGCGCGGGCGCAGATCCAGTCGGCGCAGGCGGCGGTGGCCGGGGCACGTGCCCGCATCGCCACGGCCCGGGCGGCGGTCGCCCAGGCGCGGCTGAACGTCGGCTACGCCACGGTCAACGCGCTGGTGGCGGGGCACGTCGCCAATCGCACGGTGGCCGTGGGCAGCTACGTGACGCCCGGCCAGCAGATGATGGCCATCGTGCCGCTGCACCTGTGGGTGCGCGCCAACTTCAAGGAGAACGTGATCGCCAGCCTCGAGCCCGGCCAGCGCGTCGACATCCACATCGATGCCTGCCCGCGGGCCGACGCTCGCGGCCACGTGATCTCGATCCAGCGCGGATCGGGCGAGGCGTTCGCCCTGCTGCCGCCGGAGAACGCGACCGGCAACTACATCAAGGTGGTGCAGCGCGTGCCGGTGCGGATCGCGCTCGACACCGTGCCCACGGGCTGCGTCCTCGGGCCGGGGATGTCGGTCGAGCCCACCGTCAAGGTGCGCTGAATGCCGCCGCCGGCCGCGCCACGCGGGCACTCCGCGGCGGGGTGGACTCCGGCGCGGAGTGCCCGCGTGGCGCGGCCGGCGGCGGCATTCAGCGCACCAGCGTCATCGCCATCTCCGCGTTCATGGAGGTGCTCGACACCGCGATCGCCAACGTCTCCCTCGATCACATCGCCGGCTCCACCTCCTCGAGCTACGACCAGGCCACGTGGATCCTGACCAGCTACCTGATCGCCAACGCGGTGGTCATCCCGATGAGCGGCTGGCTGTCGGACGTCTTCGGCCGCAAGCGCTACTACATGACGAGCGTCGGTATCTTCACCTTCGCCTCGCTCTGCTGCGGGCTCGCGCCCTCGCTCGGATTTCTGATCGTGGCGCGCATCGTCCAGGGGATCGGCGGCGGCGGCCTGCAGCCGGTCACGCAGGCGATGCTGATCGACACCTTTCCGCCGGCCTCGCGCGGCAAGGCGATGTCGGTCTACGGGCTCACCGTCATCCTCGCGCCGATGATCGGGCCGCTGCTCGGGGGCTGGATCACGGACCAGTTCTCCTGGCACTGGATCTTCCTGATCAATGTGCCGGTGGGACTGCTGTCGCTGACGCTGGTGGAGATGATGGTGGATGAGCCCAAGCTCATCGTCGAGGAGCGCCGGCAGCGCTGGGAGCGGGGCGTGCACTTCGATTTCATCGGCGCGGCGCTGATCGCCATCGCGCTCGGCTCGCTCGAGGTGATGCTCGACCGCGGCGTGGAGGACGACTGGTTCGCGAGCCCCCTGATCCGCGCCGCCGCGGTGGTCGCGGCCGTGTGCTTCGTCGCCTTCGTGCTGTGGGAGCTCGTCGAGCCCGATCCGCTGCTCGACCTCAGCCTCTTTCGCTACCGCAGCTTCGCCTCGGCGACGTTCATCATCATGACGATCGGCGTGATCCTCTTCGGCACGACGCAGTTCATCCCCCAGCTCATGCAGCAGGTGCTCGGCTACACGGCGGAGCAGGCGGGGCTCGCGCTCACCCTCGGCGGCATCATCACGCTCTTCACCATGCCGCTGGCGGGGATTCTTTCCGGCTACGTGCAGCCGCGCATCCTCATGGGCGCCGCATTCGTGGTCGAGGCGTTCGCGACCTGGCACATGACCCATTTCGCCACCACGGTGACGTTCGCCGACATCGCGGTGGCCCGGATGTGGCAGGGCGCGCCCATCCCGTTCCTCTTCGTGCCACTCATCAGCGCGGCCTACGTGGGGCTGCCCGGCGCCAAGACCAACAGGGCCTCGGCGACCATCTCCGTCGGCCGCAACCTCGGCGGCAGCATCGGCATCTCGCTCGTGCAGGCACTGCTCGCGCGCCGTGAGCAGTTCCATCAGGCGCGGCTGGTGGCGGGACTGCAGCCGCTCAATCCGGCATACGTGCACGGTGTCCACAGCATCGCGCGGACGCTGACGGCGCGCGGAGCGCCGCCCGGGGCAGCCTCGCACATGGCCGTCGGCACCCTCTATCAGATCGTGGTGCGGCAAGCGAACATGATGGCGTTCAACGACGTGTTCTGGGTGCTCACGGTGTTCGTCGTCCTCACGCTGCCGACCATCTTTCTGCTCAAGCGCGCCCCGCTCGAGCATGCGCCGGCTCGCCGCGGCGCGCCGGCGGTCAGTCACGGCGCGTCCTGAAAGCCGCCAGCAACCGCCGCACGCGCGCTACAATGCCCGCATGAGTCACACGACGCCCGACGGCATCACCGAGTACGACCCGGAGGAAGTCCAGGGGCTGCTCGCGCAGGGCCGCATCCTGCTGGTCGATGTCCGGGAGCCGATGGAATTCGCGGCGGAGCGCATTCTGGGGGCGCTGCTGTACCCACTGTCCTCCTTCGATGCGGCCCATCTGCCGCCGGACGGGGAGCGAACCGTCATCTTCCATTGCGCGGCAGGCGGTCGATCGATGACGGCGGCGCGCATGCGCCAGGCCGCGGGCCAGCCGGGAGCCCACATGACGGGCGGCATCTCGGAGTGGAAAGCCCAGGGCCTGCCGACGGTGCGCGTCGGCTCCCGGCCGGCTTGAGCGACTCCGGCCACCCCCGCGCGATCCGCTCCTTCGTCACCCGCGGCGGTCGCATCACGCCCGCGCAGGAGCGGGCGCTGCAGGAGCTCTGGCCCCGCTACGGCGTCGAGCCCGGCGACGGGCCGCTCGATCTGGATGCGCTCTTCGGCCGCGAGGCCCGCCGCATCGCCGAGATCGGCTTTGGCAACGGCGACCATCTCCTCGCCCTCGCGGCGGCACGGCCGGCGGAGGACTTTCTCGGGATCGAGGTGCATCGGCCCGGTGTCGGGCGGCTGCTGCTGCAGCTGCAGGAGCGCGGGCTCGGCAACGTCCGGGTGATCTGCCGCGATGCGGTGGAGGTCCTGGAGCGTCATCTGGGCGGTCCATGCCTCGATGAGATCCTGATCCTCTTCCCGGATCCCTGGCCTAAGAAGCGCCACCACAAGCGTCGGCTGGTGCAGCCCGCCTTCGTCAGCCTCGCGGCCGAGCGCCTGAAGAGCGGCGGCGCCCTGCGTCTGGCGACAGACTGGGGCCCCTACGCCGCCGAGATGCTGGAGACACTCTCGGCGGAGCCGCGCCTGCGCAACGTCGCTGCCGACGGCCGCTTCGTGCCCCGGCCGCCGGAGCGGTCACCGACGCGGTTCGAGCGCAGGGGAGAGCGCCTGGGCCACGAGGTCTGGGATCTCGAGTTCCGCCGCGTCTAGCTCGCGCGTCGGGCTCAGCCGGGCCGGACGAAAAACGCCGTCCGCAGTCCGTCGATCACGAACTGCACGGCGAGCGCCCCGAGCACCACCCCGAGCAGGCGCCCGGTGACGTTCACCCCGGTCACGCCCATCAGGCCCATGAGCCGCTCCGCCAGCAGCATCATGACGAGCGTGACGCCGAGCACCGCCGCGACGGCCGCCAGCAGCAGCAGGAAGACCACCGGCTCGCGCACGATGTGCACCGGACCGAACCAGAGCAGCTCCGTGGCCAGGGCACCGGGGCCGGCGATGAAGGGAAAGGCCACCGGAAAGACGGAAATATCCGCCCGCCGGCGGCTCTCGGCGCGCTCGTCGCTGGAAGTGCGGCTGCCGGACTCGCGCGCGAACACCATCTCCAGCGCCAGCAGGAAGAGCAGCACGCCGCCGAAGATGCGGAACGCCCCGAGGCTGATGCCCATCACGGCGAGGAATGGCGCTCCGCCCAAGGCGAAGAGCACCAGGATGAGCGCCGCGACCGTCACCGCCTTCAGCGCCATGCGGCGCTGGTACTCGCGGGTGGCGCCGTGCGTCAGGCCGCTGAAGAGCGGCACCAGCGAGATCGGCTCGACCACGACGAAGAAGACGACGAAGAATTTCAGCGGCTGCTCGAGCATAAGCCCTCGCGAACGGTCACCAGCGGCTTGAAAGCGGCATACGCGAGGCGCACCATCGGAGCCGGCCCCCCGCGCGGCCGGCGGAGGATAACAGTCTCGGGACCCGCGGGCGCAACTCGTGCGTTCTCCACGGAGCGCGGTCCGAAGCCTCGGGATCGATTGTTCTGGAGGTTCACATGGCGGCTCCTCAACTCAATGTCGGCGACTGGTATCGATTGAGCGGCGGCGATCTGTTCGAGATCGTGGCCATCGACGACGACGAAGGCACGATCGACATCCAGTACTTCGACGGCACCGTCGAGGAGATGGACCGGGAGGACTGGGACGCGCAGTGGGAAGAAGGCGCGCTGCAGGCCGCCGAGGCGCCGGAGGACTGGACCGGCTCGGTGGACGTGGAGGCCGCCGACGAGGACGGCCGCGGCTCGGAGAGTCGCGGCTCGGAGAACATCAACGACGATCCGACGCTGCGCGCGGCGCCCCTCGACGGCATCGATCTGTTCGAGTTCGACTGAGCGGCACGCGCTCAGCCGTCGCTCATCAGCGACGCGAGGTCGGCATCCGCTGCGATGAGCACGACATCGCCGATCACCTCGAGCGGCACGGGCCGCAGCCGCTGGCCGGCGCACGGTCCCGCGAGGCAGAGGCCCGCTTCCTTCTCGAACAGCGCCCCGTGCGAGGCGCAGACGATCAGCGCGCGGTCCGGGGTCAGGAACCGGTGCGGACGCAGATCGAGCGGATGGCCGGCGTGCGGGCAGTGGTTGACGTAGCCGCGGATCCCCGCGCCGAGCCGCACCACGAAGCCGCGCAGCGGCCAGGCGCCGCCGCCGACGGTGAATCCCCGGGCGCCGTGCTCATCGAGATCGGCTAGCCGGCACACGACGCGCTCGAGGTCGAGCTCAGGCGTGGACATCGGCGCTGTGGCCGCCGGGTGCCGTCGACAGCGCCGCGGGTCCCTCGCCCGCGATGCTGCGCCGCCACAGCCACAGCAGCAGCAGCAGCGCCGGCAGGCTGAGGCTCGCCGTGTAGAGAAAGAATTCCGGGTAGCCGATCCGCTCGACCACGAATCCCGAGGTGCCCTCGAGGACTTTTCCCGGCAGCGCATAGAGCGAGGAGAAGAGCGCGTACTGGGTCGCGGTGTACTTCGCGCTGGTCAGCGCCGAGAGGAACGTGATCAGCGCCACGCCCTGCACGGAGAGCGCGAGGTTGTCGAGGGAGTTGACGACCCCGAGCCCGAGCAGCGTCGGCGTGTGCGTCGTGGCGAGCAGCGAGTAGCCGAGATTCGACAGCACGGCGAGCACGATGCCGAGGCCGAGCGCGCGGGCGAGCCCGATGCGCGCGACCAGCAGGCCGCCGAGAAACACGCCGAGGATGCCGACGGTGAACCCGCACACCTTGCCCACGAGGGCGATCTGCTCGAGCGTGTAGTGGTGATCGATGTAGAACGGATTCGCCATCGAGCCCATGGTGAACTCGGTCACCTGGTAGAGCCCGATGAACGCCAGGCAGACGAGGGCGCAGAGCGTGCCGAAGCGGCCGAAGAAGTCGGTGAGCGGGCAGACCACCGCGCCGATGAACCAGGCGCCAATGCCCTTGAGCGACCGCGGCCAGTGCGCGCGGCGCTCCAGCCACTCGATCACGTGCGCCTCCCGCGCCTCTTCCGTGCGCGTCGGGGCGGCCTCGGGCTCCTGGATGAGCAGCGTCGTCACGAGTCCGACCGCGGCCAGGGCGGCCATGGCGCCGTAGCCCGCGTGCCAGCCGTAGCCGGCCGCGACCGCGAGCGCGCCGGCGCCGCCGGCGATCATCGCGATGCGGTAGCCGATCGAGTAGGCCCCCACCATCGGTCCCTGCAGCTCCACCGGCGCTGACTCGATGCGCCAGGCATCCATGGCGATGTCCTGCGTCGCCGAGGCGAAGGCGAGGAAGAGCGCCGCCAGCGCGACGCCGCGGATATGCCCGGGAGCGGGCGCCGCCGCCGCGAGCCGCAGCAGGCCGGCCGCGATGCCGAGCTGCGCCAGCAGCATCCAGGAGCGCCGCCTTCCCAACAGCCGGTGCAGCACCGGCAGCCGCACCCGGTCGACCACCGGCGACCAGACGAACTTGAAGGAGTAGGCGAAGCCCACCCAGGCGAGCATGCCGATGGTCGAGCGCTGGATGCCCGCCTGGCGCAGCCACGCCGACAGCGTCGAGAACACGAGCAGGAACGGCAGCCCGCTCGAGAAGCCGAGGAAGAGCATCGACAGCGCGTTGCGGCGGCGGTAGGCGGCGAGCGCCGCGACCCAGCCCGAGAGGCGGGCATTGACGGCATCCATGGGCATCGGGTCATGATACCGGCATGCAAGACTATCAGCTCACCTTCATCGACCTCGCGCTCTCGCGCCAGGCGCTGCGCTTCGGGCGCTTCACCCTGAAGTCCGGCCGCGAGAGTCCCTACTTCTTCAACGCCGGCCTCTTCAGCGACGGCGAGGCCATCGCCGTGCTCGGGCGCTGCTACGCCGCCGCGATCGTGCGCTCCGCGCCCGCGTTCGACGTGCTCTTCGGGCCGGCGTACAAGGGGATTCCGCTCGCCGCCGCCACCGCGGCGGCGCTCTTCGAGCATCACGGGCGCAACGTCCCGTACGCCTTCAACCGCAAGGAGGCGAAGGATCACGGCGAGGGCGGCACCGTGATCGGCGCGCCGCTGCGCGGGCGCGTGCTCGTCATCGACGATGTGGTCACGGCCGGCACCGCCGTGCGCGAGTCGCTCGCGCTCATCCGGCAGCAGGGCGCGCAGCCCGCCGGTGTGGTGTTCGCGCTCGACCGCCAGGAGCGGGGGCAGGGCGCCCTCAGCGCCACCCAGGAGATCGAGCGCGAGCACGGCATCCCCTGCGTGAGCGTCGTCACACTCGCGGATCTCATCGAGGCGCTGTCCCGGCCGGCGGCCGGACGAGCCGCGATTTCTGACGACCAGCTCACACAGCTGAAGGCCTATCGGCAGCGTTACGGCGTCTCCTGAGGCTTGCCTCCGGGCCCGGGTCGGTCAGAATAGCCCCCTATGCCGCGGCGGTTCCGGATCATGCCTCTGCTCCTCGCGTTCGCCTGCGTGGCGGGTCCCGCCATGGCGCAGAACGGCGACAAGGGCGGCATCGCCTATCGCTGGGTGGACGAGCACGGCGTCGTGCACTACGGCGACAGCGTGCCGCCGAAGTACGCGCGCGATCAGCGGGAGCTGCTCAACAGCCAGGGTGTCGTGGTCGGCCACGTCGATGCGGAGAAGACCCCCGCGCAGCTCGCCGCCCAGGCGCACGCGCGGGCGCAGCGCCTGGCGCAGAAGCAGCGCGATTACTTTCTGCTCAGCACCTACGCCTCGGTGAAGGACATCGAGTCGCTGCGCGACGAGCGGCTGTCGCAGCTGCAGGCGCAGCAGGTCGCTGCGCAGCAGTACGTCGACAGCCTGCAGGCGCGGCTCACCTCCCTCGAGAGCCGCGCGCAGCAGTTCAAGCCCTACAGCTCACGGCCCGATGCGCCCCGCATGCCCGACGAGCTCGCCCAGGAGCTGGTGCAGACCGCGAGCGAGGTGCGCCTCCAGGATCAGGCGATCCAGGCGCGCACCGAGCAGGAAGCGCAGGTGCGCTCGCAGTTCCAGTCCGACATCCAGCGGTTCGAGCAGCTGAAGGCCTCGCCGCCGTAGTTGCCGCGTCAGCAGATGCCGCCGCCTTCCTCGGCGGGGGCGGCGCCGGCGCGAAAGGCGCGGAACAGCTCCCGTCCCATCCCGAATGCGTTGCCGGTGAGGTCGGCCGTCGCGACCGGCCGCGGCCTCCAGGTGGCCTCCGGCACCAGCGCCTCCAGGGTGCCCTTGACGCTGTCGAGCCGGATGAGGTCGTCGTCCCGCACCTTGCCGAGCGGGCCGCCGCTCGCCACCTCGGGTGTCAGGTGAATCGCCGCCGGCACGGCGCCGGAGGCGCCTGACATCCTGCCATCGGTGACCAGCGCCACGCGGTGGCCCTTGCTCTGCAGGGACGCCAGCGCGGGGGTGAGGCCGTGCAGCTCCGGCATGCCGTTGGCCCGCGGCCCCTGGAAGCGCACGACGACCACCACGTCGCGCGCCAGCTCGCCGCGCTGGAAGCTTTCCAACACCGCCTCCTGGCTGTCGAAGACGCGCGCCGGCGCCTCGATGACGCGCGCCGCGGGGCTGACCGCCGACACTTTGATGATGGCGCGGCCGAGGTTGCCGCGCAGCAGCTTCAGGCCGCCGTCGGCGCTGAAGGGATCGGCCGTGGGCCGCAGCACCGTCGTGTCGGCGCTCACGGCGGGGGCCTCGCGCCAGGCGAGGCCGCCCGGGGAGAGCCAGGGCTCGAGCGCCGAGGAGCGCAATCCCGGACCGTTGATGGTCTGCACGTCCTCGTGCATCAGGCCCGCGCCCAGCAGCTCGTTGACGAGGAAGCCCATGCCGCCGGCGGCGTGGAAGTGGTTGACGTCGGCGCTGCCGTTCGGATAAATGCGCGCCAGCAGCGGCACGACCTCGGACAGATCGCTGAAGTCGTCCCAGTCGATCACGATGCCGGCGGCGCGCGCGATGGCGACCAGGTGCAGCGTGTGGTTGGTGGAGCCGCCGGTGGCGAGCAAGCCGACGATGGCATTGACCAGGCTGCGCTCGTCGAGCACCTGCCCGAGCGGCAGGTACTCCCGTCCGAGGGCGGTGATCTGCGCCGCTCGGCGCGCCGCGGCGGCGGTCAGCGCATCGCGCAGCGGCGTGTTGGGTGGCACGAAGGCGCTGCCGGGAAGGTGCAGGCCCATGACCTCGAGCAGCATCTGATTGCTGTTGGCCGTGCCGTAGAACGTGCAGGTGCCGGCGGAGTGATAGCTGCCGGCTTCCGACTCGAGCAGCGCCTCGCGGCCCACCTTGCCCTCGGCGAAGAGCTGGCGGATGCGCGCCTTCTCCTTGTTGGGCAGCCCCGATGGCATGGGCCCGGCGGGGACGAACACGGCCGGCAGCTGGCCGAAGGCGAGCGCGCCGATGAGCAGGCCCGGCACGATCTTGTCGCAGACGCCGAGGCAGAGCGCCGCGTCGAACATGCCATGCGACAGGGCGACGCCCGTCGCCATGGCGATCACGTCCCGGCTGAAGAGCGACAGCTCCATGCCGGGCTGCCCCTGCGTCACCCCGTCGCACATGGCGGGCACGCCGCCGGCGACCTGGGCGGTCGCGCCGGCCTCGCGGGCGGCGAGGCGGATCAGGCCGGGGAAGCGCTCGTACGGCTGGTGGGCCGACAGCATGTCGTTGTAGGCGGTGACGATGCCGAGGTTCGGCCAGCGCAGCTCCTGCAGGGCGCGCTTGTCCGTCGGGGCGGAGGCCGCGAAGCCGTGCGCCAGGTTGGTGCAGGAGAGCCGCTGGCGCGCCGGCTCGCCGCCGGACTGCGCCGCCACGCGGCTCAGGTAGTCGGCGCGGGACTCGCGGCTGCGCTCGCGGATGCGCTCGGTCACCTCGCGCACGCGCGGGTGCAGGGTTGCGGGCGGCTCTGTCATCTGCGCCTTCACTGCTCGCTGTCGGGGGCCTTGAAGCCCTCGGGCTTGCTCGACCCGGGGCCGAAGAAGAACTTCTCCATCTCCGCCTCGAGGAACTTGCGCGCCTTGGGCTCGATCGGGGTGAGGCGGTACTCGTTGATCAGCATCGTCTGGTGCTGCAGCCAGCGCGCCCAGGCCTCGCGGGACACGCTCTCGTAGACACGCCTGCCGAGCTCGCCCGGATAGGGCGGCCGGTCGAGGCCGGCCGCCTCGCGCTTGAGCATCACACATTGAACCATTCGGGCCACGTCGAGCCTCCAGTCAGTCGAAGAGCTGTGCCTGCCGGGACGCCGCGCCCGTCAGCCGTGTGAGCAGCAGCCGGATCGGCGCCGGCAGTCCGAGCCGCGCCGGCTCGCGCGCGCGATACCAGAAGGTGGCGGCGCCCGTGTCGTCCGCGGCGCAGCCGCGGCAGCGGACCAGGAGCGGCGTGATGATCAGGTCGAAGTGCGTGAACGCGTGCTCGACCGGCTCCAGCGGTACCGGCGGGGCGGGGGCGCCCTGCAGCATCCGTTGCGCATGATACGCCGCTTGCGCCGCGCTCGTGAACTCCGGCAGGCACCAGAGGCCGCCCCAGATTCCCTCCTCCGGGCGGCGCTGCAGGAGCACGTCTCCGTCCTCGCGCACGGCGGCCAGCATGAAGACCTGCCGCTGTCGGCGGGAGCGCGCCGGCTTCGGTGACGGCAGCTCGTGCTGCCGGCCGCTCGCGTGCGCCTGACAGGTGGCCGACACCGGGCACGCGCTGCACGCGGGATTGCGGCGCACGCATACGGTCGCGCCCAGGTCCATGATGGCTTGTGTGTAGACGTCCACCGCGCTCGCCGGCGTGCATTCGTCGGCGAGGGCCCAGAGCCGCGCGAGCACGGCGCGATCCGCCACGGTGCCCGCCACCGCGAAGTGACGCGACAGCACGCGCCGCACGTTGCCGTCCAGGATGGGGAAGCGCTCGCCGCGGCTGAGGGCCAGGATGGCGCCGGCGGTCGAGCGGCCGACGCCAGGCAGGTCCGCGACGGCCTCGAAGCTGCGCGGGAAGCGGCCGCCGTGCTGCTCCGCGATGCGCACGGCCGCGCGATGGAGGTTGCGCGCGCGGGCGTAATAGCCCAACCCCGACCAGAGATGCAGCACCTCGTCGAGCGGCGCGGCGGCGAGCGCGGCGACGTCGGGGAAGCGCTGCATGAAGCGCTCGTAGTACGGGATGACCGTCGACACCTGCGTCTGCTGCAGCATGATTTCCGACACCCACACGCGATAGGCGGTGCGGCGCTGCTGCCACGGCAGATCGTGGCGGCCGTGGCGCCGGTGCCAGTCGATGAGGCGGGCGCCGAAGTCGCGCGCGCTCACGTTGGTTGCGGCGGCCACGTCATTGCACCTGCAGGTGCACGTCCGTGAAGGTCGTGCCGTCGAGGCGCGCGCGAGCGAGCGCCAGGGTGCCGCGGGCGTGCAGGGCGCGCAGGGCGCTCACGTGCAGCGCGAGCGGCTGGTGTTGCCCGGAGGAGGTCAGGTAGCGGCCGACGTCGAGCTGGTCGGCGCGCAGCGCGAACCGCCAGGCGGGCTGCGCGCCCCCGGCGTGCGCCAGCCATCCCGTCAGCGTCGTCGCATCGAGCTTCGCGGTCAGCGGCGCCACGGTGAGCGTATCCAGGCGATAACGCCAGCGTGCCGCGAGCGACAGCGCTCCGAGGGCCCGGGGGTCCGCGGGCCGCGGCAGGTCGACACCGAGCCGGGCGGCGAGGCCGCGCAGCGAGGGGATGGCGGCGGTCAGGGAGCCGCTCGCGCTCAGATGGGCGCTCGCGTTGCGCCTGGCCTGCAGGGCGCCGCGCAGCCTCGCGTCGGCGATCCGCAGCGACCAGTCCGGGGCGCTCACCTCGAGCGGACTCGTGCGGATGCCGAGCCGCGGCAGATCGAGCGCGATGCGGATCCCCTCGGCCGGCAGGCGCAGCCCGCTCGGACTGACGGGCGAGGCATGCGGGCCGGTGGTGTCGAGGTGCAGGAGGAAGCGCGTGCGGGCCGAGAACGGCTGACCGGGGTGCCAAGGTCCGATCTCGAGCCGCCAGGCGGTCAGGCGGATGTGCTCCTGACTACGCTCGTCGACGTAGTCGAGCGAGCTGTCGAGCAGATCGAGGCCGCCCCACCCGGCCGGGTGCGGCGCGGTGCGGCCGGCGCCCGCCGGGCCCGAGGCCTCGAGGCGCCGGCTGAGATCGTCCCAGCTGTCCGTGCCGTTGGGGCCGCGGAGCAGGTGGAGGTGGGCACCCCGTACCCGGATGCGTCCGATCTCGAGTTGCCGATGCAGCAGCAGCGGCAGCAGCCGCACCCGCACGCGCGCCGACTGCCAGTCGAGCAGATCGGGTCCGGAGGCGCCCGGCGGCGGGCCGAGCCGCGCCGCGCCCATGCGCACCCCGAGCCACGGAAAGAAGGTCAGGCGCAGGTGGCCCTGCACGATGAAGGGCCGGCCGGTCGCATTGCGCACCGCGCTCTGCAGATCGCCGCGATACCGGTCGGGGTTGATGAACAGCGCCGCGATCAGCGCCGCAGCCACGGCCAGCAGCACCACCGCGAGCGCGATGCCGAGGATCCAGCGGGCGGCGCGCACGCGCGGATCAGCTGCCGTCGCGGTCGCGGCGCCCGCGCTGCCGCGACGTCGGGTCGATCGGAGTGCCGGGATGCGCCGCGATCGCGGCGCGCACCGCCTTGCGCCAGTACGTATCGGTGGCGGCGCTCCAGGAGGGATCGGCCAGGTCCGGCCAGGCGTCGGCGGTGAAGCTCGGCGCCCCTTGCAGCTTCGCGCCTTCCAACACCAGGCGCCCGTCCTTGATGCTCGCCATCGCCGCGTCCCAGGGCATCGCGGTGAGTCTCTGGCCGTCCGTGTTGGGTGTGGCGCTGCCTTCCGTCGGCGTCCCGTCGGGACCGGCCTGTGGCGCGGCGGCATAGGAGAGCACCAGGTGCGTGGCCCGCCCCTCTCGATCGAAAATGATGTCCTTGATGCGACCCAGTGGATTGCCGCTCGCAGAGACCACGGGCATGCCGATCAGCGTCGAGGCGCGACGCTCGATCGGCGAATTGGCGGACGCGTCGGCTATCGTGTCAGCAGCGGACTGTCCGTCGGAGGATTGGTCGGTCGCGGAGCCGGAAGCCTTGGCCGCGGACGGCGCCGGGGGCGGGTCGAACGGGCTCGGCATGGCGGCCGAGGCGGCGCCATGCAGCGCAGAGCCGGATGCGACGGGCGCGTCAGCGGGCGTGAGCGAGCCCTCCGACCGGCTGCAGGACGCTGCCGCGAAGCCCAGCGCCGCGCAGAGGAGCGGCAGAAAGATCCTGATCATGGGCGCACTTTAGATGTCGCGGGCTGCAAGCCGCATTCCTGTCTCCACTCTCCGCACTCACCATCGCACGAGCGGCGGCAGGCTCATGAGGTAAGCCTCCGGGTCGGCGTCGGTCTGAAAGCCGAATTTGGTCCCGCGATCATAGACGAGGTTGAACTCGACGTACCGGCCACGCTTCACGAGCAGGCGCTCGCGCGCCGCGTCGTCGTATGGCGTGTCCTTGCGCCGCGCGACGAGGCGCGGATAGACGCCGAGGAATGCCTCCCCCACACCGCGTACGAAGGCGAAGTCCGCTTCCCGGTCGCCGCTGGCGAGGTCGTCGAAGAATATACCGCCGACGCCGCGCGGCTCGCGCCGGTGCGGCAGGAAGAAATAGCGGTCGCACCATTCCTTGAACTCGCGGTAGGCGTCCGGCCGGTAGGCCTCGCACGGAGCGCGCAGGGCGGCGTGGAACTCCGCCGTGTCCTCGTCGAAGGGGAAGGTCGGCGTCAGATCCGAGCCGCCGCCGAACCAGGCGGCGCTCGTCGTCAGGTAGCGCAGGTTCATGTGCACGGCGGGCACGTAGGGATTCCACATGTGCGCCACGAGCGAGATCCCGCAGGCCACGAAGCGCCCGCCGGAGGCGGCGGCGCCGGCGATCTGGCCGCGCGCCTGCTCGCTGAACTCCCCCCACACGTGGCTGACGTTCACTCCCACCTTCTCGAACACCTCGCCGCGCATCAGCCGCGACTCGCCGCCGCCCTGCAGGCGGTGATCCTGCGGCCGCCGCCAGCTGCGCGCCTCGAAGCGGGTCGTGGGCTCGAAGGCCTCGAAGGCGGCGCAGATGCGCGCCTGCAGGTCCCGGAACCAGGCGGCGGCGGTCTCGGCGAAAGCGGCGTCGGGAAGCGCGGAACTCACGGCGCGCGCCCTTCGCTGGCGCCTGGGCGCGAGGAGCGCTCGTGCACGTAGTCGACGAGCCGCGCCACCGCGTCCGGATCGGTCTCCGGCCAGATCCCGTGGCCGAGGTTGAAGATGTGTCCGGGCGAGCCGCCGGCCTGCTCGAGCACCCCCGCCGCCTGCCGGCACAACGCCTCGGGCGGGGCGAAGAGCGCCGCGGGATCGAGATTGCCCTGCACGGCCTTGCCCGGACCCAGCTGGCGGCGCACGAGGCCGAGCGGCGAGCGCCAGTCCACGCCGATCACGTCGACGTCGAGGTCGGCGACGCACTCCATGAGCGCCGAGCCCTGATTGACGTAGTAGATGAGCGGCACGCCCGTGTCCCGCAGCGCCGCCACCGTGCGCCGCACGGCGCGCAGCGCGAAGCGCTCGAACTGCGGCGGCGCCAGCAGCCCGGCCCAGGACTCGAACAGCATCAGTGCCTGCGCGCCGGCCGCTGCCTGCGCGCGCAGATACGCCGCCATGGCGTCGGCCAGCCGCTCCAGCAGCCGTTGCGCCGATTCCGGGCTCGCGTACAGGAACGAGCGTGCCGCCCCGAATTCCTTCGAGGGCCGTCCGCAGACGAGGTAGCAGAGGAGGGTGAACGGCCCGCCGGCGAAACCGATGAGCGGCACCCCCCGCGGCAGGCCCGCGCGCACCAGCCGGATCGACTCCAGCACGAACGGCACGTCCCGCTCGGGCACGAGGTCCGTGAGCGCATCGATGGCGGCGTCGGTGCGGATCGGCGCGCGCACCACCGGGCCGGGCTCGAAGGTCAGGTCGACGCCCATCCCGGTGAGCGGCGTCATGATGTCGCTGAAGAGAATGGCCGCATCGAGCGGGAAGCGGCGCAGCGGCTGCAGCGTCACCTCGGCGGCCAGCTCCGGGTGGCGCAGCAGCGCGGTGAACTCGGCCTGGGTGCGCACCCGCCGGTACTCCGGGAGATAGCGGCCCGCCTGGCGCATGATCCAGATCGGCGTATACGGCACCGGCTGCCGGCGGCAGGCGGCGAGGAACGGAGCAGTCGCGCTGACCTCGGCCTGCGCGCTCATCGGGCGGCCAGCCAGCGCGCGACCTCGGGCGCGTAGTAGCTGATGATGAGATCGGCTCCGGCGCGCTGGATGCCCGTCAGCGTCTCCAGGACCGCGCCTCGCTCGTCGATCCAGCCGCGCTCGGCCGCGGCCTTGATGAGGCTGTACTCGCCGCTCACCTGGTAGGCGACGACCGGCACGGTGACCGCCTCGCGCACGCGGCGGATCACGTCGAGGTAGGGCCCGGCGGGCTTGACCATCACCATGTCCGCGCCCTCGTCGACATCGAGCCGTACCTCCCGCAGCGCCTCGCGCGCGTTCGCCGGGTCCATCTGGTAGGAGCGGCGGTCGCCGAAGGCGGGCGCGGATTCGGCGGCTTCCCGGAACGGTCCATAGAAGGACGAGGCGTATTTGGCCGCATATGAAACAATCGGCGTCGTGGCATAGCCTTCGCGGTCGAGCAGAGCGCGCATGGCCCGCACCCGCCCGTCCATCATGTCGCTCGGGGCCACGGCATCGGCGCCGGCACGGGCGTAGTTGAGCGCCACCTGTGCCAGCGTCGCCACCGAGGTGTCATTGTCGATCGCGCCGCCCGGCAGCACGTGCCCGCAGTGCCCGTGATCGGTCGCGCCGCAGAGGCAGACGTCCGCCCAGACGAGCAGGTCGGGGCAGGCGTCCTTGATGGCGGCGATGGCCTGGGCGGCCAGGCCCTTGGGATCGAGCGCCGCGCTGGCGCGCGCGTCCTTCTCCTCGGGCGCGGCGAAGAGCAGGACCGCCGGAACGCCGGTCGCCGCCACGGCCTTGGCGTCTTTCACCAGCTCGTCGACGGACAGCTGGCACACCCCCGGCATGCTGGAGACTGCGTGGCGGACGCCTCGGCCGGGGACGGCGAAGAGTGGGTAGATGAATGCGTCTGGCGAGAGCCGCGTCTCGCGGACCATCCGGCGCCAGGTTTCGGATTGGCGCGTACGGCGGGGTCTCGTTGCCGGATGACTCATGCGGATACCTCGTGACTGGCGTGGCGCCTCAGGGGCGCGGGGCACGCCGATTCTGCGGGGGAGGACCGGCGCGCATGGCCTCCAGACTCGTGCGCGCCAGGCCGCGAAGGGTGGCCGACTCGGCCAGTGTGGGCACGTGGCCGCGCTCGGTCAGCGCCCGGGCGGTGGTAGGGCCGATGGCCACGGCCGGCGCGTTGCCGAGCAGTCGCGCGAAATCCTGCTCGCCGAGGGCGCGCTCGAGCTCCGCGACGGCGGAGGGGCTGGCAAACGTCACGGCACCGACGCCGTCGCGCGCGATCCAGGCGCGGCAGTCATCCACGTCGAGCGCCGTGCCCGAGGCGGTACGGTAGGCCTCGACCGTCGTGACCTCTGCTCCGAGCTGCGTCATTCCCGTGGCGAGCGTCGGCAGGGCGCGGGAGCTGGCGGGATAGAGGACGCGCGCGCCCATGGCGGCGCCCGAGGCGGCGAACGCGGCCACGAGCCCGGCGGCGCTGTGCTCTCCGGGGACGAGGTCGGCCGGCCAGCCGTGTTGGCTCAGCACCGCGGCGGTGGCGCGGCCGACCGCGGCGATGCGCACGCCCTGCGGCGGCGCCGGCAGACGGCCGGTCACCGCGGCGACCGCGTGCCGGCTGGTGAAGACGATCCAGTCGAAGTCCGCGGCGCGGCCCAGCGCCTCATCGAGCCGATCGGTGTCGGCCGGCACGACCCGGATGGCGGCCCAGACCAGCACGGACAATCCCAGGCTCTTGAGCTCCGTGGACAGCGGGCCGTCGCGGTCCTCGTGGCGGGTGACCACCACCGGCTTCAGTAGCGGCTCCGCGCTCATGGCGATTCCGCCTGCCCCTGGGCCGCGCGCTCGGCGCTGATGAGCGTGGCGGCCCCCTGCGCGATCAGCTCGGTGGCGAGTCGCAGGCCGAGCGCGGTGGCGCCGCCGGGCGTCGCCTCGCCCTCGCCGCTCGCGGCGAGCAGGCGCGAGCCATCGAGCGCGCAGACCGCGGCGTGCAGGCGCAGGCCCGCGGGCGTGATCCGCGCCAGCGCGCCGAGCGGCACCTGACATCCGCCTTCGATGCGCTCGAGCAGCGCGCGCTCGGCGGTCGTCGCGAGGCGTGTCGGGCGATCCTCCAGCGGCCGCAGCCAGTCGGCGGCAAAGCCATCGTCGGCGCGCGTGCAGACACCAATGGCGCCCTGCGACACCGCCGGTGGGAAATCTTCGGGGGACAAGCGCTCCGTGATGCGCGCCTCGAGTCCGAGGCGCGTCAGCCCGGCGACGGCCAACACGATGGCGTCGTAATCACCGCGCTCCAGCCGCTCGAGCCGGGTCGGCACGTTGCCGCGCAGCTCGAGGAGTGTCAGATCGGGACGGGCGCGGGACAGGAACGCGCGGCGGCGCAGGCTGCTCGTGCCGACGCGGGCGCCTTGCGGCAACTGCGCCAGCGACGCGCCGCCGCGGCTGACCAGGGCATCGCGGGGATCCTCGCGGGTCAACACCGCGGCGAGCGCCAGGCCGGGCTCCATGGCGGTCGGCAGGTCCTTGAGGCTGTGCACGGCGATGTCGATCTTCGCC
>Ga0187809_10000619_pt1 | contig 18304 bp, 16 predicted proteins | sample NC_wetland_sal_i_8_FD_132415 | JGI IMG/M metagenome (GOLD analysis project Ga0187809, IMG submission 132415) | Wetland sediment microbial communities from Neuse River Estuary, North Carolina, USA - ASW_4 | ecosystem: Environmental > Aquatic > Freshwater > Wetlands > Sediment | place: USA: North...
CGATGATGCCGCCCATCAGCAGCAGGGGAATGAGGACCGCCACGAGCGAAATGCTGATGGACACGATCGTGAAAGCGATTTCACGCGAGCCGTGAAGCGCCGCCTGGAGCGGCGACTCGCCTTCCTCGACGTAGCGGCTGATGTTCTCCAGCATGACGATGGCGTCGTCGACGACGAACCCGACCGCGATGGTCAGCGCCATGAGCGACAGATTGTCGAGGCTGTAGCCGGCCACCCACATGAGCGCCGCGGCGCCGAGCAGCGCCAGCGGCACCGTGACAGTCGGAACGATCGTTGCCCACAGGCTGCGCAGGAACAGGAAGATGACCATGACGACGAGTGCGATGGTCAGGGCGAGCGTGAACTGCACGTCGTCGACCGCCGCACGGATGGTCTGCGTGCGGTCGCTCAGCGTGAACACGTTGATCGACGGCGGCATCGCCGCGCGAAGCCGCGGCAACGCGGCGTTGATCCGGTCGACGGTCTGGATCACGTTGGCGCCGGGCTGCTTGAATATGACGAGGATGACCCCGCGCTTGCCGTCGGCCCAGCCGGCCTGCGTCGAATCCTGCGGTCCCGAGACGGCCTTGCCGATGTCGCGGACGCGGATGGGAGCGCCATTGCGATAGGCGACAATGACGTCGTTCCAGTCCTTGGTCTTCGTCAATTGGTCGTTGGTGTAGATCGTGTAGGACCGGGTTTGGCCCCGCACCGTGCCTTTCGGCGCATCGACGGTCGACACCGAGAGCGGGGTGCGGATGTCCTCGAGCGACAATCCCTTCGCGACGAGCTTCGCCGGATCGACCTCAATTCGAATCGCAGGCTTCTGCTGGCCGCCGATCAGGACCTGCGCGACGCCCGGGATCTGGCTGATCTGCTGCGCGAGCTTGGTCTCGACATTATCGTCGACGTCGGTCAGCGGCAGCGTCTGCGAGGTCGCGCCCAGCAGCAGGATCGGCGCATCGGCCGGGTTGACCTTCCGGTAGTTCGGCGGGTTGGGCAGGTTCTTCGGCAGCTGACCGGCCGCGGCATTGATCGCCGCCTGCACGTCATTCGCCGCCGCGTCGATGTTGCGATCGAGATCGAACTGGATGGTCACCGACGTGGAGCCGACGACGCTCGTCGAGGTCATCTGCGAGACGCCGGGGATCTGCGCGAACTGCGTCTCCAGCGGCTGCGCCACGGCGGACGCCATGGTCTCGGGATCGGCGCCGGGCAGACTGGCGTTCACCTGGATGGTCGGGAAGTCGACTTGGGGCAGAGGCGCCACCGGCAGTCGCGGATAGGCGACGAGGCCGATGAACAGCAGCCCCGCCATCAGCAGCGAGGTGGCGATCGGACGACGGATGAATGGAGCTGAGATGCCGCCGTTCATTTACTGCTCCTGCGACGGCTGTGCGTCGCTCGCCTGCCGCTCGACGGTGTCCTTGCCCGACGTACCGTTCTGCGCCGTCGAAGGGGCAGCCGAGGTCGCCGACGGCGCCTGTTCCTTCGCTGTCACCAGCGCTCCCGGTGTCAGCCGATATTGCCCGGCAACGACGATGCGGTCGCCGGCAGCCAGCCCCGACGCGATCTGCGTGCTGGTGTCGCCTTCCTCGCCCGTCTTGATCGGCCGCATGCTCACTTTGTTGTTGCCGCCGATGGTGAACACGAAAAGCCCGTCGGGCCCGTGCTGTATCGCCTGGTTCGGGACGACGACGACGTTCTTCAGCGTCTCGACGTGAAGACGTGTCAGCACCGAGAGACCCGGCCAGAGCGCGTCTGTCTCGTTGGCGAAGGTCGCCTTCATCTGAATCGTGCCGGTGGCCTGATCGACCTGGTTGTTCACGATGGCGAGGTGGCCTTGGGCCAGCGCGCGCGTGCCGTCGGACGAGTAGGCGGTCACACCGACTGTTCCGGCGGCGAGCGCATTGTTGATCCGTTGCACGTCCTCCTCCGGCGCCGTGAACACGACGGAGATCGGCTGCAGCTTGACGATGGGGACGATGCCGGCGCTGTCCGTGGCGTGAACGATGTTGCCGGGATCGACCTGGCGGAACCCGACCTTGCCGCTCAGCGGCGAGCGGATCGTCGTATAGCCGAGCTGCGTCTGAGCGTTGTCGATCGCCGCCTGATCGCCCTTGATCTGGGCCGTGAGCTGATCGACCAGCGCCTTCTGCGTATCGACCTGCTGCGTCGGCCCGGCCTGCTGCCTGGCGAGCACGACCGCGCGCTGAAGGTCGAGCTGCGCGTTGCGCAGCGTCGCCTCGTCCTGCGCCTTCTTGGCCTGAGCCTGATCGAGCGCGGCCTGGTACGGGCGCGGATCAATCTGCACGAGCAGATCGCCTGCCTTGACCATCTGACCCTGCTTGAACGCCACTTTCGTCACTTGGCCGTCGACGCGGCTGCGCACGGTCACGGTGTCGTAAGGCTGCACGGTGCCCAAGCCGTCGAGATACACCGGGAAGTCGGACGTCCGCACAGTCGCCGCCGTCACCGGAACGGCGGCTGGTGGTTTCGGCTGGACCTGCGCCGGCGGTTCCTTCTCGCTTTGCGCGTAGAGGGCGGTCGCGCCTCCCGCCAGCATCAGGAGCACGGGGACGACGATCCATCTCGCCGAGCGGCGCCTTTGTGTCACGCACGAATCTCCGGTTGAGAGAACGAATGGCTCGCGGGGGGCGCGGGATGCGCGCCGCGGAGGTCGCAATCGAAAGCTCGGTCAGCCATCCAAGGGCCAATGCTCCAGCAAAGCCGGTCGACATCCGTCCCGGTTCCCCGATAGCGGCCGTTGCGCGCACTGCCTCTGGCTTAGGCGCATCAGCACTGGATGCGATCGTTCAGCCGATCGTTTCGTCTTGCTGCAAGCCGGCTCTGCCGAGCGGATGCAAGTGTCGGCTTCGGTGTTCAGTTCCGCCGACGTCAATTGAACGCGGCCCGGGCGCCGATCCTGTGCGCATATGGGAGAGAGGGCGCGCGCGGGGAGGTTAAATCTCCGTAATTTTCCGATGCTCCCGCGGCCGGAAGGCAGCGTCGAACTGACCAACTGCAGATGCGTCGGAAGTTCCGGGTCCGGTCGCAGGGCCTTCGCTGACGTGACCGTTCAAGAGGATTGCATCAGGATCGGACCCGAAGAGACCGAAGGTCTCGGGTCATATGAGGTCAACGTCTCTGAGCAGGGCGGACCAGGATCTCGAGCGTCAGCGGCAGGAACTGACTCGACTAAGTTGCTCCGCGGAAGGGTCCGCGTCGTCACTGGATGCTGATGTGGCGCGCCTTGATGACCTTGGCCCACATTTCGGTTTCACGCTTGATGCGTGCTCCGAAGTCCGCCGGCGCTTCCGTCTGCACGGTCAGCCCCTGCGCCGCCAATTTGTCCACTGTGGAGGGTTGCTCCAGCGCTTGCCTCGTGACCGTGTAGATGGCATCGCGCACATCGTTCGGTACGCCCTTCGGCGCCAACATGCCGTACCAGGAGGTCACGTCGATACCGGGAATCCCGGACTCGGCGAGCGTCGGCACCTCAGGCAGGAGCCGCGAGCGCTGGGCGGTGGTCATTGCGAGCGGCACGACCATTTTCGCGTTGATCGCCGAGAGCACCGCGGGGACATTGGTCGAGAGAACGTCGATGTGGTCGCCGAGCAGGTCCTGAAGCGCCTGCGACGAGCCGCGATATGGCACGTGCAGGATGTCGATTCCGGCCTTCTCCTTGAACAGTTCCATCGCGAGATGCAGTTGGCTGCCGACGCCGGGCGAGCCGTAGGAAAGCTTCTTCGTCTTCGCCTTCTCAATCAGCTGCGCGATCGTGGACACGCCGAGTTTCGGCGAGACGATGAACACGTTCGGCGCGCTGGCGAGCATAGTCACCGGTTCGAAGTCGCGCTCGACGTTGAACGTCAGGTCTGGCATCAGCGTCGGGTTGATGGTCAGATTGCCCGCCGGGATGAGCAGCAGCGTGGCGCCGTCCGGGTTCGCTTTGTGCACAAATTCGATTCCGATATTGCCGGCACCGCCCGTCTTGTTCTCGACGATCGCTGCAACCCCCGTGCGCGCCTGGTAATCCTGCGCCAGAAGCCGCCCGAGCACATCGACCGGCCCACCGGCGCTGAACGGGACGACGAGAGTCATCTGCCGGTGCGGAAAAGCGGCCGGCACCGCATCGGCTGCGGCCATTGCCGGCGCCGCGGCGGCCGAGGCAAGAAGGAGGAGGGCGCCGCGACGGGTGAGGCCGGTCGGCTTCACGGGGGATTTCGCCTTCACTTGTCAGATCTTTCCTGCTGCCATGAGGTCGGCGAGTTGCTTGCGCGCCTGTTGCGCTAGATAGCGCCGCAGCCGGATCACCCCGGCGTCATGCTGGTAGAGCATCTCGTATTTCTCGAGGCCCGGCTTGAGGCCGGCAAGGATCTCGCGATCCTGCTCGAGCACATGCCAGTGTCGCTTTTCCAGGTTTGTCTTGTAAAGAAAGCGCCAGGTGTCGCGCTGCCAGCCCGAGACCTTGCGCGTGCGCCAGAAGAACACGCACATGTTGTTCTCGTCGATCGGCGTGCCGAATCCCGTGATGCCGAAGTTTCCACCGGGGCCGCCGGACGGCGGATAGGGAATTTCGAGGCGCACGTAGAGCGCGCCGTTGTCGACGAGTTCGCTCCAGTCGAAGTTCACGTCGCGCTGACCGGTCTTCTCGAAGAAGAAGCCGTGCGGTGTGTCGCGCGTGGCGAACTGTGCCTGCGTTTCGCCCTGGTACATCGTATGCGAGTTGGCGTGCAGGAACGTGCCGTGCATGGGGTCCATGAGATTGTCGAAGGCGTAACGCCACGGCATCTCCCAATCGGCGTAGCAGAGGAAGCTGGAATACTCCGGGGCGCTGATCTCCGGGGGCAGTTCGAAGGCCGGGGCGTCTTCGCGCAGCGCATCACCGAACCAGACGAAGATCGCGCCATTGATCTCCTGCGACGGATAGGTCTTGACCGCCTTCTTGCCTTCGAGCGGGCAGCCCGGTTGCCCCGGTACGCTCAGCACCCTGCCATCGGGGCCGACCTCGACGCCGTGATAGTTGCAGCGCAGGCGGTCGCCTTCGTTGATGCCGCGCGACAGCGGCACGGCGCGATGCGGACAACGATCGGCCTGGACGTGGATGGCTCCTTTGGAATCACGCCAGAGGACGAGCGGCTCGCCGAGCCGAATGATGCCGAGCGGCTTGCCGCCGGCGCTGACGAAGCGCGACGGCAGGATCGGCCACCAGCGATTGCGAAGGCCGGTACGCAGATAGGCCTGTACCTGCTGATCGGTTGGGGCAGGCGCGGCGGCGCTTGAAGCAGAGCGGGGTTCGAGCGTGGCGACGGACATGGCTCAGGCTCCCAGTTCGCGCATCAGTGCGGTGAAATTCTCGGGCGTCCAGTCGGCGCCATTCGGCGGCCGGACGCGGGTGCCATTCAGGCCGGCGACGACTTCGTCGAGTTCGCGCGCGCCTCTTGTGAAGACGCCTTCGATGGCGTTGGCGAGCTCCTGCTGCCAAGCGGTCGGCCCGTCGGTGCGGGTCTGCACCGGGTTGAGGTAGGGAAACTTGTACTGGCTCATGGTTATCCCTCGCGTTTATACGTCGAGCAAAAGGCGCGCGCCGCGACAGCGCGACACGCAGATCATCATTGTTGCGTTCGCAGCGCGCTCCGCCGACGACAGGATGCTGTCGCGGTGGTCGACGTCGCCGGACACCACGCGGACCTCGCAGGTGCCGCAGATGCCTTGCTCGCAGGAGCGCGGCACTTCGATGCCATTTTCGCCGAGCACCTCGAGGATCGACTTGTCGGCTGGCACGGTCAGCGTCTTGCCCGAGGCATGGCAGACCACTTCGAAGCCGTCGCTCGTTTCGCCTTCCGGCCGGGAACGCGGCGCGAACCACTCGAAATGCACGCTCCCTTCGGGCCAGCCGCTCGTCGCTTCCTCGACGGCGAGCATTAGCTTCTCGGGGCCGCAACAATAGACGACGGCGTCGGTCTCCACCGAGGCAAAGCGTTGAGCAACGTCCAACCGTGTGCCGGCGTCGGACGCGTGCAACGACAATTCGCCGCCGAGCTTCCGGATTTCGGCGAGGAACGGCGCATGCTCATTGCGTTTGTTGCAATAGAGCAGGCTGAATGAGCCCTTCCGCGCGCTCACGGCACGCATCATCGGGATAAAGGGCGTCACGCCGATGCCGCCTGCGACGAAGATATAATGTTTCGCGTCGACCAGTGGGAAGTTGTTGCGAGGCGTCGAGACGGTGATGACATCGCCCGGCCGCAGCTTGCGATGCACGAAGCCGGACGACATGCCGCCGGAGACGGCACGGATGCCGAGGCGGTAGTGCGTGAGGTCGTTGGGATCGCCGCAGAGCGAATATTGCCGCATCGTGCCGTCCGGGAGCTTCACGTCGATATGCGCGCCCGGCTCGAAGGCGGGCAGCGGCGTGCCATCGAGGGAGGCCAGATGCAGCGAGAGCACACCCGGTGCCTCCCAAACCAGCGCGCGCACGCGCACCTGCATCGTTGCTTCGCCGGAGCGCGGCGCGGCGACGGTCAGATCGGTGACTTCTGCAACGGCGCTCATCTCGTCCTCATAATGCGCTCGCGGCCCAGGGATGCGGCGCCTGGGACAGGTCGCAATAGAGCGACTTCTGTGCCATCCAGGCGCGGATGCCGTCGCGTCCCTTTTCGCGGCCAAGGCCGGAGTCCTTCGTGCCGCCGAACGGTGTCGAAATCGAGAACTGCTTGTAGGTGTTGATCCACACCGTCCCGGTATCGATGGCGCGCGCGACGCGCCACGCTTTGGGGAAGTCGCGCGTGTAGATGCCGCAGGCCAGCCCGTAGCTGTTGTCATTCGCTTGCGCGACGAGATCGTCTTCGCTGTCGAACGGCAGCACGGCCAGTACGGGTCCGAACACCTCTTCGCGGCAGAGCCGGCTGTCGTTGCCGAGCCCGGCGACGATCGTCGGCCGGTAGTAGGTGCCGCCATTATATTCGGCGCCGGCAGGGCGCTCGCCGCCGGTGAGGATCTTGCCGCCATCGGCACGGGCGCGCGCGACGTGAGCTTCGACCTCGTCCCGATGCTTTGACCGGATCAATGGCGCGACCTGGGTCGTCGCCTCGAACGGATGGCCGACGCGCAGCCGCCCGGCCGCGGCAACGAGCTTTGCAACGAAAGCGTCGTAGATCGAGCGCTCGACGAAAAGTCGCGAGCCGGCGATGCAGGATTGCCCGGTCGACGAGAACACGCCGAACATCACCCCGGCGCAGGCGAGATCGAGATCGGCGTCGGCGAAGACAATCGTCGGCGATTTTCCTCCGAGCTCGAGCGATACCGCCATCAGCTTTTCCGCTGCCTTTCGGGCGATGTCGCGGCCGGTGGTGGTGCCGCCGGTGAAAGACACTTTGCGGACTGCCGGATGCGTGACGACGCGGTCGCCGACGATCGCGCCCGCGCCTGGCAGGGTGGAGAACAGCCCCTTGGGCAAGCCTGAGTCCTCGATGACGCGTGCCAGTTCGAGGCAGACCAGCGGGCTCCACGACGATGGCTTGAGCAGGATGGCGTTGCCGGCAGCGAGCGCAGGCGCCACCTTCTGCGCGTCGGACGCGATGGGCGAGTTCCACGGCGTAATGCCTGCAGTGACGCCGAGCGGCTCGTGGACCGACAGGGTCAGGTAATTGCCGCGCGCCGGCGTCAGCGCGTCTTCCATTGTCTCCAGCGCCGCAGCCATGTAGCGGAAGGTGCCGGCAGCGCTCATGGCCAGCGCGCGTGTCTCGGCCAGTGTCTTACCGGTGTCGCGCGACTGCACATACGAGATGCGATCTGCGTGGCGGGCGATGCCGTCGGATATCTTGTAGAGGTAAGTCGCGCGTTCGTGCGGCAGGAGTTTGCGCCAAGCCGGATCGTTAGCGGCCTCCTGCGCACGCTCGACGGCAATGTCGACGTCTTCGGCCGAAGAGCCGGCGATCGTGCCGTTGAGCGAGCCGTCGGCCGGGAAGTTCGAGGCGATCTCGGCGCCGCGGCCGCGCCGCCATTCGCCGCCGATATAGAGCTTGTCCTGCGGAGCGACGGTTTGGTCCATTTAGATCACCATCGGGCTGGCGCGATTGATGAGCTCACGGGCGACGCTGTAGCCGGCCATCAGCGAAGTCTTTGGGTTCGCCGGCGAGGGCCGCCCCTCGAGCTTCATGGTGAAGTCGCCGCAGGCTGAGCTGACGGTGAACTCGTGCACATTGCGCAAGATGCCGGGGTCGGCGACGAGCCGAACCTGCGTGTTGTCCAGACCGATGCCGGCGATCGCGAGCGTAGCGGCGACATTGGCGTTGAACGGATAGTCGGCAGCGGCCTTGCGGGCCGAGCCTTCGAAGAACACCGCCGGCTCGGCGAGAGCGTCGAGCGCGAGCAGCGTCTCGGCCGGCGTGCCTTTCCAGGCCTTCGGCGGTTTGCGGCCGGTGTAGACGACGCTATCGAGTCCGGAGAGACGGGCCGCGGCGAGCGCATCGATGCCGCCGATCGCGCCCGACGGAAGAACCAGATGCGCGCGCCCGGCCTTGGCAGCGGCCACAAGACGTTCGTAAAGGCCCTCGTCCGAGAGCGACCCGATCGAGATGACGACGAGATCGCATCCGGACCTCAGGATTGCGTCGCCGTGGTCGCGCACGGCGACGTGCGACGCGCACTCGGCGACAACGTCGGGCTTGTCGGCGAGCAGGGCGACGACATCGATGTGGACGCTGCCTGTCTTTGCGAACGTGGGGCCCAAGCGGCGGAGCAGGGCCTGCGCCTTGGCCGCGGATTGCGGCTGCACCAGCAGCGACACGTGGTCGAGCGGCGCGGCAAGTTCCCTCGCCAACGTCGTCAGCACGACGTCAGCAATGCCGCCGCAGCCGATGACGCCGAGGCGTTTCATGCCTGTTTGCCCGCGGCGCCCGCCGGCGGCCCGGCGAAGCTTTGGCTGAACGGACCGATGGCGACCATGTCGATTTCGATCATCCGCGGTCCCGAAGCCGCGAGCGCCTTGTCGAGTTCGGCTTCGAACCGGGCAACGTCGGCGATGCGTACGTGCGGCAGTCCGACGGACGCGCAGACCAGTGCGAAATCCGGCGTGAGAATGTTGGAATAGACGTGGCGGCTACCGTACTGGGCGTCCTGGATGTTGCGAATGACGCCGTATCCCTTGTCGTTCATCAGCACGAAGACCGTCGCGGCCTGCATCTCGACCGCGGTTGCAAGCTCGCCGATCATCAGTTGTGCTCCGCCGTCACCGAGGAGCGTGATCGTCTTGGCCGTTTCGCCAGCGAGCGCCGCGCCAATGCCCATGGCGATGCCCTGACCGATGCCGCCGCCGAGCGCATGCACACCAAGATGCGGCGCGGCGAGCCGGACATAGCGGTTGCCGAAGGTGCTGTTCGAGACCGTGACGTCGCGCACCCATGGGTGGCCGTCTCTGGAAATCCGCTCGGACAGCGCGTCGGCGATGCTGACATAGGGGCCGAGCGCGGTGCGCAAGGTGGCTTCCGAGCGCTGGCGGGCGGCGCCGATGTCGGCGAGGAACGCCACGTCGGCATCGAGCCGCTCCGGTAGCCGCGCCAGCAGATATTCGAGCGCGAGGCGGGCGTCGCCGGCGATGAATTGCTCGACCGGATAGTTGCGACCGCCTTGCGCGGCCTCCGCGTCGATCTGGACGATCGGCGGCAGAGGCATGCGGTTGTTCTGTGTTTCATTGCCGCGCAGCCGCGAGCCGACGACGATCATCAGGTCGCATCGCGCGTAGATTTCCATCGCCTCCGGCGTCATGTTGAAAGCGCCGAGGCTGTGAGGGTGGCCTTCGGGCACCACGGCTCGGCCGTTGGTCGACGTGACGCAGCCGAAACCGCGCCCGACCAGCGCTGCTGCGGCGTCCGCCGCGTCGCGGGCGCCGCCGCCGAGCCACAGCATGGGACGCTTGGCCTGGCGCACGCGGGCTGCGAGCGCGTCGAGCGCGCCGGCGTCGGGAGCGGGCCGCACGATCTGCGGCAAGCCGGCCAGTCTGCGTTGCGCGACGCGCACACGCTGTACATCGACGGGAATTTCCAGTGTCACCGGTCCGCTCGGCGCGGAGAGCGCGTCGCACGTGGCCGCGATCAGGGTGTCGATCGCCGCGGCCGGCTCCCAGATGCGCCAGTACGACTTGCTGATCGCCTTGAGCATGTCCGGCTGGCGCGGCACGTCGTGGATGGCGGCACGGTCGCGGTCGACGAATTCGCGATCGACCTGCGTGGTGATGTGCAGAACCGGCGAGCCCGCGGTCAGCGCCTCGACCTGCGAGCCGGCGGCGTTGCCCGCCGCGGTGCCGGTTGAGGTGATGGCGACGCCAAGCGAGCGCGACACGCGCGCGAATGCGTCGGCCATGTTCATGGCACCGGCTTCGCCGCGGGCCGGCACGAAGGTGATGCGGCCGTGCCGGGCGATGGCATCCAGGATCGGCATGTTGTGGATCGAAATCACGCCGAACACCGTTTTCACGCCCATGTCGGCAAGAGCGCGCGCGATCGCGTCGCCGACAGGCTCCATGGTCGTCTGCGCTCGGGTGTCGCTTTGCTCTGGAGGGAGGACTGAGATGTTCATTCGGTTCATGGTCCGATATCTAGATAAAGCGAGAAACGCCGCCCGAGATTTCGAGGCTGGCGCCTGTGATGTAGCTGGCGGCCGGAGAGCCGAGGAATACGATGGCGCGCGCCGGTTCGTCGGGATCGCCGAGGCGCCCGAGCGGGATGTGCTTGTCGCGCGCGAGGTCGGCGTACCATCGTTTGCGCGTCTGCGATTTGTCGGACCGCGCCTCGAAACGCCGCTGCCACTGACCGGAGTCAACCAGCCCGAGCAGGATCGAATTGACCCGAATGCGCGGTGCGAACTCGGTCGCCAGCGATTTCAGGAGGTTCTGCACGCCGGCGCGGGCTGCCGACGTGCAGACCATGTGCGGCTCCGGCTGCAACGACAGGAGCGAGTTCACGGCGACGATGGCCGGCGCCGGCGAAGCGTCGAGCAACGGCCGGAAGGCACGGATCGGCAATATCTGGCTGAAAAACTTCAACTCGAGCTCTTCGCGCCACTGCGCGTCGCTGGTGGACTCGAACGTCGAGACGCGGCCCTGACCGGCATTGTTAACGAGAAGATCGAGCCGGCCACTCGATGCGCCGACTTTGGCGGCGAAAGCCGCGAGCTGATCCGCCTTGAGGACATCGCAGGCTTCGGCGAGCACGGTTTCGGACGACATCGTTTCGAGCTCGGCCTTGGCCCTGACGAGCCTGCCGGCGTCGCGGCCGCATATAGCCACGCGCGCTCCTTCCGCGACCAGCAGCTTCGCGGTGGCGAGTCCGATGCCCGACGTTCCGCCGGTCACGACCGCGACTGCTCCTTTGAGACCAAGATCCACGGTCGCCTTCCTAATATCCCGACCGCGATGCACGGCGGTCGCGCGGCTCGGGCTCCGCCGCGACTGGGACGGGCAGGACATTGCCTCGCCAGCCCAGCCGCTGGGATATCTCAATGGCCGCTGCCTTGACGTTGTTAGCGATGACGCTGCGCCGCTCCGCGCCGGAAAAATCGGCCGGATGGCCGCTGACGTTGAGCGCGGCAATGGGCATGTCGGTGGCGTCGAAGATCGCGGCAGCGACCGAGCTGATACCGGCTTCGAAATTCCCGTCGCTCCAGGCGAGCCCTGCGGCGCGATCGGCGGCGAGCTGCGCGTGCATCTGCGCCGGCGTGATCGCGGTGTGCGACGTCACCGCTTTCAGGATGGTGCCTGCGTAGAGCCGGTCGACGCGCTCCGGCGGCAGATGCGCAAGGATGATGCGACCCATATTCGCAGCATGCGCGGGCAGGCGGCTGCCGACGCGGATGTTGCTCGCGAAGCTGTGGTTCGGCACGCGCCGTACGAGGTAGACGACCTCGAGGCCGTCGAGGACGCCGAGATGCGCGGACAGGCTGAGCGAATCGGCCAGACGCGTCAGTACCGGCACCGAGATTTGCACGAGATCTTCCGAGAAGAAGGCCTGAGCCGTCAGTCCGATCAGGCCGACGCCGATGCGCCAGCCTTGTCCTTCGGGGCGGGGTTCGATGAAGCGCTCTGCTTCGAGCGTGTGCAGCAGCCGCAACAGAGTGGTGCGGTTGATGCCGAGTTCGCGCGCGGTCCGCGACATGTTGATGACGCGGTCGCCCTCGGCGATGTGCCGCAAGAGGCGCGCGGCGCGCTGCACAGGAGGCGACGTGTAAAGGTCGGCACGGTCTTCGGTTTCTTCGGAACGGTCAGACATTGCGGCGCTCGACAAGCCTTGAAATGAGGTCGGCCACGATCTCGGGCTGCTCTTGGGGCAGGGCGTGCCCGGCGTCCGCGATTTCGCGATAGTCCGCCGCGACGAACGCGGCGTGCGCGGCGCGTGCGTTGGCCGGCGGCGTGATGAGATCGTCGGCGCCGACCGCGACCAAAGCCGGCGCGGCGATCCGCGCGGCATCGGCGAGCAGGTCTCCGGCTCCGAGTGCGCGTACGGCCTGCGTATAGCCCGCGGGATTGGCGGCGGCCATGGCGTCGCGCACGGCGGCCAGGACGCCAGGCTTGCGCGTGGGTTGGTGTACCAGGCGAGCGGCGCGTTTGTCGGCAAACGCCTGCGGCCCCAGAGCGATGATCTCGTCGATGCGAGACTGCACGTTCTCAGGAAGCTCTGCGCCGGGCGCTACGCGATAGCCGAGCGCGGGCGACATGAGCGCGACAGCGGCGACGCGGTCCGGGTGCTGCGCCGCAAACCGCGCGACGAACAGGCAGCCGAGTGAGTGGCCGACAAGGCTCACGCGATCAAGCTTCAGCGTATCAAGCAAGCGCAGCAGAGCATTGGCGTAGTGCGTTGGCGTGGGACTGAGATCGGCAAGTCGTGTCGACGCGTCGTAGCCGGGCGCGTTCCAGGCAACGGCGTCGACGGTTGGCGGCAAAGCGGCCATCAACGATGCGAAGCTTTTCGCGTTGCTGCCGATGCCGTGCAACAGCACCAACGGCGCGGCCGCCACCCCACCGACGCGGCGCAGATAGGTTACGCCCGCCGCGCTTCCGGCTGTCGGCCGCACGATATCGGCATGCACGGTCATGGCTGTGGCCGCGGGGTTTCAGTCGTGCGCGGCACATAGTGCAACACACGCGTCTCGATCGCGGTCACGGCCCAGTACATCACGATGCCGATGACGGTGAGCAGGCCGATCGCATCGAAAACCATTGCGGTGTTCGCCTGACCCTGGCCGAAGCTGATGAGATAGCCGAGTCCGACCTCGCCGCCGACCAACTCGCCAACGGTGATACCGATGACGGCGAGCGTGGCGCCGATGCGAAGGCCAGCAAGAAGGTTCGGCATCGAGTAGGGCAGCATGATCTTGAAGAAGATCTTCGCCTTGCTCATGTTGTAGGCGCGCGCGAGGTTGACCAGATCGCGGTCCATCACCCGCATCGCCTGCAGCACGTTGACGAGGATCGGGAAGAACACCACCAGGATGGTGACGATCAACTTCGGCCAGGCATTGTAGCCGAACCAGAGAATGAACAGCGGCGCGAACGCCACCTTCGGCGCGATCTGGAGCGCGAGGATGTAGGGGGACAGTACCTTTTCCCACGTCGGCAACAGGCCGAGCGTATAGCCGGCGACGGCGCCGAGCAGGCCGCCGAGGATGAAGCCGAGGATCGACATCGAGGCTGTCGATATGAAATGCCGCAGCAAATTCTCGTGCTGCCACATCCGTATCATCTCGATCCAAAGGTCGCTGACGCGCGGGATGATGTATTTCGGGACGCCAAGCATCGGCGGCAGGTACTGCCATGCAATCAGAACGATGACCGCCACCGAGAGGCTGGCGAGCGGCGCCACGGCGCCGCGGCGCCACGTTCCGCGCGCCAGGATCGCGCGGGCCGAAAGACGCTCGCGGGGGCCGTGGGTGCCGGCTTCGTTGGTGGTCGCGGCGCTCATGCGCTTCACTGCACGAACTGGTTCGTATAGAGGTCTTCGACCGGGACCGCCGACTGGATGATGTTGTTGGCGACGTAGAACGACTGAACCTTTTTCAGCCGCGCGGGATCGAAGGTACCGAGCGCCGAAGCAGGCGTGGTCGCGTAGACCTGCGTGACGTACCGGCGCAGGATTCGCTCCATCACGGCTTCCTTGCCGGCGTGCTGCGGCACGGCGGCGACGTAGTCTTTGGCGGCAGCGGCCGGATCGGCCATGCAGTCGCGCAGGGCCTGCATCACGGACTTGGCGAATCCGCCGACCGCGGCCGGACGCGTCTTGATCAGGGTGTCGGAGGTGAGGATGGCCTGCGCCATCGCCGGGAAGATGTGTTCGATCGGATAGTAGTCGAGCGCGACGCCGGCGCTCTCGATCGTGTCGGCCCACTCCGGCACGGCCATGATGCCGTCGAGAGACTTCGCGATCATCAGTTGCGTGACTCCGGCAGGTCCGACCGCCTGCACCTGCAAGTCGTCTCGCTTGAGCCCGTTCGCCGCGAGTACGGCGAGAAGGGCGTAGTAGCTGGTGTCCTGATAGCCGATGACACCGAGCTTCTTGCCCTTCAGGTCTTTCAACGACTTGATATTGCTTTCCTTGCGCGTGGCCAGTTGGAAGAGCGGATGCGAGCCCAGCTGGGCCACCGCACGCACCGGCAGACCATTCGGCCGCACGATCATCGAGGTTTCGCCGACGCCGCCACCGATATCGGCGTTGCCGACGCCGACCTGCTTTGCGACATCGGCGCCGCCGCGACCGGTCTCGAATTTCACCGCGACGTTGTTCTTGGCGTAGTAGCCGCGCTTGAGCGCCAAATGGAATGGGATGAAAGCAGGCAGGAATGACGGCGCCGGAAAGAGGTAGGTGATCTGTTCCGGGGCGGCAAAGGACGGACGGACTGCCGCGGCCGCGATAAGACCGCCGAGGGCGCTCCGACGAGTAATCTTCATCTCATTCTCCCCTGGTTTCGGTTCGCGCGTCAGGCGTCGAGCCGGTTGTCGATATGAAGTGCGTGGAAGAGGTGCTTGACGATTTCGCTCGCGCGCTGCGTGGCGAGGCGGCTGATCGGGTTGTCACGATCGGGCAGACCGACGTTGATCTCTTCGACGATGCGCCCGGGCCCGTCACTCATGACAAGGATGCGGTCCGACATTGCGACGGCCTCCGAGAGGTCGTGGGTGATGAGCAGCGTCGTGAGACCTGAGTCGGCGATCGTCCCGGCAAAGCTTTTCTGCAGCACCAGCTTGGTCTGCGCATCGAGGGCGGAGAATGGCTCGTCCAGCAAAACGACGTCGGGATTGATCGCAAGCGTGCGGGCGAGCGCGGCGCGTTGCCGCTGACCGCCCGAAATCTGGTACGGGTAGCGATCGGCGAACTCGGTGAGGCGGCAGCGCTTCAACTCGCGCATCGCGCGCTCGCGCCGGTCCGATGCGGGCATGTCGCGGGCTTCGAGGCCGAATTCGACGTTGTGGAGGACGGTCCTCCACGGCAGCAGCAGGTCCTTCTGCAGCATGAAACCGACGCGCGAACTGGGTCCGGACACCTCGACGCCGTGCAGCGACACGGTGCCTTCGCTCGGCCGGTCGAGCCCGGCCACCAGGCTCAGAAGCGTGCTCTTGCCGCATCCAGACGGGCCGACGATCGAGACGAACTCTCGTTCCCCGACCTCGAACGACAGATTTCGCACGGCCGTGAATGGTGGCGCCCCCGCGGTGCGGCCCGGAAAGCGGCGGGCCACATCCTGCAACTGCAGCACATGCGAATTCACTGGCACGTCCGACGCTCCCGAGCAGAAGTGTTCGTATATGAACGAAGAGTTCGTAACGTACACAGTACAACTCTGAACGCTGACGAGAGTCAACGGGCCCCCAGACTTAATTTTGCGCACGACCCGCCGTAATCATGAGCATTTTGCTGCGATGCAGTGCGTGGTTTTGACGCGGTGTCGGCCACCGCTGCGGGAGCTGATCAGCTGTAATGGCGCCGGCCTGCAAATTCCGCTTTGCGAGTTTAGTTTTGCATGGTATACAATGTTTCATTAGCGAAACAATGCGCTTTCGTCGAGTCCCATGGCCAAACCCAGCGACACAGTCACCCGGGCGGATAAAGGCGAGGACGCAGGGGGCCTTGGCACCTCCGAGCGCTATCTGGTGCCGGCACTGATTCGCGGTCTGGGCATCCTTCAGGACCTGTCCGGCGAACGGCGGCGGATGACGCTGTCCGAAGTCGCCGCCACGCTGAAGGTGACGCGCTCCTCGGCCTACCGGCTGCTTTTCACGCTCAGCCATCTCGGCTTCGTGTTGTTCGACGCCGACACCAAAACTTACGCGCTGGGTCCGGAAGTCCTACGTCTCGGCTATGGCTATCTCGCTGCGCGCGACCTCGTCGAAGTGGCGACGCCGCACCTGGTGCGCCTGCGAGACCGCACCGGCTGGTCCGCGCATCTCGGCGAACTGCAGGGGCGCGATGTCGTCTATCTCGCTCGCGTCGCGACGCGCCGGTCGATCGCCAGCACCGTGCACGTCGGCACGCGGTTGCCGGCGCGGTCAACGACAATGGGACGCATCTTGCTTGCCGGCCTTTCGCCGGCGGAGGTGCGTGAACTGTATCGCGACGAACCGTTCTCCGGAGGCGAGCAGGGCTCGCTGGCCGAACTCATCGCGCAACTCGCGGACGATGCCCAAGCGGGCGTCGTCGTGCAGAATTCCGGCTACGAGCCCGGGGTCGCCAGCATTGCCGCTCCGATCTTCGACATGAGCGGGCGTGTCGTCGCCGCGATCAATATTTCCGCCGTCGCGCTGCTGACGTCAGACGCTGAGCTCAATGGGCCGCTGAAGGCGGAAGTCATCGGCGCTGCGCAGGAGATTTCCCGCGATCTCGGGCACAAGGCCGCCCTCGATGCCGGCCGGCCGGCGCAAACGTCCCGCTACAAGGCTTGAAGTAACGATCATCGATCAGACAGAGGAGTACCGACATGGACGACGTGACACGCAAATCCTGGGACCGCCCGGCGGGCGCCAGCTTCGAAGACTGGATGAAGAGCCGCGTCGCGCGCGTCGCCGACCGGCCCTATGACTGGAACGCGCTCAAGTTCCAGGCCGACTTCGATCCGAAGTATCGCCGCGCGCAGAAGCGCTTCATCGGCACCGGCGGCACCGGCGTCGCCAAGGACACCAATGTCATCCCGGCCGAGCACTTCACGCTCTCCAACATGATCATTCCCGCTGGCGGCGAAGGGCCGATGCACCTGCACGTCGACGCCGAAGAGGTGTTCTTCGTGCTGCGCGGCAAGATCAAGGTGATGGTCGAGAAGGACGGCGAGTATTTCGAGACCATTCTCGGCGAGCGCGACTGCGTGTCGGTGCCGCCGGGCGTCTATCGCGGCGAGATCAATGTCGGCGAGGAAGACGCGATCATGATGGTCATGATCGGCGCGCCGAAGCCGGTGACCCCGACATATCCGCCGGATCACCCGCTCGCCAAGGTCAAGCGCTGAGACGGCCGGCGCGCCGCCGTCGCACGCGGCGAGCCGATCATCACTCGTTCAACGTGCGGCCGGCCGCAATGGAAGCGGCGAGGGCCGCTATCGGGGAGTACGGAATCATGTCGCTGATGGGTATCGACGCCGTCGTGTTCGGCGTGCCCGACATGGCGGAAGCCAAGCGCTTCCTCGAGGATTGGGGCGTCACGCAAGTCTCGGCGACCGCCGACAAGCTCGTCTACAAGACGCGCGACGGTGCCGAGGCGATCGTGCGGCCGATCGACGCCGCCGACCTGCCGCCTCCGATCGAGGGCGGCAAGACCGTGCGCGAGGTCATCTGGGGCGCGGCGAACCAGAGGGAGCTCGACGAGACGCTGTCGCGGCTGAAATCGCTCGACAGCTTTCACGTCGGCGCCGACGGCCTGCCGCGCGTCAAGGACCCGAACGGCATGAGCCTGGCGTTCCGCGTTTCCAAGCGCACGCCGGTCAAGGTCGAGCCGACCATGCCGAACGCGCCGGGTTCGCATAACCGCGTCAATCAGCGCTCGCCGATCCACGCGCAGGCGCGCCCGATCAATATCGGCCACGTCGTGCTGTTCGCCAACGACTTCGCGGCAATGCGCGCCTTCTACACCGAGAAGCTCGGCTTCCACATCAGCGACGAATATCCGAACCACGGCGTGTTCATGCGCTGCCAGCGCGTCGGCGATCATCACAACACCTTCGTGCTGAACCGCCCCGGCAAGCCCGGCATCAATCACGTCGCCTTCACCGTCACCGACATTCACGAGGTGATCGGCGGCGGCATCGCCATGAGCAAGAAGGGCTGGCA
>Ga0187809_10000620_pt1 | contig 18290 bp, 18 predicted proteins | sample NC_wetland_sal_i_8_FD_132415 | JGI IMG/M metagenome (GOLD analysis project Ga0187809, IMG submission 132415) | Wetland sediment microbial communities from Neuse River Estuary, North Carolina, USA - ASW_4 | ecosystem: Environmental > Aquatic > Freshwater > Wetlands > Sediment | place: USA: North...
CGTCCGGCTGATCGCCAAGCCACGCATTCCTGCCTCGTCAGATTGCTCCTCCACACCAGCGAGTCAGAACTCAGGTGATTCGCACAGCCCCAACGAGTCGGAAATTCGGGCCGCTGGTATAAGTGTACCTGCTGCGGGAAAGGCGGGGATTGGCTGGCGGCTCGATTTGAAATTCCGCAGTGGGTAGAACGCGGAAATACATTTCGAATCTTGTTCCCCCGATTTCCGCCGCGACCCAATGACACCCTGCCGGAGATGGGGCAGCTGCACACGATTCGCCGCTGATCGGTTCCCGCGTGTCACGTTCGTCGCTCAATGGTTTGAGCGGCCTGCGGCTGACTTCGTCAGCAGGGAGTTGCGGCAGTTCCGCTCCAGTTCACGGCTTCAGACGGTAGCCCGTGCGGAATATCCACCAGAGCAGCGCCAGGCACAGCACCATGAAAGCCACAACGAAGCCGAGGCTCGCCGCGACGCCGACATCCCCCACGCCGTAGAAGCTCCAGCGGAATCCGCTAACCAGATAAACCACCGGGTTGAACAGGCTCACTGTCCGCCATGGTTGCGGCAGCATGTCGATCGAATAGAACGCGCCACCCAGGAAGGTGAGCGGGGTGACCACTAGGGACGGAATTATCGCGAGCTGCTCGAAACTCTCGGCCCAGATGCCGATGACGAATCCGAACAAGCCGAAGCTCACTGCGGTCAGCACGAGAAACGCCACCATCCAACCGGGATGCATGATCCGCACTGGCACGAACAGCGTCGCCGTGGCGAGGATGATCAGGCCGATCAGCACCGATTTCGTCGCGGCTGCGCCGATATAGGCGAGTACCGCTTCTGTGCTCGAGATCGGTGCGGATAACAGCTCGAAGATCGTCCGGGTGAATTTTGGGAAGTAGATCGCGACCGATGCGTTGGATATGCCCTGTGTCAGCAGTGTCAACATGATGAGTCCCGGCACGATGAACGCGCCGTAGTCGACGCCGCCCACCTGGTGCATGCGCGAGCCGATCGCGCCGCCGAACACGATGAAGTAGAGCACGGTGGTGATCACCGGGGTCGCCACGCTCTGCCATACCGTTCGTCGTGTGCGCGCCATCTCGGTACGGTAGATCGCCCAGATCCCGGGAAGGTTGAGGCCGCTCACGCCCGGCCCTCCACAAGACCCACGAAGATGTCCTCGAGCGAAGTCCGGCTGGTCTCGAGATCCTTGTAGTCGATCCCGGCGGCGTCGATTTCTCGCAGCAGGCGGGGTATACCGGTGTCCGGCGCATTCGCATCGAAATCGTAAACCAGGCGCTCGCCCTCCGCCTCCAGCCGCAACGGCCAGCCGACGAGCGCGGGTGGGATCGCGCCGATCCGCTGCTGCATCATGATGCTCAACCGCCGTTTGCCGAGCTTGTGCATCAGCGCGGCGGTCTCCTCGACCAGCACGAGCCGGCCGCGGTCGATCACGCCAACGCGGTCCGCCATCTCCTCGGCTTCCTCGATGTAGTGCGTGGTGAGGATGATGGTGACGCCGCGGTCCCGCAATCGGCGCACGAGGTCCCACATGTCGCGACGCAGGCCGACATCGACACCGGCGGTGGGCTCGTCGAGGAAGAGGATGTCCGGCTCATGGCTCAGCGCCTTGGCGATCATCACGCGGCGTTTCATGCCACCCGACAGCTCGATGACAGGCGCGCGGCGTTTCTCCCAGAGCGAGAGATCGCGGAGCAGCTGCTCGATATGGGCGGGGGCCGCGCGCCTGCCGAACAATCCGCGGCTGAAGCGCACCGTGTCCTCGACTGTCGCGAAGATATCGAGTGCAATCTCCTGCGGCACGAGTCCGATCATCGCGCGCGCGGCGCGATATTCCTGCACGATGTCGCGTCCATCGACGAGAATCCGACCCGAGGTCATTGAGACCAAACCGCAGATGATGCTGATGAGCGTCGTTTTGCCGGCTCCGTTAGGGCCGAGCAGCGCGAATATCTCGCCCTTCTCTACCGAGAGGTTGATGTCATGAAGTGCGACCTGGCCGGACTTGTAGGTTTTGGTCACGGCAGAAACAGATAGGGCCGGCGACATGGGTTCTCCTGCTCGGGCGTGTGACAGCTTGCCTGCGGCCGATTTCCCGTATGGCCGTGTCCTGCCTATGTGGTCCGGTGAGCGGGCAACAGAACCCCGACCGGCCCGGCTTACGCCCGGGAATGCAATTTCGACGTCCGGAGCAAGCTGCCGGCCTTCGCCCGGCCGCGCGCCAATGGCGAGTACGGCTAAAAGGCCGCGCCGCGCACCACCGCCGCCCTGCCGGCGGTGGTGCACCCACCAGCCACGCCGGGTTCAGGCGAACGTGGCGAAGATCTCCTCCAGCGCCTTCAGCTGATTGCCCGCGGCCGAGGACGGCACAATCACCGGCGTGTGCACGCCGGCCGCCTGCCACGCCTCCACGCCCTCGCGTACCTTCGACGCCGGACCGAACAGCGTGTTGTCCGCCAGCCATTTGTCGCTGAAATACCGTGGCACCTCGTCGTTCCGTCCGGCCGCGATGGCGCGTTCGATCGCCTCCATCTCCTCCACGTAGCCGGCTTCCTTCCAGTAGTTGCGGTAGTTCGGCAGGAACGCGTAATGCGTCAGGCTGCGGCGGTTCACCGCCTTCGCCGCTTCCACATCGTCGCTGATGCAGGTCGGCAGCATGTTGCCGATGAAGAACGCCGGATCGCTGCGCTTGCCCGGCGGAAGCGCCGCCAGCGAAGCGCCCATGTGCGACAGGGAAGCGTTGGCGAACACCACGCCCTCACTGATCTCCCCCGCCAGCGCCACCATCTTGCTCCGCAGCGCGGCGACGACGATCGGCGGCAGCGTACCGAGTCCTTCCTGCGCGCGGAACCGGTCCACGAAGTTGCGCGTATCGCCGAGCGGCTTGCCGGGCGTGACGCCCATGCGCACGTGGGAGGGCCCGTGCGCCACGCCGATCCCCATGCGGAACCGCCCGCCGGAGATCTCGTGCATGAACGCCGCACTCTGCGCGAAGTCGCCGACGGTGCGGGCGTAGATCGGTGCGATGGCAGTGCCGAACGGAATGGTCCGCGTATTCCAAGCCAGCGCCTCGCACAGCGACATGTTCCCGAACATGCTCGGCGAGTAGATGCCGGAAAAACCGCGGCGCTCGATCTCCTGCGCCAGTTCGATGGTCTGGCGGCGGCGGCCGGGCACGGCGACCAGGCTGATGGCGGGACGGTTGGACATGCGCATTCCCCAGGGCAGGTGTTCCGGCCATGCTATCCCACCTTGCCACGCCCGCAATGCGGAGGAGAAGCCGTGATCACCCTGTCGGAGAATTTCCGCGCGCTGTTCTATGCGCCGTTCTACGCCGCGCACGCGATCGGCGCCTATGCGGCCGAGGGCGTGCAGGTGACGCTGCGCGATTCTCCCAGCCCGGCGCAGACGGCGGCCGACCTGCGCGCCGGGCGCGTGGACGTGATGTGGGGCGGGCCGCTGCGCGTGCTGCTGACGCATGCGGAGGATCCCGCCTCCGACGTGGTGTGCTTCTGCGACGTGGTTGCGCGCGACCCGTTCTTCCTCATCGGCCGCACGCCCCGCCCGGATTTTCGTCTGGCCGAGCTGCCGGGGCTGCGCTTCGCCTCGGTCGCCGAGGTGCCCACGCCGTGGCTGTGCCTGCAGGACGATTTGCGCCGAGTGGGCGTCGATCCGGCGGCGCTGAACCGGGTGAGCGGCCGGGGCATGGCAGAGAATGCCGCCGCCCTGCGTGCCGGCGAACTGGACGCGGCGCAGCTGTTCCAGCCTTACGCCGAGGACCTGCTGACCTCTGGCGCCGGCCATCTGTGGTACGCGGCGGCCGATCGCGGCCTGACCGCCTACACCACGCTGGTCGCCCGCCGGACGGTGCTGGCGGCGCGTCGTGCCGAGATGCTGGGGATGGTGCGGGCGATGGCGCGCGTGCTGCGCTGGATTGCCACCACGCCGGGCGAGGAGATCGCCCGTGCGGTCAGCGCGTTCTTCCCGCAGGTCCCCGCTCCGATCCTCGCCGCGGCGATCGATCGCTACCGCGCGCTGGGGCTCTATGCGTCCGATCCGGTGCTGCGGCGCGAGGGCTTCGACCGGCTGCAACAGGCGATGCTGTCCGGTGGCGCGCTGGCCCGGGAAATCCCGTTCGAGGACTGTGTGGACAACAACCTGGCGGAGGCATGTGTTGGCACTTTGTGAAGAAAGGATTTGCTGCGTTGTGCCCAGGATACCCATCCGGCGGTCGGCGGAGTGCATGGGTCTGAACCCTCCCGGCCCCACCGCCGATAGCCGAGGGAGCAAGGCCAGATCACGCCGAGCGCGCCCGCCGCAGTCTCATATCCTCTGTTTACCCTCACTGGGATCATTCGGCCGAGACGTCGCGTCGTGCGATGCTAACCGTCGATCCAGGATGCGGAAGCCGCGCCGATGAGCACGTTGTGTAGCAGCCGCCCTTCACCATCGGCCAGGCGCGTGGCGCCGACCTGCCGGAGTGACGGTGGCTCTCGAAAACGCGCCGCCACGCTGCACCGCACCAGCTTGCCGCCCCGCGGGCAATAAGCTAGTCACGCCACGCGTTCCGCCCCGCCGCTGCCAGCGACCGGGGCTGTACCTGCATCACCGCCGCGATAACCCCGGCGCCTTCGGGAAGGACATGACAAATGGCACGCAACAAGATCGCCCTCATCGGCGCCGGCAATATCGGCGGCACGCTGGCCCATCTGGCCGGCCTGAAAGAACTGGGCGATGTCGTGCTGTTCGACGTGTTCGGTGGCGTCGCCGCCGGCAAGGCGCTTGACATCATGCAATCCGGCCCGGTCGATGGCTTCGACTCGCTGATGACCGGCGGCTCCGACTACAGCGCCATCAAGGGCGCCGACGTGGTCATCGTCACCGCCGGCTTCCCGCGCACCCCCGGCATGTCGCGCGACGACCTGATCGGCAAGAACGCCGGCGTCATCGCCCAGGTCGCCGAGGGCATCCGCACCAACTGCCCGGACGCTTTCGTCATCTGCATCACCAACCCGCTCGACGCCATGGTCTGGGTGATGCAACAGAAATCCGGCCTGCCGGCGAACAAGGTGGTTGGCATGGCGGGCGTGCTGGACAGCTCCCGCTTCCGCCTGTTCCTCGCGCATGAGTTCGGCGTGTCGGTGGAAGACGTCACCGCCTTCGTGCTCGGCGGCCACGGCGACAGCATGGTGCCGCTGACCCGCTATTCCACCGTCGCCGGCATCCCGGTGCCCGACCTGATCAAGATGGGTTGGACCACGCAGGCGAAGATCGACGCCATCGTCGCCCGCACCGCGAATGGCGGCGGCGAGATCGTCAAGCTGCTGGAGCGCGGCAGCGCGTTCTACGCACCGGCCGCCTCGGCGATCGCCATGGCGGAGAGCTACCTGCGCGACAAGAAGCGCGTGCTGCCCTGCGCCGCCTACCTGAACGGCGAATACGGTATCAAGGACCTGTATGTCGGCGTGCCCGTGGTGATCGGCGCCGGCGGTATCGAGCGCATCGTGGAGATCGAACTGAACGCCGAGGAGAAGGCGGCGTTCGACAAGTCCTGCGCCGCGGTGCGCGAGTTGATCGAGGCGTCCAGGAAGCTCGTCGGCTGAGCCGGTGCGGGCAACCACCTTCTCCGTGTCACGGCCGGGCCTGGTCCGGCCATCAACTTCTGTTTCATGGCCGGGCTTGGCCCGGCCATCCACTTCTGTGTCGTGGCCGGGCCTGGCCCGGCCCATCCACCCACCGGCGGTCGGGTCACGTTGCGGCCCGGTCGGTCCGGGTAGATGGCCGGGTCAAGCCCGGCCATGACAATGATCCTGGCGGGGCTTCCCGATGAACATCCATGAATACCAGGCCAAGGAACTGCTGAAGCGCTACGGCGTGGCGGTGCCCGACGGCCACGTCGCCTGGACCGCGGACGAGGCGGCCGAGGCGGCGAAGCGACTCCCCGGCCCGGTCTATGTGGTGAAGAGCCAGATCCACGCCGGCGGCCGCGGCGCCGGACGCTTCGCCGACGATCCCAACGGCAAGGGCGGCGTCCGCGTCGTTCGCTCGCCGGACGAAATCCGCGCCGCCGCCGACGCCATGCTTGGCCACACCCTGGTGACCAAGCAGACGGGTCCAGCCGGCCGCGTCGTGCGCCGCGTCTATGTCGAAGCCGGCTGCGATATCGCCCGCGAACTCTACCTCTCCGTGCTGGTGGACCGCGCCACCGGCCGCATCACTCTGGTGGCCTCCTCGGAAGGCGGCATGGAGATCGAGGAGGTCGCCGCGCACACGCCGGAGAAGATCCTCCGGGTCGCCATCGACCCTGCCTCCGGCATCAGCGGTTTCCATGCGCGCCGCCTGGCCTTCGGCCTTGGCCTGCAAGGCAAGCAGGCCGCCGCCTTCGGCCGGCTCGTCAGCAGCGTTTACGCCGCATTCATCGGGCTGGATTGCTCGATCGTCGAGATCAATCCGCTCGTCGTCACCGGCGCCGGCGAGGTGATCGCGCTGGATGCCAAGATCAGCTTCGACGACAACGCACTGTTCCGCCACGACGAAGTGGAGAAGCTGCGCGACGAGGCGGAAGAAGACCCGAAAGAGCTGGAAGCCGCCAAGTACGACCTGAACTACGTGGCGCTGGACGGCAATATCGGCTGCATGGTGAACGGCGCCGGCCTCGCCATGGCGACCATGGACATCATCAAGCTGTTCGGCATGGCGCCGGCCAACTTCCTGGACGTCGGCGGTGGCGCAACGAAGGAAAAGGTCACGGCCGCGTTCAAGATCATCCTGTCCGACCCGAACGTCGAAGGCATCCTGGTCAACATCTTCGGCGGCATCATGCGCTGCGACGTCATCGCCGAGGGCGTGGTCTCCGCCGCACGCGAGGTGCAGCTCTCCGTGCCGCTGGTGGTGCGGCTGGAAGGCACCAACGTGGACCTCGGCAAGGAGATCCTGGCGAAGTCCAACCTGCCGATCATCTCCGCCGATAACCTCGCCGATGCCGCGGAGAAGATCGTGCAAGCCGTGAAGGAAGCTGCCTGATGGCCATCCTCGTCGATGCCGACACCACGGTGATCACCCAGGGTTTCACCGGTTCCCAGGGCACGTTCCACACCGAGCAGGCGATCGCCTACGGTACCAAGGTGGTCGGCGGCGTCACCCCGGGGAAGGGCGGCACGAAGCACCTGGACCTGCCGGTGTTCGACACCGTGGCGGAGGCTCGGGAACGGACCGGCGCCACCGCGTCGGCGATCTACGTGCCGCCGCCGTTCGCCGCGGACGCCATCCTGGAGGCGATCGACGCGGAAATCCCGTTGATCATCTGCATCACCGAGGGCATCCCGGTGCTCGACATGGTCAGGGTGAAGCGCACGCTGACCGGGTCGAAGTCGCGGCTGATCGGCCCGAATTGTCCCGGCGTGATCACCCCGGACGCCTGCAAGATCGGCATCATGCCCGGCCACATCCATCGCCGCGGCTCGGTCGGCATCGTGTCGCGCTCCGGCACGCTGACCTATGAAGCGGTGGCGCAGACCACCGCTGTCGGACTCGGCCAGAGCAGCTGCGTCGGCATCGGCGGCGACCCGGTGAAGGGCACCGACTTCATCGAGGTGCTGGAGATGTTCCTGGCCGACCCGGAGACCAGGCAGATCATCATGATCGGCGAGATCGGCGGCCAGAGCGAGATCGAGGCGGCCGAGTTCCTGGCGCATGCCTCGGTGAAGAAGCCCACGGTCGGCTTCATCGCCGGCGCCACCGCGCCGCCCGGCCGCCGCATGGGCCATGCCGGCGCGGTGATCAGCGGCGGCCGGGACACCGCCGCGGCGAAGAAGGAAGCGATGCGCGCCGCCGGCATCCACGTCTCCGACAGCCCCGCCGCACTCGGCTCCACCATGATCGAGGTGTTGAAGGGCTAGCGCCGTGCTGATCTACGCGCTCTGCCTGATCGGTGCCGCCGCGATCCTCGGCACCGGCCTGGCGGTCGTGTACCTGCAATCCGAGGGGCGGCGCGTACCGCACTGGGCGCTTGCCGCGCTGCACGGCGCGGTGGCGTTTGCCGGGTTCGTGCTGCTGCTGATCGTGCTGGCCGGCCCGCCCAAGGGAGAGACCTACGGCGCGCCGATGATGGGGCGGATTGCCGCCGGCTTCCTGGTGTTCGCGTTGCTGACCGGATTGCTGCCCCTGAACGCGCGCCTGCGCCGCCGCCGCCTGCCCCTGCCGAGTTTGGTCATCGGCATGCACGCCACCATGGCGATCAGCGGCGTCGTGATCCTGGCCGCCTTCTACACGCTGGTCGGATGATCCGCCGTCAGGCCGCAGCAAACATCTCCGCGTGCCGGGCGACCTGATGGCGGTAGTTCTCGCGGTACCGCTCGCTCACCTGCCGGTGCACTTCCAGCGCCGCCGCATCGCGTTCCGCGTTCGGCGGATCGATCAGGTCGAAATGCCCGTAACGGTCCTCGCCGCGCACCAGCATTGCCATCAGCCGCACCGGACCATCCACCCGCACATGCGTCGGGATGTAGTTCAGCCCGATCCCTACCCGCCGGTGCGACGCGTTGTTCGGGGCCGACCGGTGCACCGCCAGTTCGTGGTGCAGCGAGAACTCCCCGGCCCGCAGCGCCATCGCCACCGGTGCGCTGTCATCGAACGGCTCCATGATCGTCTGCCCGGCACGGTTGATGCTGTTCGCCATCCCCAGCGCCGCGTGGTGCCGCACGCGCGGATCGCCGCGTGACGACAGCTGCTCCATGCAGCCTGCCTCCCGGCTCGCATCGGTCAACGCCACCCAGGCGCAGACCTGCTCCTTCGGCTGCAGGCCGAAATACGCGCCGTCCTGATGCCAGGCGGCGAAGGTCGAGGAATGCGGCTCCTTGATGAAGAACGTGCTGGTCCACACCAGGATATCCGGACCGATCACATCCTCCACCGCGTCAAGAATGCGCGGATGGCGGATCAGGTCGTTGAACCACGGCGAATGCGCATAGGCGTGCGAGCGCCACTTGATGTCGGCATCCGCCACGGCACAGCCCAGTTCGGCTTCCAGCCGCTGCAGTCCGGCGAGGCAGGTGGCCACTTCCGGCGGCGTCAGTGCCGGGACTGGGAAGACGAAGCCGTTGTAGCGATAAGCCTCGAACTGCTCCTGCGTCAGCGCCTTCATGGATCGCCTCCTGCTTTTGGGCCGCTGCATGCGGCCGGACCGGAATTTAAGGCGATGTTCAACAATGATCGAGTCGCTTGCCGCGCCGGCACTGCTGCGGGAGCATAGCCTGCCGCCGCGATCACGGCGGCAGGCTGTGCTCCTTCAGCAGCACCAGCGCTCGCCGCAGCCGCATGATCCCGCCGCGCGTGTGCCCCTGGCCGCACATGCGCTGCCCCGCGGTGGACAGGCTGGTGACCTCCGGCGGCGGCGCCGGCGCGAGCCGCATCAATTCGCTGACCTGGTCCAGCAGGTGCAGGCAGTATTGCGGCGTGTCGCTGGTCACCATCACCGGTGCGGTCTGGCCCGCCACGGAAGGCGGCGTCACCGCAAAACCGGCCATCACCGACAACGCCAAGCCGGCCGCGCCATAGCTACGCGTCAAAGACATCATTGCCCGAGCATGCCACGTAGGGGCTCTCGCCGTGGTGTTGCGAAGGTGACAAGAATGTTAGCCATGCGCTGGCTCTTCCGGTGCCGGCAGGGACAGCGTGGCCGCCAGGCCGGGCGCCGCATCCTCCAGCCGCAGCGTGCCGCCGTGCAGCTGCGCCACGGCCTGCACCAGCGCCAGGCCGAGCCCGGCGCCCGGCGTGCTGCGGGCGGATTCACCGCGGAAGAACCGCTCGGTTGCCCGTTTGAGATCCTCCGGCGGGATGCCGGCGCCCTGGTCCGCCACCAACACCTCCACCCCGGCGGCGGCAGGGCGAGCCTGCAACCGGACGGTACCCCCGGGCGGCGAGAACTTCACCGCATTGTCCAGCAGGTTGGCCACCGCCTGCTGGATCAGCTCGCGATCGCCATGCGCCGGCAGCCGTTCCGGGATATCCGCCGACAGGGTGACGCCCTTCTCCTCCGCCACCGCCCCATACAATTCGGCCAAGTCGGCCAGCGGCGGCGCCAAATCCAGCGTCGCGAAGGCGGAGCGGCGGGAACCGGCCTCGATCTCGGATATCCGCATCAGCGCCTGGAACACCGCGACGATGCCGTCGAGGTCGGCGGTCGCCCGGTCGATTGCGGCGCGCAGCGCCTCCGGCGAGCTGGCGCGCAGGCTGGCTTCCTCCAGCCGGGCGCGGGCACGGGTGATCGGCGTCCGCAAATCGTGCGCGATGGCGTTGGAGACCTGCTTCACCCCGTCCATCAGCCGGCCGATGCGGTCCAGCATGTCGTTGATCACCTCGGCCAGCTGATCGAACTCGTCGCCGCGGCCGGACAGCTTCACCCGCTGCGCGAAGTCGCCGGCGGCGATGGCGTTGGCGGTGGTGGAGACGTTGGCCAGGGTGCGCCGCAGCAGGCTGCGCACGATCAGCGCGCCGGCGACGGCCATGGCGGCGACGATCACCAGCGCCCACAGCAGCGCGTCGGTCAGCAGCCGGCGCAGCTGGGCGCGCACCTGCACGTCGCGGCCGATCAGCAGGTGGTAGCCGCCGGGCAGGTCGTAGCGCCAGACCAGGGCCAGCGACAGGATGCCGGCGCGCTGCACCGGCAGCTCGTACCAGGTGTCCGGCTCGCGCACGATGGAGGGCCAGCCGGCGAGGTTGCCGGCGACGCGCTGCATGCGGGCATTGGTCAGCAGGTAGACCGCGTCGTCATCGACGTTGCCGCTCAGCCGCTCGTCGATCGTCAGCACCAGGGCGGGCAGGCCGCCTTCCTCCCAGCGTTCGGACAGGCCCTGGGCGTCGGCGCGGATGGCGGTTTCGGTCTGCCGGTCCAGCAGGCCGGCGGTGGACCACCACAGGAACAGCGCCAGGGCGGCGGCGCTGGCCGCCAGCAGCAGCGCATAGACGACGGCGAAGCGGACCCCGGCGGAACGGAACATGGTGAAGCGCCGTCGCGATGCACCCGGGGCGGGCTGGTGGGCAAGGCCGGCCGGCGCAACGATCGCCGGGGTATCCGTCACGCCCGTTCGGCGCGCAGCATGTACCCGGCATTGCGCACGGTCTGGATCAGCGGCACCGGGAAGGGCTTGTCCACCTTCTGCCGCAGCCGCGACACGTGCACGTCGATCACGTTGGTCTGCGGGTCGAAATGGTAGTCCCAGACGCCTTCCAGCAGCATGGTGCGGGTCACCACCTGGCCGGCATGGCGCATCAGGTATTCCAGCAGGCGGAATTCGCGCGGCTGCAGGTCGATTTTCTGGCCGGCGCGCTTCACCTGGCGGGACAGCAGGTCGAGTTCCAGATCCTCCACCACCAGCTTGGTCACCGGGCCTTCGGTCTTGCCGCGGCGGGCCAGCGCCTCCACCCGGGCGAGCAGTTCGGCGAAGGCGAAGGGCTTGGTCAGGTAGTCGTCGCCGCCGGCCTTCAGGCCCTTCACCCGCTCATCGACCTCGGCCAGGGCGGACAGGATCAGCACCGGGACGCTGTTCTTCTGGCCGCGCAGGGTCTCCAGGATCTTCAACCCGTCGATGCCGCCGGGCAGCATGCGGTCCAGGATCACCGCGTCGAAGCTCTCGCTCGCCGCCATGAACAACCCATCGCGGCCATTGTCGGCGTGTTCCACCACGTGTCCGGCTTCGCGCAGGCCGCGCACCACGAAGCCAGCCACGTCCTTGTCGTCTTCGACCACCAGGATACGCATTCCACTCCTCCGTTCAGACCGGATTCAACCGGCCGATTCCGCCGGGCGACGGCCGACCACGACCGGCACTTCCAGCTTGCGTCCATTGCGGTGCAGCGTCAGGCGGGCGGTGTTGCCGGGCGGCACGGCGGCCACGGCGCGGATCAGCCCGCGGGAGCTATCCGTCCGCTCGCCGTTGATTGCAACAACCACGTCGCCGGCATGCAGCCCGGCGCGCATGGCCGGCCCGCCTTGCTCGACCCCGGCGATCAGCACGCCGGACGCGGTGTCCTCGATCGACACGCCAAGCCAGCCGCGCTCGATGGTGCCGTGCGCGAGCAGTTGGGTGACGATGCGGCGCACGGTGTTGGAGGGGATGGCGAAGCCGATGCCGACCGACCCGCCGGAGGGCGAGACGATCGCGGTGGACACGGCGATCACGTCGCCATCCATATCGAAGATCGGGCCGCCGGAATTGCCCGGATTGATCGGCGCATCGAGCTGCAGGAAGCTGTCGAACGGGCTGGAGCCCAGGTCGCGGCCCTCCGCCGAGACGATGCCGGCGGTGATCGAGCCGCCCAGGCCGAACGGATTGCCGGCGGCGACCACCCAGTCGCCGACCTCCACCTTGGCGGAATCGCCCCAGGTGACGTGCGGCAGGCCGGTGGCGTCCACCTTGATCACCGCGATGTCGGTCAGTGTGTCGTGGCCGATCACCTTGGCCGGCAGCTGGCGGCCGTCGGTCAGCGAGACGACGATCTTCTCGGCGTGGCCGACCACGTGGTTGTTGGTGACGATGATGCCGTTGGGGTCGATGATGAAGCCGGAGCCGGCGCCCATCATCTGCTGCCGGCGATTGCCGAAGCGGCGGCGGAACTCGCGGCCGAGGGGCGTGTCGCGCAGTTCGGGGGGAAGTTCGGCGGCCGCGGCGTCGTTGCCGGTGAGCGTCTCGGTGACCGCGATGTTCACCACGGCGGGCAGCACCCGCTTGACCAGCGGGGCGAAGCTGCCGGGCATGTCGCGCGCCAGGGCGCCGTGTGGACCTGCGGTGCAGGAGGCGAGCAGCAGGGCGAACAGCAGGGTCAGGGCGCGCGCCGGCCGGCCGGGCTGGGCGCACCTGGTCCAGGCAGTGATGAGGGGCATGAGGATCGGAATCTCCCGGCGCGGGCCGCATTCACCGCTCAGATGGCATGCGTGCGGGCATGCAACAAGGCTTTGGGGGCGGCGTGCCGCCAGTGACTCCGGCTGCCCGCAAGCCGAGGGGAGCCCGTCTCCTCCTCCTCCTCCCACTCTCCCTCGCCCACCTCGGCGTGGGCCTTGTCGCCTGGCCCCCAAACCGGCCAAACACCGCCCATGCAAACCCATGGGCAAACCCCTGGCCTGGTGATCTTCGACTGCGACGGCGTGCTGATCGACAGCGAGGTGGTGGCGTGCCGCATCGACGCCGCCTGCTTGGCGGAACTCGGCATCGCCATCACCGCCGAGGAGGTGATGGACCGCTACGTCGGCATCAGCCTGCAGGGCATGCTGGCCGATCTGGCGCGACGGCTGGACCGTACGCTGCCGCCCGAGTTGGTGGAGACGCTCCGCCGCCGCGTGCTGCAGGCGTTCGACGGCGAACTGACTGCGATCGCCGGGGTCGGTGCCACGCTGTCCGCGCTGCGAATTCCGGTCTGCGTCGCCTCCGGCAGCGAGCCGGACCGTATTCGCCACTCGCTGTCCCTGGTCGGCCTGCTGCACCGGTTCGAGCCGCACGTGTTCAGCGCCACCCAGGTGGCGTTCGGCAAGCCGGCGCCGGACCTGTTCCTGTTCGCCGCGTCGAGCATGGGCATGCCGCCGGCCCGATGCCTGGTGATCGAGGACAGCCTCGCCGGCGTGCAGGCGGCGCGGGCCGCGGGCATGCCGGTGTTCGGCTTTACCGGCGGCAGTCATTGCCGGCCGGGCCATGCCGACCGGCTGCGGGAAACGGGTGCCGCGACGGTGTTCGACGACATGCGCCACCTGCCGGCTTTGCTCGCCGCGTGAGCCGGGTTCACGTCATCGGCGCCGGGCTGGCCGGCCTGTCGGCCGCGGTGCGGCTGACCGAGGCGGGGCGCCAGGTGGTGGTGCATGAGGCCGGCCCTGCCGCCGGGGGGCGCGCCCGGTCCTATTTCGACCGGGAACTCGGGCTGCGCATCGACAACGGCAACCACCTGCTGCTGTCCGGCAACATTGCGGCGATGGCCTACCTGGACACGATCGGTGCGTCCGGCACGCTGACCGGCCCGCGCCAGCCGCTGTTCCCCTTCATCGACATCCCCAGCGGCGAACGCTGGACGCTGCGGCCGAATCCCGGGCGGCTGCCCTGGTGGATCGCCGCGCCGTCCCGCCGGGTGCCGGACACCGGCCTGGGCGACTACTTGCGCCTCGCCGCGGTGCCGCGCATCACCGACGACCGCACCGTGGCGGACAGCCTGCCGCACGGCGTGCTGTATCGGCGGCTGGTGGAGCCGCTCGCCATCGCCGCCCTCAACACGCCCCCCGACCAGGGCCTCGCCCGCCTGCTCGGCGCGGTGCTGCGGGAGACGCTGATGCGCGGCGGCGGCGCCTGCCTGCCCCGCTTTCCACGCGAAGGGCTGTCCGAGACACTGGTCGATCCCGCGGTGGCCTGGATCCGCCGGCGCGGCGGGGAGGTGCGGTTCGGCCACCGCATCGCCGGCCTCGCGGTCGAGGCCGAACGCGTGGCCGCGCTGCATGCCGCGGATGGTCCGGAGGCGCTGGCGCTTGGCGATGCGGTGGTGCTGGCGGTGCCACCCTGGGTCGCCGCGGACCTGCTGCCGGGTCTCGCCGGCCCGGACGAATTCCAGGCCATCCTGAACATCCACTTCGCCATCCCGGCCGGTTTGGGGGAAGCCGGTTTGGGGGAAGTCGGGCGGGGAGGAGTTGGATCCGGCGAAGCCAGGCCGGAAGGAGCTGAGCTGGGAGGTGCCGGCCCGGGGCAAGCCGGACTCGGGGGAGCCAGTGGTGGGGAAGCCAGGCCGGGAGGAGTTGGATCGGGCGACGCCGGATCGGGAGTAGCTGGATTACGGGAGTCCGGACTGGGAGAAGCCGGGTTCATCGGCCTGATCGGTGGCACCGCGGAATGGGTGTTCATCAAACCGGGCCACGTCTCGGTGACGGTCAGCGCCGCCAACCGGCTGGTGGATCGGCCGGCGGAGACGATCGCCGCGCTGGTCTGGCCGGATGTGCGCGCCGCGCTGGACCTGGGCCGGCAGGAGATGCCGCGGTTTCGCGTGGTCAAGGAGAAGCGCGCGACCTTCGCCGCGACGGCCGCGCAGGAGCGGCGCCGGCCGGTGCCGCGCACAGCCCTGGCCAATTTGGTGCTGGCCGGCGACTGGACCGCGACCGGGCTACCCGCGACGATCGAGGGTGCGATTCGCTCGGGGGAGCGGGCGGCGGTGCTGCTGGGGCAACGCTGAGCGCCGGCAGCGGCTCGCGCCCGGAGGAGGGGGGCGAGGGCTCAGGGTGCGCGGCGATCCACGCCGCCGCGTCGCGCCCGCATCCGGTTTCCCTGGGGCTGCACCGCGATCGGCGGCACCAGCCGATCGCCCAATCCCGGCGGTTCAAACGCGGGGCAGAGCCCGGCGCGGCTAGGCGACGCGTTCCACGGCCCCGATCAGCTGCCGCAGCCTGGTGGCTCCGGCGGGGCCTTTCAGCGCCTCGCGCCAGCTCGCCTCCGCGACGCGCTGATGCGCGGCGATGGCCTCGTCGGCGCCGGTGATCATGGCCACGCCGCATTGTGCGCTGGGCTGCGTGTCGGAGCGGAACGGGTTGATCGCCAGGCTGACCCGGTCGCGCGCCCGCAGGATCTTGAAGCTCGAGCTGGGTTCCGTGCCGATGAGCAGGCCGAATTGCAGGCCCATCGGTTCGGCCTCCATCAGCGAGGCCATGTTGTCCACCTCGGTGACCGCCACGTCGCGGCACAGCCGGCGGACCCGGTCGGATCGGGCGATGCCCGCGGCGATGCCGGTTTCCAGCACGCGCTGCACCGCCGAAAGCGAGACCATGGCGATGATGCCGGGCCGCCGCATGCCATGCATCCGCTTGCGTGAGGCAAGGATGGTCAGCACCTGCTCCGCCATGCTGCGCATTGCCAGGCGGTCGGGGCCGGCATCGTCCGCCGCCTCCTCGAAGGCCTGGGTGAGTGCGGCGTCGTAAGCTTCAGATGTTGTCAAATAGCAAATAGCGCCGGACAGCTGCAGGATTTGGTCGGCTGTTTCCTCGATCTGGCGGATGCGCTCGAAATAGCCGACGGGCCGGTTGTAATATTCGACTCCAATTCCCAGCAGCGACAGCGGCGAAATTTTCAGCAGTTCGGCGAGGCGCTTGATGGTGTCAAGCTTGATGACCTCGCCCTTCTCGTAGCGATACAGGGCGGCGCGCGAAACGCCCAGCCGAGCGGCGATCTCCTCGGCTCGCAGGCCGGATTCCATCCGATAGGCGCGCAATTGCTGGCCTATTTCGGTGAAGCGCATCGACATCGCCGTACCTCCGGACCCTCCACCCCGATCGGTATCCGATCATGCCCTGTTTGCAAGGAGTCTCAGAATCGGGGCGGTCCCGCCAGTTTATAGCGGAACCGTCCTGAAATTCAAGCCCTGTGCAACCGGATGCGACTCGTTCCGGCCAGTCCAGCATTAACTATTTCTTCGCCCGAACGGAGGTGTTGCCCAGGCGCTCGATTGCCTGGATCATCGCCGAATGGTCCAGGTCGCTGCCGCCATGCGCCGCGCAGGAATCGAACATCTGTTGTGCGATGGCGGTGTTCGGCAACGCCAGGTTCAGCTCCCTGGCCGCTGACAACGCCAGGTTGAGATCCTTCTGGTGCAGCCGGATGCGGAAGCCGGGGTTGAAGGTGCCGTTCAGCATGCGCTCGCCGTGCAGCTCCAGGATGCGCGAGGAGGCGAAGCCGCCCATCAGCGCCTGGCGCACTTTGGCCGGGTCGGCGCCGGCGGCGGCGGCGAACACCAGCGCCTCCGACACCGCCTGGATGTTCAGTGCGACGATGATCTGGTTGGCCACCTTGCAGGTCTGGCCGTCGCCGTTGTTCGGGCCGACATGGGTGATGTTCTTGCCCATCAGGTCGAACAGCGGCTTGGCGCGGGCGAACGCCTTCTCCGGGCCGCCGACCATGATGGTCAGCGTCGCCTGCTGCGCGCCGACCTCGCCGCCGGATACCGGCGCGTCCAGGTAGTCGCAGCCCTTCTCATTGATCTTCTTGGCGAATTCCTTGGTGCCGATCGGGCTGATCGAGGACATGTCGATCACCAGCGTGCCAGGCTTCAGCCCCTCCGCCACGCCGCCCGGCCGGAACAGCACGTCCTCCACGTCGGGGGTGTCCGGCACCATCACGATCACCACCTCGGAATTGGCGGCGACGGTCTTGCCGTCCTGCACCACCTCGGCGACCGCGGCGACATCCTCCGGCACCTTGAAGCGGTCGTGCACGATCAGCGAGTGCTGCGCGGCATGCAGGTTGAGCGACATGGGGCGGCCCATGATGCCGAGTCCGATGAATCCGATCTTCATTCGGGTGTCTCCTTTGTGCTGTTGATCAGGCGACGATGGCGTCGCCGAGCAGGCCGACCGCGAGGGCGTAGAAGTCCGACGGGTTGTAGCGGCGGATCGCCGCGAAGTTGGCATAGACCAGGAAGGCATCTCCCCCGGCACCGTCCGGCAGCAGCAGCGCCGCCTGGGCATCGGAGGCGGCCTTCCACCGGCCGGCGATCGGCCGCAGCCCTTGCGCCGCCCATTCGGACAGGGGGCGGCGGTGGTCGCGGCCGATGAGGTTGTCGTGGAAACCGGCCGGCAGGGCAACGGGCTGTCCCCAGCTCTGGCCGTTGTGCCAGCCGGAATGGCTCAGGTAGTTGGCGATGGAGGCGAGCACGTCCGGCCGGCTGGTCCAGATGTCGCGCCGGCCGGTGCCCTCGAAATCCACCGCGTAGCGCAGGTAGCTGCTGGGCATGAACTGCGGCTGGCCCATGGCGCCGGCATAGCTGCCGGTCATGTGACCGGGGGAGACGTCGCCGTGCTGCAGGATCTTCAGCCCGGCCAGCAATTCGCCTTGGAAGAAGCGGCGCCGGCTGGTGGCCCAGGCCAGCGTGGCCAGCGCGTCCACCACGCGGAAGTCGCCCATCTTGGTGCCGTAGCTGGATTCCAGGCCCCAGATGCCGGCGATGATGCCGGGACTGACGCCGTAGCGCTGCTGCACCTCGGCGAACAGCTGGCGGCTCTGGCCGTACGCGGCGACGCCTTCGTCGATCCGCTTCTGGGTGAGCAGCAGGTTGCGGTACTGCGCCCAGGTCAGGGTGAATTCCGGTTGGTGCTGCTCCTGCTTCAGCACCTGCTGGTTCGGGCTCAGCCCGGCCAGTGCGCGGTCCAGCGTGGCGTTGGAGATGCCGGCATGCCGGGCATCGGCGCGCAGAGCGGTGAGGAAACTGGCGAAGCTGTCCGGGGCGGCATGGGCCGCGGCGACGGCCATGGCGCTCGGCAG
>Ga0187809_10000621_pt1 | contig 18273 bp, 15 predicted proteins | sample NC_wetland_sal_i_8_FD_132415 | JGI IMG/M metagenome (GOLD analysis project Ga0187809, IMG submission 132415) | Wetland sediment microbial communities from Neuse River Estuary, North Carolina, USA - ASW_4 | ecosystem: Environmental > Aquatic > Freshwater > Wetlands > Sediment | place: USA: North...
CCTCCGTCAGCACGACGCCCTGCGCCGCCTTGAGGCCGAGGCCATGCACTTCCGACAGGGTGAAGAGCAGAGCCGCGAGCCGCTGGCCTCCCTGGACGATGCCGAATTCCGCCGCCTGCTTGATCGAGTTCGTGGTGTCGAGGCCGGCATTGGCCAAACCGATCACCTTGGCGCCGGATGACTGCGCCTGGAGCAGGAAGGAGGAATAATCGGTCGTGCCGAGTGGATAGCGTACCGAGCCGAGCACCTTACCGCCATGAGCTTTCACGAATTTGGACGTCTGCTGCTCCAGCGAATAGCCGAAAGCGTAGTCGACGGTAAGGAAGTACCAGCTGTTGCCGCCTTTGGCCACCAGCGCGCCACCGACGCCGACGGCCTGGCTGTGCGTGTCATAAGCCCAGTGGAAGCCATAGGGCGAGCAGGCTTTGCCGGTCAGATCCGTCGTCGCAGCGCCGGTGACGATGTCGATCTTCTTCTTTTCCTTGGAAATGCCTTGGACGGCGAGCGCCACGGACGAGGTCGTCAGTTCCATGATGGTGTCGACATGCTCGGTATCGTACCATTTACGCGCGATGTTCGACGCGATATCCGGCTTGTTCTGATGGTCGGCGTCGACCACCTCGATAGGCGCGCCCAGCACCTTGCCGCCAAAATCCTCGACCGCCAGCTTCGCTGCAGCCACGGACCCTTTGCCGCCGAAATCGGCATAGACGCCCGATTGGTCGTTCAGGATGCCGATCTTCACCACGCCGTCGGATATTTTGTCTGCCGCGGACGCCGGTATGACGGTGGCTGCCAACAGAGCCGCCGAAACGATTGCCAGGACTTTCATCAATTCTCCTCCAACAATTATCGAAGCCGGACATTTCCGGCCTCAGGTCAACGTTCCCCGGGATATCCGTATGCCCGCTATCCGCAATTGCGCATAGCTGTCGGCAAACCTTTTTTTACCCCGCCTGGAGCCGCCGATGCATTCTGTAGCAACGACGGCGCCCCTTTTCGAGACGATCCCGATACCCTCCCGTACCGCAAGATAAACGGGCTCGTCCAGAAAATCCCCAATAACTTTCGTTTTATCGTATTTCTACTACCCGCCGCAAATTCTAAGCGGGGCTTCGGGAAGAGCCCGTCCTCGGGAGACGTCCCCCCTATTGCGGCGCCTGCTGCTTGGCGCGGGCGACGATCTGCGTCGGATTGACGAATTGCAGCGCAAGCACGAGCCAGACGAGCGTGGTGATCATATAGACCACCGCCATCGCGTCGATCGACTGCGCTGCGCGGACGCCGGAAGCGAAAACGGCATAGTAGAGCGATACGACCAGGGTTTGGCTTGTCGGACCGGCCGTCAGGAAGGTGAGTTCGAACATGGCCAACGTTCTGACCAGCACGAGGAGAAGCGCCGCCAGCATTCCCGGCAGGAGAAGCGGCATGAGAATGCGGATGAAAACGCTCGTCGTCGAGGCGCCGAAGACGCGCGCCGCCTGCTCGATCCTCGGATCGATCTGTTCGATGAAGGGGATCATCACCAGGATGACGAAAGGAATAGCAGGCACCAGATTGGCCAGCACGACGCCCCAGAACTTTCCGCCGACGCCGGCCTGGTAGAGCAAGGTCGCCATTGGAATGCCATAGGTCAAGGGCGGCACCAGAAGCGGGAGCAGGAAGATCAGGATGATCAGCCGCTTGCCTGGGAAATCGCGGCGCGCAAGCGCGTAAGCAGACGTCACCCCGACAAGGCCGGAAATAACGACGACGGTGAAGACGATCTCGAAGGTGACGATCAAGACGGGAGTCAGCTGGAATTCACGCCAGGCCTCGAAATACCAGCGCGTCGTCCAGCCGGCGGGCAGCCAGGTGCCGAGCCAGCGCGTGGCGAAGGAATCGACCACCACCGCGGCGATGACGCCGAGGAGGTTGAGCACGAAGAGAATAACGACCGCCCAGATGGCGAAGCGCCAGAGTTTCGAGGCAAGCCCTGTATCGCGGATCATTGGCGCTATCCCTTCGTTCCGCCGGCCGGGCCGCGATAGAAGAGCGATCTCAGTCCGAGCACGATCACGACGACGAGAAGCTGCGCGAGGCCCATGATGATGGCAATAGCCGCGCCGAGCGAGTGATTGTATTGCTCGAAGGCGGCTTGGTAGGCCGCGATCGCGATGACGCGCGTCGGCCCCGACGGCGCGCCCAGCAATATAGCGGAGGGGAAGACGGAGAAAGCCTGGACAAAGGAAAGGCAGAAGGTGATGGCGAGGCCAGGCACCAGAAGCGGCAGAAACACCTTGAAAAAGCGCTGCCTGGCCTTGGCACCGAGTGTCGCCGCCGCCTGCTCGATCGCGGGATCGATGCCGCTGACATAGGAAAGCGTCAGCAGGAAGGCGAACGGGAATCCGGTTATGACCAGCGATGCGAAGACGCCCCAATAATTGTTGGTCAGGCGGATCGGATGCTCGATGAGGTCGAAGAACATCAATGATTTGTTGAACCAGCCGCGCGGTCCGAGGAAATTCAGCAGGCCATCGGCGACGAGAACGGTGCCGAGCGTGATCGGCAGGACGAGGATCGTCGTCAGCAGCCTTTGGCGCCGCATCAGCCGCACCCGAAAGGCGATGGGGATGGCGACCACGACATTGATAATCGTCACCGGAACGGAGAGCCAAAGGGTCGCCGCGATGGTCTTGTACTGAAAGGGATCGGTGAAGAAGATCTTGTAATTCGCGTACCACGGGCCCTTCGCCGGAGAAAGCGAATCGACGACGCCGTAGATGCAGGGATAGATGAAGAGCACGAGCGTGAGGATCACGCCGGGTAGGACAAGGAGCGTCGTGCCGTCGATCCCGCGCGCGGCAAGGCGCTTTCGGAGCGAAGGACGGGGCGCAGCGCCGGCGGCCGCGACGACCGCCATCACGCGCGCTCCCTGAAGAGCCGTACCCGCCCGACGAGCGGCTGCAGGACGATCTCCTCGCCGCGCGCCATGGAGCGGTCGGAGCGGAAGAAAAGCTCCGAACCGTCGGAGGCCGAGGCCATGCCGAAATAGGCGCGGCCGCGATATTCGATGCTTTCGACCTTTGCCCTCATGCCCTCGCCGCCATCCGTCGCGACGAGATCCTCGGGGCGGATGGAAACGGCGACGCTGTCGCCCGCCTTCAAGTCATCAGGTGCTTGCGCCTCGATCGTTGCGCCGCAGGTCTCGACCAGAGCATTGGGGCCGGACAGAGCCTTCACCTTGCCCGTCGTCCTCGTGCGAAAGCCCATGAAATCGGCAACGTCGAGATGGTTCGGCCGCTCATAGAGATCCTCGGGCGTGCCGATCTGGCGGATTTTTCCGTCGCGCATGACGACGATGCGGTCGGCAAGCGATAGCGCCTCATCCTGGTCATGGGTGACATAGATGGTGGTGGAGCCGATCCGCTCATGGATGCTCCTGATTTCGGCGCGCATTTCGAGGCGCAGCTTGGCGTCGAGATTGGAAAGCGGCTCGTCCATCAGGACGAGGGGCGGCCGGATGACGATCGCGCGCGCGATGGCGACACGCTGCTGCTGGCCGCCCGAAAGCTGGCCCGGCAGCTTGCTCTCCTGTCCGTGGAGCCTGACCAAGCCCAGCGCATCGTGGATGCGTTTTTGAGCCTCGGAAGCGGGCACGCCCTGCATGGCGAGGCCGAAGCCGACATTCTTGCGGATGGTCATATGGGGAAAGAGCGCATAGCTCTGGAAAACCATGCCGAAGCCGCGCGCTTCGGGCTGCAATTCGTCGATGCGGCGGCCGCCGAGGCGGATTTCGCCGCCGGTGAGTTCCAGCAGGCCGGCAATGCAGTTGAGCGCGGTCGATTTCCCGCAACCGGACGGGCCCAGAAGAGCGATGAATTCACCGGGTTCGACAGTGAGATCGATGCCGTCGAGCGCGTTGTAGGCGCCGAAAGTCCGCCGAACGTCGACGAGTTCGAGGCGGCCACTCTTTGCCTTGCTATCCTCTGCCAAGCCCTGTCTCCTCGAACCCGCGTCCTATCTCGTCAGCTTGAGCACCATCCCTTCGGAAACCGATGCTCATTTTCGGACCATGCAACGGAAGCAGCGCCGCCTATCGGCGCTGCCTCGCCAAGCCAATATCAATGCGGGGGCGGGCCGGCTTGATAGCGCCTCCCGCCCGTTTTGGGAAATACCGGTCAGCCCTTGGCCGCGCCGATCTTCTTGTCCCAGATGTTGAATGCCGTCACCATCTTCTTCGGCGGCAAGGGCAGTTCCAGCGGGTTGTTGGCGATCCAGTCGGCATATTCGGGCCGGCCGAACTTCTTGATGCACTCCTGGCTCGCCTCTGGCGCCAGCGACAGCGGCACGTCCTTCACCGCCGGGCCGGGATAGAAATAGCCCTGGTCATAGGTGACGGCCTGCTGCTTCTTCTGCAGCATGAAATTCATGACGTCGAGCAGGACAGCGACGCGCTCCTTGGCGATGCCCTTGGGAATGCACATGTAATGCGCATCCGTGACCCAATGGAAGCCGTCGAGCTTACCGACCTTGGCTTCCGCCGGAACGATGCCGAGCGCCCGCGGGTTGATATCCCAGCCGGTCGTCGAAGCGATCATGCTGCGCGTGCCTTCGCCGAGCTCCTTCATCGTCGGCGTCGTGCCGGTAGGGTAATATTCGATGTTCTTGCCGAGTTCGAGCAGATAGGCCCAGGTCTTGTCCCAGCCCTTCTCCGGATCCATCGGATCCTTGTCCTTCAGGAGATAGGGCAAGCCCATCAGGAAGGTGCGGCCCGGACCGGAATTGGCGGGGCGGGCGTACATGAACTTGTTCTTGTTCTGCTTCGCCCAGTCGAGCAGCCCATCGACGGTCGTCGGCGGCGTCTTGACCTGGTCAGGCATATATTCGAGCAACGGCCCCGACGGGTAATAGGTGACGATGACGCCCTGGTCCTGCGCCAGTCCCTGCATCTTATATGCCTGCGGCAACAGGATTTGCTCAAGGTTGGGCAATTCGCTCATGTCGGGCTTGAGATCGACCCACAATTTCATGTCAATACCGGCGGAAAGCGCGTCGGTTCCCGTCAGCACCAGATCGATATCGAGGCGACCGGCATTCTGCTGCGCCTGGATCTTGGCGGGCAGTTCCGGCGACGGCGCCTTGGTATAGACGAAGCGCGAGACGAAATCCGGCTTCGCCGCGGCATAGGCGTCGAAGGCCGGCTGCGTCAGCGCCAGATTGCCAGCGACGTCGACGATGGTGATCGTGAGCGGGCTCTTGGGCTTCTCGGCCGCTGCGAAGACCCTGCCGCTGAAAGCTCCCAATGTCGTCAGGCCGGCAACGCCACCCATGAAATGTCTGCGATTGATATTCATCTTCTCCTCCTTCTTTTCGCTGTTGTCACAGGTTGTAGGCGCGCTTGACGAGGCCATAGGCTAGCTCGCGCGCGATTGGATAGGCTTCGTCCTCATCGAGGCGATGGTCGGCGACGAGGTTGGCGAGATAGGCGCAATCCACCCGCCGCGCCATGTCGTGACGCGCCGGTATAGAGAGATAGGCGCGGGTATCGTCATTGAAACCAACGGTGTTGTAGAAGCCCGCCGTTTCCGTCGTCAGTTCGCGGAACCGCCGCATTCCTTCCGGGCTGTCGAAGAACCACCAGGGCGGCCCGAGCCGTAAGGCGGGATAGTGGCCGGCGAGCGGCGCCAGTTCACGCGAATAGCTGGTCTCGTCCAGCGTGAAGAGGATCAGTTTCAGGCGAGGGTCGTTGCCATAAGCGTCGAGCAGCGGCTTCAGAGCGCGCACATAATCGGTACGCTGCGGAATATCGGCGCCCATATCCTTGCCGAAAGCAGCAAAGAGGGTGGGATTGTGATTGCGGAAGGAGCCGGGATGGATCTGCATCACCAGCCCATCCTCGACGCTCATCCGCGCCATCTCCGTCAGCATCTGAGCACGGAAGAGATCGGCATCGTTCGGGCCTGCATTGGCGGAGATCACGCGCTCGAAGAGCGCCGCCGCGTCGGCACGGGAGAGATTTTCCGTGCGGGCGCTCGGATGGCCGTGGTCGGTCGCCGTCGCCCCCCTATCCTTGAAATAGGCGCGCCGCGCCTGATGCGCCCTGAGATAGCCGTCCCAGTTCATCGCATTGCCGGTCGTCTCGACCAGGCGGCGGACGTTCTCGGCGAAACCCGGAGCTTCCGGATCGACGACCGCGTCGGGACGATAGGTCGGCACGACGCGGCCGTCCCATCCCGACGCGCGCATGGCGTCGTGAGAGGCGAGATCATCGAGCGCGCTGTCGGTGGTCGCGATGACCTCGATGTTGAATTTTTTGTAGAGCGCGCGCGGGCGCATATCGGGCCGCTTCAAGGCCTCGGCGACGCGATCATAGATCTCGCCGGCATTGTCAGGCCCCAGGCGATCGGTGATGCCGAAGACGAATTCCATCGAATGCTCGAACCAAAGCCTGGAAGGCGTGCCTGCAAAGAGGAAGAAGTTCTCCGCGAATAGCCGCCAGATCTTTCGCCCGTCGCTCTCGACCGGGGCGCCGTCGCGGCGCGCAATGCCGAGCGCCTCCAGCTTCACGCCTTGAGAATAGAGCATGCGCGTGACGTAATGATCCGGCTTGACGAAGAGCGTGGCAGGATCTGGAAAAGCTTCATCCTTGGCATACCAGGACGGGTCCGTATGCCCGTGCGGCGAGACGATCGGCAGCGCGGCAACGCTCTCGTAGAGCCGCCGCGCGATCGCGCGCGTCTCGGTGCCAGCCGGAAAAAGCCGATCCGGATTGAGCGCCATCATTCCTCCGTCTTGCGGAAGCGACAACATACCTGTCGACATCGCCGCTTGCTTCTTGGCAAGCTGTAGCAACTGATATACTACTATGTCAATTGCTTTGGCGGAACGAACGGATGCGGCTGGACGAATTCGAAGATCGCAGGGCGGCGCGTACGCCGGCCAGGACGATCCGGCGCGTGACCACGGCGACGGCGATTTATGAGCATCTGCACGGCGCCATCCTTTCGCTCGAACTTTCGCCGGGAACGCCGCTGCAGGAAAAGGTCATCGCCGAGCGGTTCAGCGTCAGCCGGACGCCTGTCCGGGAAGCGATCATCCGGCTTGCCGAGGCCGGGCTGGTCGATATCTTTCCGCAATCGGGTACTTTTGTCTCCCGCGTGCCGGTCTCGGCCATCCCCGAAGCGGTCCTGATCCGAAAAGCGCTCGAAGGCGCGACCGTCGAGGCGGCAAGCGAAATCGCCGACAAGGCCGCTATCGAAAGGCTGGACGCGATCATCGCACGGCAGCGCGTGGTCGCCGGGTTGGGGGACACCAGCGCCTTTCATGACGCCGACGAGACCTTCCACGAAACGATCGCAGACATTTCCGGCCATCCCGGCGTCTGGAAGCTCCTCAAGCAGGCGAAAGTCCAGATCGACAGGGCACGGCGCCTGACGCTGCCGGTTCTGGGCCGGATGGATCGCGTTATCTCGGAACACGCGATCATTCGCGACGCGATCGCGAGGCACGACCGGCAGGCAGCGAAGGAAGCGATGATGATTCATCTGAACGCCGTTATTCCCGACGTCGATCTGCTGCGCTCGCAATATCCGGATTATTTCGCCTTTTAGGATAGAAGAACAGGAAACGCCTTATGCGCCAGGGATGGAGATGGTTTGGTCCGGAAGCGGGCGTGCCGCTGGATGCCGTGCGCCAGGCCGGAGCGACGGATGTGGTATCGGCGCTGCATCAGGTGCCGATCGGCGACGTATGGACCGAGGCGAAAATCGCCGAGCGCAAGAATCTCATCGATACGACGCCGCCCGGCAGGACGAGGCTCGAATGGACTGTTATCGAGAGCATTCCCATTCCGGACGCGGTCAAGCGCAAGGGCAAGGAAGCCGGGCCGGAGATCGACGCCTGGATCGCCAGCATGGAAGCGGCGGCGAAGTGCGGCATCCGGACGATCTGCTACAATTTCATGCCGGTCGTCGACTGGACGCGCACCGAACTCGATTTCGTCACGCCGACGGGCGCGACGGCGATGCGGTTCGACCAGGAGCGCTTTGCCGCCTTCGATCTCTTTATTCTCGCCCGCGATGGCGTCGAGCAGGATTATACGCCCGAAGACCGCGCGCGCGCCCGCAAGGTTTTTGAAGCGATGAGCGAGGAGGAGATCGCCTCCATCACCCACAACATCACCAGCGCGCTGCCCGGATCGACCACGGAGCCGATGTCCATTCCCGGTTTTCGCGAGAAGTTGCGGGCCTATCGCGACATCGACGCCAAAAGGCTGCGGCAGAACCTGATCGAATTCCTGGAAGCCGTCGCGCCGGCCGCCGGCGCCTTGAAGGTGAAACTGACGCTTCATCCCGACGATCCGCCGCGCCCGCTTTTCGGCCTGCCGCGCATCGCCTCGACCGAAGCCGATTACGCGGCGCTTTTCGAAGCGGCGCCGGCGGCGGCGAACGGCATGTGCTTCTGCACGGGCAGCCTCGGCGTCCGCGCCGACAACGACCTGCCCAAAATGGCCGCCCGTTTCGCCAACCGCATCCATTTTGTCCATCTGCGCGCGACGAAACGGGAACAGGACCCGCGCAGCTTCCATGAATCGGCGCATCTTGAGGGGGACGTTGATATGGTGGCGGTCTTGCGCGAGTTGATCCGGGAGGACTCCAAACGCACGAGCGGCGACAAAATGGTTTTCCGCCCCGATCATGGGCACCGGATGCTGGACGATCTCGCGAAGCCGGTGACGCCGGGCTATCCGGCGATCGGCCGCCTGCGCGGACTCGGAGAATTGCGCGGCATTCTGCTCGCGCTCGGCGCGCCGCCCGACCCGCAAACTATCCTCGAATAGGAGGAACCTTTCCTCCGTCCCCGGCGTTTTCTGCCCTGCATCTTCCTTGTGCAAGATGCGGAGGGAAAAGATGGCCGCCGGCAGCACGGATGAGGAAAAAGAGGGGACGGATTCTGCCCCTCTTTCCGGCAATGCGTCCCTCGCATTCCCGCTGACCATGATCTTCCTGATGATGGCGGTCGCGGCGCTTTATTTTGCGCGCGATTTCTTCATGCCGGTGGTCCTCGCCTTCCTGCTCACCTTGACGCTGACCCCTATCGTTCGTTTCTTCCGGAAAAGAGGCATACCGTCGGCATTGTCGGCTACATGTCTCATCATCGTTTTCGCGCTCGTGGCCGCCTCTCTCGGTTATATGGTGAGCGGGCCGGTTTCACGTCTTATGAGCGACGCCCCAGCGATCGGGAGGGAATTGCAGCAAAGGCTGGCGGATATCCGCAGGCCGCTCGATCAGATCATGAAAGCCTCGGAACAGGTCGACAAGGTTTCGGAAGCGGCCAGGCAGCCCGACATACAGAAGGTGGTTGTGGCGCAGCCCGGCATTTTAACCCGCGCCGCCAATAGTCTCGCTTCGGCGGGAACGTCGGCGGCCATCACGCTCATTCTGGCTCTTTTCCTGCTGTCGTCGGGAACGTTGTTCTACGAAAAGATCATTCAGTCGTTCGACCTGATGAGCGACAAAAAGAAAGCGCTTCGCGTGGTCTATGATGTCGAGCGCGAAATATCGCGCTATCTCTTGACGATAGCGGTCATCAATTCCTGCCTCGGCGCGGCGATCGGAACCGGATTGTGGCTGATCGGGGTGCCGGACCCGCTCGTCTGGGGCGTTGCCGCGGCGCTGCTCAATTTCCTGCCCTATGTCGGCGCGCTGATCGGCATCGTCCTCGTCGCGGCCATATCCCTGATCTCGTTCCAGTCCCTCGGCTATGCCGTCATCGCGCCGGCGTTCTATTTCGCTTGTACCGTCATCGAGGGGCAGTTCCTGACGCCGATGATCGTCGGCCGCCGGCTCGAACTGAATTCGGTGGCCGTTTTCATCGCCATGGCCTTCTGGACCTGGTTATGGGGCGCGATGGGAACCCTGATCGCGGTGCCGCTTCTTGTCGTCGTGAAGGTGTTCTGTGACCACTTCCACGGCCTGCGCCATGTCGGCAACTTCCTGTCGGCCCAGCAAGTGATGGAGGAAGAGTGAAGGCGCAAGCGTCCCGGACAAATCGGCTCAGGCGGGATCAGCGTGGAGCGCGCTTGGCCAATATGCGCTGCAGGGTACGCCGGTGCATGTTCAGTCTGCGCGCCGTTTCCGAGACGTTTCGGTCGCACATCTCGTATACGCGCTGGATATGTTCCCACCTCACGCGGTCGGCCGACATCGGATTCTCCGGCGGCGCAACCTTCTCGCCATCCGCCCGCGTCAGGGCTGCGAGGACATCGTCCGCGTCGGCCGGTTTCGAGAGATAGTCCACCGCGCCTAGCTTCACCGCCGTGACCGCCGTCGCGATGTTGCCATAGCCCGTGAGGATGACCGTCCTGGCATCGTCGCGGCGGTCCCTTATCGCCGACACGACATCGAGACCGTTGCCATCGCCGAGGCGCATGTCCACGACCGCATAGGCCGGCGCCTTCGTCTTCACCTTCGCGACGGCGTCCTCGACACTTTCCGCCGTCTCGACATCGAAGCCCCGCCCTTCCATGGCGCGGGCCAGCCGCGTCAGAAAAGGCCTGTCGTCATCCACGATCAAAAGGGAGTGGTCTTTTCCGGGAACCAGGTCGCCCAATGTGCCTTCGTCCATCATTGCATTGTCCTGCAGCATCGTTTCCATCCAAGCCCGTTTTCATTCATTTGCGTCTAATATAGTGACGTTTTAGCGATTTCAGCCTTCCATGAAGGCGTTGCGCGGCCATTTGATTGTAATGGTGGCGCCAACGCCCGGTTCTGAGGCATTGGCGAAAGTAATGTCGGCGCCCGAGCGCTCCAGAAGAGTTTTGGCGATGAAGAGACCGAGCCCCAGCCCGCCCCCCTCCTCGGAAGAAGGACGCGTCGTCATATAGGGTTCGCCGATACGGTCCACGACTTCCAGCGGAAAACCCGGCCCGTCGTCACGCAGTTCGATCGTGACGAAGTGCTCGTCCCAGCGCCAGCGGATCGTTACGGTGGAGCGCGCGAAATCGACCGCGTTCTCGACCAGATTGCCAAGACCGTAGATGACGCCGGGATTGCGGCGCGAGACCGGCTCGGACCCGCTTTGCGGCCCGGGCTCCAGCTTGATGGCGATGCCGAAATCGCGATGCGGCGCGCTCACCTCCTCGATCAAGGAGGTCAGCGGCAGGCGCGCCATGTGCACCTCGCTTTCGGAAGAGAGGCTAGTCAGCCGCTTCAGGATTTCCCGGCAGCGTTCGCTCTGGGTCCGAAGCAAAGTGACGTCTTCGCTGAAACGCGGGTCCTCGCCGAGCGTGCGCTGCATCTCCTTGGCGACCAGCGCGATCGTCGCAAGCGGCGTGCCCAGCTCGTGGGCGGCCGCCGCGGCCAGCCCGTCAAGGGCGGAGAGATGCTGCTCGCGCTGGAGGACGAGTTCCGTCTCGGAAAGCGCGGTGGCGAGCAGTCGCGCTTCCTGCGCGACACGCCAGGCAAAGATCCCGGTGAAGGCAATGCTCGACACGAGCGCGATCCATACCCCGAAGACGTAAAGGAAAGGGAGCGGTAGTTCCATCCCCGTTCCCCAGGGCAAGGGCAGATGAAAATAGGAGAGAAGCGTCACGGCGGCGACGACGATGGCGCCGAGCATTGTCGTGAGCGTCAGCGGCAGCGATGTGGCGGAGATCACCACCGGCACCGTCATCAAGAGCGAGAACGGGTTCGTCAGGCCGCCAGTCATGTAGAGCAGACCGGCGAGTTGCAGGGCGTCGAAAAGAAGGATGGCGAAGGAAGCGTTCGGCGGAAGCCTATGGGTCGCCGGATGACGGAAACCGAGGAAAAGGTTGAGCCATGCCGACAGCGCGATCAGCACGAAGCAGGGGCTAACCGGCAGTGGAAATTTCAGGGAATAAGCGACGAATATTACCGCCGCGCTCTGGCCTACGATCGCCATCCAGCGCAGGCGGATGAGTGTATTCAACCTGAGCAGACGGGCCTGCATCGGATCGGGGATATGGGTCGCGATGGCCATGTTCTTATATGCGCCAGGCATCCGTGAACGCCAAGCCGCAAACCGTTGCGCGTTTTCATCCATTTCCTGTGCTGTCATGATCCTGCTCATTTGCGCGGCTTGGCGCGGCTGGTCGGCTGCGCCTCTAGGGGGTTTTCCGGCCATGGATGCTTGGGGTAGCGGCCGCGCATGGCGGCGCGCACCTCGCCCCACGAGCCACGCCAGAATCCCGGCAGATCGCGCGTCGTCTGGATGGGGCGGTGGGCCGGCGAAAGAAGTTCGAGCGTCAGAGGCAGCTTTGCGTCGCCGATTGCCGGGTGACGGTCCATGCCGAAAAGCTCCTGGACGCGGATGGCGAGGACGGGCTCTTCGCCCTCATAGCGTATGGGAACATGACTGCCCGAAGGCGCAGCGAAATGCGTCGGCGCCAGCCGGTCCAATTGCCTTTGCAGCGCATGGGGAATGCGTGAATGAAGCGCTTTCTCCACCTGTTCCGCGGATATATTCGCCAGGGACGCCTCTCCCGTCAGGAAAGGCAGAAGCCATTCGTCCAAATCGGCCAGAAGCGCTTCGTCGGAAACGTCAGGCCATGGTTCTCCGAGCACGGCATGCAACCATGCGAGACGCTGCCTCAGCTTTTCCGCCGTTTCCTCCCAGGGCAAAAGATCGAGCCCGCGCTCGCGGAGAAACTCGATGATGGCCTTGTCCGCCTCTCCGCCGGACGGCGGAGGAAGGGGCTTTTCGGAAAGAACAAGCGCACCGAGTCGCAGGACTTCGCGGCGTCGCAGCGCCTTTTTCTCCGGCTCGAAGCCGATCTCCGTCCGGCGCTCGATCCGTTTCGCCAGGACCTGCCGGATTTCGGCTTCGCTAACGGAAGCCGCCGAGGCGATGCGGGCATTTTGGGCGCTGCCGCGCAAATCGGCGACGACAAGGAATTTCTCTCTCGCCAGAGCATCCGTTTCGTCCAGAACTGCGCCGCTGCCATGGGCGAGGAGATAGCGGCCCGGTGCGCCGCGCGCCATCGCCACCCGGTCCGGCCACGCATGGAGCAGAAGTTCGCCGACTGATGAGTGCGCGTCGGTCTTCGCTTGCTGGCCGCTCATGCGCGCCAGCCCGCCCGCGAGCTTGCGGGCGGCTACGGCACGGGCGGAGCGGTCATTCCGAAAGCGCGAAAGCCGGGTTTCCAGATCGACCGCATCGCCCCCCAGGCCGCGCTCCGTCAGTAGGATGGCCAGTTCCGCCGCCTCCGGCGCGCTTCCTTTGCGCGCTCCTTCCACGACCATATGCGCCAAGCGGGCCGGCAGGGCCAAGCGGCGCATGGCAAGCCCTGCCTCGGTGATGCGGCCGTCCTCGTCGATCGCATCGAGCGAGCGGAGAAGCTGCCGCGCCTCGGCCAAGCCCGGCTCCGGCGGCGGATCGAGGAACGCAAGGCCGGACGGGTCCGTCACCCCGAAGGCCGCGCAATCGAGTACGAGCCCGGAGAGATCGGCCTCGATAATTTCCGGCGGGCTGAAGGGTAAAAGCGCGTTCGTCTGTTCGGCGCGCCACAGCCTGACCGCCACGCCGGGCTCGGTTCGCCCTGCCCGGCCGGCGCGCTGGTCCGCCGAAGCGCGCGAGACGCGCACCGTTTCGAGGCGCGTCAGTCCGCTCGAAGGCTCGTATCGCGGCTGCCTGGCCAAGCCGCTGTCGATGACGATCCGGACGCCATCTATGGTGATCGACGTCTCGGCGATCGAGGTCGCAAGAACCACCTTGCGCCGCGCTGGCGACGACGGCCTGATCGCCAAATCCTGAGCCTTTCCGTCGAGCGCGCCGTAGAGCGGGACGATATCGACGTGATCCGGCAGCGAACCGTTCAACATTTCCGTCGTTCGGAGGATTTCGCGCTGGCCCGGCAGAAAAGCGAGGATGCCCCCTTCCTCCGCCGCAAGCGCGCGCCGCACCGCGCCCGCGATCGCTTGTTCGACCGGCTGCCCTGGCGACCGCTCTTCATAACGAATGGTAATAGGAAAGCCGCGGCCGGAACTTTCGATGATGGGAGCATTGTCAAGCACGGCAGCGACGCGCGCGCCGTCGAGCGTGGCCGACATGACGAGCAGCCTGAGATCCGGGCGTATGGCGTTCCGAACATCGAGGGCAAGCGCCAGGCCGAAATCAGCGTCGAGCGAGCGCTCGTGGAATTCGTCGAAAATAATGGCCGAAATCCCCTGAAGTTCGGGATCGTCCAGAATCATCCGGGCGAGGATGCCCTCCGTCGCCACAAGGACGCGCGTCCGGTCGGAGACACGGCTTTCCATGCGCATGGCATAGCCCACCGTGCCGCCCGGCTCCTCGTCGAGGAGGCTCGCCATCCGGCGGGCGGCGGCGCGGGCGGCAAGGCGCCGCGGTTCAAGAAGAACGATCCGGTCCTTCCCGATCCAATCGCTCTCCAGAAGCGCCAAGGGCACGAGCGTTGTTTTGCCGGCGCCCGGGGGAGCGACGAGCACGGCGCTGCCCTGGTCCCCGAGTGCGGCGCTCAGTTCGGGCAGGACGGCATTGACGGGAAGTTCGGTCGACGGGGACATTCTGTTTACGGTCGGATAGCAGGCGTGTCGGCAGTTATCGTCTGCAAAAGAAAATTGGAATATGCAGATGCATGGCGGGCTCCAAGTGCCAGTCGGCGGCGGTCTCTCGGCACACCGAAAATGTGGGAACGAAGTTGTGAATGGTCGGCGGCATATGTTGTTATCCACAGCGCCTGATCAGGCATAGCAAGGGAAAAGCATGCGTTACGCGATCTACTACACGCCGCCCGAGGATAGCGCTCTTGTCCGTACCGCTTCCGCGTGGCTGGGCCGCGACGCTTTCTCCGGGCGCGCCGTCCCGCATCCGTCGGTAGAGCGGCTGACGCTGGCGGAAATCCGCCATCATACTGGGGCGGCGAGACGCTACGGGTTCCACGCCACCTTGAAAGCGCCCTTCCGTTTGAAGGAGGGCCGGAACGAAGCTGAACTAATCGCTGCTCTCGATCGGTTCGCTGCATTCCTGAAACCGTTTCCGGTCGCTCTTGAAGTCGGCCGGGTCCGGGGATTCTTCGCCCTTACCCCGAAGGGTGAAAACGAGCCGCTCGACCGTCTCGCGGCAGATGTAATCGGCGCGTTCGAGCCCTTCCGTGCTCCTCTCACCAAGGCGGATATCGCGAGGCGAAATCCCGATCGGCTAAGCCCGGAGGAACTGAAGAACCTGCATCAATGGGGCTATCCCCATGTGTTCGACACGTTCCGCTTCCACATGACGTTGACCGGGCCCGTCGAGCCTGCCGAAAGCGCAGCGGTCGAGGCTGCCCTCAAGCGTCTGTTCGAGCCGGAACTCGGTGAGCCCGTCATTTTCTCAGGGCTGGCGCTGTTCGTGGAAGAGGAAGCCGGCGCGCCCTTCGTCATCCGGTCCTTGCATCCTTTCGGCAAACAGGATGCGCGGCGGTCCGCCTGACATCCGGCCAGCTGGAGCCTTTCATGGCCAGATGGAACATTTTCAAGCGCGGTGGATTGGATGCGGAGTCCGGATTTGGAACTCAGCCGCGGTCCTTGCGGCCGCGACAGAGGACAATCGGATTGGAATAGGCGCTGTCGAAACCGCTCCCCCGATAGACCGTCACGTTCTTGGCGCCCGGCGGCAGCATGAACGATCCTTCGACGATCTGCTGCCCCCTGTCCGCCGAATGGAGCGACCAGCTATACGTGCAAAACTGCGCGGGGGCTTTCGGAGCGACATGGCTGCAGACCAATTGCGCGCCGCCCATCATGGCGGCCCCTGCACAGGTGACCGCCTTGCCACCAGCAGAGGCCTGTCCCGCCATCAGGAGAAACGCGGCGCTAACCATGAAGAGACGATTCATCGCCAACAACTCGGATTCGGCGCCACTGCGGGTTGCGACATTTCGGCACCAGTCGGATTCTATTCGCATCAGCGCTTTAGAGCGTCTTGCAGAAGACGTCCAGCGGGATTATATGCACCGCGATAATAAGCATGCCTATAAACAGCTTCCATATAGTTATGGCGCCGACTTTATCTTCCAATATCAGCTTCGCGCTTCACGATGTCGCGCGGCTGCAGCGCAAGCGTTTCGAACAGCGTTCGCGTTCGCTCGGCTTGACGCGGGCGCAATGGCAGGTGCTAGCCTTCCTGGCGGCGAATGAGGGCATCAACCAGAACGGTCTTGCGGAACTGATTGATATCGCGCCGATTACGCTCGCGCGGCTGATAGACAGGATGGAATCCCGCGGCCTCGTGGAGAGGCGGCGTCATCCGACGGACCGGCGTTCGTGGCTGCTTTATCTTACGCCGGCCGCCCATCCGCTGCTCGAGATGATGCGGATTACCGGCCGTAGAACGAGCGAAGAGGCATTCGCCAGCATAAGCATCGCCGAACAGGAACGGCTCTGAAAACACTTTCCCGGGTCAAATCCAATCTGCTCGAAGCATGTACGCTCCCCGCAGCCTAGTCCGACATATTCCAAGGCTGATAGAACAAGATGTCTGCAAAAAGAAAATACCAGGACGATCAGGTCATTCACCTCAAGGAGGGCCGCGAGCAGCGCGAAGCGCCGCCGAGGATAGAAGACGACGAACTGGAATCGCCGGTAGCGCCCGAGCCACTGGAATCGGAGACCGTCGCGGAGCGTTCGGCGCCAGCCGAAAAGCCTGCGGAACCGGCGGTCGTCTTTCCGCCGAAGAAAGCGAAGCGCAGCCGGAAACGCACCCTCCTCTTCGCGCTCCTTCCCGTCCTGCTCGTCATAGGCGGCTATTTCTATGTCACCGGCGGCGCGGTGATGACGACCGAGAACGCCTATCTGCGCGCGCGCTCCCTCACAATTTCGACGGATGTATCCGGCACGGTCTCGGAAATCGACGTCCACAACAACGAGGTCGTGAAGAAGGGACAGGTGCTCTTCCGGCTGAGGCCCGATTCCTTCAAGACCGCGCTCGACGCCGCGAAGGCGCAGCTCGGAACGGTTCGCGACCAGGTGCTGACGCTGAAGGCGAGCTATCAGCAGGCGCTGGCGCAGATTGAGCAGGCCAAGGCCGATCTCCCTTATTATGAAGAGGCGCTGAAGCGGCAGAAGGATCTGCTGGCGACCTCCACCGCTTCGAAGGCGGCTTACGATCAGGCGCGTCACGATCTGGTGACGGCGCAGCAGAAGGTCGCCGTGGCCGAGGCGCAGGCGAAGGCCGTCCTGGCGCAGCTCGGCGGCGATCCGAACCAGCCCGTCGAGCAGAACGCGTTCTATCTGCAGGCCAAATCCGCAGTCGAGGATGCCCAGCGCGACTATAACGACTCGATCGTCAATGCGCCTTTCGACGGCGTGGTCACGAATGTCGATGCGCTGCAGGTCGGCCGCTACCTGCCGGCATCGACGCCGGCGTTCAGCCTCGTCTCGCAGAATGATCTTTGGGTCGAGGCAAGCCCCAAGGAAACGGAGCTGACCTATGTCAGGCCCGGCCAGAAGGCGACGATCACCGTCGATACCTATCCGGGCGTGGAGTGGCATGGAAAGGTCACGAGCATCAGCCCGGCATCGGCGGCGAGCTTTTCGCTGCTCCCGGCGCAGAATACCAGCGGCAATTGGGTGAAGGTGGTGCAGCGCATTCCGATGCGCGTCAGCATCGAGGATCCCGCCGGCAAACCGCCTTTGCGGGCCGGAATGAGCGTCGAGGTCGCGGTCGATACCGGTCACCCACGCGGCATTCCCCAATTCCTGAAAGACCTCTTGGGAGGTTCCGGAAAGAGCCATGGCTAATTCCGCGACCGCCGCGGCGGCGACGCCCGTCGCCAATCGCGGCGCCATATCGTTCTGTGTCGTGCTCGCCGTCATCATGCAGGCGCTCGACACGACGATCGCCAACGTCGCGCTGCCTTACATCCAGGGCAGCGTGTCGGCGAGCTACGACCAGGTAAACTGGGTTCTGACCTCCTATATCGTCGCGGCCGCGGTGATGACGCCGCCTTCCGGTTATCTGGCGAACCGTTTCGGGCGCAAGCGCATCCTGATGATCTCGATCACCGGCTTCGCCATTGCCTCCATCCTGTGCGGGCTCGCTCAGTCGCTCTACCAGATCGTAGCGTTCCGCCTGCTCCAGGGACTGTTCGGCGCGGCGCTGGTGCCGATCTCGCAAAGCATTCTCCTCGACATCTACACGGTCGAGGAGCGTGGCTCGGCAATGGCGATGTTCGGCATTTCGGTGATGGTGGGGCCTGTCCTCGGTCCGGTTCTCGGAGGCTGGCTGACGGAGAACGCCAGCTGGCGCTGGGTCTTCTACATCAATGTCCCCATC
>Ga0187809_10000622_pt1 | contig 18245 bp, 17 predicted proteins | sample NC_wetland_sal_i_8_FD_132415 | JGI IMG/M metagenome (GOLD analysis project Ga0187809, IMG submission 132415) | Wetland sediment microbial communities from Neuse River Estuary, North Carolina, USA - ASW_4 | ecosystem: Environmental > Aquatic > Freshwater > Wetlands > Sediment | place: USA: North...
CGGCCTCCAGCCGTGGCAGCAGCTCGCGGGCCGGGCCGGCAGGGATCGGCGGCAGCAGCACGGTGCGAACCGTGCCGGGCCGCTTGCGGAAAGCACGCCGGCCCCAGCAGCGGCCGGAATCGGTCACCACCGGGATCACCGGCAACCCGGTGCTCGCCGCCAGCGCGGCGATGCCGGGCTGCAGCGGCAGCAGCGCGTCCGGGGCGGCGCGCGTCCCTTCCGGGAAAATGACGATCTGCCGCCCCTCACGCGCCGTCCGCGCGCCGTCACGCATCAACCCGCGCAACGCCGCGCTGCCGCCGGTGCGGTCCACCGCGATCATCCCGGTGGGCGGGATCAGCCAGCCGAACAGCGGAATCCGCAGCAGTTCCCGCTTGAGGACGTAGCAGCAGCGCGGCACCAGCGTCATCCAGACCAGCGTATCGAACGCCGACTGGTGGCAGGATGCCAGCAGCGCCGCGCCCTCCGGCAGGTGCTCCAGGCCGCTGACCTCCAGCCGGATGCCGCAGATCACCCGGGCCGCCACCAGAATCAGCCGCGCCCAGAACCGTGCCAGCCCGAACAGCCGTTCCGGCGCCGCCAGGCGCAGGACGCAGCCGTACAGCGTCAGCACCGTGGTGACGCTGAAGAAGAACAGGTTGAACAGCGCCGACCGCAACACCGTCATGCCAGGCGCCCCAGCAGCCGCGCCGGATCATGCCGCGGGAGGATGGAGGAAAGCCCGCTCACCACCGCCAGGTATTTGGTGTACTCCCCGGCCAGCAGGCGTAAAGTCACGATATGGCCGATCCAGCCATGCTTCGGCATCAGCACCGGGTCGGGGTACAGGGTGACGTTCGGCAGCGTCCGGCGCAGCTCCGCCAGTGCCCGCGGCATGTGATAGAACGCCGTCACCACGATCAGCGAGTGGATGTCCCGGCCGCGCGCCCAGGCGGCGGTCTCCAGCGCATTGCCGTGCGTGGTGGTGGCGCCGCGGCCGATCGTCACCTGCGACGCGATCGGCGCGGGGTTCAGGTCGGCACGATACGCCAACTCCCCCAGTTCGGCGCCGCCGCCGATGCCGGACAACAGCAGCTGCCCGGCCCGGCCCGCCGCAAGCAGGTGCAGCGCGGTGGGCACCCGGTCCGCCCCGCCGGTGAAGGCCACAATCGCGTCGGCCCGCGGCGGCGGCGGCACCGGCTGGATCGCCATGTGCACGAACCAGGCGAACCCGGCAATCCAGGCGAGCAGCATCGCCATCAGGCATTGTCCCAGGATCATCGGCCAGCGGCGGGTCACGTCAGGGCAGCCGCCGCAACCACCGCCGCACCGTGCCTTGCGCGGTGGCGTAGCCGATGGAAGCGGCCGCCAGCGGCAGGCCCGGCAGCAGCAGCCACAGCGCCGGGGGCAGCGCGGTGAACACCCAGACCGGCGAGTTGGTGGCGACCGGCGATCCGGCAAAGGGCGCCGCGAGCGACGCAAGGGTGAGCAGTACGGGCATCGCCGGCACCGCACCGACGAGGCCGCCGGCCGCCGCCAGCAGGGTGGCGCGGGCGGCGAACCGGCTGGCGATGTAGCCGTCGGTGGCGCCCAGCCCATGCACGATCTCGATCGCCTCCCGCCGGGCGGACAGGCCGGCGCGGGTGGCCACCGCGATCACCGCCGCGGCGATGCCGGCCACCAGCAGCAGCGCCAGGCCGGCGCAGGCCTGCAGGCTGCGCGCCAGCACCGCCAGGCGCCGCATCCACACGTCGTGGCTCTCCACCAGTGTCCCCGGTGCGGCGGCTTGCAGGCGCTGGGTGAGCGGGCCCAGGTCCATCGCGCTGTCCGACAACTGCACGGCAACCACGGCGGGCAGCGGGATCGCCAGCTGGTCGGCGCCGGCGCCGAACCAGGGGCGCAGCAGATCCGACAATTGCTGGCCGGTGAGCGGATGGGCGTTGGCGATGCCGGGGGTGCCGGTCAGCAGGGTGAGCACGCGCTGCTCCCGCGTGGCGCCGGGTTCGCTGGAGGCATCGTTCGGCTGCGGCACCTGGACGGTCAGTGACGCTCCGGCGCCGCTTTGCCAATCGCGCGCCAGGCTTGCCGCGCCGACCCAGCCGGCCACGGCGAGCGCGGCGAGGAACGCCATCGCCGCGACCAGGAACGGCAGCATGCGGTCGGCCAGCGCTCGGCGCAGGCCGAGTTCGTCAAAGCCGGCGGGGCGGAGCAGCAGCCTGGCCATCAACGGCACTCCGCCACGGCGGCGGCTCGCGGCGCCGCGGACGAGAGGTCGGCGTGCCGCACCCGCTGCCACAGGCGAGCGCGCAGGCCCAGGCGCTTCAGGTCCGACGGGCACGGACACCCTCCCGTGGAGCGGCCGGACCCGCCCCTCCCGGTCTCGCCAACCGGCGTGGCTCGCACCGGGCCGCTCATTCCTGCGCCCCCAGCAACCGCCCGTGCTCCAGGCGCAGCGCAGGCGCGGCATGGCGGGCGACAAGGGATTCGTTGTGCGTCGCCACCACCACGGTGGTGCCCAGCCGGTTCAGTTCCTTGAACAGCTGCATCAGCCGGCCGGCCTGGGCGTCGTCCAGGTTGCCGGTCGGCTCATCCGCCAACAGCAGGCTGGGCCGGGCGATCACGGCACGGGCGATCGCCACCCGCTGCTGCTCGCCGCCGGACAGCTCCGCCGGCCGCGCGCCCAGTTTCCGCGCCAGGCCGACCCAGCGCAGCATCTCCGTTACATCCGCCCGCACTTGGCCCTCCGGCCGGCCGGCGATGCGCAGCGGCAGCGCCACGTTATCGAAGGCCGACAAATGCGGCATCAGCCGGAAATCCTGGAACACCACGCCGATTCGCCGCCGCAGCCGCGGCAGCGCGTTGCGCTCCGCCCGCCCGATATCCACCCCGAGCAGGTTCAGCCGCCCCCGGCTCGGCCGCAGGTCGAGATACATCAGCCGCAGCAGGCTGGTCTTGCCCGCGCCGGAGGGGCCGAGCAGCCAGCGGAACCCACCGTCGGGCAGGACGAAGCTGACGTCGTGCAGCACCTCGGGACCGGCATGTCCGGCGTCCGTCCGGCCGTAGCTCAGGCCTACCATCTCGAATCGAACCATCGGGGCATTCTTGCCATTCTGCCGCGCGCATCGGAACCCATTGCTTCAAACCGGCGCCTGCCGCCACATTGCGCCTGCTGGGAACCGCCGATCTGGAGTGACTGGTCTGCATGCGAATGGTCTGTCCCGCCTGTTCGGCGGCCTATGAAGTGCCCGATTCGCTGCTGGTCCCGGGGCGCGCGGTGCGCTGCGCCCGGTGCAGCCACGAATGGATTCCCACCGTCCCGCCGCCCGTGCCGGAGCTGCCGACGCGCACGCCCCCGCTGATGCCGCCGGCGCACTGGACCGATGCCGAAGTGATCGAGGACGTGGAGGTCGAGCCGCCTCCCGCCGCCGCCCCGGAATCGCCGCGCTTTACCGCAATGGACCGGCTGGCGCTGCATCGCGCCAACCTCGAGAGCAATCCGCTGCCGCTGCGCATTGCCTGGGTGGCGACGATCCTCGCCTTGCTGGCGCTGGCTGCGGCAGCATGGTCCTGGCGGGTCGAGATAATGCATGCCTGGCCGGCCAGCCAGCGCGTGTATCATGCACTTGGCGTCATGCAAACGCCATTGAGCAAGCCCTAGCCGCGCGTCATACTCGGGCACGCGAGGGAAGGCGGTCAGGGTGGCAATGTCAGTTCCAGCCGGTTTGCCCGGCACCAGGCACGCCGGCCCGGGATCCTTCCTGGAGGTGCTTGGCGCATTCCTCCGGCTGGGTTTGACCTCCTTCGGCGGGCCGGTGGCGCATATCGGCTATTTCCGCAGCGAGTTCGTCGAACGCCGCCGCTGGCTGCCGGAAGCGAATTTCGCCGACCTGTTTGCGCTGTGCCAGTTCATGCCGGGCCCGGCTTCCTCCCAACTCGGCATGGCCTTGGGATTGCTGCGGGCGGGGCCGGCCGGGATGTTCGCCGCCTGGCTGGGATTCACCTTGCCCTCGGCGGCGGCAATGGTGGCGTTTGCCTATGGTGTCGGCGCGCTGGGCGATGTCAGCCAGGCGGCGTGGCTGAAGGGCCTGAAGCTGGTGGCGGTCGCGGTCGTGGCGCAGGCGGTGTGGGGCATGTCCCGCAGCCTGGCGCCCGACCGGCCGCGCGCCACGCTGGCCGTGGCCGCGGCTCTGATCGCGCTGGCGGCGCCGTCCTCGGCCGGGCAGATCGGCGCGATCGTGCTGGGCGCGGTGGCCGGGCTGACGCTGCTGCCGCGTCCCGAACTGCGCGAGGCGGTGCACGCCGAATTGGGCGTGCGGATTCCGCGCGGCGTGGCGTTGACGCTGCTCGGCTTGTTCTTCGCGCTGCTCATCCTGCTGTCGCCGCTTGCCCACGCGACGGGCGGGCACACGCTGAGCATGATCGCGGCGTTCTATCGCTCCGGCGCGCTGGTGTTCGGCGGCGGCCACGTGGTCCTGCCGCTGCTGCAGTCCGCCGTGGTGCCGCCCGGCTGGGTCAGCAACGATGCGTTCCTCGCCGGTTACGGCGCGGCGCAGGCGGTGCCGGGGCCGTTGTTCACCTTCGCCGCCTACCTCGGCGCGGCGATGCGGCTGCCGCCGAATGGCTGGCTGGGTGGACTGGTCGCGGTGGTGGCGATCTTCCTTCCCTCCTTCCTGCTGGTGGGCGGATTGCTGCCCTTCTGGGAGAGCCTGCGCCACCGCGTGCGGGTGCAGGCCGCGCTGCGCGGGGTGAATGCGGCCGTGGTCGGCGTGCTGCTGGCCGCGCTGTTCACCCCGGTTTGGACCAGCGCGGTGCACACGCCGGCGGATTTCGGGCTGGGTGTGACCGCCTTCCTGCTGCTGGCGCTGTGGTCGCTGCCGCCATGGCTGGTCGTCGTTCTCGGCGCGGCTGCCGCAGCGGGCCTGGCCGCGATCGGAGTCGCTCTGTAGCCAGCCCGGCCACCGCCTCAGTGGATACCGTTGGCGTTGAGATGCGTCCGGTACTTCTGGTCGGTGCCCTGGATATGCTTCACCAGCCAGCCCTTCAGGAACTGCAGGGTGTCGACTGACAGGGCGGCACTGGGTCCGGCGGCATATTTCCGCTGAACCTCCAGGACCTGCCCAGTCAGTGCGTCGTGCTGCTGCTTGTGCGTCGCTGCGTCGGGGTAGCGGGTTTGTGCGAAGAACTTCTCCTCGCGGGCAAAATGCACCTTCGTGTAGTCGATCAATTCACCGAGGATGCGGCCCAGCGTGTCCTTGCCGCGCCCTGCCTGCATGGCGTCGAACAGCTGGTTCAGCATGCCGACGAGCCGCTTGTGGTCTTCGTCCAGCACGCTGACGCCGACGCTGAGTTTATCGGTCCAGGTCATCAGGGACATTGAGGTCAACCTTTCAGGACAGGCAGAATCGGCAGCAGCAGGCCGGGAACCGGGGGCACGGGCGAAACCTCACGCCGCCGGACACCATTCGGCGTGCTGCAACATTGCACTCAGGGTTGCGGCGGCGGCCTGGTCCGGCTGGAACGCGACCCCCAGCACGCCGGCGTCGGTGTATCGGACGGTGAAGGGCAGATCCGCCGCCATTCCGTCGGCCGCCAGCGTCCCGCTGGTTCCGACCGGAAGCTGCGCGGAGCATTCGACCCGGGCGCCTCCCTCGGAGAGGTCGATCAGGCAGCCGTTCAGCATGCCGTACCCGCTCACGGTCAGGCGGCAGGCGAGGTTCGCGCTCTGACGCGGGCTGCGGCGGCGGTTCACCTCGGTGGTCGAGCCGCGGATCACCCGTACCACGGTGCGGCGCAGCTCGCTGACCAGTTCGGCCAGGCTGACCGAATCGATCTGCATTTCGGTGGCATGCTGCCCGGTATCGCCCGCCTCAGCCGAGACTTCGGTGATGCGGCTGGTAATCTCGTGCGCCGCCGCCGCGGTCTGGGTCACGTTGCGGGCGATTTCGGCCGTGGCCGCGCCTTGCTGCTGGACCGCGGCGGCGATCGAGCCGGAGATGGCGTCCATCTCGGCAAGCGTGCGTGCGATATTGCCCACCGCCGTCACCGATTCCCCGGTAGCCTCACGTATTTCGTGGATTTGCCGGGCGATTTCCCCGGTGGAGTGCGCGGTCTGATTGGCCAGCTGCTTGACCTCGCTGGCCACCACGGCAAAGCCTTTGCCGGCCTCGCCGGCGCGGGCAGCCTCGATCGTGGCGTTGAGCGCGAGTAGGTTGGTCTTTGCCGCGATGTCACCGATCATTTCGGCGACCGCGCCGATACGTTCCACCTTGCCGTTCAACGTCTCGATGGTCGCTCGCGCCTCTCCGCCCGCGGCGACCGCCCGGTCCACCACGCCGGTCGACTCGTCCACCCGGCCGGTGATTTCCCGAATCGAGACGGCAAGCTGTTCGGCGGCACTCGCCACGGCCTGGGCATTGGCGACGGACTGGTTTGCGGCAGCGGCGGCGCTCTGGGCAGCAGCTTCGGTACGGGATGCGGAGTCACTCATACCGGCGGCCGTCGTCGCCATGGCTCTGGTGCTCTGAAGGATCTGCTCCAGTGCGCTGCCGGTTTCGGTCTCGATGGTCTGCGCCATGCCTTGCAGCGCGGCCGCCTTCTCGGCTTCGGCCTGCCGATGCTCCTGTTCCCGTTCAGTGGCAAGCCGGTTCTCGATGGCGCTCTGCTTGAACACCGCCACTGCGCGCGCCATGGCGCCGATTTCGTCGGTTCGCTGCAATGCGGGAATGTCCACATCCCGGTCGCCCTCGGCCAGGCGCCGCATGACCGCGCCGATCCTGTCCAACGGGCGGCTGATCACGCGCGCGAAGATCAGCCGGATCGCAAACACCAGACCCGCCGTGCCGAACAGGGATGCGACGGCCATTTCCAGCAAGAGCCGCCGCAACGCTGCGACGTCCGCAGCGGTGGACACGCTGCTGGAGAAGACCGAGAGCACCTGGCCCTTTTTCAGGTTCATCAATGCGCCATGGCAGTCGATGCACGACTGCTGGTTCGTACCAGGCGTCACCCCCAGGATGACGGGCACGCTGTAGCGGTAGGTATTGCCGACGAAGCGGCCGACGGCCTGGCCGGTGCGCAACGCCTCCTGGTCCACCGCGTCCTGCGGCGGCTTGTGCAGGTCGTGCGCAGCCGAACTCGCCCCCGGGCCGGCCGCCTGTTCCAGGAAGCCGGCCATCTGCGGGCTCCAGACGCTCCAGAGCTTGCCGGGGTAGTCCGCCATGCGATGGTCGAACCACCGGTTGTACACCGCGATCGCCACACCATTCGCGTCCGCGGCGCGGTGTTCCATGGCGCTGGCGACGAGCGCGTTCAGTGATTTCAGCTCGCTGTCGGACGCATTGCGCAGCTTGCCCTCGAGCCTCGCCAGCTCGAAGCGGCCGACCAGCAGCATGACGCACACGGCGACCCCGAGCAGACCCACCGTGGTGAACAGCATGAAGCGCGCCTGCAGACGCAAATTCTTCCACCAGATAGGCAAGGTCTTCCCTCCGCGGCATGGGGACAGCGGAAGGGAGCATCGGGGAAAAAGGTTCACGCATTGCTAATGGCGCGCCATTTGCGTGCAGATCCCACCGCTTGGGCCCAATGGCAGCGGCACAAGACAACGGCCGGCGCTGCGAAGCGCGGTCCGGATGTGGGAATGCGGCAGCGAGCCGGCCTCGCTCACACCTGGCAGTGGCACTGCCTGTGGTTGCTGGCATGTGGCCGGGCTTCGCCTGCAGGCGCCCAAGCCTGGCAACGACACTCTCTGCCGCCGCGCCCACGCGCGGACCGGCTCTGTCGCACCCGGGCGAGGGGCCGGCGTCAGTGCGCTCGGGCGACTTCTCCCGCGCGCTGGCGGTTCTGGCCGCCTGGCTCGGTGGTGATATGCATCGCCGCCGCGGCGTCGCGCAGGATGGTCCGCAGCTCACGCAGGAAAGCCATGCCCGTGGCTGTGCGTTGCACCAGCACGCTGCGCCGGTCCAGCGGGTCCGTCTTGCGGCGGACCAGGTCGAATTCGGACAGGCGGTCCAGCGCGCGGGTGATGGCCGGCTTGGAAACGCCGAGCTTGGCAGCCAGGCCACGCACTGTTTGCGCCTCGGTTTCGAGATAGCAGGTCAGGAACACGCCGAGCTGGCGGGCCGACAGGTCGGGACCATCGCGACGCACGAGTTCCACGATCGCAGTACGCAGGATGCCGGCCAGACCATCACTGACTTCGTTGCTGATCATACGCTAGACCTTTCCTAAATGGAGCGTGACCGCTGCCCGACCGTAGCGACGGCCACCCGACATTAGTTGTGTGTGTGCGGAGTCGTGTCTCGTAACGAGTGCTTGTACAGCGGGTTTGTGTCCGCAAATCAGATCCGCGTCGCGAAATTATGACGCCGCGTTGTGCCGGAATGATATTCTGGAAGGGTCGTTGAGGCGCCGACAACCCGCCGGGATGAAGACCGGGCGGCGGCGGCGGAAGTACCGCCAGGGGTGCAGTCTCCCGTCACCGCCGCTCCGGCCAGCATCCTGCGCCTCCCAGCGGCAGGAGCTGCAGATTGGCTCCGGGCGCCTGACGCGGCCTATGCCGGGATATTACGGATGCGCCATGTCGCCCTGGGTCGAATCACATTCCGGTCAATACGCGCCAGGCGAGCAGCAGGAGCATGCTGGCGAGGTAGCCCTGAAGCAGGGTCAGCACAACACGCATTCCACGGGTGATGCGCATCCGCCCAAGTTCGGGCCGATAAAGTTTTTCCTCCCGAACGTCGTCCAGCGGGTGGATCACGGGGAACAGGCCATCGCGGAGGGTTGTTTCGGACATGGTCTGGTCTTTTTCCTGTCAGACGGCGGAGGGGAAGAACCCAGGCACCAGCACCTGGGCAGCGAGAACGGCGGAGAGGGCGAACAGGATGGCGATGACCGCCAGGTTCACCCAGTTGTTCCATGGGCGGTTGGCGAAGCGCTCGCCCAGCATTTCGCGGTCGTTGACCAGCAGGTGCAGGAACACCAGCACCGGCGGCAGGACCACGCCGGACAGCACCTGCACCGCCAGAACGATGACCTGCAGCGGGGCGTGCGGGATCAGCACCACCCCCGCGGCGGCGGCGACGCAAAGGGCGTACAGCGCGTAGAATTGCGGCGCCTCGCTGACCTTGGCCTGCAGCGTATTGCGCCAGCCCATCACTTCGCCCCAGGCCCAGGCGGAGGACAGCGACACGGCGGTGGCGCCAAGCAGCGCGGCGTTGCACAGCAGCAGCAGGATCAGCGCGGCGCCGGCGTGGCCCAGGTCGGGCACCAGCGCGGCAGCCATCTGGGCCGGGTCCTGGTAGGGCAGCGCGCCGCGGTGCAGGGCGTCGCCCAGGAACATCATGCAGGCGGCGATGGCGATCACGGCGATGGCGCCGATCACCGTGTCGATCCGTGCCGCCTTCAGGTCGGCGAAGCGCAGCCGCTTGTCGGCGACGCAGGATTGCTGGAAGAACAGCTGCCACGGCGCGATGGTGGTGCCGACGATGGCGATTACCATGAACATGAGGTTGCCGGTCAGCCCGGAGGCGGGCAGGCGCGGCCGCACGGAGTCGGCGAGGGCGCTGTCCCAGTGCGGATGCACCAGTGCCGCCAGCACGAACCAGGCGATGTTCAGGCCGCACAGGCCCAGGGTCAGCCGTTCCCAGCGCCGGTAGCTGCCGGTGCCGACCAGCAGGATCAGGCCGATGGCGGAGAGCGGGATCACCACGCCTTGCGGCAGGCCGAGCTGCCGCGCCGCCATGGCGACGGCGGCGAATTCGGTGACCAGGGTCAGGAAGTTCACAACCAGCAGGTCGGCCAGGGTGAAGCGGCCCCACCAAGCGCCGAAACGGTGGTGGATCAGCGCTGCCAGGCCCTCGCCGGTGACGATGCCCAGGCGGGCCACCATCTCCTGCACGAAATAGGTCATCGGCAGGAGCAGCGGCAGCAGCCAGAGCAGCGCGGTGCCGTACTCGGCGCCGGACTGGGTGTAGGTGGACACCGCGCCGGCGTCGTTGTCCGCCACCATGACGATCAGCCCAGGCCCGGCCACCACCAGGAAATGCAGCAAGCGGCGCCGGAACCCACCCCTTTGCACAGCCCGCCGGGTTGTCGTCGCGAAAGACATCCGCGTCTTCCCTCCGTCCGTCAGACCGGGCGGAGGGTCGGCGCGCGCGCCGCGTCCCTACCGCCGGTCCCGCTTCAGCGGGCCGGATCTTGCGATCCGGCCCCGTCTAGGTCCGTCGTCCATCAGAGCGCTCCAGAGGGGCTGAGCGCTCCGGACGGCCGGGGGGCTCCGGAGGGGAACGGACGCAGTCGGCCGCGCAGAGGAGCGGCGGCGCGGGGACAGGCGTATCGGGTGTTGGCGGTCATCGCACAACCTCCTGCTAAGCTCGTTCAAACCGAGCCCGGGGAGGTTGCGACCGTGCGGGTCAGCCGGTGGCTGGCCGAAGCAATGCGGTCACACGAATCTCCCGGGCGCTAATTTCCGTCTGCGTCACGTGCGGCAAGCGCCGACTGTGAGGCTCCACGGTGTCGCTGCTAGATCGGGGTCTCATGTGGTCCTAATGGTCTGTTGCTCGGCGCAAGGCCCGTCCGCCTGCGGCAGACGAGCACCCACGTCCGGCAGCCGCGGCTGTCCGGCCCGGCTGATTTAGGCCGTGGAGGCGGGCGGATCAAGCGCTTAATGGCGGATGTGTGACGATCGGCTGACGGGATGGGTCGCCTGGTGAACCGCATGCGTGCCTGGGCGCACGCCAGGAGGGAGTGCACGCACGAGGGCGCGATCGACTCACGCAGCGACCGGCTGGCGGAGCGGTCGCTGGGGAACCACATGCGTGCCTGGGCGCACGCCATGATGGGGCGCATGCATGGTGGAGCGATCCACCGGCGCAGGGATCGACTGGCGCAGGGATCACCTGATGGAGCGATCGCCGGATGGCGCGGCGCCGGGACAGCCTGGCCGCCGGCCCGGCCGGGCATCAGTCCGGCCAACGGGCGAACACCCCGGGCGAAAAAGGTTCTACCTCCGCATTGTTATCGCCGATCCATTACGCCTATGCTACAAGGTGGCCTGGCGCATTGCGCGGGACATGCCATTGGCAGCCAGGAGCGGGACGAAGGCGAACTGCCCAGTGCGCGTAGTGGACCACCTGCTGTTCTGTGCCGGCCTGCAGCCATCCGTCGCCGCGGAAGTACTGCGGCTGATGGGCTCGTCCGGGCGGCATTACCACGGTTTAAGCCATCTCGGCGCGCTATGGTCGCGGCACCGCAAGTATGCACCGGCAGCCGGGTTCGCCGGCGCCGGACCAAGCCGGCTGGTGGCCTGCGCCATCGCATTCCACGACGCGGTGTATGAGCCACTGCGGGACGACAACGAAACCCGGTCGGCGGCGCTATGGCGGGAAGCGGCGCCGCGCGACATGGCCCCGGGCGAGGTGGAATGGGTCGCAGCCACCATCGAGGCGACCGCCAATCACCTGGCCGTGGCCGACGCCGGGAACGAGCCCGCCCGCCTGCGCCTATGGGTGCTCGACCTGGACCTCACGCCGCTGGGCGAGCGCCCGGCGCTGTTCGACCGCCATACAGGCCAGCTCCGGCGGGAATTCGCCGCGCTGGACGATGCCGAATGGCGGCGGCGGCGCTGTGCGTTCCTGCGACAGGTTGCGGCGGCGCCGCGGATCTACCGCTCGCCGCCGCTGCAAGCCGTGTTCGAGCGTCAGGCGCGGGAAAACGTCGCGCGCGCCCTGCGGCTGGGCGCGTAACGGCGCACCCCGGCCGGACTCAGGCCGCAATCCGGCTTGCTTCGGGGCCGGCATCCTCCACGGGATAGTCCAGCGAGATCGCCACCTCGATCTCCATGATGGCTGGCGCCTCAGAGCGGGGCAGCAGGATCGCGGCGTCTCCATCCGTCCAACGCCACATCGCCGCCGTATCGCGTTCGACCGCATGCCAGCCCTCGGCCAGATTCGGATCATCCGGCGCAAGCACGACGCATTCGCCCGCGCTGCGCACCGCGATACGCCGCACCGCCACGCCGAGCCGCCGCCATTCGTCGAGCCACGGCCTGGCATGCGACGGAACCGTGGCGCGGGACACCAGCCGGACCGACTGGATGCCGGCCGGCAAGGCAAAGACATGGCGGCCATCGCGCGTGGCGAGCGGCCGGAACGTGCGATCCTGGGCGACGAGGCGCAGCGCCGCATCGCCTGTGGACGCGCGCTGCGGCCGGACATGCCCAAGTTCGGCGGCGCGCGCCGCCAGCCGCCGCCAGACCGGCTCGACCTCCTGCGGACTGACCGTCAGCGGAGCGCATGCGTCGGTTGCCCACTGCCGCAACGCGGCGTTCACCTGGAACTCGGGGTGCAGCACCAGAGCCAGGCCGGCATTGGCGAAGAAGGCTCGGTTGCCGGTATCGAGGTAGCTCTCCACCGGCAGGCCCTCCGCCAGCAGCACCGCATGGCGGTCAAGCTCCACATGGTAATAGGTCACAGCCGTGGCATCGCGCTCCTGCCGGATCGTGGTGTCGTTGATCAGCAGCTTGGCGGGGATCAGCTTGTCGTCGAGGAACAGGCAGTGGTCCGGTGAGACGTACAGGTCGCGTCGCGGCTGGCCTGCGGCGATGGCGTCCCGGCTGATGCGCACGGGGGCCACGTGGTCCGGATGCCTGTGGCGGGTCAGGTCGAGGTGGCGAAAGCCAAGCCATTTCAGCGGGCGCGGCTCGCCGGTGTGGGTCGCGATCGGCTCGCCTTCGACGAGGTCTTGCACCGCGACTTCGCCGCGCGGGGTCAGGATCCGCGTGTCGCGGGCAAAACACACCGTCTGGAACGACGTGGTGTCCAAGTTGGGGCGCGTGGCAAGATAGGTGGTGTTCGAAGCCGCAACCGGGCCGCTGCTGAGTTGGTCACTGGTGAGCCCGTAGACCTGGTTGCCGCTCATTTCGATCGTATTGGTGGCGGTGTTATAGACCCCGACTGCCGATCCGGTCTTGTCGTTGACGATAGTGTTGTTGTCGATGCTGACGTTCGTTCCGGTATTTTCCGTGCCGACTCCTTCGAAGCCGTACCAGATCATGATCGGGTTGCTTGTATTCGGGCCCTGCTCGATCGAATTGTTGCTTATGGTCGCGTTACCCGCATTGGCGATTTCGATGCTGTAGCTTGCCGTGCTGTTATTATCGAAGATCCGCGAACCGGTTATCGTTGTATTCTGGGCTCGGCTCTTGATCTCGTGACCAGCGTTGGCGTCGTGAACATAGCTGTTCGTGATCGTCAGGGCGGCAATCTCACCGACGTACACGTTGTGGGTATAGCCGTCGCCGATGCCGTTATAGGCGAACTCGGAATGATCGATCTGGATGGTGCCGGCGGAATCGGCGGCCGCAAGCAAACCATCCTGGTTGTCATGGAAGTAGTCGTTGTTCAGCGTCAGCGCGCCGCCTTCGTAGCGGACGGCCGCACCGTTGGCGTCGGGAACCGCAACGCCGCCGATATCGAATCCGTCGATGGTGACGCTGATGCCGCTGGCCCCCTCGACGATCATTGCCTTGCCGTTCGGCGGACTGCCCGTTTCGACCATCTTCACCATGCCGCCGACGGCCTGGAGCGTGAGGCTTTCGCGAATGGTCACGAAGTCATCGGTATAGGTTCCGGCCTGGACTTGGATCGTGTCGCCGGACTGGGCCGCCTGTACGGCGGCTTCGATGCTCGAGTACTGCTGCCCCGGCCCGACGGTGAGCACGGCGCCGGAAGTGGCAAGCGGTGCGGCCAGGATGCTGTCGGTGAGCTGCACCTGGTCAGGCGCCATAATCGTGGAGAAGGGAGAGATCTTCAAAACAGCCAGCCTCCTGAATGCACATCACGTGAGTTTGCTATGCACAAGGTCTTTGGACCGCTGTCAACCGGTTTTATGTTCCATCTCACTTACGCAATACATGTCACTAGGCAACGAGAAATGAATCCCGAATTCGCGTTATTGCAGGCAGGCGGGCGGGTCTCTCCGTATTATTGCATCAGTAGCGACTAGCAGCCGTCATTATTCACGCACTATCACGCCGTCATCACGCCCGGTCGTCGAGAGCGGCTTCCCGGATCAGGGTCAAGCGGGCCGCGGTGGACGCGTGATCGAAGCGCGCGGCCTGGGCCAGCCCTGTCGCCGCGAGTGCCGCTCGGCGACGGGGATCGCCTGCCAGCAGCAGAATTGCCCGCGCCAGGGGCTGCGGGTCCGGTTCGGCGTAAAGCGCGGCATCACCGGCCACCTCGGGCAGGCCGCCGCGCGGCGTGCAGATCAGCGCCGCGCCGCTCGCCATCGCCTCCAGGGCGACCAGCCCGAACGGCTCCTGCCACCGGCTGGGCACGACCACGATCGCGGCGCGGCGCATGGCCGCCAGCACGGCCTCGTGGTCGCGATAGCCGAGCAAGCGCACCCCTGCCGCTTCGGCTTGCGCGCGGACCTGCCGGGCGAAAGCGGTATCCGGTGCGTTGGAACGAAACCGGTCGGCCCCGAGCATTTCGGCGCGCCAGCCGGGCAGCTGCGGCAGGGCGGCGGCGCAGGCGGCGACAAAGGCGTCGGGCCCCTTTTCGGCGACGATGCGGCCGACGAACAGGATGAGCGGCTCGCGCTGATGCGGCGGAGGCGAAGCGGTTCGCCGGATGCCGTTCGGCAGCACGCAAGCCCGCGGCGACGGCGTGGTCACGCCGGCCAGCAGGCGGGAGCGCAGGAATTCGGAGACCGTGACGACCCCGGCAAGCCGTTGCAGCAGCTTCATCCTCTCCGCGGCGCTGCGGCTTCGGCGCATTGCCTGCGGATCGTTGTGCAGGAATAGCACCACCCGCGCGTTCGGCAGCCAGCGCGCGAGGAACAGCGCCAGCTCCGGCCGGTTGTGCACCTCGATCAGTGCCGGGCGGAGCCGGCGGAGCGGGCCAAGCAGCGCGGCGCCGAAACGCAGGTTGACGTTGCCTGGGAACCACCAGGCGGGACGGACCGCGCGGAAGATCGCGTCGTCGAACACGCTCTGCTGCGGGCCGCCGAACACGACACAGCGGGCGCCCGGAGTTTGCGCGTGCGCGCGCACCACCATGCCGATCGCCCCGGCGTCGGCGGGGCCGAACCCCTCGTTGGGCGGCAGGATCGCTGCGATCAGCATCGGCGCCGGCTTGAGTCTCGGTCCCCTCCGCGGACCGGGCAGGCCGCGATGAGACGCAGACGCGGTCTCGCCCCGAAACCCCGGAGCCAGGCGCCGACAGCACGCTGCGGCGTGGGCCGCCGAACGGAGTATGCATCGCCTGGGTCCCCCGGCCCGGCCCGCTTTGCCCCGGGGAGCGGAGAGAAAATCTCGCCCGCGCCGCTACGCCGCACGGACCAGGCGATGGTGCTTGCGCCCGGCCGACAGTTTGATCGCGCCGCTTTGCAGGTCGGCCAGCGAGACCACCTGCCCCTCGTCGGTCACCGGCGCGTCGTTGATGCGCGCGCCGCCGCCGCGGATCAGCCGGCGCGCCTCGCCGTTGCTCTTCGCCAGGTCGGCCAGCGTGAACAAGCGGAATGCCGGAATGCCGGCCGCCAGCTCGCTGCGCGGCACATCGACGCTGGGCAGGGTGTACGCCGACTCCCCCTCCTCGAAGGTGCGGCGCGCGGTTTCGGCCGCGTCGTCCGCCGCGGACCGGCCATGCGCCAGGGCAGTCGCCTCGGTGGCGAGGATTTTCTTCGCCTCGTTCACCTCCGCCCCGCCGAGGCGTTCCAGCCGGGCGATCTCGTCCAGCGGAAGATCGGTGAACAAGCGCAGGAAGCGGCCGATATCGGCATCGTCGGTGTTGCGCCAGAACTGCCAGTATTCGTACGGCGACAGCCGGTCGGGGCGCAGCCAGACCGCACCGCGAACCGACTTGCCCATCTTCGCGCCGGATGCGGTGGTGATCAGCGGCGTGGTCAACCCAAACGCCTGCACGCTGTCGGTGCGGCGAATCAACTCGATGCCGGCGACGATGTTGCCCCACTGATCGGAGCCGCCCATCTGCAGAGTGACGCCGAACCGCCGGCGCAGCTCGCGGAAATCGTAGCTCTGCAGGATCATGTAGTTGAATTCGAGGAAGGTCAGCGGCTGCTCGCGGTCCAGCCGCAGGCGGATCGAGTCGAACGTCAGCATGCGGTTGATGCTGAAATGCACGCCGACGTCGCGCAGCAGCGGGATGTAGCCGAGTTCGTTCAGCCAGTCGCCGTTGTTCACCATGATGGCGTCGGACGGGCCGTCGCCGAAGCGGATAAATGGGGTGAAGCAGCGGCGGATGCCGGCCATGTTGGCTTCGATCTGTTCGTCGGACAGCAACTGGCGGGATTCGTCCTTGCCGGACGGATCGCCGATCCGCGTCGTGCCGCCGCCCACCAGGACCACCGGCTTGTGACCGTGCTTCTGCAGCAGGCGCAGGATCATGATGCCGACCAGATTGCCGACATGCAGGCTGTCGGCGGTGCAGTCGAAGCCGACATAAGCGGGCATGCTGCCGGCGCGCAGGGCGGCATCCAGTGCCGCGGTATCGGTGCACTGGTGGACGAAGCCGCGTTCGGTGGCTTCTGTCAGGAATGCGCTGGCGGTCATGGCGGCGATCCGGGTCCGGCGGTTAGGTTGGGGGCGAGGAACAGGATTTCCCCCGCCTTGCTGGAGGGCGAACGACGAGGCGCACCGGTTAGCACAGGCGGACCATGGGCAAAATGCTGCGCACGATTGGACTGATGAGCGGCACGTCGCTGGACGGGGTGGACGCCGCCTGGCTGGAGACCGACGGGGAGCGCATCGGCGCAACCGGCCCCAGCCTGACGCTGCCCTATGATGACCGGCTGCGCGCCGACCTGCGCCGCGTCCTGGATCTGGCGCCGTCGCTGTCGGCCGATGACCGCCGGCTGAAAACGGTGGAGGCGCGCCTCACCGAATACCATGTGCGTGCCGTCGCAGCGCTGGCCCGCGAGGCCGACCTGATCGGCTTCCACGGCCAGACCATCCTGCACCAGCCCGACCGGCGGCGGACCTGGCAGATCGGCGACGCGGCCACGCTGGCTTGGCGCACCGGCCTGCCGGTGGCGTGCGATTTTCGCTCCGCCGATGTCGCCGCGGGCGGTCAGGGCGCGCCGCTGGCCCCGGTGTTCCACGCCGCCCTGGCGCGCGACCTGCCCGGACCGGTGGCGGTGCTGAACATCGGTGGGGTGGCGAACGTCACCTGGATTGGCGATGACGGCGAACTGGTCGCCTTCGATACCGGGCCGGGCAATGGCCCGCTGGACGATTGGGTGGCGCGCCACACCGGACAGCGCTTCGACCGCGACGGCGCGTTGGCGCGAACCGGCACGGTCGATGCCGCTGTGCTGAACCGGTTGCTGGCGCATGAATATTTCGGCCGGAAGCCGCCGAAATCGCTGGACCGGCTGGATTTCGCCACCGCGCTGGCGGCGAGCGGCGTGCAAGCCCTGTCGCCGGCGGACGGCGCGGCAACCCTGGTCGCGTTCACCGTGCAGGCGGTGGTGCGAGCGCCGACGCCGGAGGCGCCCCGGCGCTGGCTGGTCACCGGCGGTGGGCGGCACAACCCGGCGATACTGGCCGGTCTGCGGCAGCACCTGTCGGCGCCGGCCGATCCGGTGGAGGCGGTCGGCTGGGATGGCGACGTCCTGGAAGCACAGTGCTTTGGCTTCCTCGCCGCACGGGTGGCCGCTGGCCTGCCGCTCAGCTTCCCGGGCACCACCGGGGTCGCGGCGCCAATGACCGGCGGGAGGATCGTCCGGCCATGACGCCGCGCCCTCGGGTGTCGGGCGACTGGATGCCGCCGCGCTAGCGCTGACGCCAGGGCAGTCCTTCCGCCTTCCACCCCGCCTTCACGCCGCGATGGCCGTTGGCATCCGGACCGCCTTCGAACCCGTCGGCGATGTTGTACACGTGCGGGAAACCCTCCGACTGGGCCGCCTGCGCCGCCGCCAGGCTGCGCTGGCCGCTGCGGCACAGGAAATAGATGTGGTGTTCGGGGCTAAACCCAGCCTGTTTCAGGTGATCGACAAATTCGTGGTTGAGCTGCATCGAGGGATAGATTTGCCACGGAATCAGCACGGCCTGCTTGCCCGCTTCTGCCAGATCCGGCACGCCGACAAAATTCCACTCCGCATCCGTGCGCACATCGACCAGTTGTGCCTGTGGATCGGCCTTCAGGACTTCCCAGACCTTCTCGGGCGGCACATTCTCGACCATCTGACTCCCTCCCGCTGCATGAGGATGCGATGACCGGCTTGTATCACGGCTCCCATTGGCAGGA
>Ga0187809_10000624_pt1 | contig 18183 bp, 19 predicted proteins | sample NC_wetland_sal_i_8_FD_132415 | JGI IMG/M metagenome (GOLD analysis project Ga0187809, IMG submission 132415) | Wetland sediment microbial communities from Neuse River Estuary, North Carolina, USA - ASW_4 | ecosystem: Environmental > Aquatic > Freshwater > Wetlands > Sediment | place: USA: North...
CGCGGCCAGCAGCAGGCCGAGCGCCAGTTCGGCGGTGGCGGATTCGCTGTTGCTGCTGCCCTGGGTGTTGCAAACGGCCACGCCGCGGGCGGTGCAGGCGGCGGTGTCCAGCGACAGGTTGCGGGCGCCGGTCATGCCAAGCATGCGCAGCCTGGGCAGGCGGTTGATCAGGGAGGCCGGCAGGGGGGTGCGTTCGCGCATCGACAGGACGATGTCGAACTCGGCCAGTTTTGCCGCGGCGTCGTCCTCATCGGCGAAGGCGCTGTCGAAGAACACCACCTCGGCGCGCGCCATCAGCCGGGACCAGTCTGCACTGGTCTTCGCCACGCCTTGCCAGTCGTCCAGCACTGCGACTTTCGTCATGTTCCCCTCCCTTGCGCTTGCGACAGGCGCAAGGTGCGGCGGCGGCGGCGGATGCGCAAGCCGCCCGCGGGTTCCCGGCGGTCCGGCATGCACCACGAGCCCCGGGCTCCCGCCGGTTTGGCATGCACCACGAGCCCCGGGCGGCGGGCGCTTGCGCATCCGCGCGCCGCCCCCTAGCGGTGTCGCCCATGCCCCTGATCTACCTGATCGCCGGCGAGGCCAGCGGCGATGTCCTTGGCGCCCGGCTGATGCAGGCCATCACCGCCATGCGGCCGGATGCGCGCTTCGCCGGGATCGGCGGCGAGGTCATGGCCGCGTGCGGCCTCGCCAGCCTGTTCCCGCTGCACGAGCTGGCGCTGATGGGGCTGGTGGAGGTGCTGCCCAAGCTGCGCCGGCTGCGTGGCAGGCTGGCGCAGACCGCGGCGGACATCGCCACCCGGCGGCCCGACGTGGTGGTCACCATCGATTCTCCCGGCTTCACCCTGCGCGTGCTGCGCGCCATCCAGCCCCTCGGCATCCCGCGCGTGCATTATGTTGCGCCGCAGGTATGGGCCTGGCGGGAGAGCCGGGTGCGGCACTATCCGGGGCTGTGGGAACGGCTGCTCTGCCTGCTGCCCTTCGAGCCGGCGTTCTTCGCCCGCCACGGGTTGCCGGCCAGCTTCGTCGGCCATCCGGTGCTGGAGAGCGGCGCGGACCGGGGGGATGCCGCGCGGTTCCGCATGCGGTACGGCATTCCGTCCGAGGCGCAGTTGGTCACGCTGATGCCCGGCAGCCGGCGCACCGAGGTGTCGCGGCTGTTGCCGATCCTCGGCGCCACCCTGCAGCGTCTGGCCGGCGAGTTCCCCGGCCTGCGCCCCGTCGTGCCCCTGGCCGGCCCGGTCGCCGACGCCGTGCGCCAGGGCACCAGCGACTGGGCGGCTCGCCCGATCCTGGTGACGGACCCACAGGAGAAATACGATGCCTTCGCCGCTTCCGCTGCGGCACTGACCAAATCCGGCACTTCGACGCTGGAGCTTGCCCTGGCGGGCGCGCCCATGCTGGTGACCTACCGGGTCAACCCGATTTCCGCCGCCCTGGCACGCCGCCTGGTAAAGGTGCGCTACGCGTCGTTGCTGAACTTGCTGGCCGACCGGGAGGTGGTGCCGGAACTGATCCAGCAGGATTGTGCGCCCGACCGGCTCGCCGCGGTACTGGGTGGATTGCTGCGGGACCCGGCCGCCGCCACGGCCCAGCGTTCGGCATTCCCGCCGCTGCTGCAGATGCTGCGTCCTCCGGCGGGCCTGCCGTCGCTGGCCGCGGCGCAGGCGGTCCTGGAGCTGGTGCAGGACGGTGCTGCCGCGGGTTCGACAGGGTCGGCGTGAGGCCTGCGCGGCAGCAAGGAGTTTCAACCACGGACGAACCCGGATGGTCCGTGATGGCCGATCTGCCTGCGAAAGCCCCAATCAGCGCGGAATTGCCCCGAAACCCGGGGTGAACGCCAGACCATCCGCGTTCATCCGTGGCTCCGGATCTTTTTTCTGCCCTGCGGCGCACCGCTTTGCCGGGTTCGCCTGCGCTCTTGTGTGGCAGGCCGCCCGGCCGGCCTTGCGACCCCCGGCCCCCTCTGCTAGACGGCGCCCCTCGCTTGTTTCCATCGGATGAATGCCCCTCGCTGGCGCGGGGCCGTAGCTATTAAGGAATGAGGGGCAAAGTCCCATGGCCGTTCCCAAGAGAAAGACTTCCCCGTCCCGCCGCGGCATGCGCCGCAGCCATCAGGCCCTGCCGCGTGAGGCGCATGCCGAATGCCCGAACTGCGGCGAGCTGAAGCGCCCGCACCACGTCTGCAGCCATTGCGGCTTCTATGACGGGCGTGAGGTGGTCGCCGCCGGAAAGGCGCTGAAGGGCGCTGTCCGGGCCTGACGCCGGGCGCCCGCGTGTCGGCGTCCCTGCCTTGACAGCAGAGTTCGCGCTGGCCGTGGACGCCATGGGTGGCGATCACGCGCCCGCCATGGTGCTCGATGGCCTGGAGATCGCCGCCGAACGCCATCCGGCGGCGCGCTTCCTGCTGTTCGGCGATGAGGCGCAGCTCGCACCGCTGCTGGCGCGGCACAAACGTGCCCGCGCTGTCTGCACCATCCGGCACGCCCCCGACGTCATCCCCAACGAGATGAAGCCCACCGCGGCGCTGCGCGCCCGCAACGCCTCCATGCGCCTCGCGATCGACGCCGTGGCGGCCGGCGAGGCGTCAGGCGTGGTCTCGGCCGGCAATACCGGGGCGCTGCTGGCGCTGTCGAAGATCGTGCTGAAATCGCTGCCCGGCATCGACCGGCCGGCCATGGCGGCGATCGGACCCTCGGCGCGCGGCGACGTGGTGATGCTGGATCTCGGTGCCAACGTGCAATGCGACGCCCGCAACCTGGTGCAATTCGCGGTGATGGGCGACGTGTTCGCGCGCACCGTGCTCGGCCTGACCTCGCCCTCGATCGGCCTGCTGAACGTCGGCTCGGAGGAGCTGAAGGGCGACGATACCGTGCGCCTGGCCGCGGAAGTGCTGCGCGCCAGCCCGATCGGTCCGCAGTTCCACGGTTTTGTCGAGGGTCACGACATCGCCGCCGGCACCACCGACGTGGTGGTGACCGACGGCTTCACCGGCAACGTCGCACTGAAAACCGGCGAGGGCGCGCTGAAGCTGATCGGCGACCTGCTGCGCCAGGTGTTCACCGGCAGCATCGCCGGCAGGCTCGCCTATCTGCTGGCCCGCTCCGGGCTGGACCGGCTGCGCGAATGGCTCGATCCGCGGCGCTACAATGGCGCGGTCATGGTCGGGCTGAACGGCGTGGTGGTGAAGTCGCACGGCGGCACCGACGCCCAGGGCTTCGCCCACGCGATCGACGTGGCGATGGACATGGTGGTGCACCGGTTCAACGAGCAGATCCGCGACGGGGTGGCGCGAATCGCGCTGGACAAGCTGATGGCGCAGGAGAAGAACGGCGCCGGTCCCCGACTCGTTACCGGCTGATGACACACAGGATGCCGATGCCCCCCCGCTCCATCGTCGCCGGTATCGGCGCCTACCTGCCCGAGCGCATCGTGACCAACGAGGAACTGGCCCGCACGGTCGAAACCACCGACGCGTGGATCCAGGAGCGCACCGGCATCCGCCAGCGCCACATCGCCGGCAAGCACGAGACCGCCGCCTTCATGGGCACCGAGGCGGCCCGCGCCGCCCTGGCCGACGCCCAGGCGGACCCGGCCGAGGTGGACGCCATCATCCTAGCCACCAGCACGCCGGACCAGGCATTTCCCGCCACCGCGCTGCGGGTGCAGGCGGCTCTGGGCGTGCCGAACGGGTTCGGCTTCGACCTGGCTGCCGCCTGCGCCGGCTTCCTCTATGCCCTGTCGGTGGCCGATTCGCTCATCCGCTCCGGCCAGGCGCGCGGCGCCCTGGTGATCGGCAGCGAGGTCTATTCCCGCATCCTCAACTGGCAGGACCGCGGCACCTGCGTGCTGTTCGGCGACGGCGCCGGCGCGGTGTTCCTGCGCGCCGGCGAGGGGCGCGGCACGATCGACCGCGGCATCCTGTCCACCCATCTGCACGCGCAGGGTTCCCTCGGCGACATCCTTTATGTGGATGGCGCCGTCGGCCAGCCGGACAGGCCCGGCCACCTGGTGATGAAGGGCCAGGAGGTGTTCCGCCACGCCGTCGTCCGCCTGGCCGAGGCGGTGGACGAGGCCCTGGCCGCCAACGGCCTGACCCGCCGCGACATCGACTGGCTGGTCCCCCACCAGGCCAACCTCCGCATCATCGAAGGCATGGGCCGCAAGCTCGGCCTGCCCCGGGAGCGCGTGGTGGTGACGGTGGACCGGCATGCCAACACGTCCGCGGCCTCGGTGCCGCTGGCGCTGGCCGAGGCGCACCAGGACGGCCGCATCCGCCGCGGCGACCTGGTGCTGCTGGAGGCGCTCGGCGGCGGCCTGGCCTGGGGGTCGGCGCTGGTGCGGATGTAACGCCAGGGAAGGAAGTCCCCTGCTTCTACCCTGGTGAACCCGGGTCCGCCTTCCTATGGTGGCTCGGGTGACCTGTCCCGGCGTCGATGCGGCGCCAAGGCCCTACCGCGGAGACCGCCATGCGCCGACGTGCCCTTCTGGCCGTTCTGTTCCTCGCCACCTGGGCACCGGCGGCCAGCCAGGCTGCCGCGCTGCCGGTGCAGGCCGTTGCCCAGCAGATGGCATCCCACCGTGCGGTTTACACACTGAGCCTGGACAAGGCACCGGGCGGCAACATCGTCGCGGCGCGCGGCACGATGGGCTACGAGGTGATGGATGCCTGCGACGGCTGGGCCACCAGGCAGCGGCTGGACATCACCATCACCAACGAGGAAGGCCAGGACATCCAGATGGTGTCCGATTATGCCACCTGGGAATCCAAGGACGGGCTGAAGTTCCGCTTCCACATGAAGCAGACCACGGACACCGCGGTCAGCAGCCAGACCGACGGCTACGCCTCGCTGTCACGGCCGGGCGGGCCGGGGGAGGTGCACTACACGCTGCCGAAGCCGAAGGAGGAAGCGCTGCCCGCGGGGACCCTGTTCCCGATGATGCACACCGCCACGCTGATCGCCGGCGCGCGCGAAGGCGAGAAGTTCATGGCGCTGCCGCTGTTCGACGGCACCGACGAGAACGGGGCGGAGGACAGCTTCATCGTGGCGCTCGACTGGAAGAAGCCGCAACCCACCAAATGGCCGGCGCTGTCGGCCCTGCCAAGCACCCGGGTTCGCCTGGCGTTCTTCGATCGCAAGCCGGGCACCATGCTGCCGAACTACCAGGTCGGCATGCGCTACTGGGTGAACGGGGTGGCCGACGACATGCAGATGGATTTCGGCGACTTCGCAATGGACGGCAAGATGACGCAGTTCCAGCTGCTGCCACACAAATGCTGAGCACGTGATTCCAGCGGCGCCGCAACTACGACTCACCTCTCCCGCTGTGCGGGAGAGGTCGCGGAGCGCAGCGACGCGGGAGAGGGCGGCTCATCACGCAGCTTCACGACGAACCGCCCGTCTCCCGAATCTCCCGCCGTTCACCGACCCTCCAGCCAGCCCCCCGCAACCGGCCGAGGTGAAGACGTCCGGGCCTGAAGCGTAAGGGATCGGGGTGCACCCCAGTGGGTCCGCCGTCCAAACCAGGTGGCCACAGGGAGAGGACCCTCGCAAGCCCCATCGCAAGAGCAAGCCCCCTCGCAAGTGCAAGCCCCATCGCAGGGCAGGGGGCCATGCCGGCCCTGGCCTGTCCGCGGCTCAGCGGGCCCGGCTGACCGTGTAGTCCGCCACTTCCGTCAGCGCCCGTCGCCACTGGCTGTCGGGAAACACCGTCAGCGCCGCCTTCGCCGCCGCGGCGAAGCGTGCTGCCCGGGCCAGCGTGGCGTGGATCGCATCCCGTGCCGCCATCAGGCGCAGCGCCTGGTCCAGATCCGCCTCCACCTGCTCGCTGGTCTCGATGGTGCGCTGCCAGAAGGCGCGCTCCACCGCATCGCCGGCCTGGTACGCCACCAGCACCGGCAGGGTGATCTTGCCCTCGCGGAAATCGTCGCCCACGGTCTTGCCCAGCGTCGCCTGGTCCGCCGCGTAGTCCAACGCGTCGTCCACCAGCTGGAACGCGATGCCCAGGTTCAGGCCGTACTCCGCCAGCGCCCGCTCCTCCTGTTCCGGCCGTTCGGCCACGACCGCGCCGACCTGGCAGGCTGCGGCGAACAGCGCCGCGGTCTTGCCCTTGACCACCTCCAGGTAACGCTCCTCGGAGGTGGACAGGTCGTTCTGCGTGACCAGCTGCAGCACCTCGCCTTCGGCAATGGTGGCCGCCGCCTGCGACAGGATGCCGAGTACCTTCAGCGAGCCGTCATCCACCATCAGCTGGAAGGCCCGGGCGAACAGGAAGTCGCCGACCAGCACCGAGGCCTTGTTGCCGAACACTGCGTTCGCCGAGGCCAGCCCGCGCCGCAGCTGGCTTTCGTCCACCACGTCGTCGTGCAGCAGCGTTGCGGTGTGGATGAACTCGACGCAGGCCGCCAGGTGGACGTGCCGTTCGCCGACATAGCCGCACAGCCGAGCAGCGGCCAGGGTCAGCAAAGGACGCAGCCGCTTGCCGCCGGCGGCGACGATATGCGCCGCCAGCTGCGGGATCAGCGCCACCGGGCTTTCCATCCGCGCGACGATGGCGCGGTTGCACGATTCCAGGTCCGCGCCGACCAGGGCGATCAGCGCGGTCAGCGCATCCTCGTCCGGCCGCGCCGACGCAGCCGACATCGACGCCACGTCTGACTCCAGCGGAGTGGCGACGCCCACACGCTTCTCCTGGTTGCTCGATTGCTAGTCAGGTCATTACCGGCCCGCGGCTGCGACGGTCAAGGCAATCGCCCAACGGGCGGCAGTTCACGTTCCCGGCGAACCGGCCGGAGAGACACCGGAATCTCCCCTTCTTCCAGAGGGGGCGGGAAAATATCGGCGATTGCCAAGCGGCCGGCCAACCCGCACGATGCCGGCATGCGTGTGGTCGTCGCCTCCAACGATCCGGTCCGGCTCTCCTTCCTGACCGCCCTGCTGGCGGATGCCGGGATCGACGCCGTGCTGCTCGACCAGCACACCAGCATCGTCGAAGGCAGCATCGGTGCCATCCAGCGCCGGCTCGCAGTGTCCAGCGACGACTACACCCGTGCACGGCGGGTCCTGAGCGATGCGGGAGAGATCGACTGATGGGTCACACCGACCCGCCCTGCTCCGCCTGACCACCCATGCGCCTGACGGAAGGCCATCTGCTTGGCGGCCGGGTGCGCTATGCGCAACCGGCCGAGGGGTTCCGCACCGGCATCGAGCCGGTGCTGCTCGCCGCGTCGGTGCCGGCGCGGGCGAACGAGCGCGTGCTGGAGGGCGGTAGCGGCGCCGGTGCCGCACTGCTGTGCCTGGCGGCGCGCGTGCCGGGCGTGGCCGGGGTCGGCGTGGAACGCGACGCAGAGCTGGCCGCACTGGCCGCCGGGAACGCCAGGGCGAACGGCGCCGGCGGCCTGTCGTTCATCGCCGCGTCCCTGGAGACGGCCGAACTGGCGGGACCGTTCGATCATGCGATCGCCAACCCGCCCTACCATCCGGCCCACGCCACCGCTTCACCCGACCCCGCCCGCGACAGTGCGAAGCGGGCGGCGCCCGGCCTGCTGGATATCTGGGTTCGCCAGCTTGCCAAGCCGCTGCGCCGGTTCGGCAGCCTGACCCTGATCCTGCCCGCCAGCCGCTTGCCGGAGTGCCTGGCCGCGCTCGATGCGGTGCAATGTCCGGCGGCGGCGATCCATCCGCTTTGGCCGAAGCCCGGGCGGGCAGCGAAGCTGCTGCTGGTGCAGGGGCGGAAGTTCGGCCGCTCGCCGCTGCGGCTGCTGCCGGGACTGGTGCTGCACCAGCCGGACGGGCGGTTTACCCCGGACGCGGACGCGGTGCTGCGAGACGGTTCGCCACTCGGCTGGGAGTAGCCTCTGCTGCCTATAGGTACCCGCTGTAGGCGCCGCTCGTGCCTGGGAGCAGCCCTGCGATAACGGGGAGGAATCCGGGACGCCGGGAAAGCTTGCCCCGCCTGCGCCGGCGGTACGGCCAGCGCCGGCTTCAGTCGGTATCCGGGTGCCGCAGGTGCCAGAGCCGCTCGTGCGCCGCCACCAGGCTTTCCATGTTGCGCCGCCGGGTGCCGTCGGGCGTCAGCGGCCGGCGGGTCAGCATCATCTCCAGCACGTGCAGCAGCTGCTCCGCCACCTCGAAATCGCCCTGGTCGCAAGCATGGTGGAACGCGATGAGGATCTTGTCCGACAGGCGGCGGCTATAGCGCGGCGCCGCGCCGGAGCCGGCGGGTTCACGGCCGGGATCGGCCTCCGCCTGGGCGGCGGCGGGTTCTACCGCTTCCGTGGACTCGAGTGTTGTCGCCATCTGCTCCACATCCCGTTTCCTGCCGCCATCGCCTTTACCGCCCCGCGGAGTTCCCGGCCGACGCCGCTCCATGGCCTAGGCCCCGGCGCACGAAACGGCATGCTGACGACAACGCATCTTAAGCCAGTATCCCCCTGCCGCCGAGCGGCCAGCGTGATGCCGCCGCAATCCAACTGTTACTTACTTATACGCCAAGCGGTCCACCGCACGAAGCCGCGATCCTAAAGAACTTGCCCCGCCACTGCCAGGGGCGATGTCACGAACAGGGTGGATTCGCAGGATTTTGGACGGATCCCACCGATCCGCGGCTAGAGTGCCGCCGCCGCGGCGTCGGCCGGGTCGGCAAATGCCTCCTCCCAGGTCCCGGTTGTGGAAGCCTTGCTGTATTCCGTGGCTCGATTCTCAAAAAAGTTGGTGTGCTCCACCGCATTCAACATCTCGTCCAGCCAGGGCAGCGGGATGCGTGCGACATGGTACAGCGGGTTGAGGCCAAGTTGCACGAGCCGCCGGTCGGCAATGTAGCGGATGTATTGCTTGACCTCCGCCGCGGTCAGGCCCTGCACCGGGCCCTGCTCGAAGGCGAGATCGATAAAGCCGTCCTCGTGGTCCACGATGGTGGCACAGCTCAGGTAGATGTCGCGCCGCAGCGCCTCGGTCCAGATTTCCGGGTTCTCCTGGACGAAGGTGCGGAACAGCCGGATGATCGAGTTGCAGTGCAGCGTCTCGTCGCGCACCGACCAGGAGATGATCTGCCCCATCCCCTTCATTTTTCCCCAGCGGGGGAAATTCAGCAGGATGGCGAAGGAGGCGAACAGCTGCAGCCCCTCGGTGAAGGCGCCGAACGCCGCCAGGGTGCGGGCGATCTCGTGCTTCGAATCCACTGAGAAGCCGTGCATGTAGTCGTATTTGTTCTTCATCTCCTCGTAGCGCAGGAAGGCCTGGTACTCGATCTCCGGCATGCCGATGGTGTCGAGCAGGTGGCTGTAGGCGGCGATGTGCACCGTCTCGATGTTGGAGAAGGCGGACAGCATCATCAGCACTTCGGTCGGTTTGAACACCCGCGCGTAGTGCTTCATGTAGCAGTTGTTCACCTCGACGTCGGCCTGGGTGAAGAAGCGGAAGATCTGCGTCAGCAGGTTGCGCTCGCCGTCGGTCAGGTTGCGGTGCCAGTCCTTGACGTCGTCGGCCAGCGGCACTTCCTCCGGCAGCCAGTGCACGCGCTGCTGGGTCAGCCAGGCTTCATAGGCCCAGGGGTAGCGGAACGGCTTGTACACCGGGTTCTCGGTCAGCAGGTCGAACCTGACCGGATGCTCGTCGGCGCTGCGGGCCATTCCGTCCATGCGGTGTCATCCTTGCGACTCGGGGTAGGGGAACAGGCTAGTACATTGGTCCCGAGTCTGGGAACTGCCGCCGCTGGGGTTCCTCGGACCAGGCTGGCGGTCCGCGGCCGGCGGCCCGCTCCAGGGAAGCCGAGGCGTTGAGACAGACGGTTGGCGGGCGCCGCGCACAGGCGCCCGCTCTGCGTCCTGTCAGGCCGGACGCCTGTCACGCCGCCTGGTGACGGTGATGCCGCCCAGTCCGATGATCCCGACCGCGAGCAATGCGACCGACCCGGGCTCCGGCACCACTTCGGTGATCGTGATGGAGCCGTTGCCGGTATTGACGCCGGCGGATGCGATCGTGTCCGTGGCCAGGACACCGAGATACGAACCGCCGCCGCCGCCGGGCAGCCCGACGTTGTTCGATCCGCCGCCACTGTAGCCGCCGCCACCGCCGGCGCCCGAATTGCTGCCGCCGCCGCCGCCGCCGAAGCCGCCATTGGCACCGGCAGCATGTCCATCGAGACCGCCGGCCCAGGAGGGATAGGTCTGGCCGCCGCCGGCACCGCCGCTGCCGCAGCAACCGCCGCTGCTCAGCCACCCGGCTCCGCCGCCGCCGGTGCCCGCTCCACCTGCCGCGCCGCCGGAACCGTTGGTGCCGCCGGTGTTGTTGAAGAACGATCCGCCGCTCGTGGTCGTGAGGCCTGCGCCACCCGCGGTGGATCCGTCGGCGCCGCCGCCGGCGCCGGCCGCCAACAGCAGCGTGCGCGTGACGCCATTGACGACGTAGACGAAGCTGCCGCCGCCGCCGCCGCCGGTTTGCCCGTTCGACGTCCCAACACCGCCGACCACCAGCGACAGCGTTTCGCCGCTGGTCAGGAAGAACGTCCCGCCGATCTCGGCGCCCGCGCCGCCCAGTCCGGTATGGCCGGTGCCGCCTTGTGCGCCGTACGCCAGGATGGCGTAGTCGCCGTCGGCATTGGCCGTGAACGACTGAACCGCCCCTGTGTAGGAGAACGCGGTCGCGTGCGCCGGCGATACCCCGAGGGCGAGGGCGAGCATGGCGCCCCCGAGCACGGACAGGGCGGGCGAAGCCGCGACGAACTTCGGCATCCAGGCGGTTCGTGCGAGGGAGCGGGGGCGGCGTCCGGTCAAGCTGTGTGTCATTGCCATATTCCACGATGAAGGGTTGCCTGCACCCATCGGAACAAGGTCGACCACCGGGGCGCCGGGCGTGTTGGCGCGTCCGTCAGGCGCCGGGGCGCCCTCGGTCCAATCTGTTTCGGTGAAGCACGGGTTGACTGACCCTACCGCCATCGCCGGCAAAGCGGGGATGGCACTTTTTGACTTTGTCCTGAATTCCGAAAAAATATCGATTCAAGCGATGAGCCGGGTGTCTATGAATTCGATTTCGGATCATTTTTGATGTGCAGCCTCATGAGAGGCGTACAGCCTGAGCGGAAAACGACCGGCGTCCCCCATCTCGCCCGGCGCCCAGGAGATGCGTCACCGGCTGGCGGCGGCGTCCTGGCCAGCGGCGGGGTCTGGAGCCGACCCTTATGGCAGCGCTCGACATTCCGTTGCGGCTGATTTAGATTTAATTTTCGTCAATCCAGACTCTCGAGGCGCGCGCCTTTTGAATGCCGCGTACCATCCCGGAAAGCAGCCTGCCTGGCACCAAGAGGATGCTTGTGGAATCAGCCCATTATCGATGCGTTTGGCCGCGCACGAAGCCGGGCTGCAACGGACTATACTGCCAGGCAGCAGGCCGGACTTCAGCGCAGCCGCGCTCGATGACCTGATCCGGCACCCGCATTTCGACCAGGCCCTCGTGACGTCGGCTCGGTGCACGGTCGAGCAGTGGCAGGCCAGTTGGACCCTGAACCGCGTCATGTCGGACCGCGGACGAGCAGTCGCCGTGTTGATGACACTCGACCTGTACTACGCGGCAGCCGACCGGGCCGGGCTCGCCCTGGTGCAGTTGCGCGAGGAAGCGGCCCGCCACGGCTTTGCCAGCGCAGGCCGCATCACCGCCTGGGTCGCGACGATGCGTGTGCTGGGCTTTCTCGCCGTGCACGTGCCCGGCCGGCCGCAGCGCGTTGTGCCCACCACGAAGTTCCTGGCAATGCTGCGTGACGGACTCGAACGCAACTGGCGGTCGCTCGCGCAGCTACACCCGCACGGGCAACAGGCGATCGAGCGGCTTGAGGATGATACGTTCCTGCGGCATGTCGTCCGCGGATTCATCGGCCCGTATCGCAACGGACAGCGCGTGCTCGACGCGGTTCCCGAACTGGCGGCGATCGCCGACCGCGAGGCGGCCATCTGCATCCTGTTCTCAATGCTGCTGCGCGACGCCTGCGGCGAACCGATTTCCATCGCTCGGCTGGCGCGGGAATTCTTCGTCTCGCGTGCGCATGTCCGCTCTCTCCTGCGGGCAATGGAGGCCATGGGGCTGTTGTCACGCAGCCATGCGGCAGGCGGCTACCGTCCCGGGCCGGGCTTCAGGCCCTGTGTCAGCCGGTTGATGGCGGCGCTGTTCCAGGCGCATATCTTCGCGACGGATCGCGCCCTGGTGCTGTGCGGCGCGCTGGAGGCAGATTCCGCGGCGGCGTACCATTCCGTTCCCGACACCAGCCCCGCCACGGAACACGGCGGGACTGCCAATCCCTGGCCGGTACCCTGAACCCGCCAGCCCCGGCGACGCCGAAGGGATGCCGCTGGCATCATCGGCCCCGGCCCGATAACATCGCGCGATGAGCCAGGCACTGCGCCGCCCGCTTCTCACCGTCGATGAGTTTCAGGACTGGCAACCGCCGCCTGGGATGGAGCACCTGCGCTGGGAACTGGTGGACGGCGAGCCGGTCGCCATGGCTCCGCCGGGGCTCAACCACGGCGCCATCCAGAGCATGGCCGCGATGCTGTTCGGTGTGCACCTGCGCACCAATCGGCCTTCCTGCCGCGTCATCACCACCCCTGGCGTGATTCCCCGGCTTCGATCCCGCTTCAACGAACGCATCCCCGACCTGGGAGTATCCTGCGGGCCCTTCACCGACGGACGCGCGCTGGCAGACCCGGTGCTGCTGGTGGAAATCCTGTCCCCGTCGAACGAGGCGAAGACCCGCGTCAATGCCTGGGCCTACGCCACCATCCCGAGCGTGCAGGAGGTGCTGATCCTGTCCAGCACCGCCGTGCGGGCGGAAATCCTCCGCCGGGAAGTGGAAGAGCCGGAAATCGTCGTCGGGTCCGAGACGCTGCGCCTGACCAGCATCGGCTACGCCGGCAAGCTGGCCGAATTCTATGCCACCACCGGCCTGGCCTGAGCCTGATCCCGGCCTGTCAGCCTTCGACTGATACGCGAAAACTCTCGATCACCGTGTTGGCCAGCAGCTTGCGGGCCATCTCCTCCGCTTCGGCGCGGGCCTTGTCCGGATCGGTCTCGGTCAGCTCCAGCTCGATCACCTTGCCGGCGCGCACGTCGCCGACCGTGGAAAAGCCGATTGTGTGCAACGCGTGCTGGATCGCCTTGCCCTGCGGGTCCAGCACGCCGTCCTTCAGCATGACAGTTACGGTCGCCTTCACTGCATCGTCTCCGGCCCCTTCAGGTCGCGCATGCCGGCTTCCGGCAGGATGCCCAGGCGCTTCGCCACCTCCTGGTAGGCTTCCTCGACCTTGCCCAGGTCGCGGCGGAAGCGGTCCTTGTCCATCTTCTCGTTGGTCTTGCTGTCCCACAGCCGGCAGTTGTCCGGGCTGATCTCGTCGGCCAGGACGATGCGCATCTCCTCGTTCTCCCACAGCCGGCCGAATTCCAGCTTGAAGTCCACCAGGGTGATGCCGACGCCCAGGAACAGGCCGGTAAGGAAGTCGTTGATCCGCAGTGTCAGCGCGACCATGTCGTCCAGGTCGGCGGTATTCGCCCAGCCGAAGCAGGTGATGTGCTCCTCGGACACGATCGGGTCGTTCAGCGAGTCGTTCTTATAGTAATATTCGATGATCGAGCGCGGCAGGCGGGTGCCTTCCGGGATGCCCAGCCGTTGCGCCAGGCTGCCGGCGGCGACGTTGCGCACCACCACCTCCAGCGGGATGATTTCCACCTCGCGGATCAGCTGCTCGCGCATGTTCAGCCGGCGGACGAAATGGGTCGGAATGCCGATCTCCGCCAGGCGGAGCATCAGGTACTCGCTGATGCGGTTGTTCAGCACGCCTTTGCCGGTGATCACGCCCTTCTTGGCGCCGTTGCCGGCGGTGGCGTCATCCTTGAAGTACTGCACCAGGGTGCCGGGTTCCGGCCCCTCGAACAGGATCTTGGCTTTGCCTTCATAGAGCTGGCGACGGCGGGCCATCTTTGTTCCTCTCGGCCGGGCGGGCGGCGTTCCGCATATAGCAGCGGTTCGAGGGCGGACAAAGGGCAGGCCACGCCGGTCAGGCGACCGAGGCGATCGTGGGGCGGACCGCGGGGGCGGTGGTGACCAGCCCATAGACGCCGCGTTCGTCCGGCAGGGGGGCAAGGCGGTCGGTAATTCCCAGCACGGTCTCGGCGCCGCCCAGATACAGCACGCCGTCCGGCGCCATCTGTGCGGAAATCGCCTGCAGCACGCGCGCCTTGGTCGGCTGGTCGAAATAGATCAGCACGTTGCGGCAGAACACCACGTCGAAGCGGCCGAGCGGACGCAGGTCGCCCAGCAGGTTCCATTCGCGGAATTGGGGGATGGAGCGCACCGGTTCGTTGACGCGCCAGCCGGTGTCCTCCTTGCGGAAGTAGCGCATGAGCATTTGCACCGGAAGGCCGCGCTGCACCTCGAACTGGGTGTAGAGCGCATCGCGGGCGCGGGCCAGCTGGTCGCGGGCGATGTCGGTGCCCAGGATCTCCACCTTGCGCTGGCCGAGCAGGGCGCGGGATTCCGTCAGGATCATGGCCAGGGAGTAGGCCTCCTGGCCGGAGGAAGCGGCGGCGGACCAGACCCGGATCGGCGTGCCGGCGGGACGGGCGGCGTGCAGGCGCGGCAGCGCCCGGCTGCGGAAATGCTGGAACGGCTTGTCGTCGCGGAAGAAGAAGCTCTCGTTGGTGGTCATCGCCTCGACGAAGTCGCGGGCGATCGCCTCGGTGCCGGGGCGGCGCAGGCGGTCGGCCAGCGCGTTCAGGTCGCGCAGGTTGTCGCGCTTGAGGATGGGGGCGAGGCGGGTTTCCAGCAGGTATGTCTTGTCCGCCCCGATGACCAGGCCGGAGCGCGCCTTCAGCAGGGCGGCCAGGGTTTCGAACGCAGCGGGGGAGAGGGTCATGGATCGGGCGGCTCCGGCTGGGCAGGCTGGCCGTGCATTCGTGCGCTTATCCTGCTCACGGCCGCGCGCCCCGCAGCATCTCGACCAGCTTCGGTGCGACCCGCGGCAGTGGCAGCACCGCATGGCAAAGGCCGGCCTGGGCGATTGCGCCCGGCATGCCCCAGACCACGCTGGTGGCCTCGTCCTGCGCCACCGCGGCGCCGCCGGCCTGGATCACCGTCCGTGTGCCGGCCAGGCCGTCATGGCCCATGCCGGTCAGCATCGCCACCAGCACGCGGCCCTCACAGGCGCTGGCGGCGCTGCGCAGCATCGGATCGACCGAGGGACGGCAGTAATTCTCCGGCGCCGCGTCGGACAGCCGCGCCCGCATCGTGCCACGGGAACCCTCCACCACCAGATGCCGGTCGCCGGGCGCCAGGTAAATCCGGCCGGGCTGCAGCGGCTCGCCGTCCTTCGCCTCGGCGCAGGGCATGCCGCCCAGCTTGTTCAGATGCTCCGCCAAAATCGGGGTGAAGGTGGGTGGCATGTGCTGGGTCAGCACCACCGGAACGCCCAGCCCACGCCCTAGTCCCTGTACCAGTGTGAACAGCGCCTGCGGCCCGCCGGTGGAGCTGCCAATCGCCAGCAGCCGTGCCGGCACCGGCGGGGCGGCGCGCAACGCCACGGGCGCGCCGCTGCCGGACGCCGCCGGTTGTGCCGTTCGGCGCCGCAGCCGCGCCAAGCCCTTGACCTTCTCCAGCAGTTCGCGCCGGAAGCTGTCGTCCGACACCGTGCCGATCGAGGATGGCTTCGGCAGGTAGTCCGCCGCACCCAGCCGCAGCGCGCGCAGCGCGATGTCCGCACCGCGTGTGGTCAGCGTGGAGGCCATCACCACGCGCAGTCCGGGATCGGCGCGCAGCAGCAGCGGCAGCGCGGTGATGCCGTCCATCACCGGCATTTCGATGTCGAGCACGATCACGTCCGGCTTGCTGCGCTTCAGTTCGTCCAGCGCCGCCTGGCCGTTGGGGACCCGCGCCACCACTTCGATCGCCGGATCGGCCTGCAGCATCCGGCTGATGGCGCCGCGGATCACCACGGAATCGTCGCAAACCATCACCCGCGCGGGCGCCGGCGCGGCGGAACGCAGGCTGGCGCTCATGACAATCCGACCTGGGCCAGCTTGCTGACCAGGATCTCCTCGTCGAACGGCTTCATGATGTATTCCTGGGCGCCGTTCTCGATCGCCTGGGTGATGTGGTCCAGGTCGTTCTCTGTTGTGCAGAACACCACCGGCGGATTGTCCGGCCCGAACTCGGCGCGGAAGGCGCGCAGGAAGCTCAGGCCGTCCATCACCGGCATGTTCCAGTCGAGCAGGATGCAGTCGGGCAGTGCCTGCCGGCATGCATCCAGCGCCTGCTGGCCGTCCGGCGCCTCGGCCACCGTGTAGCCGTGCGCTTCCAGGATGCGCCGAGCGACCTTGCGCACCACGCGGCTGTCATCCACGACCAGGCAGGTGTGCGGCATGTCGCGGCCTCAGTTCGCTTCGCCCAGCGCCAGTAGCCGGGCGACGTCCAGCACCACCAGCAGCTTGCCTTCCAGCCGGAAGATGCCCTGGCTGTAGGCGGCCCAGTCCGGCGGCAGGGTGGGTGGATTGCGTTCGAACGCCGCGGCGCGCAGCGTCATCACTTCGGACACCTGGTCGACCAGCAGCGCGTAAAGCTCGCCGCCTTGCTCTGCCACCACCGACATGCGTGGCTGGTCGGCCGGTGCGGTCGGCAGTTTCAGCCGGCGGCGCAGGTCGATCGCGGTGACGATACGGCCGCGCAGGTTCAGGCTGCCGGCGATCTCCGGCGGCGCCAGCGGGATGCGGGTGATCGTCTGCGCGCTGAGGATGTCGCGCACGCCCTGCACGGGTACGCCGCACAACTGGTCGGCGAGCGTCAGGGTAACGAACACCTGCTCGTCTTCGGCGGTGGTGTCGGTGCGGTCCAGGACTTCGAGCGTCATGCGTGGTCTCCTTGGGGCGCAACGGGTTCCTCTTGTGGGAGGAGGGTAGGGGGATGCGGCGCGCGGGCGGCTCCCCGGTGCTCAGGAACGGCCCCTCTCCCATCCCCCTCCCGCAAGGGGCGGGGGAGGAGTCTTTGCGCCGCGGCACAGCGTCATCCCACGGTCACCGGTTCGGCGAGGCATTGCTGCAGGCTGGCCAGCAGCGCGTCGCGCTGGAACTTCGCCACGTAATCGGTGAACCCGGCATCGCGCCCCAATTCCACGTCGCGCGGATCGGCATGCGCCGACAGGGCGATCATCGGCAGTGCCGCCCATGTTCCGCCCTCGCGCACCACGCGGGCGAAGGCCAAGCCGTCCATCTCGGGCATTTCGATATCGGACACGATGGCGTCGAACATCGCTCCGGCCTCGCGCAGCCGCAGCGCCTCGGCCGCATTGGGCGCGGCGGTGACGCGGAAGCCGGCGGCGCCGAGGGTCGGCACCAGAAGCTGGCGGAAGAAATCGCTGTCCTCCACCACCAGCACTCGCCGCAAACCGGTGGATGCTCCGCTGTGCGGCGCGTTGCGGAACCAGTCGTGCCAAGCCTGGGTCAGCCAGTAGCCGGTGTCGATCACGTCGGTGGCGCGTCCGGAAATCACGGCGGTGCCAAGCAGGCCGGGCCGCGCGCCGGAGAGTTCGATCTCCAGCCGGTCCTCCACCACATCGATGATCTCATCCACCATCAGTCCCATGCTGCGGTCGCGATCGGCGAACACCAGAACCGGGTGATGCGCCCGCTCCGGATCGAACGAGCCGGACAGCGCCACCAGCGGCATCAGCTTGCCGCGGTACTGGGTGACCGGCGCACCGCAGGAGATCTCGATCCGGTCGCGCGGAATGTCCTCCAGCCGCGCCACCAGGCCGAGCGGCACGGCCATGACCTGTTGTTCGCCGGCGCGGAACAGCAGCATCGCGGTGCGCTCGCTGGAGCGCAGCGCCTCGGCCGGCGAGGCTGCCGCGGCGCGGTTGTCGCCGCTGCTGCCGCCGACGCCGGTGGCACGGGCGATGCCGTTGGGGTCGAGGATCATGATCACCGACCCATCGCCCAGGATGGTGTTGCCGCTGAACATGGTGATGTCGCGCAGGATCGGCGCGACCGGCTTCACCACGATCTCCTCGGTATCGAACACCCGGTCCACAATGATGCCCAGCATGTTGGCGCCGACCTGGGCCACCACGATGGTAGCGTCGGCATCGCTCTTCGCCGGGGCATCGAGCGCCAGCAATTCGGTCAGGCTGACCAGCGGCAGCAGCCGGTC
>Ga0187809_10000625_pt1 | contig 18182 bp, 16 predicted proteins | sample NC_wetland_sal_i_8_FD_132415 | JGI IMG/M metagenome (GOLD analysis project Ga0187809, IMG submission 132415) | Wetland sediment microbial communities from Neuse River Estuary, North Carolina, USA - ASW_4 | ecosystem: Environmental > Aquatic > Freshwater > Wetlands > Sediment | place: USA: North...
CCCATGCGCGGCCTTCTCCAGGAGGGCGAAGGGGGGGATGCGCTTTCCCCCCCCGCTGCGGGGGAGGTGTCGGCGAAGCAGAGGGGGGGGGAAGAGGCCCCACCCGCTCAGGCTGCGCCTGAGCACCCTCCCCATGCCGGGGAGGGAAAGCCGGCCTCCGTACCTGCGGCGCCGGCCGAAAAACCCGCCGCCGATCCCGACATCCCGGCCGGCACCGAGATGGTTTCGACGACGGTCCGCGATGCGCTTCGCGATGCGATGGCGGAGGAGATGCGCCGCGATCCGAACGTCTTCGTCATGGGCGAGGAAGTCGCGGAATATCAGGGCGCCTACAAGGTCACGCAAGGCCTGTTGCAGGAATTCGGGTCCCAGCGCGTCGTCGACACGCCGATCACCGAGCATGGCTTCGCTGGCGTCGGCGTTGGCGCGGCGATGGCAGGGCTTCGGCCAATCGTGGAGTTCATGACCTTCAACTTCGCCATGCAGGCGATGGACCAGTTGGTGAACTCAGCGGCGAAGACGCTTTATATGTCCGGCGGCCAGATGGGCGCGCCGATCGTCTTTCGCGGCCCGAACGGCGCGGCTGCCCGCGTCGCGGCGCAGCACAGCCAGGATTACGCCGCCTGGTACAGCCATATTCCGGGCCTGAAAGTCGTAGTGCCCTATTCGGCCGCCGACGCGAAGGGATTGCTCAAAGCCGCGATCCGCGATCCCAACCCGGTCATCTTCCTGGAAAACGAAATCCTCTACGGGCACAGTTTCGATGTGCCGAAACTCGACGATTTCGTCCTGCCGATCGGCAAGGCGCGCATTCACAAGCCCGGCAAGGACGTGACGATCGTCTCCTTCGGCATCGGCATGACCTACGCCATCAAGGCCGAAGCCGAGCTTCGGGAAATGGGCGTCGATGTCGAGATCATCGATCTCAGGACGATCCGGCCGATGGACCTCGATACCGTCATCGAATCGGTGAAGAAGACCAACCGCCTCGTCGTGGTCGAGGAAGGCTTCCCACAGAGTTCCGTCGGAGACTTCGTCGCCAACCAGGTCTCGCGCCGCGCCTTCGACTGGCTCGATGCGCCGGTGATCACCATTGCCGGCAAGGACGTGCCGATGCCTTACGCCGCCAACCTCGAAAAGCTGGCGCTGCCGAGCGTCGCCGAGGTGGTCGAGGCGGTCAAGGCCGTGACCTATAGGTCCTGAGGGGGAGGCGGAGATGCCGATCAATATCACCATGCCCGCCCTTTCGCCGACCATGGAGGAGGGCAATCTGGCCAAATGGCTGGTCAAGGAAGGCGATCATGTCGCGCCGGGCGACGTCATCGCCGAGATCGAGACCGACAAGGCGACGATGGAAGTCGAAGCCGTCGATGAAGGAACGATGGCGAAGATCGTCGTGCCGGCCGGCACCGAGGGCGTGAAAGTCAATGCACTGATCGCCGTTCTGGCGGGCGAGGGCGAGGATGTGAAGGACGCCGCCAAAGCGGCGGCCGATGGCGGTGGCGTCAAGGCGGAAGCGCCGAAAGGTAAGGCGCCAATCTCCCCCCCTGTGGGGGAGATGTCGGCGAAGCCGACAGAGGGGGGCGCTGTCCCTTCGACACCTCAGGCAAAGTCAACAACCCCAAATGGCGCAGAGCGGAGTTCTACGTTGCCCCCCTCTGGCCTGCCGGCCATCTCCCCCACAAGGGGGGAGAATATCCAGACGTCCCGCACCTTCGCCTCTCCACTCGCCCGGCGCATCGCCAAGGACGCCGGCGTCGATGTTTCGGCGGTCAAGGGCTCCGGCCCGCATGGGCGTGTGGTGAAGGCCGATGTTGAAGCCGCTATCTCTTCGGGAGGCGCGAAAGCGCCAGCCGGCGCCGGAGCGCCGGCGCCGGCCGTCAAGCCGATGTCGGACGATGCTGTTCTGAAGCTCTTTGAGGAAGGCTCCTACGATCTCGTGCCGCACGACAATATGCGCAAGACGATCGCAAGGCGGCTGGTCGAGGCGAAAACCACCATCCCGCATTTCTATCTGACGCTCGATTGCGAAATCGACGCGCTTCTAGCCTTGCGGGCGCAGATCAACGCCGGCGCGCCGGTGAAGAAGACTGAGAAAGGCGAGACGCCGGCCTACAAGCTTTCCGTCAACGACCTGATCATCAAGGCCCTTGCCATGGCCCTGGTGGCGGTGCCGGACGCCAACGTCTCGTGGACCGAGGCAAACATGGTGAAGCATCACCATGCCGATGTCGGCGTCGCCGTCTCGATCTCCAGCGGTCTCATCACGCCGGTCATTCGCAAGGCCGACCAGAAGACGCTTTCGGCGATCTCCAACGAGATGAAGGATCTCGCGGCGCGGGCGCGGAACCGCAAGCTGAAGCCGGAGGAATATCAGGGCGGCAGTTCCGCCGTTTCCAATCTCGGCATGTTCGGGATCAAGGATTTCGCCGCCGTGATCAACCCGCCGCACGCGACCATCCTGGCCGTCGGTGCGGGCGAGGAGCGACCGGTCGTCAAGAATGGCGAGATCAAGGTCGCGACGGTGATGTCGGTGACGCTCTCGACCGATCACAGGGCCGTCGACGGCGCTTTGGGTGCGGAGCTGCTCGCCGCGTTCAAGAAATACATCGAAAATCCGATGAGCATGTTGGTTTGACGAACCCTCCCCCTTGCGGGGAGGGTGGCCTGCAGGGCCGGGTGGGGGTCGGGAAGTATCTTTGAGCTACAGGAAAAAGAAATGCCCTGGAACATGCCGGCGAGAAGAACAGTATCGGCTGCTGCCAAGGCGAACGCACCGGCGTTGCGGAAGCGGATGACCAGCGCTGAACGGCAACTTTGGCGCGAACTGCGGGCGCTGCGGTCTGAATTGGGCGGAACGCATTTTCGCCGCCAGGTGCCTATCGGTCCTTACATCGCCGATTTCTGTTGTTTGGGGCAGAGGCTGATTATTGAGGTTGACGGCGAAATTCACCGGCAGATGAAAGCGGTCGAGCACGACAGACAGCGCGATGATTACCTTCGTAATGAAGGCTTTCGTGTTCTCCGCTTTTCCAACCGCGACATTTCACTTGGCATGGTGTTTGTGATGAAGGCTATAAGCGCCGCTCTCGTCGCCAGCACCCCCACCCCCGGCCCCTCCCCGCAAGGGGGAGGGGAGCACACGAGGACGGCATCATGAAAACCATCCTTTGCTACGGCGATTCTTTGACCTGGGGCTTCGATGCCGAAAGCCAGGACCGCCACGCTTACGAGGACCGCTGGCCGAGCGTGCTTCAGGCGGCGCTGGGAACGGATGCCCGCATCGTCGCCGACGGTTTGAATGGCCGCACCACGGCCTATGACGACCATCTCGCTTCCTCCGATCGAAACGGCGCGCGCATCCTGCCGACGACGCTGATGACGCATGCGCCGCTCGATCTCGTCATTATCATGCTCGGCACCAACGACATGAAGCCCTTCATCTGCGGCCGCGCCATCGGCGCGAGGCAGGGCATGCACCGTCTGATCGATATCGTCCGGGGCACGGCTTATCCGACCGGCGGCGAAGCGCCGGACATCCTGCTGGTCTCGCCGCCGCAGCTTTCCGAGACCGCCAATCCCGATTACGCGGCCATGTTCGCCGATGCCATTCCGCAATCGAAGATGCTGGCGACGTTTTATTCCGATCTGGCGGACGAGGAAGGTTGCGGCTTCTTCGACGCGGCGACGGTCGCGACGACCACGCCGTTCGACGGCATTCATCTCGACGCGGAAAACACGCGCGCAATCGGACGCGGCATCGAGCCGATCGTCAGAATGATGCTCGGGCTTTAAGAACAGGAGAGCAGGAAGTGGCAGACAGCTACGACGTCATCGTCATCGGATCCGGTCCCGGCGGCTATGTGACGGCCATCCGTTCGGCGCAGCTCGGTTTCAAGACGGCGATCGTCGAGCGCGAGCATCTGGGCGGCATCTGCCTTAACTGGGGCTGCATTCCGACGAAGGCGCTGCTCCGCTCCGCCGAGATCATGCACTATGCCGACCACATCAAGGATTACGGCCTGACGTTGGAGGGCAAGATCAAGCCGGACGCCAAGGCGGTGGTGGCGCGCTCGCGCGCCGTGTCGCAGCGCCTGAACAATGGCGTCGGCTTCCTGATGAAGAAGAACAAGATCGACGTCATCTGGGGCGAGGCCAAGCTCACCAACCCCAACGAGATCCAGGTTTCGAAAACGTCGAAGAAGCCGATGCAGCCGCAGCCGCCGCTGCCAAAAGGCACGAAAGGCGAGGGCACCTATACGGCGAAGCACATCATCATCGCCACCGGCGCCCGCCCGCGCGTCCTTCCCGGCATCGAACCGGACGGCAAGCTGATCTGGACCTATTTCGAGGCCATGGTGCCGCCGGAAATGCCGAAATCGCTGATCGTCATGGGGTCAGGCGCGATCGGCATCGAGTTCGCTTCCTTTTATCGCACAATGGGCGCCGATGTGACCGTGGTGGAACTGCTGCCGCAGGTCATGCCGGTCGAGGACGCCGAAATATCAGAATTTGCTAAAAAACAATTCGAGAAGCAGGGAATAAAAATTCTGCTGGAGGCCAAAGTCGGCAAGGTCGAGAAGGGCGCGAATTCGATTACCGCCCATGTCGAGAAAAAGGACGGTTCCGTCGAGAAGATCACCGCCGACAGGCTGATCTCGGCGGTCGGCGTGCAGGGTAATGTCGAGAATCTCGGCCTCGAAGCGCTCGGCGTCAAGACGGACCGCGGCACGATTGTCATCGACGGCTATGGCCGCACCAATGTGGCGGGCGTCTATGCGATCGGCGACGTGGCTGGGCCTCCGATGCTGGCGCACAAGGCCGAGCATGAGGGCGTCATCTGCGTCGAGAAGATCGCAGGCGTGCCGGGCGTCCACCCGATGGACAAGAACATGATCCCCGGCTGCACCTATTGCAATCCGCAGGTGGCCTCCGTAGGGCTGACCGAGGCGAAGGCCAAGGAGAAGGGCTACGACATTCGCGTTGGCCATTTTCCCTTTGTCGGAAACGGCAAGGCGATCGCGCTTGGCGAGGACCAGGGCATGGTCAAGACGATCTTCGACAAGAAGACGGGCCAGCTTGTCGGGGCTCATCTCGTCGGGGCAGAAGTCACCGAACTCATCCAGGGATTCGTCATCGCGATGAATCTCGAAACCACGGAAGAGGAACTCATCCACTCCGTTTTCCCGCATCCGACTCTGTCGGAAACGATGCACGAAAGCGTCCTCGACGCCTATGGCCGCGTCATACACGTTTGATTTCCTACGGCTTTATGGGACAATCGCGCCGTGAATCAGGCTCCACTATCGAGGGAAGGAGATGGAGATGCACACGAATGGCGTAGGGTGGATTGCCGCGATCATCATCGGGGGACTCGCCGGATGGTTCGCGGAAATGTTCATGAAGAGCAATACCGGGATATTCATGAACATCATTCTGGGTATCGTCGGCGCGGTCGTCCTCAACGCCATTCTGGCGGCGGTCGGCTTCGGGCCCTTGGGGACAGGCTGGATCGCCTATCTCATAACGGGCTTCATCGGCGCGTGTATTCTGATCGCAATCGCGCGGCTTTTACGCCGCTGAATTTCCGGAAAACCCCGACAGGCCAGGCCGCTCCGCGAGGCGCGGCCTGTATCTTTTTGAAAAGATGCTTAAATGTGCGAGATGCGGTCGGGCCGGCTACGGAAGCGGGTCCGATAGCAGATAGAGGCAAGGTTCAATGGTAACGGTTCTCGACAGGGTTTCCGCCGCCGCGCGGCCCCGGCATCCGGAAAAGGCGCATCGCCCGGACCAGGAAGTCCTGCGCAAGCCGGACTGGATCAGGGTCAAGGCGCCGGTCTCGCGCGGCTATCTCGAAACCCGCGAGATCGTGAAATCGCACAATCTGGTGACGGTCTGCGAAGAGGCCGGCTGTCCGAATATCGGCGAGTGCTGGGACAAGAAGCACGCCACCTTCATGATCATGGGCGAGATCTGCACGCGCGCCTGCGCCTTCTGCAACGTCGCGACCGGCCTGCCGACCGCGCTCGATCGCGAGGAACCGGAAAATGTCGCGAAGGCGGTGACGAAGATGGGGCTGAGCCATGTCGTCATCACCTCCGTCGACCGCGACGATCTCGATGATGGCTGCGCGCGCCATTTCGCCGAGGTTATCCACGCCATCCGGCGGGCCTCGCCGGCGACAACAATCGAGGTGCTGACGCCCGACTTCCTGCGCAAGGAAGGGGCGCTCGAAATCGTTGTCGAGGCAAGGCCGGATGTCTTCAATCATAATCTGGAGACGGTGCCCTCGAACTACCTGTCGGTGCGCCCCGGCGCGCGTTACTTCCATTCGATCCGGCTGCTTCAGCGCGTCAAGGAACTCGACCCGTCCATGTTCACCAAGTCCGGCATCATGGTCGGGCTTGGCGAGGAGCGGAACGAGGTGCTTCAGTTGATGGACGATCTCCGGACCGCGAGTGTCGATTTCCTGACAATCGGCCAATATCTGCAACCGTCGAAGAAGCACCATCCGGTGAAGAAGTTCGTCACGCCGGAAGAATTCAAATCCTATGAAACGGTCGCTTACACCAAGGGTTTTCTGCTCGTTTCGGCGAGCCCGCTGACGCGCTCTTCGCATCATGCCGGCGAGGATTTCGCGCGTTTGAGGGCGGCGCGGGCAGCCGCCCTGGCAAAGCGGTCCTGAACAAATTTGTACTGATAGATGCCGCAATTCGAGACGACGCGCCAGGTCGCCCATTCGCCGGAGCGGATGTTCGCGCTGGTGGCCGACATAGAGAAATATCCTCAGTTCCTTCCGATGTGCGAGGCGCTTTCGGTGCGTTCGCGCAAGGAACGGGACGGCGTGACGGTCCTCGTCGCGGATATGTCAGTGGGCTATAAGGCGATCCGGGAAACGTTCACCAGCCAGGTGGTGCTGAAGGCTGACGAGAACGTCATCGACGTGCGCTATCTCGACGGCCCGTTCCGCTATCTGCAGAACAAGTGGAATTTCTTGCCCGCGAATGACGGCGGTTGCGAAGTCCACTTCTTCATCGAATACGAGTTCAAGAACCGCATCCTCGGCGCGATGATGGGGGCGATGTTCGACCGCGCCTTCCGCATGTTTTCCGGCGCTTTCGAAAAACGCGCCAACGAGGTTTATGGGCCGGTGGGCGGTTGAGCCGGGCTTACTGCCGATCCAGCGCGGCCAAAATCATCCCGAGCGCGACTTTCACGCTTTCGCTTCGAATGGAGGCGCGGCCGCGATTGTCGAAAAGCCGCTTCTCGGCAATCGTTTCGACGCCTGTTCTGGCTAACCCAAACCAGACGAGCCCGACCGGTTTTTCCGCCGACCCGCCGTCGGGACCCGCAATGCCGGTGACGGAAACGGCGATCCCAGCGTGAGAGTGGCCAAGCGCTCCCGCCGCCATCTCCAGCGCCGTCTCCTCCGACACCGCGCCATGCATCCGAAGCGTCTCATCCCGAACGCCAAGCATCTCCATCTTGGCTTCGTTCGAATAGGTGACGAACCCCCGATCGACCACCGCCGAGGAACCGGCGATGTCGGTCAGCGCCGCCGCGATCATTCCGCCGGTGCAGGATTCGGCGGTGGCGAGCATGATGCCTTTCGCACGGCACTGCGCCAGAACCTGTCGTCCCAATTCCTCGATTTCGCTCATTACGGCAGACCTCCCGGATAGGCGACGCTAACGGTGGCGATCGCCGCGGTCCCTTCTCCGCGCCCGATGAAGCCGAGCTTTTCGTTGGTCGTCGCCTTCACCGAAATGCGCTCAGGGCCAATCTTCAGCATCTCGGCCATGGCTGACACCATCTTCTCCCGGTGGGGTCCGATTTTCGGCGCCTCGCAGATGAGCGTCACGTCGGCATTGGCGATGCGACCGCCCTTGCCGCGGACGATTGCAGCGGCGTGTTCGACAAAGAGCCGCGATGCCGCACCTTTCCACTGCGGATCGGACGGTGGGAAATGCGTGCCGATATCACCCGCGCCACAGGTAGCGAGCAAGGCGTCGGTCAGCGCATGGAGGCCGACATCGGCGTCTGAATGGCCGGAAAGCCGCCGGTCGTGCGGAATATCGACGCCGCAAAGCGTGACATGATCACCCGCCTCGAAGGAATGGACGTCATAGCCGTTCCCGACCCTTATGTCCGGGAAGATTGCTTTCCCGCGCGAAAGCCGTTCATCCGCCAAGGCAATATCCCTCGCCCATGTCAGTTTCACATTGTCTGCCGAGCCTTCCACGATCCGCACCGGCTGCCCCGCCCATTCGGCGATCGCCGCATCGTCGGTGAAATCGCTCCGGGCTGCCTGGAAAGCGCGCTCATGCGCATCAAGGATCGCCTGGAACGGAAAGCCCTGCGGCGTCTGGGCCGAAAAGAGCGTGCTTCTGTCGACGGTGCCGGCGACAAACCCGTCCGCGCCGCCGCGTTTCAATGTCTCGCTGACGGGCAGGGCAGGGAGGACGCCCACGCCTTCGGAAGCGGCCTCGACGACGCGGCTTATCAACCCCGCATCGACGAAGGGGCGGACGCCGTCATGGATCAAGACGCAGTCGGGATTGGCGGCACGGAGCGCAAGCAGGCCGAGCCGGGTCGATGCCTGTCGGGTCGGTCCGCCGTGAACCGCGAGAATGTGCGGTTTCCGGTCCGAGCGGATTGCCGCCTCGAAAAGCCCCTGGTCGTCCGGATGAATCACCACCGCCACCTCTTCGATGAGCGGATGCCTAGAAAACGCCGCCACCGTATGCGCCAGAACCGCGCGGCCGCCTATAGATCGGTATTGCTTCGGCCCCTCGGCAGATTGCCCCGCCCGCTCGCCGCGGCCGGCGGCCACGATGAGGGCCGCGACGCGGCCGGCCTTCTTTTTCTTGTCCCCATGTTCCATGGATCACGATTTAAACGCCGGCCGGAAGGAAGACCAGTTGCTCTTACACTTTTCGTGTACGCTACCCTTTCGGCAGTTGCGCTCGCCCACAAAAATGTCTAGCAATTGAGCATGATATCAACGTGCTTTGTTTTTGTGCATGCCGTTTCCGCGTGAACTTGCGACGCCGCTTCAACTCGGGAAGGTGACGCTGCCCAATCGCGTCTTTCTCGCGCCTCTCTCCGGTATTACGGATGTTCCTTTCCGTCGACGCGCCCTGTCTCACGGCGCCGGCATGGTCGTCTCGGAAATGGTGGCGAGCGGCGAACTCGCCCGCGGCCGGAACGATTCACTTCTCCGAACGCGCCCGGCAGACGGCGATCTGCATGTCGTGCAATTGGCTGGCCGTGAGGCGCATTGGATGGCGGAAGGCGCGCGGATCGCGGTGGGCGAGGGCGCCGATGTCGTCGACATCAATATGGGCTGCCCGGCGAAGAAGGTGACGGGCGGCTATTCGGGATCGGCCCTGATGCGCGACCTCGATCATGCCTTGACACTGATCGAGGCGGTCATTGGCGCGGTCGATGTCCCTGTAACCTTGAAGACGAGGCTTGGATGGGACGAGACGGCGCTCAATGCTCCAGTGCTGGCGAAGAGGGCTGAAGACGCCGGCGTTGCGATGATCACGATCCACGGTCGGACGCGCTGCCAGTTCTATTCCGGCAAGGCGGACTGGCGCGCGATCCGGCGGGTGAAAGAAGCGGTCTCCATTCCGGTCGTCGCCAATGGCGACATCTCCAGCGAAGAGGACGTGCGCACCGTTCTGGCAACATCGGGCGCCGACGCGATCATGGTCGGCCGGGCGAATTGCGGCGCGCCATGGGCGAGCGGTGAAATCGCCTCCGCAGCCGCCGGGCAAGGCGCGCCGGGAAAACCCGGTACGGCGGAAGAACGCGCCGACTACGTGATCGCGCATTATGAGAACATGCTCTCCTTCTACGGCCGGGAGAGCGGATTGCGCCAGGCGCGCAAGCATCTCGGCTGGTATCTTGACCGCCACGGCGGCGCACGATCGGCCATTCTCCGCGGGGAAACCCTGCGTTCCGGCGAGCCTCAAAGGGTGATCGCTCTTTTGCGGACAGCGCTTTCGGAGGAAGCCGAAGCATCCGATTCGCGGCGGGCGGCATGAGCGAAGCTTCGGCCCGGTCCGGTGCTTTCTCCGATCCGGAGCGGATCGTCCTCAACACGATACGCCATCCGGTCATCCTGGTCGGAGACGACGACGTTATCGCCTACGCCAACGCCGATGCGGAGGATTTCTTTCGCCTGAGCGCGCCAATCCTCGCACGCTATAAGCTCTCGGCTTTCGTTCCGTTCGGCAGCCCTCTTCTCACGCTTGTCGAACAGGTGCGCGAACGCCGCGCAGCGGTCAACGAATACCGGGTCGATATCTCCTCGCCGCGGCTTGGTCTGGAAAAGCTCGTCGACATCCATGCGGCTCCGGTTTCCGAGGCGCCGGGTTCGGTCGTCATCATGCTGCAGGAGCGGTCGATGGCGGACAAGATCGACCGCCAGATGACGCATCGAGGCGCGGCGCGCTCGGTGACGGGTCTGGCGGCGATACTGGCGCATGAGATCAAGAACCCGCTTTCCGGCATCCGCGGCGCCGCGCAACTGCTCGAAAGCGTCGTTTCGGACGAAGACCGCACTCTGACGCGGCTGATCACCGACGAGACGGACCGCATCGTCTCCCTCGTCGACCGGATGGAAGTCTTTTCAGACGAGAGACCGATCGAGCGAGCGCCCGTCAACATCCATGTGGTTCTCGACCGGGTGAAGGCGATCGCAAAAAACGGATTTGCCGGCCATATCAGGTTCCTGGAAGATTACGATCCTTCGCTGCCGCCGGTCTTCGGTAACAAGGATCAGCTGGTGCAGGTGTTCCTCAATCTGGTGAAGAACGCCGCTGAAGCCATTGGAAAGGAAAGGAATGGTGAAATCACGCTTTCCACCGCCTTTCGTCCCGGAATGAGGCTTTCGGTGCCCGGTACGCAGGAACGCGTCTCGCTGCCGCTCGAATTTTGCGTGCGCGATACGGGGCCAGGCGTTCCCGCGGATATTCTTCCAATCCTGTTCGATCCGTTCATCACCACCAAGCAGAACGGCTCAGGTCTTGGATTGGCGTTGGTTTCGAAGCTCGTTGGTGAGCATGGCGGCGTCATCGAATGCGAATCTTCCTCCCACGGCACCACTTTTCGCGTCCTGCTGCCGGCGTGGAAAGGAGCAGCGGGCTCGCTCGGGGCTGATGGCTTTGAAGGAGAACGTGAATGACCGTTCACGGCAATATCCTGGTCGCGGACGACGATGCCGCTATACGCACGGTGCTCAACCAGGCGCTTTCCCGCGTCGGGCACGAAGTGCGCGTGACCTCGAATGCGGCGACGCTCTGGCGCTGGATCGCGGCGGGCGAGGGCGATCTCGTCATCAGCGATGTCGTGATGCCGGACGAAAACGCCTTCGACATGCTGCCCCGTATCAAGAAGACGCGGCCCGATCTCCCGGTTATCGTCATGAGCGCGCAGAACACCTTCATGACGGCGATTCGCGCGTCCGAGCGTGGCGCCTACGAATACCTGCCGAAGCCGTTCGACCTGACGGAGCTGCTTGCAATCGTCAACCGGGCGCTTTCGGAGCCGAAGCGCCCTGAATCGTCTGGACATGGCGAGGAGCACCCGGAACAGATGCCGCTCGTCGGCCGCTCGGCGGCGATGCAGGATATCTACCGCATGCTGGCGCGCATGATGCAGACCGATCTGACGGTGATGATCTCCGGCGAATCCGGCACCGGCAAAGAGCTCGTCGCGCGAGCGCTTCACGATTACGGCCGCCGCAGGCAGGGGCCTTTCATCGCCATCAATATGGCCGCCATCCCCCGCGACCTGATCGAATCGGAACTGTTCGGCCATGAGAAGGGAGCCTTTACCGGCGCCCAAAACCGTTCGACCGGCCGCTTCGAGCAGGCCGAGGGCGGCACGCTTTTCCTGGACGAGATCGGCGACATGCCCATGGAGGCGCAAACGCGCCTTCTGCGCGTCCTGCAGCAAGGGGAATATACGACGGTCGGAGGGCGCACGCCGATCAAGACCGATGTCAGGATCGTTGCCGCCACCAACAAGGATTTGCGCACGCTCATCAATCAGGGCCTCTTCCGCGAAGATCTCTTTTATCGGCTCAATGTCGTGCCGCTCAGGCTGCCGGCCTTGCGGGAGCGAGCCGAAGATGTCCCCGATCTGGTGCGACATTTCTTCCGTCAGGCGGAGAGCGAAGGCCTGCCGACGAAGCGCATTTCGGCGGCGGGACTGGAGCGGATGAAGCGCTATCCCTGGCCAGGCAATGTGCGCGAATTGGAAAACCTCGTTCGCAGGCTGGCGGCGCTCTATCCGCAGGATGAGATTTCAGCCGAGATCATCGAGAGCGAATTGAGCGTCGGCGAAGGCCAGCAGGGCGCTCCCAATTCTGGGCTTTTGACGGAAGACATCTCCGTCTCCCAGGCGGTCGAGCACTATTTGCAGCGCTATTTCTCCTCGTTCGGAAAGGAATTGCCGCCTCCCGGTCTCTACCAGCGCATATTGACCGAGGTGGAATATCCGCTGGTGCTCGCCTCCATGACGGCGACGCGCGGCAACCAGATCAAGGCGGCCGAACTGCTTGGTCTCAACCGCAACACGCTGCGCAAGAAAATTCGCGAACTGGGCGTGAATTTCTATCGCGCCGCCCGGTCGCAATAGGGGAAAACCAGCCTCTTCCCACCCTCTTTGTTGCATTTTCGCCACATTGTGTGGCATAGCTGCCACGCATGTTTCGTGCGAGCGTATCCGGAAGCGGGTTCGGCTTTCTCAAGGTTTACGCTGATCAAGGGGATACGACCGTGATGCGATCGAGCCCGTTCGTATCATAAAGCGGGGCGAACTGTGACTGTCGAGACGAATTCGCACAGCGGCAACCTGCTTTCCAATCGTCAGCGTCCGGAACGGCGCCGCGTATTGCTGCTGCCCGGGCTTCTGGCCGTTCTGGGGGCGTTGCTGACGGCGGCGGGATCATTCGTCATCCTCACGGGGCTGACGCCGATTGTTCCCGACAAGCCGACGACGCTGACGCTCATCTGTATCAATCTGGCCTTCGTTCTGCTGATGGCCGGTCTTATCGGCCGCGAACTTCGCCGGATCCTCACTGCAAGGCAGCGCGCCAAGGTCGCCTCGCGGCTACATGTGCGCATCGTCACGCTCTTCTCGGTGGTGGCGGTCATTCCAGCGATCGTGGTGGCCATCGTTGCTTCGATCACGCTCAATATCGGGCTCGACAGGTGGTTCGAGATCCGCACCAAGACGATCATCAATTCGTCTCTGGCCATCGCCGAAGCCTATGTGCGGGAAAATGCGCGGAACTTGCAGAACACGGCGCTCTCCATGGCCTATGTTCTCGACCAGGCGCGCCAGCTCTACAGTCTTGATCGCAACGGCTTCCGTGACCTGATGAGCCAGCAGGCGACGGGCCGTGCGCTCGCCGACGCCGCTCTCATCAGGATCGACGGTTCCTTTATCCTGGAAGCCAATACAAGGTCGGATTTTCCGATGCCGGAACCGCCCATCGAGGCGGTAAAGCAGGCGGCCGACGGCAAGCCAGTCCTGATCGAACCGCGCATCCGCAATATCGTCGGCTCGATCGTCAAACTGCACGAGATTCCGAACGCCTATCTCTATACGATCCGCCTCGTCGATCCGCAGGTCATCCGAGCGCGCCAGATCGTCAAGGCGAACGTCTCCGACTACAGGGCGCTCGGCGATAACCGCCGCGTTACCCAGATTGCCTTCGCCATCCTCTATCTCGGCCTGACGCTGATCGTGGTGCTCGCGGCCATCTGGACCGGTATCGCCGTGGCCGACCGGCTGGTCAGGCCGATCCGGCAATTAATCGGCGCGGCAGACGAGGTATCGACCGGCAATCTGGACGTCTCCGTGCCCGTTCGCGCGTCCGATGGCGACGTCGGCAGCCTCGGCGCGACGTTCAATACGATGCTCCTGCAACTGAAGTCGCAGCGCAACGAATTGCTCTACGCGAAGGATTTGATCGATGAACGACGGCGCTTCTCGGAAGCCGTGCTCGCCAGCGTGACGGCGGGCGTCATCGGCGTCGATGCCGACGGCGTCATCACCATCGTGAACCGTTCGGCGGAAAGCATGCTCGGCATATCCGCGGCGGAAAGTCTCGGCGTCAGGCTTTCGGGTCTACTGCCACATGTCGGGAGGGTGTTCGAGATAGCAAGAAGCCTGCCGCGCCCGGTTCACCACGAGCAAGTGACGTTCTACCGCAAAGGGGCCGAACGGACTTTCAACGTGCAGGTGACGGGCGAGGGTGGCGAAAGCGGCGGCGAACAGAAATCCTATGTCGTCACCATCGACGACATCACCGATCTGGTGCAGGCGCAGCGCTCGACCGCCTGGGCGGATGTGGCAAGGCGCATCGCGCACGAAATCAAGAACCCGTTGACGCCGATCCAACTCTCCGCCGAGCGCATCCGCAGACGCTTCGGCAAGACGATCACCGAAGACCGGGCGATCTTCGACCAGTGCACCGACACGATCATCCGGCAAGTCGGCGATATTGGCCGGATGGTCGACGAGTTCTCGGCTTTCGCCCGCATGCCGAAACCGGACATGAAGACGCTCGACTTGCGTGAGCCGCTTCACGAGGCATCCTTCCTTGTGGAAGTGAGCCGGCCGGGCATCCGGTTCGAAAGGGATTTCGGACACCAGCCGCTTTACGGCACGTTCGACAGCCGGCTTCTGGCGCAGGCCTTCGGCAATGTCATCAAGAACGCTTCCGAGGCGATCGATGCCGTCGAGCGGGAAGGAGAGACAGAGGGCGTCATTCGGATCGTCGCGAGGCAAGTGGGCGACCTCATCGAAATCGATGTCATGGACAACGGCAAAGGACTTCCGAGGGAGAACCGGCAACGTCTCCTGGAGCCTTACATGACGACGCGCGAAAAAGGCACCGGTCTCGGCCTCGCCATCGTCAGGAAGATCATAGAAGACCATGGAGGGCGTATGGAATTGCATGACGCTCCCCAGGATTTCCACCAAGGCCGCGGCGCGATGATCAGGATGATCCTGCCGGCGGTGAAAAAGACTCCCGAAAAGCAGGGCGGGGCGGCAGACCAGAACGAACAGGAAAAGGCCACCGAAAATGGCATCTGACATTCTCATTGTGGATGATGAAGAAGACATCCGCGAACTGGTAGCGGGCATCCTGAGCGACGAGGGCCATGAGACGAGGACCGCTCACGACAGCGACAGTGCTCTCGCGGCGATCGCCGATCGGGTGCCGAGGCTGGTGTTCCTGGACATATGGCTCCAGGGATCGAGGCTCGACGGTCTGGCGCTTCTTGACCAGATTAAGACGATCCATCCGGACCTGCCCATTGTCATGATTTCGGGCCATGGCACGATCGAAACCGCTGTATCGGCGATAAGGCGCGGCGCCTATGATTTCATCGAGAAGCCGTTCAAGGCGGACCGGCTCGTCCTGATCGCAGAAAGGGCGCTCGAGACATCCAAGCTCAAGCGTGAGGTGTCGGATCTCAGGAAAAGAAGCGGGGAGACGGTCGAACTTCTGGGGACGTCGGCGGCAATCGGCCATCTTAGACAGACGATCGAACGTGTCGCGCCGACCAACAGCCGCATCATGATCGTCGGCCCCTCCGGTTGCGGCAAAGAGGTGGTGGCGCGCGCCATCCATGCGCTATCCGCTCGAAGCGGCGGTCCTTTCGTCTCCGTTAATGCGGCAAACATCACGCCGGAGCGCATGGAAATCGAGCTGTTCGGGACCGAATCGAACGGTTCCGAACGCAAAGTCGGCGCTCTCGAGGAGGCGCATCGCGGCATTCTCTATCTCGACGAAGTCGGCGATATGCCGCGCGAGACGCAGAACAAGATCCTGCGCGTACTCGTCGAACAGCAATTCGAGCGGGTCGGCGGAACGAAGCGGGTCAAGGTCGATGTCCGGATCATTTCCTCGACGGCGCAGAATCTCGAGGCCATGATCGCTGATGGCCGTTTCCGCGAGGATCTCTATCATCGGCTTGCCGTGGTGCCCGTCATCGTGCCAGGGCTGTCGGAGCGGCGGGAAGACATTCCCTTCCTCGTCGACCATTTCATGCGCCAGATCGCCTCTCAGGCGGGGATCAAGCCGCGCAGAATCGGTGACGACGCGCTCGCGGTGCTGCAGGCGCACAATTGGCCCGGGAACATCAGGCAACTCAGGAACAACATCGAAAGGCTGATGATCCTGGCGCGGGGTGAGGAAAGCAACCAGCCGATCACGGCCGATCTCCTCCCCGCGGAAATCGGCGACGTCATGCCACGCGCTCCCAACCAGTCGGACCAGCATATCATGGCGCTTCCCCTGAGAGAGGCGCGAGAGCTATTCGAAAAGGAATATCTTATTGCCCAGATCAACCGTTTCGGTGGAAACATCTCGCGCACGGCCGAATTCATCGGCATGGAACGCTCCGCACTGCACAGGAAATTGAAATCGCTCGGCGTCTGACCGGGAAGGGGACTGCATGCCCAAGATCGCTTATGTGAACGGCCGCTATCTGCCGCATGGCCAGGCCATGGTCCATGTCGAGGACAGGGGCTACCAATTCGCCGACGGCGTCTATGAAGTCTGCGAGGTCGCGAGAGGTTATCTCATCGACATGACGCGGCATCTGAACCGTCTCGACCGATCGCTCCGCGAATTGCAGATCGCATGGCCGATGCGCCGCTCAGCGCTGGAGGTCGTGCTGCGGGAAGTGGTGCGCCGCAACGGCGTGCGGAACGGTTTGGTCTATCTGCAGGTGACGCGCGGCGTGGCGCGCCGCGACCACGTTTTTCCGGCGAGCGCCACCAGACCGGCCATGGTCGTCACCGCCAAGCGGATCGACCCGGAAACGGTCGCCAGACGGGCCGCCGACGGGATCAAGATCATCACGGTTCCGGAAAATCGCTGGGAAAGGGTGGACATCAAGAGCGTCGGGCTGCTTGCGAACGTGCTTGCGAAGCAGCAGGCGAAGGAAGCCGGCGCGCAGGAAGCCTGGTTCGTCGATCCCGACCGGACGGTCAAGGAGGGAGGGTCGACAAATGCGTGGATCGTGGATCAGGAGGGAAAGCTCGTTACCCGCCCCGCCGATTTCGGCATTCTGCGCGGCATAACGCGTACCACGCTCCTTGATGTCGCCGCCAAGCTTGGCCTGACCGTCGAGGAACGGCCCTTTTCGGTCGAGGAGGCAAAAAGGGCGAGGGAAGTCTTCATTACTTCGGCCACGACGATCGTCATGCCGGTGGTGGCGATCGACGGAGAGCCGGTGGCGAACGGCCATCCCGGCTCGACATCGCTCTCGCTTCGAGAGGCGTTTTTCGACATTGCGGAAAAAACGAAGGCCTGATAAAGGTTTAGGTGGACAGAGGCGGCACCGAAGACCATTACCCCTCATGTTGCATCGAAAAATTTTGCCTGCTTGACAAGGAATGACTATCCTTGCGCTATTAGCATGTGAAAAACGGGGACATTCGAAAGTTAAAAAATGGCGGAAAGAACGCAGAATTTACAGGACCTGTTTCTTAACTCGGTAAGAAAGAGCAAGAATCCCCTGACGATCTTCCTGATCAATGGCGTGAAATTGACAGGTGTCGTTACGTCGTTCGATAATTTTTGCGTGCTTTTGCGCCGGGACGGGCATTCGCAGCTCGTCTACAAGCATGCCATCTCCACGATCATGCCCAGCCATCCGGTCCAGATGTTCGATCCGGAGGAAACGGGCCGGGAAGGCTGATTGAACCTCGGTAAGGCAGGAACGGAACTGCGGCTGCATTCGCATGGCGATGCGGGAAATGGCGGCGGCGCACAAACGACCGGTCGTGCCGTCATTGTCGTGCCGGTCCTCCAAAGACAGCTTCAGACGGAAGCCGAGCGCGCGCCGACTCGGACGGCGGAGGCAAGGCTCGAGGAAGCGCTTGGTCTTGTTGGCGCGATCGATCTGACGGTTGTCCATTCCGAGATCGTCAATGTGGCGCAGGCGCGCCCCGCAACGCTTATTGGCGCCGGCAAGATAGCGGCGCTCGCCGATATCGTTCGGGAGACGGCGGCCGACCTCGTCGTCTTCGATCATCCGCTTTCGCCGGTGCAGCAGCGCAACCTCGAGAAGGCGCTCAACGCAAAGGTTCTCGACCGGACAGGCATTATCCTGGAGATTTTCGGTCGCCGGGCGCGGACGAAA
>Ga0187809_10000626_pt1 | contig 18175 bp, 16 predicted proteins | sample NC_wetland_sal_i_8_FD_132415 | JGI IMG/M metagenome (GOLD analysis project Ga0187809, IMG submission 132415) | Wetland sediment microbial communities from Neuse River Estuary, North Carolina, USA - ASW_4 | ecosystem: Environmental > Aquatic > Freshwater > Wetlands > Sediment | place: USA: North...
CTTGCCGCCCGCGTAAATCGGCGTCAGGTGGCGGCGGTTCGAGGTCGGCCTGGGCACCGTATTTCGACAGCAGCGGCACCAGGTTCTTCAGGTCGCGCGCGCCCATGCCGTGCATGATGAACCAGCGGCCATCCTTGGTGTGGCAGATACTCGGCGAATGGTTCGGCGTTTCCACCGCATGCCGGTTGGTGAGACGCCACAAGGGCACGCGGCGCATCACCCAGTGCATGATGTCCAGCTCTGGGTTTTTCGACACCGCCTCATGGATGGCGATGGATACGTCCTGGCCTTCGCCGCTGCGATGCCGGTGGATCAGCGCGGCGATGATGCCAGTGGCCAGCTGCTCCCCCGCGATGTGATACGCATGCCAGATCTGCGGCGCGATCGGGGGCGTGTCGTATTGCAGGTTGGGATCCGGGTCGTAGCCGCAGTTCATCATGACGCCGCCGAGCGCCAGATGGATCAGGTCGGAGCCTTTGAACTCTGCCCACGGACCATCGTCGCCGAACGGCGTCATGCGCGCGGTGACCAGCTGTGGAAATCGCGTATTGAGTGCCGTGCGGTCCAGGCCGAGCACCTGGTTCAGCGCACCGCAGGATGAGTCGAGCAGCACATCGGCGCCATCCAGCAGGCGCAGCGCCTGGTCACGCCCCGCTGGATCGCGCCAGTCCAGCACCACGGATTTCTTCGCCCGGTTGTAGTGCCAGAAGAACAGCGAGCGGTCCGGGCCGGGCTGGTCGTCCAGGAACGGACCGATGCGGCGTGTCGCGTTGCCTTCCGGCGGTTCGAGCTTGATCACCTCGGCACCGAGGCCGGCGAGGAGCAGGCCGGCGTATTCGGCGCGTTCGTCGGCGACTTCGATCACGCGCAGTCCGGCCAGCATGCCGGGACCGGCATTGCCCATCATCTCGCCCGGTCCGCGTTCGATCGCGCTGGCATCGGACATTGGCGTTCCTCCTCAAGGCCGCGTGCGCGCTCAGGGCCGTGTGCGCGCGAGCATCTCCAGCAGCATGGCATTCACCGTATCGGCTGCTTCGTATGCGACCCAGTGGCCGGCGCCGGGAATCAGCCGCACATCGGCATCCGGCCGGCGCTCCTTCAGCGCGGCGACGCGTTCCCGGGCGCGCGGATTGGCCGGCGCGTCGAACTCGCCCCAGATGCCGTTCAGCGGCACATGCACACGGTCCAGCGCACGCAGCAATGCGCCGCTGCGCGACAGCGCCGGAGTCTTCAGGCGCGAGCGAACCGTGTTCCAGTCCTGGATGGTCAGCGCCAGCGCGTCGATTTTCGCAGGATCGGCGATCATCAGGCGGTTCAGGTTGGTGCGGTGCGTCTCCACGCGTTCCTGGCCTTCCAGGTGACGCACCTTCAGCAACTGCACGGCGCTGCCCAGCGGCCCGACGCCGCTGGAGCCGATGATCGTCACCGAACGCACGCGCCGTCCATGAATCGCGGCGACGCAGCAGGCCATCATGCCGCCGAAGGAGAATCCGGCGACGTCGTAGCCCGCATCAGGCCCGATCACCGCATCGAGTCCGGCGGCAACGATCTCCGCCACCGCGTTGGCGTCGTCGCCGTTCGGCGGGAAGGCGGATTCGCCCAAGCCCGGAAGGTCCGGCGCCAGCACGCGATATTGCTGCGACAGCACGGGAATGGTGCGCACCCAGTGCCGCCACGATCCGGCACCACCATGGAACAGCACCACGACCGGGGCGTCGGCCTGGCCGGTTTCGTTCCACAGGCGCCAGATCATGCGGCCCTCGCCGCAAGGGGTTTCCTGCCGGGCGGACCGGCTTTCCAGCCGATCCAGCACGGTCTGCGGGTCTTCCGTCACCTGATCGTTCATGCCTGCTCCATCCCGGGCTCGTTGCCGCATCATAGGAATGCAACGGGCACGCTGTCGAACCGGCCGATCGTTCCGCGCCACAACCCGGCCGGCCAACCCAGACATTGCCAGCGCATGGCTGCATCGACCGCCCGCTGTATTGCGGCACTCACGGCAACGTGACGTCCGCCCGGGTCTCCCCGGACAGCGCGTGCGGCTAGACATTCCGCCATTCATTCCGTTCCAGGGCACGGAGAATCCAACGCGCATGGCAGCCGAGCGCGCTTCCGAAGCCAGGACGATGCGCTCGATGCGAGCCTGGCGGCTGGTTTCGGTGCTCGTGCCCCTGCTGTTGTTCCTGGGGGCTGCCTGGTACGACCGCGTCATCATTCTGCGCAGCGCGCAGGAACGGCTGCTGTCCAGCGCCGACGCCCTGGCGGCGCATGCGCAGACCGTGCTGGAAACCGCCTCGCTCGCCGTATCGCTGCAGCTGCACGCGGTCGAGGGGCTGGATTGGGAGACGATCAACCACTCCCAGGACATCCACCGCTTCCTGGCCGGCCTGGCAAAGCAGCTGCCGGAAGTCGACTCGGCGTTCTTTGTCGATCCGAACGGGTTTAATTCGGCCAGCAGTCGCACCTTCCCCATGCCGCCTTACGACGATCGAAGTCGCGAGTACTTCACCGCTGCCAAAACCGGCGATACCGGCATCGTGGTCAGCGCGCCGTTCAAAGGCGCAGCCAAGGGTGATCTCGGTTTTACCGTCAGCCGCGCACGCATCGTCGATGGCAGGTTCGACGGTGTTGCCGCGGTCACGCTCAGTCCAACTTACTTCCGCGATATCTACCAGGACGTGCTGCGCTGGCCGGACAGCTCCGCCGCATTGCTGGTCCGCCGCGACGGCGTGGTGCTGGCGAGTTATCCGCGCAGTGCGGAACGCCCGCCAACCCTGCCCCCGAATACCGGGACGATGCGCGCGGCCGCCAGCGGACGCGATGTCATCTACCAGCCCATCTCGATTGTCGATGACCGGCCCAAACTGGCGGCGCTTCGCTGGTTGCCAGGACACCAGCTGATGGTGGTGACCGCGCTCGACCTCACGACGACGATGCAGGCGTGGTATCTCCACGTCGCGTTGCTCGCCGGCTTTGCGCTGCTGACCGCCACTGCACTGTGGTTTACCGGCAGCATGGCGATCCGCCGCGCCGAACGCGAGCAGGCCAGCCTGCGCGCCCTGTTCGCCGAAACAGCCCGTCGCCAGGAAGCCGAAGCGGCGCTCGGCCAGGCACAGAAGATGGACGCACTCGGCCGCCTGACCGGCGGTGTCGCGCACGACTTCAACAACCTGCTGACTGCGGTACTAGGTTCGCTGGAGCTGGCAATGCGCCGGGTGCAGGACCCGACCGTGCAGCGCCTGCTCGATGCCGCAAGCAGCGCGGCGCAACGCGGCGCGCGGCTGACCGCGCATATGTTGGCCTTCGCCCGCAAGCAGCCGATGGCGCTGCAGGCAGTGGACGGCAACATCACGGTGCGCGGCGCCGACGAACTGCTGCGGCGCTCGGTCGAGCCGATGGTGCGGCTGCGCTACGCGTTGGCGGAGGATCTGTGGCCGGTGCTGGCCGATCCGGTGCAGTTGGAAGTGGCCCTGCTGAACCTGGTGGTGAATGCACGCGACGCCATGCCGCAGGGCGGCGACATCACCGTCGGCACGCGCAACGTGCCCGCGGCGGAAGCCTCCGGTTTCGGCCTGGCCGGCCAGGATTATGTCGCCTTGGCCGTCGCGGACACCGGCGAAGGCATGAGCGACAGCGTGCGGGCCAGCGCCTTCGAGCCGTTCTTCACCACCAAGGAACCCGGCCGCGGCACCGGCCTCGGGCTGTCGATGGTGTATGGCTTTGCCCGCCAGGCCGGCGGCACGGTGCGCATCGACAGCACACCGGGCCAGGGCACGACGGTGACGATACTTCTGCCGCGCGCTTACACCCTGCCGAATGCGGCCGCGGATGAGGCGGACGCACCCGCTCTGGTGTCCGGCCTGCGCGTGCTGCTGGTGGACGACGATGCCACCGTCCGCGAACCCACCGCGGCAATGCTGCGGGAGCTGGGTTGCCTGGTGAGCGAAGCGTCCGATGGCCCCGCCGCTTTGGCGCGGCTGCGCAGCGGCGCGCCGTACGACGTGCTGCTGCTGGACTTCGCCATGCCGGAGATGAACGGTGGGCGCGTGGCCGCGGAGGCGCGCGAAATGCACCCCGACCTGCCGGTGGTGTTCCTGACCGGCTATGCCGACACGGTGCTGCTGCAGCGCTGGCAGGGGCTGGGAATGCAGGTGGTCGCCAAGCCGTTCCGGCTGGAGACACTCACCGCCGCCCTGCATCGCGCGGTTGCCGTTCCGTTTCAGGGATGAGGCGTGGTTGCCGAACGCGCTGGATTCAGCGGACCAGCCGCGACGAACACCTGCGATGTGGCGAAAGAAATCCACACACGACGCCCCGTCAGCCAGTCCGCGCCGAGCAGCATATCCACGAAGGGCGCCATGCGGATCGGCGCGGCCCATAGCAGCGGGCGATGCAGCACCTCCGCGCCGATCTGCATGCTGGTGAAGCGGTGCTGGTGCATCGTCACCGCGCGCGGGCCGACTCCCCTGCTCTGCGCCGTGCGGTCGCCGGTCATGCGCTCCGGCGCCAGTCCCAGCCGGATCATGCCGCGTGCTGTCAGCAGGCTCGCGCTGGCACCGGTGTCCAGCAGGGCGGTCAGCGGCTTGCCGTCAATCCTGACGGGCATGACCATCGCCGTCCTGATCGGCTGCTGCGCCGGGATTGCCACATAGGGCTGCGTCCAGGGCAGGAACGCGCCGGTGCAGCCATGCACGTCATACAGCGTCAGCGTGTCCGTCCTCATGTCGAGCATCAGGTCGAACAGCGACAGGAAGTCGCGGCCGAGGAGTCCGGCAACCGGTTCGCCGCCGATCGGTGGCATCGCCAGGGGGCCGACTGTCAGGCTGGTGTCGTGGGTAACAGTTCGCCGCTCCAGCGTCACGCCGCCAAGCGTCAGGGAGCGCGGCAAGGCATTGGGATGCTCGACGATGCCGCCAATGCCTCGCATCCGGGTGGCGACCCACTGGTCAAGTTTCAGGTCCAATCGCTGCACCGCGGCAGGCGTCACCATCGAGCGCTCCGCGCCGGTATCCAGCACGAACTGCGCGGTGGTGCCGTTGACGCTCACCGGCACCAGCAGGTGCCCGTGGATGTCTTGCAAAGCCACGACGGCGCGCTGCTGCACGCTGCACGCGGCCCGGGCAGAGGCATGCAGAGCGAACAGCAGCAGGGCGGCACAGAGCAGGCGGCGGATCGTTGGGTAAAGGGAATTTGTCGCGCAAGGCATGGCACAGTATCCAGGCGGCATGTCCGAAGCGCCACCCCCATCCACGACTCGGCCGCCCAGCCTGGCAGGGCTGTTCATCGGGTTTGCGCTGGTGGGCGTGTGCGGCTTCGGCGGCGTGCTGCCCTGGGCGCGCCGCATGATCGTCGAACAACGCCGCTGGATGACCCCCGCGGAATTCACCGACCTGCTCGGCCTGTGCCAGTTTCTGCCAGGCGGCAACATCATGAATGTCACGATCGGCCTGGGCGCACGGTTCCATGGACCGGCCGGCTCTGTGGTGGCGATGCTGGGTCTGATGGCGGCGCCGGTGGGGATCGTGCTGGCGCTGGGTGTGATCTACGACCGCTACAGCGGCTTGCCCATCGTGCGGCACGGTTTCGCCGGACTGGCAGCGGCGGCGTCCGCACTGGTGCTGGCCACGGCACTGAAGATCGCGGCGCCGCTGTGGCGGCGGCCATTGGGCGCGGCGATTGCGGCTGCGACGTTCGTGGCGATTGCCGTCTTGCAGCTGCCGCTGCCATTGGTGCTGCCGGTGTCAGTGACGGCTTCCGTGCTGCTGCTGTGGCGCTTCGCACGATGAGCGTGCTGCTCAGCCTGGCGATCGTATTCGCCGAGCTGTCGCTGCTGGCCTTCGGTGGGACGAACTCGGTGCTGCCGGAGATGCAGCGGCAGGTTGTCGACGTGCATGGCTGGCTGACGGCGCAGCAATTCGCCTCACTGTTCGCGCTGGCACAGGCCGCACCGGGGCCGAACATGATGGTGGTGACGCTGATCGGCTGGCGGGTCGCGGCGCTGCCGGGCGCCTTGGTAGCCACGCTGGCAGTGGCGACGCCGTCATCCGTACTGACATTCTTCGCGGCGCATTTGTGGCATCGGTTCCGTGACGCGTGGTGGCGCCAGGCGGTGCAGCGCGGGCTGATGCCGGTCACCGCGGGGCTGGTCATGGCCAGCGCGGCGCTGCTGATCCGTACCACGGCGACGAATATCGGTACCGCCGCGGTCGTCGTGGTGGCGACGCTGGTTCTGCTGTTCACCCGCACGCACCCGCTGATCGTGCTGGGCGCCGCCGCGGCCCTGGGGGCGGCAGGCGTGGTCTGATATGGAGCCTCCCCTCTCCGCCCCAACGGAGCGGAGAGGGGATCGCAGCGCTACTTCCACAGCCGCTTGCTGGCGATCGCGGCACCTTCGGCCAAGGTCCGCAGCTTGGCCCAGGCGATTTCCGGATGCACCCGGCCGCCCAGGCCGCAATCGGTGCCCGCGAGCACGTTCTCCCGCCCGACCAGGTCGGCGAAGCGCACGATGCGGTCGGCCACCAGCTCGGGATGTTCCACCACGTTCGTGGCGTGGCTGACCACGCCGGGAATGATCAGCTTGCCCGCCGGCAGCTTCACGTCCTGCCACACCTTCCATTCGTGCTCGTGCCGCACATTGCCCGCCTCGAAGGAATAGGCCCCCGCGTCGATCGCCAGCATCACCTCGACGATGTCGCGCATCGGAATGTCGGTGACGTGCGGACCGTGCCAGCTGCCCCAGCACAGGTGGAAGCGGATGCGGTCCCGTGGCAGACCGCGGATCGCATGGTTCAGCGCCTCCACCCGCAGCATGCTGAACTTGCGATACTCCTCCACGGTCGGCGCGGGATTGATCTGGTCCCAGTTCTCGGCGATGGATGGATCATCCAGCTGCAGCACAAGGCCGGCATCGATGATCGCCTGGTACTCCTCCCGCATCGCATCGGCGCAGGCGAACAGGAACTCCTGCTCCGTCGCGTAGTATTCGTTGCCGATGCGCGAGCAGCTGCCCGGCGCGATGGAGGTCATGAAGCCCTCGCTCGCCCCCGCCGCCTGCAGCGCCGCCTTGAAGTGCGCAATGTCGGCGGCGATCTGCGCGTGGCCGGTATAGGTCAGCTTGTCGATGCACACCGGCAGCCGCATGCCCGGGCCGCCGCGGTTGGAGGACACGCCGGAATCCGGATCGGCATAGGCGGCAGGAAACAGGTTGCGGTCGCGCCGGTCGGGGAAGCTGGTCAGCACGATCTGCCCCGGTGCGTGGCGCTGCGGGGGCATGTGGTACATGAAGTCGCCCAGCTTGAGCCCGCCGAGGCGCTGAAACGAATAGCTCCACCACGCGCCGTAGTTGATGCGCTGACCCATCGCTTTGCCGTACTCGCCGTCGCCCGGCACATCGACGCCGAGTTCGCACTGCCGGCGCACCACATCCTGGACCGCCGCGCCGAGGCGCGCCTGGTAGGTGGCCTCATCGCTGGATTCGCCATCCTGACGGGCGCGGTTCAGTTCGATCAGTTCGTCGGGACGCGGCAGGCTGCCGGCATGGGTGGTGATGATGCGCTCGGCGCTGTTCTGCATGGCTTGTTTCTCCCCAATGGCAGCCATGGCTGCCGCCGCGTTTGGTACCGCAGTCGTAGCAGCGTTGCGGGATGATGCGAAGGACCGCGCCCGGGAACCCGGCAGCCGTCAGGCTTCCCCGCCGCCTGCCTCCGGCCAGTTCTCGTTGCAGAATTGCGATTTATGACGGTGCGTCGGTACAGTGGAGGCAACCTCCCTGACGGGCTGGCGTTGGAACGTCAATCAACGCATTCGTCTGACAGGGCAGTAATGAAATGAATGAGATCGCTCATCTGCGCGCGCGAGCCGCGGAGCTTCGCGCCGCCGCCGAAACGGCGCGGGACCCGGCAGTGGCCGGCGCTCTCAAAGCCGTTGCCGCGGAATTCGATCATGAAGCCGATGTTGTGGCAGCCGATCGAGCGACTCACGATTTCTCCGCTTGGCATCTCGCCGCCTGAGTTCCCGTTGAGGGCAGCGGGTGCCCGTGCATCTGGTGGCCATACAGCTGGAGGAATTGCGCCGCCGCGCGTGATGCACGTTCAGATGCCGCATCCTCGTCCGGTGGCGTCGCGACCCGCAGCAGCAGCCGCTGCATCAGGCCGCCGGACCACAGCAATGCGACAAGGTCCTCGGCCATTGCCGCAGGGTCTCCTGCGCCGAGCAGCCCGGACGATTGTGCGCCTTGCAGCAGCGCGGCCAGTTCGGTCTTCACACCGACGCGGCCCAGTTCGTCCAGCGTGCGCGCCACCTCGGGAGCGCGCTCCGCTTCCATGATCGCAAGGCGATAGACCGCCAGCACTTCCGGCCGCGAAACTTCCCGCAGCAGGCGTGCGCCGAACGCCGTCAGTGTGGCAGCCAACGCCGCGCTGGTCTGCGGCGCAGGCAGCGGCATCGGCTTCTGCATCCGCGCCGCTCGGCAGCTGATACAGGCCGCAAGCATCGCCTGCTTGCTGCCGAACTGCGCGTACAGATCACGCTTCGACACCCGCGCGCGGCGAGCAATCTCCAACGTGCTGGCGCCCGTGTAGCCATGCTGCATGAAGGCCGAAAAGGCCGCAGCGAGGATGCGTTCGCGTATCCCGGTTCCGAGTTCCTGATCCGGCTTCGTTTCCGACATCAAATTCCTCTTGCAATGGTACCTGCGGGTACCGTATAGCCCGGAGCCGATGGTACCCGCAAGTACCAGACCCGCGAGAGGATCCGCGCCCGATGCTGGACAACAATCCGCCGGCCGTTCGACTCGAGCACGTGGTAAAAACCTATCGCGCCGGAGCGGTAGAGGTAGCGGCTGTTCGCGATATCAGCCTGGAAATCCCGGCCTGCTGCTTCGCCGCGATCATTGGTCCGTCCGGTAGCGGCAAAACCACGCTGCTGAACCTGATCGGCTGCATCGATGCACCCGACAACGGACGCGTGGAGGTGAACGGCCAGGACGTCGGCCGGCTTTCCGACAATGCACTGGCGGACTTCCGCGCCCGCCATATCGGCTTCATCTTCCAAAGCTTCAGCCTCGTGCCGGTGCTTTCCGCCTACGAGAACGTGGAATACCCGCTGCTGCTGATCGGAGTGCCGGCGGCCGAACGGCGGCGGCGCACGGCCGCCATGCTGGAAGCGGTCGGGCTGGCGCGCCAGGCGAAGCAACTGCCGAATGAATTGTCCGGCGGCCAGAAGCAGCGGGTGGCGATCGCCCGCGCCCTGGTGAAGCAGCCCGACATCGTGCTTGCCGACGAGCCGACCGCCAATCTCGACACCGGCAATGGCGCTGCGATCATCGCCCTGATGCGCCGCATGCAGACGGAGCTGCGCACCACTTTCATCTTCTCCACCCACGATCCGCAGCTGATGTCGCACGCCGAACTCAGTTTCCCGATTCGCGACGGCATGCTTGTGCCGCACGAAGCCGAGGTGCCCGCGTGATGCTGATGAAGATCGCGTTCCGCAATATCCTGCGCAACCGCCGCCGCTCCTTCATGACCGGTTCGGCAATCGCCGTCAGCGCCGTGGCGCTGCTGGTGTTTGGCGGGTTCATCACCTACATCTTCACCGCCTTCGAAACCGGGCTGGTCCGCAATATCGGCCATCTGACGGTGTTCCGATCCGGATATTTCCTGTTCGGCAGCGGCAATCCGGCGGCGTACGGAATCGACGACTACGACAAGGTGATGGCGCTGATCGGCAACGATCCGGTGCTGCGGCCGATGCTGCGGGTGATGACTCCCACGCAGTCGCTGGTCGGGATCGCCGGCAACTTCTCCGGCGGGACCGATGCCGCCAAGACGTTCTTCGGCACCGGACTGGTGGTCGCCGACCGGCAGAAAATGCGGGAATGGAACGAATATGGCGCTGGCCAGCCCGTCGTGCCGGACCTGCGAATGAGCGCCGCCGCGCCGCAACGTGGGCTGGTCGGCCTCGGCATGGCGCGCATCCTGGGGCTGTGCGGGCCGCTGCATGTCGTCGGCTGCCCCTCCCCGCCCGTGCGCGAAGCCACCAAAGTTCCCGGCGCCGCGGCCGCACCGGACCTGGTTGACCTGGCGCACAGCGAACTCGGCACCAACGCACATCCCGCACAGGAACAGCCACGCATCGACCTGCTCGGGGCCACCGCGAACGGCGCGCCGAACGTGGTGAGCATGGAAGTCGCAGGCGTCGACCAGCAGGGGGTGAAGGAGCTGGACGACAACTACGTCGCCATGCCGCTCGCTCTGGCGCAGCAGCTGGTATACGGACGCGGCGAGCACAAGGTAACCGGAATCGTGCTGCAGCTTCAGCGCACCGGGCAGATCGCCGCGGCACGCTCCCGGCTGGCCGTGCTGATCGCCCAGCATCACCTGCCGCTGGAGGTGCACGACTTTGCCGAACTCACACCGTTCTACGTGCAGGTGGTGCGGCTGTTCAGCATGATCTTCCTGTTCCTGACCGTGATCATGGGGGTGATCGTGCTGTTCGCCGTGGTGAACACCATGACGATGAACGTAGTCGAGCGCACCAACGAGATCGGCACGATCCGCGCGATGGGAGTGCGCCGCAACGGCATTCGCGCGCAGTTCGTGCTGGAGGGTTGGCTGCTGGGTGCGATCGCCGCGACGATCGGCGTGCTGATCGCGTTCGCGGTGATCCCGGCGATCAACCACGGCGGACTGAACTGGACGCCTCCCGGAAATTCAGGGTCGGTGCCCTTCCGCCTGGCGGCGCCGGCAAGCCGCCTTGCGTTGCTGGCCGGCACCTGGGGCGGGCTTGTGCTTGTGGCGACCTTCGCCGCATTGCTACCGGCCAATCGCGCCGCCCGCTTGCCGGTGGTGGATGCGCTGCGTCATGTATGAGGGTGCGATGCGTTGGATGATGCGCGTGCTGCTGGCGCTGAGCGTTGCCGGTGTGGGATTCAGCGCGGCTGCGCAGACGCCGCGGGACATTATCGCCGCTGCCGACAAGGTGCGGAATCCCGGCCAGCCGTTCCGGAGCACCAACACGCTGACGGAGTACGTGTCGGGCCAGCCGCGCAACCAGGATCAACTGGTCGTCTACGCCAAGGAAGATCCGGCGACGCACCAGTTCCGCAACCTGGTGCGTTACACCGAGCCACCGCGCGATGCCGGCAAGATCGCGCTGTTCAGTACGCCGAACCTGTGGTTCTACGATCCGGCGTCCAAGGCCAGCGTGCGCATATCGCCGCAGCAACGCCTGATCGGCCAGGCGGCGATCGGCGACGTCCTCACCGTGAACCTTGCCGTGGACTACACCGGCACGTTGCTTGGCAACGAAACGATCACCGACCCGGAGCATCAACAGCGCCAGTGCTGGCACCTGGACCTGCAAGCCGCGACGGATTCGGCGATCTATCGCCGCGTGGAGTACTGGGTGGAGCATGGAAGCTTCCGGCCCGTGAAGGCGAAGTTCTATTCGGACAGCGGACGCCTGCTGAAGATCCTGTACTACCGCAGCTTCCGTGAGCAGCTCGGCGCCATGCGGCCGGCCGAGGCGATCATCATCGATGCGGTGAACAGCTCATTGGTCACCACGATCGCTTTCGGCAACCTGCGCTTCCAGGACATTCCCGAAGCATGGTTCCAGCGCGATTACCTGCCGCGGCTTCCGAAGGAATGAGCCCGGCATCCTGACCGGTGGAACCGATGCACGCGACGCCCGCGCCAGCCATGAGGATTGCACGCTTCGCAGCCCTGCTGGGATTCATGCACGTGGCGTTTCCCGCGCTGGCGGCCGACCAGGATCAGGACCTGCAATTCATCCCCCAGGCCGTGCAGCAGGCCCCGCCTGCCGCCGTGCCGGCCGCAACGGCAATCGATACCAATCGCAACTACCTGGAAGACGCATTCTCGCTGACGCCGCAGCGCGGCAATCTTGCCGTGCCGTTCCCCAGCCCGGCGCCATCCCGGTGGGAAGACCGGCTGTTCCTGGATTCCCGCGACGAATGGCGGCTGCGCGACAACCTGAGGCTGACCTATAGCGGGCGCTTCAATCTGCGCGCGGCCAACGACCTGGATTTCCCCAGCCACCAGACCGTGCTCAACGAAGTGCGGGAGGCCTATTTGACCTGGCGGCCGGTGGAAGGCGCCTGGCTGGACCTGGGGCGCGTGAACCTGAAAAGCGGCGTTGCCGTCGGCTTCAACCCGACCGACTTCTTCCGCACGCGTTCGGTGGTCGAGCCGCTGACCGTCGATCCCACCGTGCTGCGCGAGGACCGGTTGGGCACGCTGATGCTGCGCGGCCAGTATATCTGGCCGGGCGGCTCGGTCACGCTCGCCTATGCGCCGCGCGTGACGCAGCCGACCGCGATTTACAACCACATCGAGCTGCCGAGCTTCGATCCGATGCTGGATCGGACCAATGCGCAGAATCGGTTTCTGCTGAAGGTCAGTCCCGAGTTGCACGGCGCGTTCAGCGTCGAGGGACTGCTGTACCAGGGCGGCAACCGCACCCAGATCGGCGCCAACCTCACCGCTTCGGTCGGCCAGCGGACCATCGCGTATCTGGAATGGGCGGGCGGAGCGGATGCCGGACTGATCCAGGATGCGCTTGCCTATGGCCGGCAAACCGGCAGCTTTCCCGCAAACGCCCCTGCCCCGCTGCCGGCCGACTCCGCAAGCCGATTCCGTAACGAAGTGTCGCTCGGCTTTTCCTACGTGCCGGCGGGCACAAGGCTGACGCTGAATATCGAGTATCACTACAATGGCGCGGGCATGACGCAGCAGGCGTGGCACAACTGGTTCGCCGCCGCCGCCCGGCGCGGCAACATCCCTGGGGTGTACAACGCGTTATGGTACATCCGCTCCTACGCGGTGGATCAGCAACAACTGCTGTCGCAGCACACGGCCTTCGTGCGGGCTGCCTGGGTGGACGCCTTCGTGCCGAAACTTGACATCACCGCACTGGCCAACGTCTCGCTGCAGGACGGATCGGGACTGACGCAGATCACGGCGGACTACTATCTCTCGCGCAACTGGACCGTGGGCGGGCTGGCCAGTGTCACCTTCGGCGGCCGGCGTTCCGATTTCGGCAGCCTGCCGCAAGCCGGCGGCATTCTGTTGCGCCTGGTCCGCTACCTGTGAGCCGCCCGCCCCGGGCGGCCGGCGCTTCCCTGCCGCGCCCGCTCTGCTAGCATCGGGGCATGATCGATCCCGTCACCATCGCCGTGTTGCAGAACCGGCTGAACGCCATCGCCGAGGAAATGGGCGAGGCGATGCTGCGAACCGCCTATTCGCAGATCCTCAACTCGTCGCGCGACTTCTCGATCGCGCTGATCGACGCCCGGTGCCGGCTGGTGGCGCAGGCGGACCATATCCCGGTGCATGTCGGCGCCATGCCCTGGGCCGCGCGCGCGCTGGCGGAGCGCTTCCCCGATCCGTCCCCCGGCGACGTATATCTGCTGAACGACCCGTATCGCGGCGGTTCCCACCTGCCGGACCTGACGGCCTTCGTCCCCGTGTTCGACGGCGCGCAGCTGATGTTCTGGTCGGTCGTGCGCGCGCACCACTCCGACATCGGCGGCGCCACGCATGGCGCGTACAATCCGGCCGCCACGGAAATCTGGCACGAGGGCCTGCGCATCCCGCCGATGCGGCTGACCGAGAACGGCGTGCTGCGTGAGGACCTGCTGGAGATGCTGGCGCTGAACGTGCGGCATCCGCGCGATTTCCGCGGCGACCTGGCGGCGCAGATCGGCGCGGCGAAGCTGGGCGAGCAGCGCCTGCTGGCGGTCATCGCCGAGTTCGGCGGCACAGTGCTGGGCGATGCGATCGAGGCGATGCTGGACGCCGCGGAGCGGCACGCGCGCGACATCGTTGCCGGTTGGCAGGACGGCGTGTACCAGGGAGAGGCGGTACTGGACGATGACGGATTCGGCAAGACCGACATCGTCATTCGTGCGCTCGTCACCAAGCAGGGCAGCGATGTCACGGTCGATCTGACCGGCTCCGATCCGCAGGTGACCGGATTCATCAACTCCTCACATGCGAACACGCAGTCCGCAGTGGCGATGGCCTTCGCGTTCCTGCTCGATCCCGACATCACCAAGAACGAGGGCGCGTTCCGTCCGCTCAGCGTGAAGCTGAAGGAGGGAACGATCGTCTGGGCGCGCGAAGGTGCGCCGGTGACGATGTGCACCAGCCACTGCTCCAACGAGATCATCGAGGCGATCATCGTCGCGCTCGCCCCGGCCTGTCCGGAACGCGCAATGGGCGGCTGGGGGCGGCGGCTGCGCATCGCGCTGAACGGCGTCGATCCGCGCAGCGGACGCCGCTTCATCTGGCACATGTTCCAGGCGCGCCCAGGCGGCGGCGGATCGGTGGCGGGCGACGGGTTCTCCACCATCGGTGAATGGCATTCGGCGGGCGGCATCAAGTTTGGCTCGATCGAGGTGGCGGAGACGCGCTTTCCGCTGGTGTTCGAAACGCACGAGTTCCGTCCGAACTCCGCGGGCGACGGCCGGCATCGCGGGGGCTACGGCGGCGACATGCGGCTGCGGGTGGAAACCGATGGTCCGGCGGTGGCGAACACCGCCGGCGAGGGCGTGGTGCATGGCGCACGCGGCATCCTGGGCGGGCACGACGGCGCACCGCACGACTACACGCTGCTGCCGCCGAACGCGCCGCCGCGCAAGCTGAAGTCGAAAGAAGTTGGCGTGGTGGTGCCGAACGGCAGCGTTATCCACGTGCTGTCGGGCGGCGGTGGCGGCTGGGGTCCGCCGGAGCAACGCGATCCGGCAGCGCGGGCGCGGGATGTCGCGGAGGGGCTGGAGGGTTAGCCTTCGCCATCCGCGGAGAGAGAGCCTAGACCGATCAGCCGGTTGAGGCTCGCCTCATCCCGCATCAGCACCTGCGACGACCCACGCAGCGCAATGCTGCCGCGCTCGATCACCACCGCATCGCGCGCCAGCGTCAGTGCCAGTTCGACGTGCTGCTCCACCAGCACGACCGCGGTGCCTTCATCCGCCATCATGCGCGCGATTGCCGCCACCAGTTCATCGACGATGATTGGCGCCAGCCCCTCCAGCGGCTCATCCAGCAGCAGCAATGCGGGGTTGGTGGTCAGCGCCCGAGCGATTGCCAGCATCTGCTGCTCGCCCCCGGACAAATGGTTGCCCATGTTGCGCCGGCGCTCCTCCAGGCGCGGGAACAGCCGGTACACCGCGGCGAGATCCCAACGGCCAGGACGCGCCGCAACGGTCAGGTTTTCCTCCACCGTCAGCGACGGGAAGATTTCCCGTTCCTGCGCCACCCAACCGATGCCCATCCGCGCGCGGCGATGCGGCGGCACGCGGGCGATGTCCCGCCCGCGCCAGCGGAGTCGGCCGGAGGCGATGCGGGTAAAGCCCATGATGGTCAGCAGCAATGTACTCTTGCCGACACCGTTACGACCGAGCACCGTTAGGCTGCCGCCTTCGGGGAGTAGGAGGGAGATGCCGTCCAGCACGATCGAATCGCCATAGCCGGCACGCACGTCGTCGAGGACCAGCAGCGGCTCAGGCATGGACGGCGGACCCGAGATACACCTCGCGCACGCGCGGATCGGCGGCGATCTCCGCCGGCGAGCCCTCCAACAGCAATCGGCCACCCACCATCACGATGACCCGGGTGGCGAAGCGGAACACCAGGTCCATGTCGTGCTCGATGAACAACACGGAGATGTCGGACGGCAAGGCGGCGATCGCCTCGAACAATTCGCCGCTGTCCTGTCGCGGCACGCCGGCGGCCGGCTCGTCCAGCAGCAGCACCTTTGGCCGTGTCGCCAGCGCCAGGGCGATTTCCAGCAGGCGCTGCTGGCCGTAGGCGAGTTCACGTGTCGGGCGATGACAGACCGGTGCGAGGTTCAATGATTCGAGGATCGCATAGGCCTCGTCCGCCGCGTGACTGAAGCCGGTCAGCCGCCGCCACCAGACGCCGGCGACGCCAAGCCGCTCGCAGACCGCGAGCGTCACGGCTTCCAGTGGGTGCAGGTGGGGAAACAGCGTGTTGATCTGGAAGGTACGCGTCAGCCCGCGTTTCACCCGCAGGTCCGGAGGAAGCGTCGTGATGTCGTCTTCGTTCAAAAGGATCTGCCCGGCATTCGGACACAACGTGCCGGTGATCAGGTTGATCAGCGTGGTCTTGCCTGCACCATTCGGTCCGATCAGCGCGTAGCGCGCGCCCTGCGGCAGGGTGAATGCGATGTCCTGGGCGACGGTGAGGGAACCGAAGCTTTTGTGCAGACCGCTGGTGCGGAGGGCGGACACGGTCATGCGGTGACAATCGCGCCAAAGCATTCAACCACGGACGAACACGGACGAACACGGATATCGGTATGCATCCGTGCACATGCGTGGTTTCCTTTGGAAACTTCAGGCCTGCCGGCTTCAAACATGGATACCTCTGCGTTTGCCCAGGAACCGCTTTGCTTTGGCCAGTCCACCCATGATTCCGTCCGGCAGGAACAGCACGATACCGATCAGCATCAGGCCCATCCAGAAATACCAGTATTGCGGGTTCATGCCGGACAGCTGGTCGCGCGCCACCATGTACACGATGGCGCCGACAATGCCGCCGTACAGCCGTCCGGTGCCGCCGATCGCCAGGATCACCACCAGTTCCGCCGAACGGTCAAAGCTCAAAGCGTTCAGCGAGACGAACTGGGTCGTCTGCGCGAGCAATCCCCCGGCGATCCCGGCAATCACCGCCGCAATCACATACACACTCCGCAGTCGCACCCGGCTCGGCGCGCCGATCGCCGGCATGCGGCGCTCGTTCTCGCGAATTGCCCGCAGCGACAGGCCGAAAGGCGAATGCACCAGGCAGCGCGCGGCGAGCACCACCAGGAACAGCACCGCCAGCGCATAAGCATACGCCGTGTAGCCGTACAGGTCGAAATCGAATTTGCCGAACAGCGGCCAGACTGTCACACCCTGCAGTCCGTCATTGCCGCCGGTCAGCCAGATTTCGCGGTTGGCGACTTCGTACAGCAGCAGCCCGATGCCAAGCGTGATCATGATCAGCGCAAGATGACGCACGCGCACGACAATGAACGCGGTCAGGTAGCCAAACACGCCGGCCGCGACACCGGCGATCAGCAGGCCGGAGACGGGCTCGCCCCAGCCGTATTTGGCGATCACCCCGGCGGTGTAGGCGCCGAGGCCGAAATAGGCGGCGTGCCCGAGCGAGACCAGGCCGGCGTAGCCGAGTATCAGATCGAGCGACACCGCGAAGATCGCGGTAATGGCGATCTGACTGGCCAGCGTCAGATAGGTGGGCACCAGCACGAAGGGCAGCAGCGTCGCCGCCCAGAACAGGATTTCGGCGGGTTGCCAGCGTTGTTGCGCGACGAAGTGCTGCAACGGGTCGGCAGTCGGATGCGTGGCGGTCATTCAGCGGCGTCCGAACAGGCCGGCGGGCCGCCACAGCAGCAGGCTGACCATCACCAGGTAGATCAGGAAGGACCCGAGCGACGGCACGTAGTATTTGCCCGCGGCATCGCTGACACCCAGCACGATGGCCGCCAACAGCGAGCCGCGGATGGAACCAAGTCCGCCGACGGCAACGACGATCAGCACGTAGATCAGGTAGGTGAAGGCGAAGTTCGGGTCCAGGCCGACCAGCTGCACCGCCAGCGCACCGCCGAGGCCCGCCAGCCCGCTGCCAAGGGCGAAGGTGATGGCGAACACGCCGTCCACGTTGATGCCGATGCCCTGCGCCATGCGCCGGTTGTCCACCGCGGCGCGCACCTGGGCGCCGAAGCGTGTGTATTCCAGTGCGCCAACCAGCAGCGCGGTCACCGCCAGGGCAAGGGCGATCAGGAACAGGCGGTACAGGCTGAAGTTGATGCCGGCGGCGGTGACGTAGCCCTGCAGCCAGGCCGGCAATCGCGCCGGCTGCTGCATCGTGCCGAAGAACCAGGCGGCGGCGGCGACGGAGATGAACGCCAGGCCGAGGGTCAGCAACACCTGCTGCAGGTCGTTGGCGCGGTACAGGCGCCGGAACAGCGAACGTTCGAACACGACGCTGGCCAGCGCGGCAATCAGGAACGCGGCAGGCAGCGTGGCGGTGAAGGGCCACCCCACGGCGTTCATCAGCGTGACCGAAACATACGCCCCAAGCATGGCGAAGCTGCCATGCGCGAGGTTGACGAAATTCATCAGCCC
>Ga0187809_10000627_pt1 | contig 18107 bp, 18 predicted proteins | sample NC_wetland_sal_i_8_FD_132415 | JGI IMG/M metagenome (GOLD analysis project Ga0187809, IMG submission 132415) | Wetland sediment microbial communities from Neuse River Estuary, North Carolina, USA - ASW_4 | ecosystem: Environmental > Aquatic > Freshwater > Wetlands > Sediment | place: USA: North...
GACGCCGATCTGCTGCGCGAGATGATCGGCTTTGCCGCCGAGCGGCTGATGGAGATGGAGGTGGGTGCGGCCACCGGCGCCGCTTATGGCGAGAAGAACCCGCTTCGTCTCGCCCAGCGCAACGGCTATCGCGACCGGGACTGGGAGACGCGGGCCGGAACCGTTGAGCTGCGCATCCCGAAGCTCTCCTTCATCACCGACCAGACCTCGTGCAGCCAGTCGTCAGGCGTGCAGGAGATTACTTCCCGGGACATGACCATGTTGCATGCCGTCGTGCACGCGCAGCCGTCGCAATGCTGGATCTGGCGCACGATATCAGTCCGCGTGACGACGCCGACCATGATGCCATCGCGGTCACAAACGACCGCCATGTGCCGAACGCCGTCAGACAATAGCGCCGCCGCCTCTGTCAGCCGCTGTTCATCGACGATGACGAGAAGACGCTGGCCGACCGTCGGCAACAGGCTCTTTATCCGGATCATGACAGTTTCCACCAAATGGAAATTGAAACGAAATCTCCTGCTCGCCACAATTCAGGTGCTGCAACAACCTTCCCCGATAGAAGGAGGCCGCCGTTGTCACCCCGCAGGCCAGAGCGCCAGCAATCAATCGCTCCGCGGATCTCGTCGGTGGGTTCTGCTGATCCATGCCGGCGGATGGCTGGCTGGGAACGACTCCCATGAAGCCTGGGAGACATCATCCCACCCGGTTTCTTCCTGGGCAGTGTCGGCCGGATCGTGATCCCGCGGCAACTTCTTTTTGCCGCCTGGCGGTGGCTTGCGGTCGCCCATCACAGCTGATCTCCCTGACGCTCGAGAAAATATAGGGCCAATCTCTATGATAGGCGCTTGGCGGCAACCTTCAATGAAGTGCGTCATCGTGCTCGGAGGTGTTCCGGGTCGGCCATCGAATGGAAACCCGAAACCGTTTCAGATTCGGATCTTGACGGCAACAGCCCTCATTTCGCACGGGCATGCGGCGTTTATCGTTAGCGCACGGCACCAATTGGAATCAAACCTCCGATTTGAACGCGAAATGCCTGACGTATGCTCCCGGTCAAGCCTCGATCCCGGTTTGATTTTCGCAACTCGCCAGATAGGGCACGAGCGTCATTCGGCGGAAACTGACGGCAATCACCGTCTGTGCTCCGTTGTCGACCAGTTCTGTCGCGCCGGCATTCGGCTCGAAATCAAACGCCACCTCGGGGTCATCCGCCGGAAAGCCCTCGGCAACCCACGGGACGTCGAACCTGGCCACTTCGCGCCCTCCATCGCCGGCGGTGCGTTCACCATAATAGACGGAGTGGCCGGCGCGGAGGCCGAGTTTCTGCGTTCCGACCCGCGCCCGCGCCTCGATGACTATCCTGCCATCGAGTCTCAGGCAGGCAGTCAGCCGGTCGCCTTCGACCCGATGCTCAGTTTCGCCGGCGTTGATCTCCAGGCCAGAGGCCGCTCGGGCATAGGCGCGCGCCGCCTCCGAACTGCTCCAGTGCTCCAGCCAGACACGGCCGGGGAACCTCACGGCGCCGTCGTTGCTTGCCCCCTCAGGGCCAGCCACCTCCGCGGCGAGATAGCTGACGCCGACCGGGCCCGGCGCGCCGAACCCCGTCGTCTGCCTCGGATCGGACAGCGCCCACATATTGAGAATCAGCCGGCCGTCCGGATGCGGCCTGAGCGGGCTCGGAATGCGAGCGTGCAAGCGTTCGGGCTTTGACGAGAGAACGATCGTCAGCAGCGGCGCGTCGTGAATGATCTGCGGCGCCACCGTCAGGCAGCTATAAGCGGATGGCTTTGATGAATGCGATGTCATGGCAGAATCCTTTCAGCGGCCTCGACCTGCTGTTCCTCGATACGAACTGGCGGGCGACATGCTTTTGCGATCAATACGCCTCCCAGGAGGAGGCAGATAGCCGCCCGCAAGTGCCGTGTGATAGCCGGCAAGGAATGCGTTCGCCGCCATTTCGCGTGCTTCCGAGCCCAGCGCTTGCTGCACGGCAGCCAACCGCCTGTGACATCGGCTGCCAAAGCGGCATCCGATCGCGCCGCGCCCCACCACGCTGTCGTGACGCTTGATCCGAGAGCGCCGATCAGCGCCAGTCCGGTGGCGGTGCCCAATTGCCGGGAGCAGTTCAGGATCGCGGAACCGACCCCTGACGCTCCCACCGGCACGTCGCCCATGGCGGCATGCGTGATTCCCGGAACCAGCGCTCCGAAGCCTGCGCCGGCCGCCAGGTAGCCGAAGGCCGCAACCGGAAAGGGCGTATCCGGTGTCAGGCAAGCCAGAACGGCAACGCCGAGCGCGGCGACCAGGCACCCGCCGGCGATCACATGCCGCGGCGAGAATCGCCGATCGAGCCGCCCGGCGACCGAGGCGGTGAGGAGAAAGGGGACGTTCATCAGGAGCAAGTCAGGCCGGTCTCCAGCGCCGACCATTGCTTGAGATTCTGGAACAGGAGCGTGACGTAATAAAGCGTTCCGCTGAATGCGGTATAGCTGGCAAAATAGGCGCCGCAGGCGGCAAGGAAACTTCGCGTCCGCAGCAGCGAAGCCGGGATCAGAGGATGGGCGGTGCGATCTTGCCAGATCAGGAAAAGCGCGAGCAACGCAATGCCGCCGCATAAGGGCCCAGCGGTCGGCAGCGAGATCCAAGAATGGCTGGTCGAGTCAATGAGCCCCAGGGTAATGGCCGTCAATCCGGCGGAAGCCATTGCGACGCCGATCAAGTCGAGGGGGCGCCTGTCTGTGCTATGGGGGCCTGATGGAACGGTGATGAACGCCATTGCGCTGGCAACGACGGTGATGGGCAGGTTGACCCAGAAGATGGAGGCCCAGCCGAAAGAGGCGAGCAGCATACCGCCGACCACCGGACCGGCGCCGAAGCCGATGCCTCCCAACGCCGCCCAGGCGCCAATGACCCGGCTTCGTTGGGCCGGTGGGAAAGTCCGGTTGAGGATCGCCAGCGTGAGCGCCAATATGGCCGCCCCGCCGATCCCCTGGACGGCTCTCGCCGTGAGCAGGACGGAACTGCTCCCGGCCAATGCGCAACCGAGCGAGCCTAGACCGAACAGGATCAATCCCCCGGTCACGACAACGCGGTGGCCGAACCTGTCTCCGAGCGCACCGGCAAGCGGGATGAAAGCGGCGAGGCTTAGTGCATAGCCGCTGATCACCCATTCGAGGGCGGAAGGCCCGAGCGCGAGATCGCGTTGAAGGGTAGGCAGGGCGATGTTGACGATGGTGACGTCGAGCTGGATCATGAAAGCGGCGAGGCACATGGCGAAAAGCACGAGCCGGGATCGCGACGCGGCCCAACCGCAACTTGCGCGTGTGCGAAGCGCCGCAGCGAAGCATGGTTCTAGCAGGGATCGCGGCGCGGCCCAACCGCGCGAGGACGGGCCAAAGTCACGAAGTCCTGCCATCCACGTTGTCCTAGAGATGTCCCTTCTCGCTTCTCCAGCTTGCGGCGATGGCCCCTCCTCCGCGGCCTGAGAATCATATTTGGAGGTGAACTCACAGCTGTCGCCAAAGATGTTTTCCCGCTACTCTCCTCGCGGACCTGGAAGGGTCGGAGACCGCCGAAGGCTGGGAGGAACTGGGAGTTATGACCGATATTTCGCCGGTGCTCGTCGACCGGCTGTTGGCGATCTCGCGGGCGCTTGCCGGCCATATCGATCCCGGCGCCGCCTTTCGCGCCACCGCGGAAGAGATCGCTACGCTCATTCCTCACGACCACATGGACGTGGCGATCCTGCTTCACGACCGCTGCAGCCATACCTGCTACGAAGCGGGTCTTCACACCAGCTGGACCGAACTCGCCAGGAATCCGGTCCCGACGGATCGCAGCCCCGTCCGGTCCGTCCTGCGCGCCGAACTTCCCTACCTGATCACCGATGATGCTCTCAAGGATGAACGCTTTCATTTTGCCGGCGCTCTCGACGAGCCGATCTTTTCCGCCGGTCTGCGCAGCCGCATCGTCGTTCCGCTGCGAGCGCGCGGCGACGTCATTGGCACCCTCGACATCAGCCGCCATCTGCCAGGTTGCTATGGCGTGGCCGACCTCGAGATCGCACAGCATTGCGCCGATTTCATCGCACCCTACATCTTCGCCTTGGTCGAAAGCGAAGCGGCGCGGCGCGCCATGCTGGCGGAGACGGAGGCGCGCAGCCGCGAGGAACTGCTTCGCGTCGGCGCGGCGCGCCTCACCGAGGGCATGGAACGGGAAAGGCGACGCATCGCCATGGATCTGCACGACCAGACGCTTGCCGATCTCGCCCGGGTTGTACGCCAGGTCTCGGCGCTGCACCGGCAAGGCGTGGCGCGCGCCGCGCAACTTGCCGAACTGGAGCGCGAAGTGGCTAACTGCCTGACGGAACTGCGCCACATCGTCGACGACATGCGGCCGAGCGTGCTGGAACTGTTCGGCCTCCGCGACGCGATCGAAGCGCATCTCAACCGCAGCGTCAGCAATGCGGCCCCTCCCATCGCCGTGCGCATCGAGGACAGGAGCGACGGCGCCGCCGACGCTCTTTCGGAACGCATACGCACCGCGCTCTACCGGATCGTGCAGGAGGCCATCAACAATGCCGTCCGCCATGCGGCGCCAAGCCGGATCGAGGTCCGGATCGAGGCCAGCGAGACCGATCTCAGGGTAACTGTGACGGACGACGGGCTCGGCTGCGGCGAAATCGATCCGGAAGCGAGCGGCGGGATCGGCCATATGCATACGCGCGCCGCCCTCGTCGGCGCCCGGCTGCGCATCAGGCGGGCAAGCCGCAAAGGCGGAACGCGCGTCACGGTCGAGATCGCGGGTGGCGTCGTCGCCGAAGCCGTCGCCGGGGCGCGGCCGGCGCCGGTGGAAGCCATCGGAGTCGCATGATGCTGGTCATGATCGCGGAAGACGACGGACTGCACCGCGCCTTTGCGCGGGCGACCGTGGAGGAACTGTGGCCGGGCGACGTCGAGGTGATCGAAGCCGCTAGCGGCGACGAGGCCATCCGGCTCGCCGACCGTCGCGCACCGCCTTATGTCGTTCTCGATCTGCAACTTCCCAAAGGGACGGGCATCGACGTGGCGCGCGCCATCTGGAGCCGTCGCGCCGACGCGCATATCCTCTTCTGGTCCAATTTCGCCGATGAATCCTATGTGCGCGGCGTCGCGCGGATCGTGCCGCCCGGATCGGTTTACGGCTATGTGCTGAAATCCGCCTCCGAAGAGGGAATGCGCTCCGCTCTGCGCGGCGTCTTCGCCGAAGGCCATTGCATCATCGACCGGGAAATACGCGGAATCCAGCACCGCGTGCAGGATCGGCTCGAGGGCATTACCGACAGTGAATATGAAAGCCTGATCGATCTCGCGCTCGGCCTGACCGACAAGGCGATCGCCTCCAGGCGCGGGCTGTCGACGCGAGGGGCCCAGGCCAGGATCAAGCATCTCTACGAGAAGCTCGGCATTGCCGCGCCGGACGAGGCCTCGAGCGAGGCATCGGTCTTCAACTCCCGCACGCGGGCGATCTACCTCGCGCTCGCGCGCGGACTCATCAACGCCGACGTTTTGCGCCGGGAGCAGGAGCATCTCGGCGCATGGCTCGGTTCCGCGGTGCGTCAATCCGAAGACAATTGAGTGCGCTCCGGAGCCTGAGACTGTGTAAACGCACACTCGGCATTGCGTCTTGACGCCTATCCGGAAGGCCGCTCCCGGCTTAACGTGCCGGGAAAACAAGGACGGGGAGACGCCATGCCTTTCGTCAACATACAGATCCTCAAAGGGCATTCGCAGCAGCGCAAAAACGAGATCGCGCGCCGCGTCACGGAGGCCGTCAGCGAGCTCGCCGAACTGCCCAAGGAAGCTATCTGGGTGGTGTTCGAGGATGTCCAGCCCTCCGATTGGTTCGTCGGCGGGAAGGCGGTCGAGAAGAAGCCCGGGAGCTGACGTCGGTGCCGAGCGACAACCGCAGTCCCCGTTTCGACGACATCGTCGGCGGCGCGCCGCTGGAAAAACTGGCGGACGGCTTCGGATTCACAGAGGGGCCAGTCTGGCACCCATACGAGAAATGGCTCGTCTTCAGCGATATGCCGAACAGCCGCATGCATCGGCTGCTGCCCTCAGGCGAGATTGAGATCTTCCGCGAACCGAGCGACAAGGCGAACGGCAACACGCTCGACCGGCAGGGACGCCTCCTCACCTGCGAGCATGCGAAAAGCCGCGTGACGCGCCTGGAGCCGGACGGCTCCACGAAAGTGCTCGCCGCGCATTACGAGGGCAAGGAACTCAACAGCCCGAACGACATCGTCGTGGCGACCGGCGGCGCCATCTACTTCACCGATCCGACCTATGGCAGGATGGAATATTACGGCCTGCCGCGCCCGCAGGAACTGCCGTTTCAGGGCGTCTACAGGATGAACGCCGACGGATCGGGACTGACTCTGCTCGCTCATGATTTCGCGCAGCCCAACGGCCTCTGTTTCTCGCTCGATGAATCGCGCCTCTTCGTCAACGACACCGAACGCAAGCACATCCGCGTCTTCAGCGTTACGCCGGAAGGCCGCTTGACCGGCGGCGCCGTGTGGGCGGAGACTGCCGGGGAGGAGCCCGGAGCGCCCGACGGCATGAAGATCGACAGCGGCGGGAATGTCTATTGCTGCGGCCCGGGAGGCGTCCACCTCTTCGATCCGTCAGGCAACGCGCTCGGCGTCATCCGCACGCCAGAGGTCTGCGCCAACTTCACATTCGGCGGCGACGACCTGAAGAGCCTGTACCTGACGGCGTCGAGTTCGCTTTACCGGCAGCGCGTGCGCGTGCCGGGATTGAGGCTGTTCTGAGCGGGAGACTGCTCGGAGGAATGGCCGCCACTATCCGGCGGCGAGCGATGCAGTTGCATCGCGAGAGGACGGCGTACCGTTCGCAAGGTCGCCGAAGCAACATGGGAGGATCGCTGAAATGAAAAAACTGTTTGCCTTGACCGCTCTCGCCGCCATGCTGGCGTCGGGCACCGCGCTTGCCGATACGAGCGGCAAGAAGATCGCCTTCTCCAACAATTACGCCGGCAATTCCTGGCGGCAAGCCATGTTGAAGAGCTATGACACGGTGACCAAGAAGGCGGTAGCCGACAAGATCGTCGCCGCGGCCGATGTGTTCACCACGGCCGACCAGGAGGTGCCGACCCAAGCCGCGCAGCTGCAGAACCTCATCCTGCAGGGCTATGACGCGATCGTCATCAATTCCGCCTCGCCCGACGCGCTGAACGGCGCGGTGAAGCAGGCCTGCGACGCCGGCATCGTGGTCGTCTCCTTCGACGGCATCGTGACCGAACCCTGCGCCTACCGCGTCGTCGTCGATTACGAGAAGATGGGCAAGGAAGAGGTCGAGCATATGGCCAAGTTCCAGCCCAAGGGCGGCAATCTGCTGGAGATCCGCGGCCTGGCCGGAACCTCGATCGACGATCTGATCCACAAGGGCATTACCGAAGGCGTCGCCGCCCATCCGGAGTTCAAGATCGTGAATTCGGTGACCGGCAACTGGGACGAGACGACGGCGCAGAAGGCGGTCGCGACGGTGCTGCCGTCCCTGCCGCAGATCACCGGCGTGGTGGACCAGGGCGGCGACGGCTATGGCGCGGCGCAAGCCTTCGCCGCCGCCGGCAAGCCGCGCCCCACCATCATCATGGGCAACCGGCAGGACGAACTCGAATGGTGGAAGGAGCAGAAGGCGAAGGACGGCTACGTGACGTGGTCCGCCTCGATCGCGCCTGGCGTCTCGACGCTTGCCTTCTGGGTCGCCCAGCAGGTGCTCGACGGCCACAAGGACATCCCGCACGATCTCCTCGTGCCTTACCTGTCCTTCGACCAGGACAATTTCGAAGCGGCCCTGCCGAACATTCCGAAGGGCGGCGTCGCCAGCAAGGAATACAGCCAGCAGGACGCCATCGAAGCCATCAAGGCCAATATGAAGTGATTGCGGTGAACTTCGGGCGCGCTTAGCTTAAACGAAAACTTGCGTGGAGTGTCCGTGTCGCCCGAGACCGCATCGAACATCGTCAAGCTGGACGGCGTCGAAAAGCATTTCGGCGCCGTCCGTGCGCTGGTCGGTGTCGATTTCATGATTCGCTCCGGCGAGTGCATCGGTCTCGTCGGCCATAACGGCGCCGGAAAATCGACCCTGATGCATGTCGTTGCCGGAACGCTGCAGCCAAGCGGCGGCCGCATCACGGTGGGCGGCGGGATCGAGGAAAACTATTCGGTCGTCCGTGCGCAGAAGCTCGGCATCCGATGCGTCTTCCAGGAATTGTCGCTCTGTCCCAACCTCAGCGTCGCCGAGAATACACGCATCAATCACCAGTCGCTGAGAGGGCTTGGCTGGCGGAAGAGAGCCGCCGCGCTGATCAAGGCCAAGCTCGACGAGATCTTCCCCGGCCATGATATCGGCGCATCCGACATTGTGCGCGATCTTTCCATCGGCAGGCGGCAGATGGTGGAGGTCGCGCGCGCCTTCACCGTGACGGATGACCCGCTCGACCTTGTCATCCTGGACGAGCCGACGTCCTCGCTCGATGCCCGGACGGCCAGCCAGCTTCTCGCCTTTGTCCGCCGCTTCGTTGCGGCCGGCGGAAGCTGCATTCTGATCTCCCATCTTCTCGGCGAGGTGCTTGAGAACGCCGACCGCATTGTGGTTATGCGTGATGGCAAGGTGGTCGCCGCCGATGCGGCAAGCGCCTTCGATCGCGACAAGCTCGTCACCGCCATGGGCGGTGTGGAGCCGCGCGGGAGGGTGGCGGCCGAAGCCGCCGCCAGAGATCGGGAAAAAGGAGCGCTGCGTGTCCGCGCTCGTCCGGCGCGCCAGACGGACGGCGCCGAGCTTGTCGCGCGCGAGGGGGAGATCATCGGTCTGGCGGGCCTTGCCGGTCATGGCCAGACGGCGTTGCTTCTCGCCATCTTCGAGGCGGCGGCGCGCCGTAGACCGGGGATCGAGGTCACGGCGCCCGTGGCCTTGGTCGCGGGCGACCGGCAGTCGGACGGCATCTTCCCGCAATGGTCAATCGCGGAGAATATCGGCATCCGCTCGATCGCCAAACTGCGCAATGGACTTCTCATCTCGCCGCAACGAGAAGCCGAGTTGGCGCAATATTGGCAGCGGCGGATCAAGATCCGCACCCCCGACATTGCCAACAACATCCTCTCGCTTTCCGGCGGCAACCAGCAGAAGGCGCTCTTCGCCCGGGCGCTTGGGTCCGACGCCAGGATCATCCTGATGGATGATCCGATGCGCGGCGTCGATATCGGCACCAAGCTGGACGTCTACGACCTGCTCCGAGAGGAAGCGAGGAACGGCCGCACTTTCCTCTGGTATACCACCGAGACCGAAGAGCTCGACAATTGCGACCATGTCTATGTCTTTCAGAGCGGCCGCATTGTCGCGGATCTGAGCCGCGGCGAGTTGACGGAGGAAAAGGTGATCCAATCCTCCTTCGCGGGAGCGAGTTGAGATGGCGGTCGGTTTCCTGAGCGGACGAAGTGGCGCGGGTACGCTCGACGCGCGAGGCCGGGCGCACCTGCTGCGCGCGCTTTTGCCGGCACTGTCGCTCGCCATCGTGGTGGTCGCGATCGCCTGGCTCAATCCGCGCGCCATCAGCTATTTCGGCTTCACCCTGATGCTCAATCTGGCGATCCCGATCGCGCTCGCGACGATCGCGCAGATGTTCGTCATCGCCGGCAATGAACTCGACCTCTCGATCGGCACCTTTGTCGGCTTTGTCGGCTGCGTCACCGCGACCTGGCTGCGCGAGGCGCCGCTTCTCGGCGTTGCAACCCTCGTCGGGGGTATTCTTGTCTATGCAGCGCTCGGCGCGCTCATTCACCTGCGCAACCTGCCCTCGGTCGTCGTGACGCTTGGCATGAGCTTCGTCTGGCAGGGGCTTGCGATCCTTCTCCTGCCCAAACCCGGCGGCAAGGCGCCGGATTGGCTTCTCGCGATGACAGGTTTCAAGCCGCCATTCGTGCCCTTCCCGATCCTGGCGGCGCTGGTGATCGCGGGCGTTGTCCAGTTCGCGCTCATGCGCACCTCCTATGGCGCGATCCTGCGCGGCTCGGGCGGGAACCCGTCGGCGTTGGCGCGCGCCGGTTGGTCGCTTCTCACGACAAAGATCGTGCTTTTCTCGCTGGCCGGCTTTTTCGGGGTTCTTTCGGGCTTGGCGCTCATCGGCATCACCACCTCCGCCGACGCCAATATCGGCAACGGCTACACGCTTCTCGCGATCGCCGGGGTCATCCTCGGCGGTGGTGAATTCGTCGGCGGGCGGGTCTCGCCCGTCGGATCGGTGATCGGCGCCTTGACGCTGGCGCTCGCCGCCTCGCCGCTTCTGACCTTCATGCGAATACCGCCGGACTGGCAGGTGGCGGCGAACGGCGCGATCCTCATCATCGTGCTTGCGGCCCGCGCGCTTATCAGCCGCAGGGAGACCTGATGATGAGCGGCTTCATCCGAAGACTTTCCGCCAAGGCATGGCTATGGTCCTTCATCGGCGCGCTGCTGGTCTATCTCGCCACGATCGCCTTCACCCGCGGTTACGGCGCAGGCGGCATCGTCACCGCGACATTGTCGCTTGCGGTGTTCACCGTCATCGTCGGCATCGGACAGATGTTCGTCATCACGCTCGGGCCGGGCAATTTCGACCTGTCGCTGCCGGCCAATATCGGCCTTGCCAGCGCCGTCGCCATGAAGGTGATGGACGGCAATGACTCCATGGTGGCCGTCGGCCTTCTCGCGGCGCTTGCTTGCGGTTCCGCGATCGGCATGGCGAATTATTTCCTGATCTGGGCGCTGCGCATCCCGCCGATCATCGCTACCTTGTCGGCAAGCTTCATCATCCAGTCGGTCGACATCAGCTACGGCCGCGGCCTGCAGATCAAGCCGCCGCCGGGGTTCGCCGCCTTCACCAATTTGCAGCTGGCCGGCATACCGATCCTGGCGATCCTCACAGTGCTCTTCACGATCGGAGCGGCTATCATGCTGCAGCGCCTGGTCTATGGCCGTTCGGTGCTTGCGATCGGCCAGAACATCCGCGCCGCCTGGCTCGCGGGCGTGAAGGTCGGGCGCATCCGCTTCCTGACCTACACGCTTTCAGGCGCGCTCGGCGGCATGGACGGCGCGCTGCTGGCTGGCTATTTCCGCGGCGCCAATGTCGATATCGGCAATGAATATCTGCTTGCCTCCCTTGCCGTCGTGGTGATCGGGGGAACGTCGGTCGCGGGCGGCAAGGCCAATATCCCCGGGATATGGGGCGCCTCGCTTTTCCTGGTCCTGCTCTTGACCATGCTGAACACGTTCGGGGTGAGCGCCGGCGTGCGCCTGGTGCTTACCGGGCTGGTGATCGTCGCCGTCATCACCGCAGCCGGTGGCGAGAAAGCCCTGCGCTGAGCCCGGGCGCTCTCCGCCCGCGTTCTCCTTGACGGTCTTCTGTGTCCGAAAGACGCCGATCGCAGGTCAGATGCGGAATTGATGGGAACCAGCAGACAGACGATCGCTTGCAGCAAGGTTCCTACGAACCGGCATGTGCAGCCAGTTCCTCTTTTCGGCTTTCCACCTCGGGATGGTCCTTATCCGTCCGATAGTGCGCCGAAGCGCCTCCCGGCTGGCCCCATCCCGTGACGCTCGGGCCAAAAAATTCCGCGTTGATGGAAAGGAACTTCTGCTCGTGCGGCGGCAGATCATCCTCCGACCAGATCGCGTCGACTGGGCAGACCGAAAGGCACAGCCCGCAGGAGATGCATTCCGCCGGCTGGATATACATCATCCGGCCGCCCTCGTAGATGCACTCCACCGGGCAGACGTCCTGGCAGGCGCCGTCCTTTACGTCGATGCAGGTCGAGGCGATTACGTAAACCATGGCCGGTCTCTCAGCGCCCTGTCCATTTCGGCGCGCGCTTCTCCCTGAAGGCGGCGACGCCCTCGTTCTGATCCTCCGATTTCAGCGCCTCGACCAGTTCGGGCAGCCTCAGCATCTGGGCTTCTCTAGCGCTCAGCCCCTCGCCGGCCCGCACCATGGCCTTCACCGCCCTGACCGACAGCGGAGCGCAGGCAAGGATGTCGTTGACCCAGCGATTCACCGCCTCATCGAGCGCATCGGGGGCGGCAACCTCGTTGACGAGGCCAAGCCGGAAGGCTTCCGCCGCGCCCACACGCCGGCCGGTCAGCAGCATGCCCATTGCCTGGACATGCGGGATGCGGCGGCCGAGCAGAGCGATGCCGCCATCAAGCGCCAGCCTGCCGACGCGCGGCTCAGGCAGGCCGAAGGTCGCTTTTTCCGAAGCGATGACGATGTCGCAGCCGAGCACCATCTCCATGCCGCCGCCGAGTGCATGGCCGTTGACGCGGGCCACGACGGGCACGTTCAGCGTCTCGCGCAGCGCGATCCCGCCGAAGCCGCCGGGGCGGGGAGCGGCCCAGTATTCGAGCCCGCTCATGCCCGAGCCTCCCTTCATGTCGGCCCCTGTGCAGAAGGCCCGGTCCCCCGCCCCGGTCAGCACCACGACGCGCACGTCGCGGTTTTTCTCGATCTCCTCCCAGATGCTTATGAGTTCGGCCTGAGTTGCGAGATCGACAGCGTTCAATACGTCCGGACGGTCGATGGTGACGCGTGCGACGTGATCCTCGATTGAGAAAAGCACGCTCATGCCGCTTCTCCCCGCCTCTCGCCGGCAAGCGCGCCGTTCTCGATCAGACGGTCGATCTCGGCCGTCGAATAGCCTGCTTCCTCCAATATGGCGCGGCCGTCGCCGCCAAGATCCGGCGGCGAATGCCGAACCTTGAAGGCGCTCTCGTCCATTGTCAGCGGCGATCCCAGGAGCGGGATGCCGCCATTGAGTTCGATAATCGAGCCGTTGACCTTCGTCTGGCCATGGTCGAGCGCCTGAGGCAGGGTCAGCACCGGTGCACACAGTAGATCCTGTTCCTCCAGCCGGGCGAGCCAATATTCCGTCGTGTTCGTGGCGAAGCGTTCCCGGAAGAGCTTTTGCAGTTCCGGCTTGTGCGCGACCTTGTCGGCGAAACTCGCGAAGCGCGGCTCCTGCGACAGGTCTGGAAGGCCGAGCGCCTTGCAGATGTCCTGCAGCGGATTGGCCTTGAAGGCGCCGACCAACACCACTGCGCCGTCGGTCGTCTCGAACACACCGGTGAGCGGGAAGGCGCCCCAGTTCAGATCCTTCTGCCGCTGCAGCCACATGGCCGCTTCCTGGATCTGCATGGCTAGCATGGACTCGAAGAGTGAAACCGAAACCGACTGGCCGCGGCCGGTCTTCTCGCGCTGCATAAGCGCCAGCAGGATCGCCTGCACCAGGTGCATGCCGGCCGTGTAATCGCAAAGCGCGGTGGAATAGAGCGCGGTCGGCAGGCCGGGATCGGCCTTGCGCATCATGACGCCGGACAGCGCCTGGGCAAGAATGTCCTGCCCCCCCTTGTGCGACAGCGGCCCCTTGGAGCCGAAGCCCGAGCCGAAGGCCGAGATGATGCGCGGGTTGATCTCCGCCAGCCTCTCATGGCCAAATCCCATGCGCTCCATGACGCCGGCGCGGAAATTGTTGACCACGACGTCGGCGGTCTTCACCAGTCCGTAGATGACGGCCTTGGCGTCGTCCTTACGCATGTCGAGCGCGATGGAACGCTTGTTGCGGTTCAGGCTGCGGAAAACGGGGTTGTTCTGGCCGTCCGGATCGTCGGCGATGGAATTGCGCGACAGGTCGCCCGCGCCCGGCCGCTCGATCTTGATGACGTCGGCGCCGTAATCGGCAAGCACCTGCGTGCAGCACGGGCCGAGCATCACCTGCGTGAAGTCGATGACCTTGATGCCGGAAAGCGGCTGGATATCGGAGGATGTCATTTTGCGTTCCTGTCCAGTCAATGTTCAGTAGCCAATCGCCCGCTGGCGAATGTTTTTTGGCCTAGCCCCCTCACCCGGCTCGCTTCGCTCGCCACCCTCTCCCCGTTGGGGAGAGGAGCGCCGTCCGCGCTGCCTCCTCTTCTCCCCGACGGGAGAAGGTGGCCCGAAGGGCCGGATGAGGGGGCCTGATTTCACTCCGCCGCGGCCATCTCGACCGTTGCGTTGGCCGAAGGCCGGTCGCCCGGATCGGCGCCCTGCGCGCGCAGCATCTCCTGCAGCTTGTGCACGTCCACCCTGTCGACGGTGACACCCGCCTGGATCGCGATCGCGGCCGCTACGCCGGTCGCCTCGCCCATCGCCATGCAAGGCGGGATCTCGCGCGAGATGCGCTGCGCGGCGGCGGTCGAGGAATAATGCCGTCCGGCGACGAGCAACTGCGCGACGCCCTTGGGCAAAAGCGTGCGGTAGGGGTAATAATAGTCGCGGCCGCGCGCCACGCTGTCCGGAAAATGGCGGCGCGCCGTCACGTCGTCCTTGGTCAGCACATATTCGCCTTCGAGCAGGCGCGACTGGCGGACACCGATCTGCGGCGCGACATCGACGACGAATGCGTTCCGGAAACCCGGCATCTTGGCGCGAATGAAGGAGACGAGCTCGGCGATGCGTTCGCGGCCCTTGAAGTCGGCATTGGTCAGATGTTCGACCGAGAGACCGTCGAAACCGGCCATGTGCGGGCAGTTGCACCAGACGATTCCGGGCAGCGGCGTCTTCAGCCACCAGCGCTCCCACGAGCCTCCCATGATGCGCTTCGCCTCGCGGTCGAGCACGGCGAAGGCCTCCGGCTCCTCATATTCGAACCGTTCGGCCTCTTCCGTATCAACGCCGCCGAGACGAAAGACGGTGGTGACGATGAAAGAGCCGCTGGTATGCGGGGAACCGGCTGCAGCAGCGACGTCGAGATCGCCTGTGGCATCGACCACGACCTTGCCGAGCACCGCCTGACGCCCGCTCTTCGTCTCGCAAATGACGCCCTTGATCGCGCCGTCCTCGACGATCGCCTTGGAGAACCAGGAATGCAGACGAAGCGTCACGCCCGCCTCGGCCACCATCTCGTTGGCGGCGCGCTTGAAGCCGTCCGGATCGAAAGCGGAGGCGTAGCAGATCGGTTGCGGCTTCTGGTGCGAATGGAAATTATAAACGCCCCAGCGCGCCCATTGCCGGAACTTGGCGTTGTCGGAAATCCAGTCGCTTTCGGGCGGAGTGATGCACAGGCCCATACGGGTCATGCGGTCGATGATCTCGCCGCACAGGCCGCGTACGGTCACTTCGGGTCCGTCGCACATATCATCGAGCACCAGCACCATGCCGCCGGAGGCGAGGCCGCCGAGATAGGGATAACGTTCGAGGAGCGTCACCGAGAGCCCGTTGCGGGCCGCGGCCACCGCCGCCGAGATGCCGGCCGGCCCGCCGCCGACCACGACGAGGTCGGAACTGGCGACCACGGGCACCTGACCTTCCGGTTCGGTCACAAATTCAGGAATTGTCATGAATGGCCTCCGTCAGGAATCGGTTGAATTGATCAGATCGTCTCGGCGACATTCCATTTCAGGCTGATACGCTCCGCCCAGGAAATGATCCCGAAGAAGAAGGCCGAGAAGCAGGAGCCAACCACGATCGTCGCGTAGAGAAGCGGCGAGTCGAAATTGTAGGTCGCCTGGATGATGAGCGCGCCGATTCCCGTCGTGGAGCCTATCCACTCGCCGACGATGGCGCCGATCACCGAGGTAGCCGCCGCGATCTTCAGTGCCGAGAAGAGGTAAGGCAGCGAATTCTTGAACCTCAGCTTGAAAAAGATCTCCGTCGGCGAGGCGGAGAGGATACGCATCAGTTCCATGTGCTGCGGGTTAACGTTGCGCAGGCCACGCGTCATGTTCACCAGCGTCGGGAAAAAACAGATCATCGCGGCGATAGCAACCTTCGCGGACATGCCGTTGCCGAGCAGCAGCACGAGGATCGGCGCATAGGCCATGACCGGGATGGTGTGGACCATCACAGCGACGGGAAAGAAAGCTTCTTCGACCGTCCGCTGATAAACGAAGCTAGTGGCGATCAGAACGGCGGCGATGTTGCCGAGCAGGAAACCCGAGATCGCCTCGATGGCGGTCGGGCCGAGATTGGTCATCAGCAGTCCAAATTTCTCCACGAATTTCACGGCGACCGCGGTCGGCGCGGGCGCGATGTAGGGCTTGATGTCGAAGAGATGGACCGAAACTTCCCAGATGACGAGGATGGAGACGGTGGCGATCACCGGCAGCAGGCGGCGACGCCAGGCGAGATAGCGGCGCGTGGCCTCAAAACGGGCCTGAGCGGCGTCATCATTGCTGAAGGTCTCGGGGACGGGCGCGGCTTCGATGGTGGAGGCGGACATCAGCAGGTCTCCAGCACACGCCGCAGATGCGCGGCGAGTTCGATGAATTCCAGGCTTTCGCGCTGCTCGATGCGGCGAGGGTTCGGCAGCGGCACGGGTACCGTTTCGCGCACCCGGCCGGGCCGGGCGGCGAGTAGAAGGACTTTCTGGCCGAGGAAAGCGGCTTCGTAGATGGAATGCGTTACGAAGAGAATGGTGGTTCCCGTCTCCTCCCAGATGTTCAGGAGCTCCTCATTCAGCCGGTCGCGCGTGATCTCGTCCAGCGCGCCGAAAGGCTCGTCCATGAGCAACAGCCTGGGATCGTTGACCAGCGCGCGCGCGATCGAGACACGCTGGCGCATGCCGCCCGACAATTCATGCGGCAGCGCGTTCTCCCAGCCGGAGAGCCCGACAAGTGCGAGCAGTTCCTTCGGCGTGCGCCGTCCCGGGCGGCTGTTCCTGCCGCCGACCTCGAGCGGGAGCGTGACGTTTTCAAGCGCGGTGCGCCACGGCAGAAGCGCCGCGTCCTGGAAGACGAAGCCGATATCGCGGCGGGCGCGGGCGGCGGACGCTTCCCCGCCCAATATCCTGACACTGCCCGATGTCGGACGGATGAGATCGGAGACGACCCTGAGCAATGTCGACTTGCCGCAGCCGGACGGGCCGAGCAGGGTCAGGAAGCCGCCTTCCGGCACGCTGAGGTCGATATTCTCGAGTGCTGTGATGGCGCCGCGCTCGGTTGTGAACCGCACCGTGACGCGTGCGAGTTCGACAGCCGCAATGGCCGCCGGTTGCCGGTGAGTTTGTTCCAGGACAGCGGCTTCCATGAGTATCTCCTCAGCCGATCTTCGGTCGCGAATCCTTCGTCATGTCGAGGATTGCCGTCGTCGCGACGCTCTCAAGCTTGGGCGCGCCGGCAGAGAACTGGCCGAGTTGGGAATAGGTGTCGATCTGATGCTGCCAGACCGCCATGTCGAAACTCGCCCAGCCATGTTCCTTGGTGCGCTCGGTGAATTCGTAGGAAAGCATGATCGGCTCCGCCTCCAATTCGTCCTTCTTCACGAGATTCGGATATTCCTGGACGAGAAGATCGACGGCCTTTTCGGGATTTGCCTTGCAGTAGGCCCAGCCCTTGCCGGCAGCGCGCAGGAAGGCGGCGATCAGTTCGGCCTTGTTCTTCAGCGTGTCCTGCGTAGCGTAATAGGGCAGGCCGTAAAGCTGGATGCCTTCATCCCAAAGCGGCATGGACACATAGTTCGGTCCGAGCACTTTGAGCGCGGTTGTGTTCGTCGCCCAACCGGTAATGGCGTCCACCTGGCCGGAAACCAGCGGCGTCATATCGGAGCCGACGATCACTTTCTCGACCTTGTCCTCGGGGATGTTGTGCTTTTTCAAAAGCGCGGTCAGCAGGATCTGGCCGGTCGCCTGGATGCCGATCTTCTTGCCGATCATGTCCTTCGGCGTGCGGATCGGGTCCTTCGGCAGCGAGAAAAAAGCATAGGGGTGCTTCTGCGCCCCGACGGCAAAGCATGTAACGGGTATGCCGTGGGAAGCCGCCAGCATCAGGGACGGGCTGGACGAGACCTGCCCAACCTCATAGCGGCCGGAGGCGACGATCGCCACGCCATCGATGGCCGGGCCGCCCGGTTGAATCTTGAAGTCGATCTTTTCCGCTTCGAAATAGCCGAGGCGCTTGGCCGCGACTTCGCCGATCTGGTTGCCGCCGGCGATCCAGCCGAGTTGCATGTTGACCGGTTGCGTGCCGCCCGCAGCCATGCCGCGGCTGGTGACGATCGTCGGCAGGGCGAGCGCGCCGGCCAGCCCGGCGCCCGCC
>Ga0187809_10000628_pt1 | contig 18093 bp, 15 predicted proteins | sample NC_wetland_sal_i_8_FD_132415 | JGI IMG/M metagenome (GOLD analysis project Ga0187809, IMG submission 132415) | Wetland sediment microbial communities from Neuse River Estuary, North Carolina, USA - ASW_4 | ecosystem: Environmental > Aquatic > Freshwater > Wetlands > Sediment | place: USA: North...
CAAGTTGCCGGCCGGGCTGCCCGGCGGCTTCGGCCAGTTGCCCGGTGGCTTCAACCCGGGCGCCCTGCCGCCCGGGACCGAGTTGCCGGACCTGTCCAAGCTCAAGTTCCCCAAGAGCTGACCGCGCCGGCGACCGTCGCCCGGCCCCGCGCCAATCCGCCGCACGTGGCTACTTCCGCCGTGACTGGCTGGATTTTGGTGGCCAGTCAGGCAGCACAGTAGCCACCCACGGTGGACGGGTGGCGGCCACTCGCGGCGGCTGGGCGGTGGCGTTGCCCGCGGACCGGCAAACCGGCGGCTAGGCTGCCGGCGGGTGCATCCACGAGCGAGAGGATCAGGCATGGCCGAGGCCGCCAAGACCGACGCAGCAGCTCAGATCGCCGCCGGCTACGCCTTCACCGGTCCCGCGCTCGACCTCGGCACGGTGGTGCTCGAGGGCAATGCCCACCCGGAGGCCAAGATCCGGATCCCGCTCGGCATGCTCAACCGGCACGGGCTCATCGCCGGGGCCACCGGCACCGGCAAGACCAAGACGCTGCAGCTGATCACCGAGCAACTGTCGGCCAGCGGCGTTGCGGTGGTGGTGGCCGACATGAAGGGCGATCTGTCCGGGCTGAGCCAGGCCGGCAGCGGCAACGACAAGATCACCCAGCGCGCCACCGACACCGGCGACGACTGGCAGCCGAGCGCGTATCCGGTCGAGTTCCTGGCCCTCGGCGGCCTGGGCACCGGCGTGCCGGTCCGGGCCACCATGACCGCGTTCGGGCCGCTGCTGCTGGCCAAGGTGCTCGACTTGAACGAGACCCAGGAATCCTCGCTCGGGCTGATCTTCCACTACGCCGACCAGGCCGGGCTACCGCTGCTCGATCTGAAGGATCTGCGGGCGCTCATCCAGTACCTGACCTCGGATGAGGGCAAGGGGCAGTTGAGCGCCATCGGCGGGCTGAGCAGCGCCACCGCCGGGGTGATCCTGCGCGAGCTGATCACCCTGGAGAACAACGGCGGCGAGGTCTTCTTCGGCGAGCCGGAGTGGGAACCGGCCGACCTCATCCGGCAGGACGGCGACGGCCGCGGCGTCATATCGTCCATCGAGCTGGCGGGCATCGCCGACAAGCCGGCCCTGTTCTCGACGTTCCTGATGTGGCTGCTGGCTGACCTGTTCCACGAGTTGCCCGAGGTCGGTGATCAGGCCGAGCCGAAGCTGGTGTTCTTCTTCGACGAGGCGCACCTGCTGTTTCACGATGCCTCCAAGGCATTCCTCGACCAGGTTGCGCAGACGGTCCGGCTCATCCGGTCCAAGGGCGTCGGCATCTTCTTCGTGACCCAGGTGCCGGCCGACGTGCCGGACTCGGTGCTGGGCCAGCTCGGCAACCGGATCCAGCACGCGTTGCGAGCGTTCACGCCCGACGACGCCAGCAACCTGGCCAAGGCGGTCCGGACCTATCCCAAGACCGGGAACTACGACCTGTCCGAGGCGCTGCAGCAGCTCGGCACCGGCGAGGCGATCGTCACCGTGCTGTCGGAAAAGGGCGCGCCGACCCCGGTGGCCTGGACCCGGCTGCGGGCACCGCGGTCCCTGATGGGCCAGATCGAGGCCAGCGCCCAGCAACAGGCGGTGAGCAGCTCGCCGCTGCAGGCCAAGTACGGCACGGCTGTGGATCGGGAATCGGCCTACGAGAAGCTGGCGGCCAAGCTGGCACCACCGGTCACCCCGCCGGCCCAACCCGGACCGTCCAAGGCCGGACCGCACCAGGAAGAGGCTCACGGCGGTGGCGTCGGTGAGGTCGTGGACAACGTGCTGAAGTCCAGCGCGTTCAAGTCGTTCACCCGTTCCGCGGCGACCGTGCTGGGCCGCGAGATCAGCCGGTCCCTGTTCGGCACGGCCAAGCGGCGCCGATGAGTTCGGCCCTGCACCTGAGGGGTGTCTTCCTGCCCGACGAGCTCGAACGGGACGCCTGGATCGTCGATGGCCGGTTGAGCTTCGAGCCGCAACCGGCGGCCGAGACGATCAGTCCGGGCGGCTGGGTGGTGCCCGGCCTGATCGACGCGCACTGCCATATCGGGATCAAGCCCGACGGCTGGGCCGACGAGCAGGAGCAGGTCGAGCAGGCGATCCTCAACCGCGACGCCGGTGCCCTGCTGCTGCGCGATGCCGGTGCGCCGGTCGACACCCGGCACATCCAGCAGCGCGAAGATCTGCCCCGCCTGATCCGGGCCGCCCGGCACATCGCCCGGCCCCGCCGCTACATCCGCTACCTCGGCGTCGAGGTCGAGCCCGAGGATTTGGTGGCCGAGGTCGAGAAGCAGGCCGCGCTGGGAGACGGCTGGATCAAGTTGGCCGCCGACTGGATCGACCGCGATGCCGGCGATCTGACCCCGACCTGGCCGGCCGACCAATTGAAGCTCGCGATCGCCCGGGCCCACGAGCTCGGCGTGCGGGTGGCCGCGCACGTGTTCGGCGAGCAGGCCCTGGCCGACCTGATCGAAGCCGGCCTGGACTCGATCGAGCACGGCACCGGGCTGACCGATGACCTGATCGCCCAGGCCGCGGCCCGCAACATCGCCGTGGTGCCGACCCTGATCAACATCGACACCTTCCCGCACATCGCCGATTCCGGGGCCGGCAAGTTTCCCAAGTACGCCGAACACATGCGCAAGCTCTACGGCACCTCCTGGCAGCGGATCCGTACCGCGTGGGAGGCGGGCATACCCGTCTACACCGGCACCGACGCCGGTGGCTCCCTGCGGCACGGCCGGATCCGGGACGAGATCGTCCGGCTCGTCCAGGCCGGTATCCCGCAGCCGGATGTCATCGCGCAGGCATCCTGGCGCGGCCGGGACTGGCTCGGCTTCCCGGGCCTGGACGAAGGCGCGCCGGCCGACCTGGTGGTGTATCCGGCCGACCCCCGCACCGATGTGGGCACGCTGTTCGAACCGAGCCGGATCGTCCTTCGTGGTCGCGTCATCCGCTGATCCGGTCGATCCGCGCCCGGCCGGCCTCTGGCGCCGCCGGCGCCGGGCGGTCGGCCGCTGGTCGGTGGCGGTAGCGGTCTACCTGCTCGCGGTGTTCCACCGGACCTCGCTCGGAGTGGCCGGACTGCAGGCCGCAGACCGGTTCCACATCAGCCCGAGCCAGCTCTCGGTCTTCGCCCTGCTGCAGCTCGGGGTATACGCCGGCATGCAGATCCCGACCGGCGTACTGGTCGATCGCTACGGCCCGCGACGCTTGCTCGTGGTGGCCTCGCTGACCATGGGGCTGGCGCAGGCGCTGTTCGCGGTCGCTGGGAGCTACCCGCTGGCCCTGCTGGCCCGGGCCGTGCTCGGGCTGGGCGATGCGCTGACCTTCGTCAGCGTCTTGCGATTCGCGGCCGGGCAGTTCGCCCCACGCCGCTACCCGCTGATCGTGGCCGCGACCGGCACCCTGGGCACGGTCGGCAACGTGGTGGCGACGCTGCCACTGACCGCGGCCCTGCACTCGCTGGGCTGGAGTCCGACCTTCCTCATCGCCGGTTCGCTGTCAGTGATCGCCGGTGGTCTGGTCTACCTGCTGCTGCCGGCCGCGCGCCCGCTGCCCGGCGGCCCGAGCACTCCGAGCGAGCTGGCCGCGGCGCTCGGCCGGGTCGGCCGCCGGGTCCGCTCGGCCTGGCGCCTGCCCGGGACCCGCGCCGGATTCTGGTTGCACTTCACCGCGATGAGCCTGTCGCTGATGTTCGCGGTGCTGTGGGGCCTGCCGTTCCTGGTCCAGGGGGAGGGGATGAGCCGCAACGCGGCCAGCGGCGTGCTGCTGGCCAGCGTGCTGGTGGCGATCGCGGTCGGGCCGCCGGTCGGCGTGCTGATCGGCCGCTTTCCCGCCGGCCGGATCCCGCTGGCCATCGGCAGCTGCCTGCTCACCGTCGCCGGCTGGTACGTGCTGCTGGCCGGCTTCGGCCGGCCGGCGCCGCACTGGCTGGTCATCGGGCTGGTGCTGATCACCGCGACCGGCGGCCCCGTCTCCGGGATCGGTTTCGCCCTGGCCCGCGACTACAACGGCCCGGGCATCGTCGGCACCGCGACCGGGGTGGTCAACGTGGCCGGTTTCGTCGCCGGCATCGCCTGCTCGCTCGCGGTCGGGGTCGGGCTGAGCCTCAGCGGCGGCACCGAGCTGACCGACTACCGGCGAGCCTTCGCAGTCGCGGTCAGCATCGAGCTCTTCGGGCTGATCCAGCTGGTGCGGTGGTGGCTGCGGGCCCGCCGCTTCGTGCTCTCCGCACAGGCCCGCGGCGAGCAGACCCCGGTGGCCCTGGTCCGGCACCGCTGGGATCTGGGCTGAGTCCCGACCCGGTCGGCCTGCCCGAGTTGGCCGGCCTTGCCTCATTGGTACCCGCTAGGGTGGCGCCATGACCCCACCTGCCAGCACCGCCATCGTCGGCGGTTACGTCGTGCCCATCGACGGCGAACCCATCGAGAACGCAGCAGTGATCATGACCGACGGCCGGATTGCCGCGGTCGGGACCAAGGCCCGGATCCCGAAGGGGGCCGAGGTCGTGGACGCGGGCGGCAAGTGGGTGCTGCCCGGCTTCATCGACGCGCACGCCCATGTCGGCGTCGCCGAGGAGGGCGAGGGCTGGGCCGGTGACGACGTCAACGAGATGACCGATCCGGTCGGGGCCCGGCTGCGGGCCCTGGACGCGATCAACCCGGCCGATGAGGGCTTCCGGGACGCATTGGCCGGTGGCGTCACCGCGGTCGTGGTCAAGCCCGGCAGCGGCAACCCGATCGGCGGGCAGACCGTGGCGATCAAGACCTGGGGCCGGATGGTCGATGAGATGATCCTCAAATCACCGGCCTCGATGAAGAGCGCGCTGGGGGAGAACCCCAAGCGGGTGTACGGCAACAAGGACAAGCTGCCTTCGACCCGGCTCGGCGTGGCCGCGGTGATCCGGGATGCGCTGCGCAAGACCCAGGACTACGTGGCCAAGCGCGATGCCGCGGCTCGGAAGAAGGAACCGTTCGACCGCGATCCCTCGCTGGAGGCGCTGGCCACCGTGCTGTCCGGCGAGCTGCCCTGGTGCCAGCACACCCACCGAGCCGACGACATCGCCACCGCGATCCGGCTGGCCGACGAGTTCGGCTACCGGCTGGTGATCAACCATGCCACCGAGGGCTACCTGCTGGCCGACGTCATCGCCGAGCGGGAGATCCCGTGCATCGTCGGGCCGATGTTCCACACCCGGTCCAAGGTCGAGGTCCGCAACCGCAGCCTGGCCAATCCCGGCAAGCTGGCCAACGCCGGTGTGCTGGTCGCCCTGACCACCGACCACCCGGTGGTCGCCATCGACTTCCTGGTCCACCAGGCCACTTTCGCCTGGCGCGAGGGGATGACCCGCGACGACGCGCTGCGCTCGATCACCATCAACCCGGCCCGCATCCTCGGCTTCGACGACCGGGTGGGTTCGCTGACCAAGGGCAAGGACGCCGATGTCGTGATCTGGTCCGGTGACCCGCTCGATGTCATGCAGCGGGCCGAGCAGGTTTTCATCGGCGGCCGCAGTGTCTACCGCTACGCCGGGGGGCGGCGCGAGGTCAGCAACCCCTACCGGACCAGCTGAGCCTCGGCAGCGGCGAGCCCGTTGTGGCGGATGACCTCGGCGTACCACCGGCCGGAGTCCTTGACCCGGCGCTGCTGGTCGGAGTAGTCGACGTGCACCATGCCGAAGCGCTTGTCGTAACCCCAGGCCCACTCGAAGTTGTCCAGGAACGACCAGAGGTAGTAGCCGCGGACGTCGGCCCCGGCCGCGATCGCGGCGTGCACGGCGGCCAGGTGGCCCTGCAGGTAGTCGATCCGCGCGGTGTCGTGCACCGACCCGTCAGCTTCGACCGTGTCCGGGAACGACGCGCCGTTCTCGGTGACGTAGAGCGGAATCTCCGGGTAGTCCCGGCTCAGCCGAAGCAACAGGTCGGTGAAGCTCTCCGGCCGGATAGGCCAGCCCATACCGGTGTGCGGCGGTGGCATCGGCAGGCTGAACGCCAGGTCGGTGCCGGGCCACTCGCTCGGGCCCGGCTCGCTGCGCTCGGGATCGTTCTGCCACCGGCCGGTGACCTGGCGGCGCAGCTCGTCGGTGGCCGCGGCGATCAGTGACGGGTTGTAGTAGTTGACGCCCAAGGCATCGATCGGGGCGTGAATCTCGGCCAGATCGCCGTCATTGATGAAGGCCCAGTCGGTCAGGTGCTTGGTCTCGGTCAGCAGCTCCGGCGGATAGCAGCCGCGCAGCACCGGGTCCAGGAAGATCCGGTTGGCGATGCGGTCCACGTGCTCGGCCGCGGCCTGGTCGGCCTCACTACTGGAGGCCGGAATCACTTGGGCCACGTTCAACGTGGTCGACAGCTCGGCCCCGGTCAGGCCGCGCAGCGCCCGGATGGCGCGGCCGTGGGCCAGGTTGAGGTGGTGGGCCGCGGTCAGCGCGGCGCCCCGGTCGGTCTCACCCGGGGCGTGGATGCCGGAGGCATAACCCAGGAACGCACTGCAGAACGGCTCGTTGAAGGTCGTGATGCCGGGCACCCGGTCGCCGAGCGCGGTGCCCACCGCGACCGCGAACTCCACGAACCGGTCGACCGTCTCCCGGCTGGTCCAGCCGCCCAGGTTCTGCAAGGACTGCGGCAGGTCCCAGTGGTAGAGGGTCAGCTGCGGCCGGATCCCGCGGGCGAGCAGTCCGTCGACCAGGCGGGCGTAGAAGTCCAGCCCGGCCTGGTTCACCGGGCCGGCGCCGCCGGGGATGACCCGGGGCCAGGACACCGAGAACCGGTACGCCGGCAGGCCGAGCGAAGCCATCAGGTCGAGGTCGGCCGGCATCCGCTGGTAGTGATCGCAGGCCACCGCTCCGGTGTCACCGTTGGCGATCCGGCCCGGCTGCTGGCAGAACACATCCCAGATCGAGGGCAACCGGCCATCGGCATGCACCGATCCTTCGATCTGGTAGGCGGCCGTGGCCGTGCCCCAGACGAAACCGGGTGGGAACTGAAGGCGATCGCTCATCCCTTGACTGCTCCTTGCATGATTCCGCCGACGATGTGACGCCCCAGCAGGGCGAAGACCACCAGCACCGGAAGGGTGCCGTAGAGGGTGCCGGCCATGATGATGGATTGTTCCGGCGCGTAGCCGGTGGCCAGGCTCTGGAAGGAGACCTGGACGGTGGGGTTCTGTGAACTGAGTGCGATGATCGGCCAGAAGAAGTCGTTCCACGCGGTGAGGAAAGTCAGCATGGCCAGCACCGTCATGGCCGGCCGGACCGCCGGCACCACGATGGATCGAAAGATTCGGAATGTGTTTGCGCCATCGACAAATCCAGCCTCGATCAGCTCGTCCGGGACCGCGCTGGCGATGTACTGCCGCATGAAGAAGACGCCGAAGGCGGTGACCAGGGTCGGCAGGATGACCGCCTCGATGTGGTTGGCCAGCCCGAGCCGGGCCATCAGCATGTAGAGCGGGATGATTCCCATCTGCATCGGCACCATCATGGTCACCACGCACAGCCCCAGCAGCACGTTGCTGCCGCGGAAGCGCAGCTTGGCGAAGGCGAAACCGGCCAGGGTGCAGAACGCGACCGTCCCGGCGGTTATGCAGCTGGAGACGATGACCGAGTTGACCAGCCCCTTGTTCAGCGGGGCCAGCTCGAACGCCTTGGAGATGTTGCCGAACAGGGCGGTGCTGGGCAACAGGGGAGGGGTCTTGCGGGCCAGCTCGGCGTTGGTGTGCGAGGCCATCACGATCGTGTAGTACAGCGGGAAGACCGACACGATGGTGACCACGATCAGGGCCAGATAGGTCCCGGGGCCACCGTGCATCGGCTGGCCCCGGTGGCGCTGCCGGCGCCTGGGTTCCGAGCCGGTGGCGACGACCTTGCCGTGCACCTCCGGCCGGTCCACGGTGCTGGTCATCGCGTCACCTCCGACAGCTGCAGGGTCGGCGCCGCCTCCGGTGCCGCGAAGTGGTGGGCCCGGCGCCGGGTCAGGGCCAGGTTGACCAGCACCGCGATCACGATGATGCCGAACATGGTCCACGCGGTCGCCGAGGCCAAGCCGAGCCGGTCGTTGGTCCAACCCTGCTGGTACATCAGCAGCCCGAGTGTCTGGTACTGGTACGACGTTCCGCCGTCGGGGATCCCGTTGTGGTAGAGCAGCGGCTCGCCGAACAGCTGCGAGGCCCCGATGGTGGAGACCACGATGGTGAACAGGATGGTCGGGCGCAGGCCGGGAATGGTCACGTGCCGGAACTGCTGCCAGCGGGAGGCCCCGTCGATCGCGGCCGCCTCGTACAGCGTGCCGTCGATCGCCTGCAGCCCGGCCAGGTAGATCAGCGCGTTGTAGCCGGTCCAGCGCCAGGTCACGATGCTCGACACCGCGATCTGGGCCGGCCACTTGGAACCCTGCCAGTCGACCCGGGGCAGGTGCAGCTCGGACAGGAACCAGTTGATGATGCCGAGATCCTTGTCGAACAGCTGCAGGAAGATCACCGTCGCCGCGGCCAGGCTGGTCGCGTACGGCATCAAGATCGCCACCCGGAAGAAGGTGCGCCCGCGCAGCCTGTAGTTGAGCAGATGCGCGATACCCAGGGCCATGCACAGCTGGGGCACGGTCGAGATGATGCCGATGGTGATGGTGTTCTTGAACGCCCGCCAGAAGAAGGCATTGGTGAACAGGTTCTTGTAGTTGTCCAGCCCGATCCAGGTCTGCTGGTGGTACGTGCTGAGCCGGACGTCATGCAGCGACACCCACGCGGTGTCCAGCCACGGGTACAGGCTGAACGCGGCGAAGAGCAGGAAGAACGGCGCGATGTAGGCATAGGCCGCCTTGCTGCCGGGCCGGGTTCGGCGCCGGCGCCGGGTAGAGACCGCGCGGGTGTCGCTGATGGTCGTCATGTCAGCCGGTGACCTGCTTGATCGCACTCATCGCGTCGTTGTAGGCCTTGCTCGGGTCGGTGCCCTTGGTCTCGACGTTGGTGAGCTGGGTCGTGAACGCCTGCTGGATCTGGGTGTCGTACAGGCCGATCGGCGGGATCTTCATCTTGTCGGCGATGGCCCCGAAGATCTGCCCGACCGGGGCGTTGGAGAAGTAGGTCGAGGTCGCGCCCTTGACCGCCGGATCGGCTGCGGCCTGGCTGTTGGACGGCCAGTGGCCACCCTTGGTCCACATGGTGACTTCCTGCTCCTTGTTGGTCAGCCACTCGACCAGTTGCTCTGCGGCCTGCTGGTGCTTGGACGCCTTGGGGACCCCGAGCCAGGAACCGCCCCAGTTGGTCGCGCCGCCGGGCAGCACCGGGGCGACGCTCCACTTGCCGGAGTTGCCGTCGCCGGCCTGGCTCTGGATGTAGCCCATCATCCAGGTCGGGCAGGCGATAGCGGCGAAGGCGCCCGAGGAGAACGCCTTGTTCCACGGCGTGCTGAACTGCTGCAGGCCGGCGGTGATCTTGGCCTGGGCGGCTTCGGTCGAGTACTTCCAGGCGCTGGCCACACCGTCACTGTTGGCCACGTCCGGCTTGCCCGAGCTGTTGTCGTAGGCCTCGTTGCCCTGATACACCGCGGTCGAGAAGATCGAGGCCGCGCTGTCGACGAAGTTGCTGCCCTTGGGCTTGGTCGGCGATGACTCGTACTGCTTGCCGAAGTTGATGAAGTCGTCCCAGCTCGCCCACTTGGTGGCCAGGGTGGCGCCGTCCGAGGGCAGGCCCGCCGCCTTCAGCAGGTCCGGCCGGTAACAGATCGCCTCCGGCCCGGTGTCGGTGCCCAGGCCCAGGGTCTTGCCGTCGGAGGTGGTGGCCTGCTGCCACTTCCAGTCGTAGAAGGAGGACTTGAGGGTGTTGCCCTCGGGCAACGAGGCGAAGTCGACGAACTGGCTGGCGTGGTTCTGCACGACGTCGGAGACGAAGCCGATCTCGATGCCCTGGACGTCGTCGAGACCACTGCCGGACGCCAGTCGGGTCTTGAGCCGGGTCCAGTAATCGGCCGACTGCTCGACGTCGTCCTCCTTGATGGTCACGTTCGGGTGCTGCTTCATGTACTCGTCGTACAGGCCGGCCTCCTTGAAGCCGAAGGTGCCGAACAGGCCGACGGTCAGCGTCACCTTGGCGTTCGGGTCTTGCGCGGCCGAACTGTTCTTGCTCGAGGAGCAGGCCGCGACGCCGAGGGCCGCGACGGCGAGCACGGCGACGGCGCGCCAGCGCGCGTGGAGTGGGACGGGCATTGGGTCCTCCTGCAACGGTCACGAGTGGGTGGGTTGGCGGTGGCTTGGAACTGAGGTCACGACGTGAGAGCGCTCTCACGACTGGCAGCGAGCATGGTCGAGCTGGCAGGGCCTGTCAAGAACCCGATGCGAATTTGTTGTCACCTCGGCGAAATCTGGCCGAAGCGTTGTGCTGCTTGGTTCAGGCCGTCTCGCGGGCTACCAGTTCGACCGGCAACACGGTCCGGGGCGGCGCGGCGTCGCCGGCGATCCGCTGGAGCAGGCGGGTGGCCATCGCCCGGCCCATCTCGTTCAGCGGCTGGCGGATGGTGGTCAGGGCCGGATGGGCCAGCTGGGCATCGCCGATGTCGTCGAAGCCGACCACGGCGACATCGTCGCGGATCTTGCGACCGGAGGCGACGATGGCCCGCATGGCCCCGATCGCGGTCAGGTCGGAGGCCGCGAAGACCGCGTCCAGCCCGGGCTCGGCGGCCAACAGCTGGGTCATTGCCTGGAACCCGCTGGCGATCGAGAACGAGCCGTGGCCGACCAGGGAATCCGCGGCGGGGTGGCCGGCGGCCTGCAGGGCGCGGCGGTAGCCGGCCAGGCGGTCCTGGCCGGCGCACATGTCCAGCGGTCCGGTGATGGTCGCAATCCGCCGGCGGCCGCCGGACAGCAGGTGATCGGTGGCCAGCGCGGCGCCCCCGATATTGTCGGAGTCCACGTAGTACAGCAGGTTCGGCTCGATCATCGGCCGCCCGCTGAGCACGGTCGGCACGCCGCGCCCCTCCAGCTGCTGGGGCAGCAGATCGCGCCCGTGCAAGGACAGCACGAGCACTCCGTCCACGTGGCCGCCGGCGGCGTAGTGCAGGAAGCGGCGGTGCTCGTCCTCGGTCGAGGCGACGGTGAACACCAGCTGCAGCCCGGCCTCGGCGATGACGCTCTGCGCTCCCCGCAACATGCCCAGGAAGAACGGATCGGAAAACAGCCGATCCTCGGTCTCGGTGACCAGGAAGGCGATCGAATCACTACGGCCGGTGACCAGTGCCCGGGCGGCCCGGTTGGGTGCGTAGGAGACTTCGCTGGCCGCCTGCTCCACCGCCAGTCGCGCCTGCTCGCTGACATTGGTGGCGCCGCGTAGGACCCGGCTCGCGGTGGCCCGGGAAACGCCCGCCCGCGCCGCAACCTCCTCCAGCGTGGGCTGCTGCCGGCCCGGTGGCGTTGAACCGTTCACGGCTGAAGTCTGGCACGGACCAGCCGTTAAGTGCTGGCAGTGAGCGCCGATAACGCTTTATGAGTATTCCGCATTCGTTTGGACACCCTCTGTAAGCGGGGGTATCGTTCGCCGCACCTGCAAAATCTCACAAGGGCCTCATGTGAAGCACCGTCTGCTGATCCCTCTCGTCTGCCTTGTCACCGCCGGCGTGCCGGCTGTCGTATCGCTTCCGGCCAGTGCCGCACCGCGATCGCCGGTCAGCGCCCGCACCGTCGGCCCGGCCGGCCCGGCGATGACCCGCCGAGCACCGCATCTGACCAGCGCCGAGCTGGGCCGGCTGGCCCACGTCACGCCGAGCGTGGCGGAGCTGACGCCTCGGCTGCCCAAGCTGGACTCGACGCTGAGCGCGGTCGCCGGGGTCGCCGGCGCCAAGTTCGCCGCGAACTCGGTGCGGCCGGACCGGCGGGGCCAGGTATCAGTCATCGTCGAAGGGTCGGCCGTGGGCCCGGCGGCCGCTGCGGTCGGGGCCCGGATCCAGGCCAGCTTCCCCGGTCGATCGGTGGTCTCGGTCCCGGCGGCGCGGCTGCAGGCCCTGGCTGCCCAGCCGGGCGTGACAGCGGTGCACGCCTCGTCGCCGGCGATCGCCGACGCCACCTCGGGCGCCGTCTCGCAGGGGGTCACACTGTCGCAAGCCGATGCCTGGCAGGCGGCTGGCGCCAGCCTGGGCAACGGCGGCCAGGGTGTCGACGTGGCCGTGATCGATGAAGGTTTCGGCAATCTCGACGCCGAGATCGCGGCCCATCACTTCGACGGCACCGACGGCGTCTCGCGGGTCGTCTACAGCACGTCGCCGTCCGGACCCGGCACTCCCGACCAGTGCGACAACACGAGCCCGCAGAGTGACCACGGCACCGGCGTAGCCGAGATCGTGCACCAGATGGCGCCGAATGCCACCATTCACCTCTACTGCGTGACCGACTCGGGCAAATTCGCCGACGCGGCCCGCCAGATCGTTGCCACTCACACCATTAAGATCGCCAGTTCCTCCCTGGAATTCTTCGAGTCACCGGCCGACCCGAGCCGCGGCGACGGCTACAGCGGGATCGCGGCGTTGGCGGTCAAGATGGCGCGGGAGAACGGCGTGCTGTGGATTCAGGCCGCCGGCAACAGCGCGCAGGATCACTGGTCCGGGACGCTGTCGGATCACTACGGCTACGACTCGAACAGCAACGCCGTGGCCGGCCAGGACGACCTGGCCGATCTCGACGTCTATCGCGACTCCAGTGGTCTGCAGTTAACCGAATTCGAAACCGCCTACGTCGAGGCCGGCGACACGGCGACGGTGTCGCTGACCTGGGACCAGTGGCCGACATCGAGCAACAACACCCTGCTCCTCGCGGTAGAACAGTTCATCCCGTACGACAGCACGAACCCGTCGTGCCAGGGAGTCGCGGCGACTCAGAAGTACTGCGAGGACGGCCCGGCGACGGTCGCCCTGCACCGGGCCGGCGATCCGCCCATCCTGGTGCTGGACGTGCCCAACACCACCACCGACGCCCGCCTGCTCGCGGTCAGCATCCAATCCGGTGTCTTCACCGGCACGCTGCAGACCTGGTCGCCGCGTCCGTTCCCCGCCCTGCACTACGACCTGACCATGCACGGCGTCGGCCCGGACTACCTGTCCTCGATCGACGCCGCGCACGCCGGGCACGCCGCCGCGGGCAGCATCGCCAACCCGGCTGACTCCCCCTGGGCCATGGCTGTCGGTGCCGTCGATGTCGGCAATCAGGGACTGGAGGCCTTCTCCTCGCGCGGGCCGACCATCGACAACCGGACCAAGCCCGACATCCTCGGCTACGACGGGGTGGCCACCAATCTGACCGATCTGGAAAGTCCGGGCACGAGTGGCTTCTACGGCACCAGTGCCGCGGCGCCGCACGTCGCCGGCGCGGCGGCACTGGTCGCGGCGGCGAACCCGAGTCTCGACCCCAGCCAGATCGAGGCGTTCCTGGAGTCACCGGCCAATGGGGCCGGGCAGATCTCGCCGCCGACCAATAACCTCGGGCACGGCGTGCTCAAGCTGGGCACCGCCGACAGCACGGCGGTCACCGCGGCCAACGGGTCGCGCTACCACCTGTTCGACCAGGCCCAACGGATCGCCGACACCCGGAGCGGGCTCGGCGTGCCAAAGGCATCGCTACACGCCGGCACCGAGGTCACCGTGCCGGTTCCGACCTCCGGCCCGGACGCCGTCCCGAGCACGGCCACGTCGGTGGTGGTCAGCGTGTCCGGCACCGCGGCCAGGGGCGGCACCTACCTGTCGATCTACCCGCACAGCTGGCCCGGCAACTCGACGCTGAACCTGGCTGCTTCCGACCCCAACGCCTCGGTCACCTCGATCGTGCGCCTGTACACCGACCCGAACACCGGCCAGCAATCCTTCAAGCTCCGCAACGCCGCGGCCCAGACCGATGCGATCATCACCTTGCTCGGCTACTTCGGTGCGGCCAGCGAGACCGGCGCGGGCCTCGGCTACGTCGGCCTGACCCCGGCCCGGGTGCTCGACACCCGGTACGGGATCGGGGTGCAGAAGCACAAGCTCGTACCCAACCAGGCGGTCACGGTCGACACCACCACGGCCGGCGTCCCCACCTCGGCCAGCGTGGTCGCAGTCACGATCCAGGCCCTGAACCAGACGGCCGGGGGCCAACTGACCGCCTTCCCGCACGCCAGCCCGCCGGTGTCGTCCCTGGACTACACCCGCTACGCCCGGGCCAACCTGGTACTGGTGCCGGTCGTGAACGGCACGTTCACCTTGCAGAACCGCTACGCCACCACCGATGCCCTGGTCGACGTGTCCGGCTACTTCAGCCCGAGCGCGACCGCGCGCTTCGTCACCCTGGACAACCCGATCCGGATCGTCGACACCCGGACCGGCAACGGTGGCCGCGACGCCGCGATGACCACCAACTCCACGGTGACGGTGGACGGCGCCGGCATGTACGGCGTGCCGTACAACGCGACCGCCCTGTGGGTGAACCTGACCGCGGTCGCGGTCACCGACGGGTGGGCCTCGGTGTACCCGGCCGGGCAAGGGTTCCCGCATGCCTCGACCGTGAACTACACGACCATGCGCTCGGTGCCCGACTCGGCGATCGCCACGCTGTCCGCGGGCTCGGCCGGCCAGCCGCCGGCCCTGTCCGCCGTGGTGCGGGCCGGCACCACCCAGCTCCTGCTGGACAACTACGGCTACTTCTACACACCCGGCAACTGATCTCCGGCCAGGTCGGTACCGGCCCGACCGCGTGGTGCGGAGCCGGTTGCGGATCTGGCAGAATGGCCGGTTGAGTACCGACCGGCTCGTGGCCCCTCTCGCCGCGGTCACGGTCAGTCCCGGGCAAATCGGCCGAGGTGCCCCACCTTCGGCCGGCCAGCCCATCCGAACACATCTGGAGTAAGCACACCCGTGGCAACCAAGATCAAGCTCACCCGTGTCGGCAAGATGCGCGAGCCGCACTACCGTGTCGTCGTCGCTGACGCCCGCACCCGCCGGGACGGCCGGTCCATCGAGACCATCGGCGAGTACCACCCCAAGTCCGACCCGTCGGTCATCCGCATCGACGCCGATCGCGCGGCTTACTGGCTCGGTGTCGGTGCCCAGCCGACCGAGGCCGTGGCGGCGCTGCTCAGGGTCACCGGCGATTGGCAGAAGTTCAAGGGCCAGCCGGCCCCGGAGCCGATGAAGCAGCCGGCTCCGCGCCCGGACAAGCGCGCCCTGTTCGACGCCGCGCTGGCCGAGTCCGAAGGCGAGCCGGCGGCCGAGGCCACCACCCCCCGCAGGCGGGCAGCCAAGAAGGCGGCACCCGAGGCGCCGGCCGCGGACTCGGCTCCGGCCGAGAGCGGCGAGTCGACGGCGGAGGCGCAGCCGACCGACGGGGCGGAGAGCTAAGTGCTCGAGGAGGCCCTCGAGCATCTGGTCCGCGGCATCGTGGATCACCCCGACGACGTCGTGGTGGACATGATCAACAACCGGCGGGGCCGGCGACTCGAGGTTCGGGTTCACCCGGAGGATCTCGGTCGGGTCATCGGCCGGAACGGGCGGACCGCCAAGGCGCTGCGCCAGGTCGTCAACGGCGTGGGCGGTAAGGGCATCCGCGTCGACGTGCTGGACACCGACGAGCGCCGCTGAGCGAGGCCGTGCGAACCAACGATGGCGACGGCGACGATCTTGTCGCCGTCGGCCGGGTCGGCAAGGCCCATGGTGTCCGCGGCGAGGTGTTCGTCGAACCATGGACCGACGTCCCGCAGGAGCGCTTCGCCGCCGGGGCCCGGCTGAGCAGCGAGCGAGGCGAGCTGACGGTCGCCGCTAGTCGGCTGCACAGCGGCAAGCTGGTGGTCCAGTTCGAAGGGATCGCCGACCGCGGTGCGGTTGAAGCGGTGCGCGGGCTGGTGCTCTCGGTTCGGGCCGCCGACCGGCCGCCGATCGAGGATCCGGACGAGTTCTACGACTCCGACCTGGTCGGGCTCCAGGTCCGCACGGTGACCGGCCAAGACCTCGGTCCGGTCGTTGACGTGCTGCATTCACCGGCCGGCTCCCTGCTCTCGATCGACTGTGCCGGCCGCGAGGTCCTGGTGCCGTTTCGGCGGGAGTTCGTGCCGACGGTCGACCTGCCGGCCGGGTTGGCCGTCATCGACCCGCCCGCGGGCTTGCTGGAGCTATGAGCGAGCGGCCCGACCTGCGCGTCGATGTCGTCACGATCTTTCCCGGCTACCTGGACCCGCTGGCCGAATCGTTGCTCGGCCAGGCGATCCAGCGGGGCCAGGTCCAGGTCGGCGTGCATGATCTGCGCCGCTGGACCGACGACGTGCACCGCAGCGTCGACGACACCCCGTACGGCGGGGGACCGGGGATGGTCATGCTGCCCGAGCCGTGGGGCCGGGCCCTGGATGCCATCGCTCCGGCCTGCGGGCCGGATCAACCTCGCCTGGTGCTGCCGACCCCGGCCGGTCGGCCGTTCACCCAGCAGGTTGCGGCCGAACTGGCCGCTGAACCGTGGTTGCTGTTCGCCTGCGGCCGGTATGAAGGGATAGACGCCCGGGTCGCCGACTACGCCGCCGAGCGGATGGTGGTCGACGAGATCAGCCTCGGCGACTACGTCCTGTGCGGCGGCGAGGTGGCGGTGCTGGTGATCATGGAAGCGGTGGCCCGCCTCATCCCGGGCGTGCTCGGAAATCTTCGCTCGGCCGAGCAGGACTCGTTCACCGGTGAGCTGTCCGGCCTGCTCGAGGCGCCGGCCTACACCAAGCCGGCGCAATGGCGGGGCCGGTCGGTCCCGGAAGTCCTGCTGTCCGGCCACCACGCCCGGATCGAGGCCTGGCGGGCCGAGCAATCGCGGCTGCGGACCGCGCAACGCCGGCCCGACCTGCGGCCCGAGCCGCCGGCCCGGTAGGGGTGGGGCCGGGCCCCGGTTTCTCGATCCGGGGCCTGGTATGGCACCATCGAGTGGTTGCCCCGCGCATTGCTGGCCGGCTGCAGGCTGCGGCGGCCGGAGCAACGCCACCGAAGACCGACGACCTGACGTCTGCTGCGCCCTCGAGCGCGCGGGCGCCGGATGAAGGAAGCAGAAGCCACCATGAACACCTTGCAGACGCTGGATGCCGAGTCGCTGCGCAGCGACATCCCGGAGTTCCGCCCCGGCGACACGCTGAAGGTGCACGTGCGCGTGATCGAAGGTTCTCGCTCCCGCGTCCAGGTCTTCCAGGGAGTGGTGATCCGGCGCTCGGGCGGCGGACTGCGCGAGACCTTCACCGTGCGCAAGGTCAGCTTCGGCGTCGGCGTCGAGCGGACCTTCCCGGTGCACACGCCGGTCATCGACAAGATCGAGGTCGTCACCCGGGGTGACGTCCGGCGGGCCAAGCTGTACTACCTGCGCGAGCTCCGGGGCAAGAAGGCCAAGATCAAGGAGAAGCGCGACGCGGTAACGCGCTGACCCGCGCCCGGGCGCGGGAGGCCGTCGGACTAACGTCGTATCGTGTCGAATTCTGCTCCAGATACCCCCGAAGCGGACGAATCACCGGAAGCTGTGGGGGCGGTAGCCCGCTCCGCCGACGGTGACCCAGCCGGCGCGACCGACCGCAGCGCGGTGGTAGGCCCGGAGGGTGGCGTCGGGGTCGACTCGGCGTCGGACAGCCCGCGCAGCCGGCCGCCATCGCGCTGGGCGACGGCCCGCCGGTGGGGATCCCGGTTCGAGTTGCCGATCCTGGTCGTCATCGCGATCGGCATCGCCATCCTGCTGAAGTCTTTTGTGATCCAGCCCTTCTACATCCCGTCGCAGTCGATGGAGAAGACGCTGCACGGTTGCCCGGGATGCCAGGGCGATCGGATCTTGGTGTTCAAGCCGGTCTACCAGGTTCGGGATCCGCACCCGGGCGACATCGTGGTATTTCGGGGCCCCAGGGACTGGGACGAAGCGGGCGGCCAGGTGCTCTCGAGCAACCCGCTGGTGCACGGCATCCAGTGGTTCGGCCAGCTGGTCGGTGTGGTCCCGCCGAGCGAGCAGGACCTGGTCAAGCGGGTGATCGCCACCGGGGGCCAGACGGTCAAGTGCTGTGACGTCAACGGCAACGTTCAGATCTCCGATACCGGCCCGGGTGGGCCCTACCGCAGCCTCAACGAGCCGTACGTG
>Ga0187809_10000629_pt1 | contig 18087 bp, 16 predicted proteins | sample NC_wetland_sal_i_8_FD_132415 | JGI IMG/M metagenome (GOLD analysis project Ga0187809, IMG submission 132415) | Wetland sediment microbial communities from Neuse River Estuary, North Carolina, USA - ASW_4 | ecosystem: Environmental > Aquatic > Freshwater > Wetlands > Sediment | place: USA: North...
AATCACTGTGTCGGTCAGCCCCAGGTCAATCCCTACTTGTTTGTCACAACGCGGGGCTTGGGCCCTATATCCCCATAGCTAAAGCAACGGGTTTTACGGCGCGTTTGATAAGTATTCGCCACCGGTTACAAAAATCCTCCCGACGGAGCAGGATTACCATTGCGCTGCCGTGAAACCAGCGGCTATACCCGCACCTCCGGGATTTGCAAAAAATGCCCCTCCACTTTCCGACCTGCTGCAATGCTGTGGGCTGGAGGAAGGTCTACCTCCATGACAAAGTCTTTCGCCGCAGGCGGTTCACCCTCAGTTCCACTGTACAAAGCGGTGTCGTCACGGAGACGTACCCAACCCGGCGGCAATCCAAAATGAATCTTGGCTGACCACCGCCCCCCGTGCAAACAAGTGGACAGTACCTCTCCCCGCAAAGTGATGCCCTGTGTTTCCCGCACCTGTCCCATCTCTGTGGCCTGCGTGATGTCTGTGGCCGCTGTGATGTGCGGAACGTCGGGGGCCGCCGTGGCCTGCGGGACATCTGTAGCCGCTGGGGCATCCGCCATCGCACTTAGGGCCACGCGCTCCGGGTGCAGTGCAAAGCAGTGATTGGCTGTACCAATGCATTGACGATACCCCAAGAGTCGCGCCACTCGCCAACTAATGGGCGCATCCATCAGGGTCTGCGCATCCCCCTCCTGAAGCAACCTGCCTTCATCCAAAATGCCAATTTCATTCGCCATGCGCTGGGCCTCTTCCAATTGGTGCGTCACCAGTACCACGCTCATGCCTAGACGCTGCTGAAACTCCAGGAGCAGGTCCTGCATTTCCCGGCGCGTCGCCCAGTCCAGAGCGGAAAACGGTTCATCCAACAGCAGCACCCGCGGCGACGTTGCCAGTGCCCGCGCCAGTGCCACCCTTTGTATTAGCCCGCCGGACAATTGGCGAGGCCTGTTGCCAAGATAGGGGTGCAGGTCCATTCGCTGCACCAGTTCTTTTACCAGCAGTAGAGAGGAGCCAGAAGGCGACTGAGCCTGGGACGCCCCGCTCTTGATGCGGCCCGCTTTGATGCCGTAGGTAATGTTTTCCTCCACCGTCAAGTGTGGAAACAAAGGTGTGGCCTGCGTCAAGTAGGCAATCCGCCGGCGCCAAGCCGGGACAAACACAGGCGACTTGGTTGCAGCCGATTGCAGCGCAAGGAGATCACCGTCCAGTTCCAGGCGAACAGCTTGATAACCGCGCTCAAAACCGGCAATGACGGACAAAATACTGGACTTTCCCGCCGCCGATGGACCATAGAGACAGTAGATGCGGTTTTCCGGAATGTTCATGTTCACGGAAATAACAAATTTGTTGCGGGGTAATTCCACACTGAGCTTAAGCATGGCGTCGCCTCCACAAAACCGCAATGAGAGGCAGCGGTAGAGAAATGATTAAGAGCAGCAGGGCCAGCGGAAGCGCCGACGGGAGCCCTTGTTCCTGCAAAGCAATCCAGACGCTGATAGGCAGCGTGTGCGGATAATAGGCCACGACGATGACGGCTCCGAAGGCTCCCACCGCGCGGGCGAAGGCCATCATCAGGCCAACGGTCAGCCCAGGAACTGCCAAAGGCAGCGTGATGCGGCGAAAGGTCCGCCATGGCGAAACTCCCAGTGACCAGGAAATTCGTTCGTGAATCTCGTCGATTTGCTGAAACGCGCCCTGGGCGGAGAACACGTAGTAAGGGATGGCTTCGTAAATTTGAGCCATAATGACGGCCAAGAGGGTATTTGTCGCCGACAGGTGAACATGGGCAAGGAGCTGGCCCACTACCCCGTAGGGGCCATAGAAGTAAATCAGCAACAGGCCCAGAACCAGGGGTGGCATCAGTAGCGGGATGAGCATCAGATATTCCACTGTGCGCCACAGTCTGGTGTGACCGCGAGCCATGACCCAGCCCAAAGGTGTTCCGAAAATGACAATTACAACCATACTCACCAGGGCTGAATACAGTGACAGGCCCAGCGAACTCAGCCCCTGCTGCCGCCACACCGCCAGGAGACCCTGCCACTGTACGTGAAACAGTAGAGCCACCAAAGGCAGCAACAGAAAACTGGCGCAGAGGATGGCGATAAGCGCCACCGTCCAATGCCCTATGGAAGCTGGGCGTCTTCCGTAACCGGCAGCCGAAGCTTCCGGCGCATCCGAAAAAAACTCATTCATTGACTCTGACTCAATTCACCTTGGATTGCCGCAGGAATTGCAGATTTTTGCCCCCAAACGCTGAACGGGGTCAAGGTATATCCTTCTTGTTGGTACAAGTGCAGCCCTTGTTCCGACAGAACAAATTTCGTAAAAGCCTCTCCCGCCTGAGGATTGGCCGCGGAGGATAGGTCGGTGATGTACACCTCAATAGGCTGACCCGCAACGGTCTGTCCATTGGCCAACTTAATGTGAACCGTGGAGTACACCTTGGCTTGGGCAGGACTTCCCAAGTTTATAGTGCTGGGCAATTGGATATAGGGCAGTTTCATCTGTACAGCCTGAGACTGGTACGCACTGGACGCGTCCAGTTGCCCTGCCTGCAGTCGCGACAAAATGCTGGTTTCCTCGAAGATTTGCTTGCCGTTCTCCAGCCCGCCCGTAATGGTGCTGGCCGTCCCTGCTTTCAGGTGCAACTCTTTCTCTGCCAATTGTAACATGAGGACGAACGACTGTCCCTGCGGATCCGTAGCGGGATCGGTCCGGCCCAAATGGAAACCGGGTTGCTCCATGAGGGAAAACAGGTCGCTCAGCGGCTTTTTGCCGGTGCGAATGGCATCCAGTTGCGACGCAAAGGGGCTCTTGGGCGAATAGGTAACGACGAGAGGCGAACTGGCAAAGCCTACCGCCCAGTTTGCGGTCTTACTCCCCAAGGAAACAATGGGGGCCGTGCCAATGCTTTCAAAGACATCCACCTGAACGCCGCCGGATTTGATGAGATTGGCCACGGCGAACGATCCGCCGCCCCGCCCCTGATACTTATAGCCTGTCGCTTTGCTGAAAGCGGGGCCAATGGTACCGTCGTTGGCCAGTTGCAGCGATCCCGCATAGGCAATTTGCGCCGTGCCTTGACTTCCGCCGCTGGAGTTGCCCGCGCTGTTGTTGGCAACATTCCCTCCCGCACCGGGGCCGGCAGTGCCTGTGCCGGCATTGGCTGTACTGTTCCCGCCGCTGGAGTTGCCTGTTCCGCACCCGGTCAGAGATACGGCCAGCACGGAGACAAGGGCGATTCCTGATGCCAAGCGCAAACCGCGCCTTGGAAGACTGTTGGTTTTCATTCCGCTACGTTTCATTCTGCTACTTTTCATCCTGTCACGCTCCCTCACTTGTTCAGAGCAGTTGCCCCGTGCGGCTGACGTCGTAATCGCCGTATGTGGACAGGTCCCAACGAAAGGCGCTAGTGGAAAGTTGGCTGAAAATATCGCCCACGACCCGCCGGGAAAGCTCGTCTTTGGCAATCCACAGTTGACACTGTTCTCTGCTGATAGGCAAGAAATCCAGCGACAGCGGGCGGGATACGGAGGAAACGGCGAGTCCCACATCGGCGAGACCGTTTTGGATAGCCCACCCCACCTCGTAGTGGCTGTCCACTTCCCAAGAGTAGCCGGATACATCCAGTGGATTAATGCCCGCATCCGTTAACAGCCTGTCCAAAACCCGGCGCGTTCCCGCTCCAGGCTTGCGGTTGACAACGCGAAACCGGTCGTTGGCCAGGTCGCGAACCCCACGAAACCCTGTCGGATTGCCGCGGCGCAGCAGCCAGCCCAAGTCCCAACTAGCAAAGTGAATCTTTTCTATGGCAACATCCAGGCCCTCCATCAGGGCGTCCGCACTTTCACCAGGAGGCAGGTGTACCGCCGCCGCCTGCACGAGGCCGCGCCGCAGGAGTTGCGCCGCATGAGCGTTGTCCTCATTCCGCCAGAAAACCGCTGCCCCCACGGTCTGGGAACTTTCGGCAATGAGTTGCAGGGCAGGATCGCACCCGGCAATAGCCACTGCGTCCAAAGGCCGTCGATAGGGCGAGGCTTCCACCTGGACTTTGCCTTCATTAGCGCTGTCCGTGACTCTGCCCAGCAGTTGCGGAAGCACAGCCGAACCTCCCGTCATGCGGTAAGGGTGCGCCACCAGTCCCACCGGCGAAGTGGTGAGGATGACGGTGTCTCCTACGCGAATGCCGTCGTCCGTGGCGATAGCGCACTGTCCCACACTGTTCGCAGAATCGCGAAAGAGCTCTTCCACCCGCAGATGAAACACGGCTGCCAGTCGCAGTGCGACCAATGTGCTGGGTACGACTTTTTCCTCTTCAACGAGGCGGACGGTAGGTCGTGAAACGCCTATGCGCTCGGCCAGTTCACCCTGCGACCAACCTCTTCGCTCCCGTTCTTGGCGAACACGATTCACCAGCATCATGGCCCACCCCCTGCTATGTCGATAATATTTTTACTTAGTTGAAAATATATTATCACAGTTCGTCTCCCTTAGGCGTAAATTAAGCGAGAGATTGCAAAACTTCTTCATGGATTCACCACACATCTACTACACTTTCCTGATAACATGGAAACAACAAAGACAGGAGGGTGAGCCCAGGATGGGACTTGGATATGGAATGATGAGAGGCTTTGCGGGGTACGGTGGTTTTGGCATCATCAGCATCATCTTTCAAGCGCTGGTGTTTGTGGCCATCATTCTACTCGTCATTTACGCCATTCGCGCATTGAGCCGGCACTACCCTGCGCCGCGGCACGACCATTACGATAGCGACAGCAGCACCAGAGCCAGACGGGAAAGTGATTTAGAAGGGCGGACACCGGACAAACGGGAGAGCCCCAGTGAAAGCGAGGCCATGTACAGTGCCTTGCGCATCCTGGCCGAGCGCTTCGCCAAAGGTGAGATTTCAGCCGAGGAATACGATGCCATGAAGGAACACCTCAAGAAGTGATTTGCGCCAAAGAAGACGCCGAACTCCCCTTGGAATCCGGCTGGAATCTTTCGGGATGTGGCACAGTGCGACCGAGAGGCGCCGATACAGGGCGGCACCTAGTCTTCCCCGCGTTCTAAAATTGTGGCTACGCCCTGCCCCACGCCCACGCACAGGGTCGCCAAACCGTATCTGTGGCCGGTCCGGGCCAGTTGTTTTGCCAAACTCCCCACGATTCTCGCTCCGGAGCAACCCAGGGGGTGGCCCAGTGCGATGGCTCCGCCGTGGGGATTGACGCGGTTCTTGTCTAGCTTTAGTTCTTGAATACAGGCAATGGACTGCGCTGCAAACGCTTCATTCAGTTCCACCCAGCTCATGTCTCGAGTCGACAAACCTGACAGTCTGAGTGCTTTTTTTGTAGCGCTGACAGGCCCCAGGCCCATGACTCTGGGACTGACTCCGGCCGCAGCCGAGACCACATAGCGAGCCAAAGGCTTCAGCCCCAATTCCCGGCCCTTTTCCTCGGACACCAGCACGAGGGCTGCGGCACCGTCGTTAATTCCCGAGGAGTTCCCGGCCGTTACCGTTCCACCGCTACGAAACGCCGGTTTCAATTCCCTCAGTTTTTCCAAACTAGTCTCCGGTCGCGGATGCTCATCTCTATCCACCGCCGTTTCCAGTTTCCCCTGCAAAACGGGTACAGCCACAATTTCTTCCGCGAAAATTCCGTTTTCCTGGGCAGCCTTTGCCTTTTGTTGACTCTCGAAGGCGAATTCGTCCTGCTCTTCACGCCCAATGCCAAACTGTTCTGCCACATTTTCTGCCGTCTCACCCATGCTCTCCAAAGGATAGGGGAAGTTGGAGTTGGGCATTCTCCAGCCAAGGGTGGAATCCCACAAGGTCTGGTTCCCCCGAACAAACTCCGTGCTGGGCTTGGGCATGACCAAAGGGGCCCGGGTCATACTTTCCACTCCACCTGCGATGACCAAATCCATTTCTCCCAAGGCAATGGCCCGCGCTCCCTGATTGACAGCCTCCAAGCCAGACGCGCACAGGCGGTTCACCGTAACACCTGGCACGTGCTCGGGCAAGCCGGCTAGCAGCACCGCCATGCGCGCTACATTGCGATTGTCTTCGCCGGCTTGATTGGCGCAGCCCATGAAGACCTCGTCGATTTCATACTTGTCCACACCGCTTTTCTCGATGACCTTCTGAATGACCCAGGCAGCCATGTCGTCTGGGCGAACGGATTTCAGAATGCCCCCTTGCCGGCCAATGGGAGTCCGCACATATTCGGCCAGCCACACCTTGTGATTCATACTTTCACTCCTTTACATTGAACGATACTTGTGCCAGTGCCATATCCCGCAGCAGAGGAGCGGGTCGATACCGCTCCTCACCGTAGTTTCGATACAGGCATTCCATGGTGGCGAGGACTGTTTCCAGTCCAATCCGATTCGCCCAGTGCAGGGGGCCTTCCGGGTAATTGACACCCAGCTTCATGGCCATGTCCAGGTTCTCCGGCGAGCACAGCTGCTCTTTGAGCGCCATGGCGGCTTCATTGATGAGACTGTGAACAATGCGCGCCTGTACCCCTCCTGGGGAGTCCACAATTTCTGCGGCATCCATTCCCGTCAGGACTTCCCAGGTATCCAGCAGGGGCAGCGGAAGTCCCAGCCCGCTCTCTCTGTCCGCCTTCTGTAGCGGGGCACTGCATTCCAACGCGTTCCACTGCGGACCTACGTGACTCCAGCCATAGACAGGGCTCTGATTCAGCCAGGCCGTTGCCTCCGTGGCTGTACAGGTAGACAGGGAATTCCAGAGAACGGCTTGAGGAGCCAGCCGGTGAACGCCCTGAAGCACGGATTTCGCGACTGCCGGATTTCTGTGAAGGCCTACAACCAGCCAATCGGCGGATTCAGTTTCCGCGGCCACTTTGGCAAGCCAGGCTGCCACAGGCTCGTCGGGCACTCTGGGGCCGGCGAGAAACTGTACCGTTGCACCACTGTTGACTTCCTCCATACGGGTCGCCAGTTGGGCAGTGCTGTTCCCGTCGCCAATGATGACAACTTTAAGTTCGTCCTGCGTCTTCATAGTCGTAGAATCCCCTCCCCGTCTTTCTTCCCAGCAGATTGGCAACCACCAGTTGACCCTGAATCGGATTGGGACGGTAACGCGGTTCTCCAAAAGTTGCGTCATAGACAGATTGGGTGACAGCAAAGTTGACGTCGATGCCAATGAGATCCATCAATTCAAAAGGCCCCATCCGAAATCCTGCAGCCCTGGCCAAGGCGTCAATGGTGCCTACGTCTGCAATCCCCTCCTGCAGGCAGCGCAAGGCTTCCAAATAGAAGGGCCGTGCGACGCGATTGACAATGAACCCAGGCGTGTCTTGACAGACCACCGGAACCTTGCCCCATTCTCCGACAATGGCCTGTGCCTGTTCGACGGTAGCGGTTTCCGTCAACCGTCCCTGCACCACTTCCACCAGCTTCATGAGCGGTACCGGGTTAAAGAAGTGCATGCCAACGACGCGGTGTGGGTGGTCGCATACGCTGGAAATGGCGGTGACAGACAAGGACGACGTGTTGCTGGCCAGAATCGTACTTTCCGGACACAGCTGTGACAACTCCCGAAATACCTCTTGTTTTACGGTGAGTCGTTCCGCTACTGCCTCAATGACAATATCCGCAGAACGGAGCTTCTCCAGTCTCTCCACAGGAGTCATTCTGGCCAGAGTGGCGTCTTTCCGCTGCTCTGTCCATTTCGCCTTTTGAACCAAACGGCTCAAGCTTTGTTCCAACTGATGGAGACCGTTTTTTGCAGCGTTCCCATTGGAGTCAAAGAGAAGCACACCGTTGCCGCAGTCAGCAGCCACCTGGGCAATTCCCATCCCCATGGTTCCACATCCAACAATTCCGACTTGCAATGCTATCGCTCCCATTCTGAGGCATAGATGATGGCGGATGATAACAAAAGATTCTAAACCCATCTTACACTTAAGGCTGACTGTGAAACAATGGAGGGGCGCCTGCCGACCGCCGTTGGAGTTTCTCATAGCGAGGAAATATGGTACTTTAGATAATGTTTTGACAGTCCTTCGGTTGCCGAAAAGTTCCACTCTTGAACGGTTCCCCCTCAACGAATGAGGGATTTTCATACCAGATGGAAAGTATTTCTATGACAGATGGAGGCATTTTTCATGACGGAAGCACAAAGCGCATCCAAGCGCTTGCATGGGAGAAACCTGCTGCTTGTTACCGTGGCATTGGGCGTCCTGCTGAATCCTTTGAATTCATCCATGATTTCCGTCGCCCTTGCTCGCATCCAACAGGACTTCCACCTGACCTTTACCACCGCCTCCTGGCTGATTTCCTCGTATTATCTGGCAAGTGCCATCAGCCAACCTGTTATGGGAAAAATCGCCGATGTCGTTGGGCGTAAGGTCGTCTTCATTGTGGGTCTATTACTGGTGGCGTTGGCCTCCGTCCTGGCTCCCTTTGCCCCCACCTTTGGCTGGCTCATTGCCGCCAGGTTAATCCAGTCTGTTGGCAGCGGAGCGCTGTACCCTGCGGGAATGGGGATTGTCCGCCACCGCATTACGGAAAAACAGGCTCAGGCGCTGGGCTTTCTCGCCGTGTTTGCTTCCGGCGCGGCGGCCTTTGGACCCTCCATTGGCGGACTGGTCATGGACTGGGGAGACTGGCCGGCGATTTTCTGGGTGAACATTCCGTTTATTATCGCCAGTGTCACCATGAGCCTGTTCGTCCTGCCTCAGGATTCGAAAACCGCTCGTGTTCGCCGAAACGGCGATACGCCACAAGGGCAGGGACCTCAGCGTCAGCCGAGCCTAGGTAAAATTCTCGGCCAATTGGATCTCTTTGGCATCACGCTCTTCGCCATCGCCGTCATTCTTAGCCTCGTATTTCTCATGACCATCTCCACCCACTTGATGCTGTGGGTTTTGCCTATTGCCATGGTGCTGATTCTGGCGTTTGCATGGTGGGAACTGAGACAGACCTATCCATTCCTCGACTTGCGTATGCTCGCGCGCAATATGCCCTTAACATGGGTTCTCATCCAGTTTGTTACCGTCAACATCATCTTTTATTCCGTCTTCTTCGGAATCCCAACCTATTTGCAGGATGTCCGCCACTTTGGCCCCTCAGCCACCGGGCTGATTATGCTCAGCGTCGCCGGATTCAGCGTCGTTGTCTCGCCTATCACCGGACGCTGGGTGGAGAAGACGGGCAGCAGCCGCCCGCCCCTGCTGCTGGCGGGTTTCTGCCTCACCGTTGGATCGGCCCTGTTCCTGTTCCTGAAAACCGACTCGCCCCTGTGGTGGCTAGTAATAAATCTCTCCATCCTTGGACTGAGCAACGGCTTTAACAATGTGGGCCTGCAGACGGCGCTCTTTCGCGTCTCTCCCAGAGAAGTCATTAGCACCGCCTCGGGCCTCTTTCAGATGTCCCGCTATTTGGGGACCATTCTGTCTACGGTACTTTTGAGCATCATGTTCGGCAATACCCTCACTACCGCCGAGCTGAGTCATTTGGGCGGCCTGTTGGCGGTGCTGGGACTAGTGATTATCTGGATGAGCTGGCGCCTGCCCAAGTCTTCCTGAGAGGGCGCCACAAAGGAAAGGCCAAAGGCTTGCGGCCAGTCTAGCGGTTGACAGATTTCATGGTGGCTTCCGGGTAGCGCAATCCCGCTGCCACACCCAACGGAGCCACAGCGTCAATCTCCGCCAGTTCCGCTTTCGTCAGGGTCACGGACAGTGCGCCGATGTTCTCTTCGAGGTAAGTGCGGCGCTTGGTACCCGGAATAGGAACGATATCGTCGCCTTGCGCGAGAAGCCAGGCCAGAGCCAACTGCGCCGGTTTACAACCCTTGTGCTCAGCTAACTGCTCAATTTTCTCTACCAATACCAGGTTTTTCGTAAAGTTTTCTCCCTGAAACCGCGGTGAGTTCCGCCTGTAGTCGTCTTCCGGAAGGTCCTCAAAACGGCGAATCTGCCCGGTAAGAAAGCCACGTCCCAGAGGACTATATGGAACAAATCCGATGCCAAGTTCCCGCACCGTAGGCAGAATTTCGTCTTCAACATCGCGGCTCCACAACGAGTACTCCGTTTGCAGCACCGTAATGGGGTGTGTTCGGTGCGCGCGACGAATCGTTTCCGGCGCCGCCTCAGACAGCCCCAAATAGCGAACCTTTCCCGCTCGCACCAAGTCAGCCATAGCCCCGACGGTTTCTTCAATAGGCACAGTAGAATCGACCCGGTGCTGATAGTACACATCGATGTAGTCCGTGCCCAGGCGCCGCAAGCTGGCTTCACAGGCAGATTTCACGTACTCCGGACGGCCGTTAATGCCCAAAAATCCGCCTTCAGGAGAGCGCACGTTGCCAAATTTGGTGGCGACAATCACTTGGTTTCTGTGTGACTTCAACGCCTTCCCCAGCAGTTCCTCGTTCTTGCCTACGCCGTACATGTCCGCAGTGTCAAAGAAGGTCACACCCAAGTCCAGGGCATGGTGAATTGTCTTGACAGACTCTTCGTCGTCGCGGCGGCTGTAAAAATCAGACATTCCCATACAACCCAAGCCCAAAGTGGATACCGTCAAACCTTGATTTCCAAGTTTTCGCTTCTGCATGCAGAACCTCCTTACTGCTCCCTTTGCAGCAGTCTTGGGGGTACAGCGCCCAGCAATCCTGACCGGCTGATACCCCGCTGTATGATTATACCAAATCTACCCCTCGCGGGAAAAACGCCGATGGACTTTGGTGAGCAGTATGGCAAAGCCACTCACTGTCAAAAACAGTGCCCAAGGCGTACAGCATGCGGCGATGTATGCCAGTGACAAACCGTGAACAATCACTGGTGGCAACCGCTCCCACAGAGGCCACAAGGGAGCTGTCCAAATTTCCAGCAGACCGTTTATCCATTCACTCACATGATGGTGAAAAATCAGCCACAGACTTATCCCCGACAACGCCATTCCAGGGAACTGCGTCACTGCAGCGCCGGCCAGAACGCGTCTGGAAAAACCCCGCGTCTGACCCATCAGCAACTGCTGTCCCCTGGCGGACACCAGCAGCAGTAATACCGCCACCAGCCAGCCCCCGGTAAACAGTAACTGCAGTTCACCTCGACCCAGGCCCACAACCGTCACCACGAGCAGCACTATGTACCATCTGCTGAACTGTCGCGCGAAAGACACCTTGGCCCTCACCTCTGTCTGCGAAAGTCCGATGGCCCTCAGCCCGGACTTGCTGGATTCCGATAAATCCACTTAACTCTGGCACTGGCCGCCAAATCGTCGGGAACCAGCCAGTGATGGCGAGGCGCGACAATGACATTTTGTTTTGCAAAAGCCTCCCACACCAGCTTGCTGCAATATTCGCTGTGTTCGTCCACCAGGCTGGAAAAGGGACTGTAGGCCCGTCCTACCTGGCCTCTGGCCCAGCGTGCCGCCTGCCACCGCTTCCGGGCAGAAGTCTTTACTCGAACAACAGCCACCTCGTTGTAGGAACTATAACTCTCTAGGGGTTTACGGACGGTTCCACGGACAAAGTCATTGGAGTCAATGATGGTTCCCCCGCCTACGTACAGCACGGCGTGAGTCCAGTACCCGTAGGCGCCGCGCGGGTTATGACAGAGCACAATGTCCCCGGGCTCCATTAGGCGCACCATAGCCGCCGTGTCCAGGGGATTTGCAGGCCGAGCGTTGGTTCCGTTGAGTCTTCCATGGGCCACCGAAACGAGCAGTTGTCGTACCAGGTGCACATCTGGCGACGCCACGAACCCGCCATGGAGGAGCAACAAGCTGCAGGTGAGGCCTGCGCCCAGCAACAAGCGTCGGCGGAAAAAGGGCCGTCCCATAAAAATCCCCCTCCCCAGTCAGTATGTCTGGCCGGGAAGGAGGCCATGCGACGGCCTTTCATGGCAAATTTATTCAACTGAAGGAAGCCAGTTTCGCAGGAGCCAAGGGCTTCAGCGCGGCCCCACCCAAGCTAAACGAGGTAAACAAGCTAAACGGGTTCAGGACAGAAAACTGACACCCGTCAGCTGCTGGGACACTTGCCATAACTTTTTTGCCAGTTGTTCATCGTGAGAGATTTCCGTGGATTCCACCTGGCCTGGGTAGCCTCGCATTCCACTGCGACCCAGCGGTCCAATATACTCACCCCCGCCCAGACTAGGGTGTGTAGCCGCGTACACTGTGGGGAGTGAGCCCATTTCGGCACTTTGCGCCCACAGGTTGCCCACACCGGCAGCCACCTTACCAAAGCCGCCCCAGTTGCTGCCCAGCCCGGCAGCGACTAAATTGGTGGCGGCAAATCCCGGATGACAGGCAATACTGATGACGGACGATTGCGTTGCCCTTAGTCTGCGCTGCAACTCATAGGCAAAAATCAGGTTGGACAACTTGCTTTGGCTGTACTCCCGCCAGCGCTTATAGCCCTTGTTTCCGTCCAAGTTGTCGAAGTCAATGCGCCCGCCGCGGTGTGCCATGCTGCTGACCGTCACCACACGCCCTGCGGGGCTTTTTGTCAGAAGGGGAAGCAGCCGTCCTGTGAGCGCAAAGTGCCCCAGGTGATTGGTTCCGAACTGTAACTCAAAACCCTGTTTGGTCCGCTGAAACGGCGGCGCCATGACCCCAGCGTTGTTAATCAGCACATCAATGTGGTCAAGGTCTGCAACTTCTCCATTGCACAGACCGTCGGCAAAGTGCTGAACGCTGTCCAAATCCGCTAGGTCCAAAGGACGGACGTCAAGCTGCACCTCTGTCGCAGCGCTGGCCTGATTACGGATTCGACTTGCTGCTGTGTTCCCCTTATCCAGATTTCTCACAGCCATCACCAGGCGGGCGCCGGCCCGAGCCAGACTCTGTGCCGCTTCAAAGCCGATACCACTGCTACAGCCTGTAATGACAACGGTTTTCCCTGTCATGTCGGGAATCTGGCTGGCATCCCAGCGAGAGCTTCCCTTGTGTTGGCTTTCCATCCCTGCCCTCATCTCCTCGTCAATAAATTTTACCACGGAGAAGAGCAAGGAAGACGATTCCACCTGCATAAACTTCCACCGACTGCAACACCGTTCTCTACGCCAGAATTCCACCGACTGCCGCAGCCTTCGCTACCCTAAGCTACCACGCCACGCGGCAACATAGTCCTCCAGTACCTGGTGCAGTTTTGCGCCAATCTGCGTGTAGGCGTCATCAGGCAGGTTGGCCAGAGAGACGCGAATGGACCACCGGGGAGCCCGAAAACCGCCGCCGTTCAACAACACAATGGAAGACTGTTGCGCCAGCCGTAGGACAATATCCACTGGTTCGTAGTGCTCTTTCAAATACTGGGTGAACGCCGCGCCGTAGTGCCTGGTGGCCCACTCCTCCAGGTCGAATTCCGTGTAATAGTCGGCGCTGTGTGGGACATTCGGCTCGGGCAAGTGTAATCCCTGGTATAGTTGCTGCTTTCTCTTGCGGCAGACATGGCGAGTCAGGTGCTTGTACTCATCGTTCTCGTCCAGCAGGGCAAAGCCGGCCAACATGGCCATTTGTACCTGCTGGGGCGTGGACAGGCCTGCCGTATGATTCAACGCTACCTGACGGCTGTCGGCGACGAGGCGTTGGATAAAGTTCAACTGCTCCGGCCGACGCGTGATGCTTGCATAGCGGCCTGCCAAGGCACTTTGTTCGTCCTGGGGCAATTTGCTCAGGAGCCTGTCATAAACGTTCTCTTGTGCCAGGGCCATCACGCCCAAGCGCCAGCCGGTGACGCCAAAGTACTTGGAAAAGGAATACACTGCCAAGGTGTTGTATGGCAGCACTCCAGCCAGCGAAACGTAATTGTCCGCGAAGGTGGCGTACACGTCATCGGAAATCACCATCAAATTGGGATGATGGATGTGCACAATATCTGCAATATACTCCAGTGAGCCCTCGTCCATGGCAACGGATGGAGGATTGCTGGGATTCACAGTGAATAGTGCCTTAATACTTGGATCGCGCAACTTTTCCAGTTCCTTCTGTGGATACTGCCAGGTATGCCAACCTTCCTGATTCATGGCAGTGGCGCGAATCTCCACAACGTCAAAATTGAACCTAGACAACTGGGGAATCTCCACGTAGGGCGGAAACACCGGGACCATCACGGCCACCTTGTCTCCGGGGTGCAGCAGGAAGTTGGCCAATAGGGAGTCAAACAAATAGCACATGGCTGCTGTTGCGCCCTCCGTGCCGAACAATTGCAACGGATTGGCCTTGGACGAAGGGTCCTTGGAATACAGTTCTTTGGAATACAGTTCTTTGTACAAAAATTTTCTGATAACTTCTTCACAATAACCCAGCATTCTGTCAGGAACAGGATAGTTGTCCCCAATGATTCCATCTGTCAACTGGTGTACCCAGTCGTCAGCGTCGAAATGCAGTGTGTCCGTGCCGTACCGGATGAACTTTTGCAACCATTGGACGCCAGGCGTCTGGGAGTGCAGGCGAAGATAGTGTTCCAGCCGCTCTGCGGAGCCTGCCTTTATGGGTTTCCCGGCCAAGTCACCTTCATTCCATGTCCGCCTACATTCCTCCACCGCAAATTGACCCAGGGCAAAGAAACCTTCTCTGGGCGTGGCTGCTGTCCAGTTGGGGTTGCCTCTGCCGGCGTTCAGCATGACATAGGCGCTCTTTTGCTGGTGACTAGTGGCCAAAGCAATGAGCTTGTCCTTGAACTCAAACGGACTGAGGGTTTCGTATTCTTGTTCCACCGGCGCCGGCGCTTGGGCCCGCAGGATGCTTCCCTGATGTGCTGCACCGCGTAGGTCGTTGAACCTCATGATGTATCTCCCTTGCATCTAATCTGGTTGTTGATGGTTAGTCCTTTACCAGAATGGGAAAACCTATGCGATGGAAAAGCAAGCTAAAAGGCCAAAATTCTGTCACATCTTATCAGGATTTGTCGACAGCCTTCGACAACGTTTGGCGGACACAAGAAGTATGATGTTCTGGGGAGCGGAACAGTCTTCTAACTAACAGATACAGAGAGGTAGCAGTGTATGGAAAAGAGCACAACAAGTACGGAGTGTGGGCAAATCTGGTGCATCTCCTGTAATCAACTGGTGACACCAGGGCCACTGGCAACCATTATGAAAACCGTGACTCGTCTTACGCCAACCGGACCGGTTCCCTTTGGTCGCTGCGATGTTTGCACTGAATCCAAACACGGCTCCAATAGACGCGGAAATTAGAATATGACTCCTCCGCCGGTCCGACTCCCGAGGTAACCGGTTTGCTTCCCAATTGTCTGTTCAGCCCAGGCCGAGGCCGCTGGAGAATATTTGTAAAATATGGAGTACTGCCGGCCCCAAGATGACGACGAACATGGCGGGAAACACGAAAATAACCAAGGGAAAGAGAATTTTCACAGGCGCTTTGGCCGCCTTCTCCTGGGCTGCGGAGCGTTGTTTTCGGCGCACTTCTTCGGATTGAATTTTCAAAACGCGGGTGAGCCCAATTCCCAGCTTATCTGCCTGGACCACAGCGGATACGAACAACTCAATGACATCGACGCCGGTACGAACCGCCAAACGTTGCAGCGCCTGGGTTCTCGGCGTGCCCAGTTGCATCTCGTACAGGACCCGTTGGATTTCCTCAGCAATAGGCCCCGTCATTTCCTCTGCGACTTTTGCCAAGGCTTGATCGAAACCCAACCCTGCCTCAACACTCACAGTTAGAAAGTCCAGCGTCGAGGGTAGCTGTACCCTCAATCTGTGCTGCCGCGCGGTAACTCTCCGGGATAGCCAGAAATCCGGAGTCACCCAACTGAGAACAACAATTGCTATAGCCAGGATACCGCTGTCCAGGGTCAGTCCTTCGAGAAGCACCACCAGTCCTGCGACGATAACACCGACGCAGGCAATAATGATTTGTGTGCCAATCCATTCCCCCACCGAAAAGCGCAAATGAGCGCGTTGCAGGCGCAGTTGCAGCTTCTCAAAGCGCCGGCGGGGCCAGCGCGTCACCCATCCGTTGGCCAGACTGCTGAGAAATCGATGCCACCGGGGAGCTGGATTTCGGTCCTTCTGTTTCTGAGGAAGCACGTAGTCCTTGAGGCGCAGCTGTACACGCCGGCGTCTTCTCTGAAACAGAGAAAGCAGGAGGAAAAACCATAGAACCAAAGTCACGAAAATCAACCATTCCATGAATCCAGTTCCTCCTCTCCGACCATCTACATCAAAATAGGCGACCCCTGCAATCCCCACTGAACCTGCTGCCTACAACTCAATGTCAATCACCCGGCGAATGATAAAATAACCGACGACCTGTAACAGGGCCGCTGCAATCAGCATTCCAATTCCTATCTTCGAATGAAATAAAATCCCCACGTAGCTGGGAGACATAAAGTACATGATGGTGGCAAGCCCTACCGGCAAAACCATAAACACCACCGTGGACAGCCTACCCTGGGACGTCAGTACCTTGACCTCTTCCTTCAGTTCGGTGCGGTGGCGAATGGTCTCGGCAATTTCATCCAGTACCTCTGCCAAATTTCCGCCTACTTGCCGCTGAATCAAAATAGCCGTGACAATTAAGTTGAAATCCTCGCTCTGAATTCGTGCAGCAGCCCCGCGAAAGGCCTGCTCCAACGGGACGCCAACGTTCATTTCTTCGAGAATTCGGGTTAACTCCTGCTGCATCGGCCCGCGGACGTCCTCCGCCACCACTTGGATGGCCTGGACAAAGGAATAGCCGGCACGCAGAGAGTTTGCGGTAATAGTCAACAGGTCGCCCAGTCCCGCTTCAAACCTGGCCAGCCTCCGGTTTCCGCGTACCCGCAAGTAAATGACGGTTCCTACAAGAGAAGCAACCGCAGCGACCAGCGTAGCCCAGGGGCCGCGAAACACATAGGCAAGAAGCATAGCGAGAAGTGTCACGAGACCCCAGCGAAGAAGAAACTCGCGGGGACTGAGTTGAAACTCGCCCCGGTTCATGGTGCTTTCCAACCCCCGGAGCAGAGGCAATGAACGCTGCGGCCTGCGGGAAGTGATTCCGGTCGGCTCCCGTCCCGATTCCATAGCCAGACCTGCCAGTCGGCGAACAATGCGTCTGCGGCTGGCAGTGATACGGAGCACGAGACTGTAAAACAGAAGTACCAGTGTCAAAAACACCAGCACACCGGTCAGTTCCATCCCTCACCGCTCCTTTGAAACCACTGGTAGTCTATGGCGTAGCCGCGCAATTTCAGGCGGTCCATAAAACTGGGTACAATCCCGGTAGGTACGTGGCTTCCCAGCACCCTGCCCTTGTCGTCCTGGCCGGTCTCTTCAAATTCAAACAGGTCCTGCAGGACAATACTATCCCCTTCCATGCCTAGGACTTCGGAAATTTTCACGACTTTCCGCGAACCATCGCGCAATCGCTGCTGGTGCACAACCAGGTTGATAGCCGATGCAATCTGTTCCCGGACAGCCCGCAGAGGCAACTCCATTCCTGCCATGAGCACCATAACCTCCAACCGCCGTAACGCATCCCGCGGAGAATTGGAATGAATGGTAGTCAGGGAGCCATCGTGCCCCGTGTTCATGGCCTGCAACATATCCAGTGCCTCACCGGCTCTGACTTCGCCCACAATAATTCTGTCCGGGCGCATTCGTAAGCTGTTGGTGACCAAATCGCGAATGGTCACAGCACCTTTTCCTTCAATGTTGGGCGGGCGCGTTTCCAATGTGACAACGTGATCCTGATGTAACTGCAATTCTGCGGCATCTTCAATGGTAATGACGCGTTCGTTCACAGGTATGAAGGATGAGATGACGTTCAGGGTTGTCGTCTTGCCGCTGCCACTGCTTCCGGAAACCAGGATGTTCAGTCGCGTAGCCACGCAGGCTTCCAGGAACTCCACAATGGCCTTCGTCAGTGTTCCGAAACGAATTAAGTCCCGGGCTTTGTAGGGCTCGCGAGAGAATTTGCGAATGGTTAAAGTTGCACCGCTGACGGCCAGAGGAGGAATAATGGCGTTGACGCGCGATCCGTCCGGGAGTCGCGCATCCACCATGGGCGATGCCTCATCAATGCGTCGGCCCAGTGGTGAGACAATCTTTTCAATGATACGCATGATGTGTTCATCGTTGAGAAAGGTGACGGACGTCCGTTCCAATTTGCCAT
>Ga0187809_10000630_pt1 | contig 18073 bp, 17 predicted proteins | sample NC_wetland_sal_i_8_FD_132415 | JGI IMG/M metagenome (GOLD analysis project Ga0187809, IMG submission 132415) | Wetland sediment microbial communities from Neuse River Estuary, North Carolina, USA - ASW_4 | ecosystem: Environmental > Aquatic > Freshwater > Wetlands > Sediment | place: USA: North...
GCTCGCCCAGCTCGGCGTGCCGAGCGCGGAGGAAGTCACGGCGCTCAGCCGCCGCGTCGATACGCTCAACGCCAACATCAACAGGCTGTCGCGTCAGACGCGAAGGATGCCGCGAGCGCGCGCCGGCGCGGCGAAACCGTCGGCGGCGGCCCCGGCAGCCTGACGGATCATGCTCACGATCGAGCCCGCGCGGCGGCGACGCGCGGGCCGGGGAAAGCTCGCGATCGCGCTGGCGGGCGGCGGCCCCCTGGGCGCCTTCTACTCCCTCGGCGCCCTGCACGCGCTGAGCGAAGCGATCGTCGGACGCGGGCTGACCGACTTCGACGTGTACGTCGGCGTGAGCTCGGGCTCGCTGGTTGCCGCCGGCCTCGCCAATGGCTTCGACACGACCACGCTCGGGACGACTTTCATTCACGACGAGTCGACGTTGTTCCCATTCGCTCCGGGGACGCTGCTGCGACCGGCCTTCGGACAGTATGCGGGCCGCCTGGCGCGCATCCCGGCGGTGCTCGCCGATATCGCGCGCCAGCTCTCCCGGGACCCGCTGCGCAGCGGCTGGTCGACGATCATGGGGGCGGTCGGGGAGCTCGTGCCGGCGGCGCTGTTCGACAACGCCGGCCTCGAGCGCTATCTGCATCGCGTATTCACGAGCGAGGGGCACACGGACGACTTCCGGCGCCTGCGCGCGAGACTGCACGTCGTCGCGACCGATCTCAACACCGGAGAGTCGGTCTTCTTCGGGGATCGGCGGCATGACCGGGTGCCGATCTCGCGGGCGCTGGTGGCGAGCGCGGCGTTGCCGGGCCTGTATCCGGCCGTGGAGATCGACGGACATCACTACGTCGACGGGGCGCTCACCCGCACGCTCGATGCGACCTTCGCACTGGAGGCGGGGTGTGGTCTGGTGATCTGCATCAACCCGCTCGTTCCCTTCGATGCGTCGCGGGAGCAGACCGGCCGCCGCGTGAACCTCGCCGAGCGCGGTCTGCCCGTGGTTCTCGGCCAGACCTTTCGCGCGCTCATCCACTCGCGCATGCAGATCAAGATGGCGAGCTACGCGCGCAGCTATCCGCGCTCCGACATCCTGCTGCTCGAGCCGGACCGGCACGACGAGCAGTTCTTCTTCACGAACGTGTTTCGCTACGCCGGACGCCGGCGCCTCGCCAACCATGCCTATCAGCGCACGCGCCGCGATCTGCGCGCGCACGCCCGGGAGCTCGCGCCTATTCTCGAGCAGCACGGACTGACGCTCGACGTGGCGCAGCTGCGTGACCCGGAGCGCAGGTTCTCGACGGCGGCTCGCGAGCGCAGTGCTCACGTGCGGCAGGTGACGCGGCGGCTCGCGCGCGCCGTCGGCCGCCTCGAGGGCATCGTCGCGGCGCAGCGGCCATCGGGGTGACGCGCCGTGGCTGCCCGCTGGTCGGCACTGGCGCTCGCCCTGCAGCTGGCGCTGGCCGCGGGCCTGGCGGTGGTGCTCGCCGCCACCTCCACGCTGAGCGGGGGCGCGATCGGCGCCTTGACCCTGCTCGAGATCTGCGCGGTGGCGCTACTGGCCTCGGCGGCGCCGCTGGTGCTCGCAGGCGCGCCGGCGACGGGGGTGTTGCGGCGCGGGCGTCACCTGGTGCGCGCGCTGCTCGATGATGCCATCGCGCTCGAGCTGGAGTTGGTGCGCATGGCCATCGAGCCCTGGCGTGCGTCGCCGGACACGAGCGCGGCCACACCGTGCAGACCCGTGCTCCTGATCCACGGCCTCGGCTGCAGCCGGGCGGTATGGCGCCCCCTGCTCGCGCGGCTGCGCGCCACGCGGGTCGGGCCGGCTCGCGCCCTGAGCCTCGAGCCCCTGCTGGCGGACATCGATACCCACGTCGCGGCGGTGCTCGCCGAGCTCGAGCTCCTGTTCGCCCGCGCCGGGGGGCGTGCGGTCACCATCGTGGCGCACAGCATGGGCGGTCTCCTCGCCCGCGCGGCGTCGCGCGCGGGCCGGGAGGGCCTCATCGCCCGGATCATCACCATCGGCGCGCCCCACCATGGGACCGCGCTCGCCTGCCGCTTCCACTGGGACAACGCGCGCCAGATGTGTCCCGGCTCGGCCTGGCTGGCGGCGCTCGACGATCAGGGGGACGGTCGGCGCGGCGTGTCCCTCACGAGCCTCTACAGTCTCGACGACAACTACATCGTGCCGGCGCAGAGCGCGCGGCTGCGCGGCGCGCGGCTGGTCGAGCTGCGCGGCCTCGGCCACCTCGGTCTGCTCAACTCGCGGCGGGTCCTCGACGAAGTCATGGCGGAGCTGCGCCGGTGAGCCGGACCGACCTCAGCGCCGTGGTGCAGCGGCTGATGGAGCGCAAGAGCGCGCTGGCGGGCGAAGCCGCGACGCCTCCGATCGCGGACCGGCTGCAGTCGGTGCGTGCCTGGCAGGCGCTGCGCCTCGCGCGCACGTATGCGGATCTGCGCCGCGATCCTCTGGCCGAGGACGCGCTCGACTTCTTCCTGAGCGATCTCTACGGCCCGCGGGATTTCGGCCGGCGCGACCGCGAGGTGGCCCGAGCGTGGCGCCTGCTCAGCCGCGCATTGCCGGTGCGGATGCTGCAAGTGCTCGCCATGGCGATCGAGCTCGACGTGCTGAGCACGGAGCTCGACCTCGAGATGGCGCGGCGGGTGCCCGCCGGACCGCTGACCGCGAAAGCCTACGCGCAGGCCTATCGCGCGGTCGCGCGGCCGGATGCCCGTAAGCGCCAGATCGCGCTCACCGTCGCGATCGGCACGGCCCTGGTGCGCGCGACCGCCAGCCCGCTCGTCGGGGTGGCGCTGCGTGCCGCCCACGGGCCGGCGCATGTCGCCGGGTTCGGCGCGCTGCAGGACTTCCTCGAGCGCGGCTGCGGCGCCTTTCGCAAACTGCCCCATCCCACCCGGCTGCTCGCGGCCATCGAGGCGCGCGAATCGCAGCTCATGCAGATCCTGCTGGCCGGGGGCACCATATCGGGGGATCCTTCGGCAGACGAAATGAGCCGGTCCGCATGAGTGGCGACACCTTCGACTACATCATCGTCGGCGCCGGATCGGCCGGCTGCGTGCTCGCCAACCGGCTGTCGGCGCGGGCGGATCTGCGGGTGCTGCTGCTCGAGGCTGGAGGCGCGGACTCGAGCCCCTGGATCCACATGCCCGCAGGACTCGCGCGACTGGTGCACGATGCGCGCATCGACTGGCGGTACTACACGGAGCCGGAGCCCGAGCTGCAGGGCCGCCGCCTCTTCTGGCCGCGCGGCAAGGTGCTCGGCGGCAGCAGCTCGATCAACGCGATGTGCTACACGCGCGGTCACCCGCTCGATTACGACGAATGGGCGGCCCTCGCCGGCGGGGGCTGGAGCTATCGAGAGGTGCTGCCGTATTTCCTGCGGGCGGAGGACCAGGCGCGCGGGGCGGACGCCTACCACGGCGTCGGTGGCCCTCTGTCGGTCGAGGATCTCAGGTTCCGCAACCCGCTCAGCCGGGTGTTCGTCGAGGCCGCAGCGGCGTGCGGGCTGCCGCTGAACGATGACTTCAACGGCGGCACTCAGGAGGGCGTTGGCTTCTATCAGGTCACGCAGCGCCGCGGCCGCCGCTGCAGCGCCGCGGTGGCCTATCTCGCGCCGGCCCGCCGCAGGCCGAATCTCGAGGTCCGCACTCACGCACTCGCCACGCGGCTGCTGTTCAGCGGCGGGCGCGCCGTGGGCGTGGAATACTGGCGCGGCGACAGTCTCGAGCGCGCGCACGCCGGGCGCGAGGTGCTGCTCGCGGCGGGCGCGATCGGGTCGCCGCAGCTGCTGCTCCTCTCCGGAGTCGGGCCTGGGGAGGACCTGCGCCAGCTGGGCATCCCCGTGGTGGCGGACAGCCCCGGGGTCGGCCGCAATCTGCAGGACCACCTGGACTTCTGCACGGTCTGCCGCTGCACGCAGCCGATCAGCTACGATTTCAACCGCCTGCAGGAGGCAGGGGCGGCGCTGCGCTACTTCCTGACGCACTCCGGGCCAGGCGTGAGCAATGTGGCCGAGGCGGGAGGCTTCGTGCGCAGTCGGCTCGCGCCGGATGCGCGTCCGGACCTGCAGCTGCATTTCGTGCCGGCGCAGCTCGACGACCACGGCCGCAACCGCCTGCCGGGGCACGGATTCACCGTCCACGCCTGTGTCCTGCGGCCGCACAGCCGCGGCTCGATCTCGCTGCGCTCGCCCCGAGCGCGGGACCGCCCGCGCATCCAGGCGAATTACCTCACGGGCGAGGGGGATCTCCAGGCGCTCCTCGAGGGCGTCCGGCTGGCGCGCGAGATCATCCGCGCCGCGCCGTTCAGCGCCTACCGGGGGCCGGAGATTTTTCCGGGCGAAGGCATTGCGACGCCCGAGGCCATCGAAAGCGTGGTGCGGCGCAAGGCGGAGACCATCTATCACCCCTGCGGCACCTGTCGCATGGGCCGGGAGCCGGGCTCGGTCCTCGACCCGAGCCTGCGGGTGCGGGGAATCGAGAGGTTGCGCGTGATCGACGCCTCCGCGATGCCGCGGCTCGTCGGCGGCAACACCAACGCGCCCACGATCATGATCGCGGAAAAGGCCGCCGCGCAGCTGCTGGCGGGGAACGGGCCGGCGGGCGACGGCTAGCGGCGCGCCGCCTCACGCCGCGAGCAGCGCGCGCACGAGATCGAGGAACGCCTCGGCCTGCACGGGCTTGCTCACGATCCGCAGATTCGGGTCGTGTCCCAGGTCCTTCATGGCCGAGGAGGTGTCGCCCGTCATGAGGACGGCCTTCAGCGCGGTTCCCAGCTCCGCGCGCAGGCGGGAGATGACTTGCACGCCGGTCTCTCCGACCAGGTGAAAATCGGTGACGACCAGGTCGATGGACCGGCTCTGCCGCAGATTGAGCAGCGCTTCCGCGAGCGAGGCCACGGCCGTCACCCGGTAGCCCTCCGTGCGCAGCAGCATGCGTGTGGCATTGCGGACATCCGGATCGTCCTCGACGAGAAGGATGCTCGCCTCCACGTCGGGTGGGGGCGGAAGGATCACGGAAGCGTCTGCCGGCCTTTCGGGCATCGGCGCATTCGCGCTGCGGGGAAGCCGTACCGAGAAGATGGAGCCCTCGCCGATCGCCGAGCTGACTTGCAGCCGCAGCCCCAGCAGTCGCACCAATCGCCTGACGATGCTCAGGCCGAGCCCGTAGCCTTCGCGGGTGCTGTTGCTCGGCACGCCGATCTGATAGAACTCCTCGCCGATCAGCTGCAGCTGATCGGTGGCGATCCCGATGCCCGTGTCGATGACTTCGATGTCGATCCATGGCGGCGTCACCATCGCCCGCAGCCGCACCCCGCCCGCGCGCGTGTACTTGATCGCGTTCGACACCAGGTTGCGCAGGATCTGCTCGAGGAGCGCCGGATCGGTGTGGACATACTCCTCGCAGGCGGCGACCTGAAGCTCCAGGCCCTTGCTGCTGGCGAGCGCGCCGAACTCCTGCTCCATGGTGGCGAGCACTTGCGCGACCGGGACGATGCGCGGCTCCGGCTCGATCGCCCCCGCCTCGAGCTTGCTGATGTCGAGCAGGGCGCTCAACAGCTTCGACATGGAGCCGATCGACTCGTCCTGCAGCCGCAGCGCCTCGGTCGCCTCCACGTCCTTCACCAAGCGGCGCAGCGTGCCGTTGAGGAGCGAGACCGCCTGCAGCGGCTGGCGCAGATCGTGGCTCGCGGTGGCGAGGAATCGCCCCTTCGTCTTCTCGGCGCGTCGGGCCTCCTCCTGCGCTTCCCGCGCCAGCTCACCGGCCCGCGCCAGCTCGATGTTGCGGTTGCGCAGCTGCCGCTCCGTCACGACCGCGAGCGCCAGCCCCGAAAGCAGGAGCATCGAGACGAGCAGCGCGCTCGCCATGGCGATGCGATCCGCCGCGCGGTCCTCGGCGATGAGTGCCGCCAGCCGGCGGGACCTGCTCCTGCTCGCCATGTCGACGAGCGCGTCGATTCCATTCTCGATGCCGCGCATCTCATCGAGACCCGTGTTGGTCGCGATGATGTCCCTGGCCGCGGGAGTGCCGCCCCGCCGATACGCCGCGATCGTCCGCCGCAGCTCCGCAAGCTTGGCATCGATCAGAGGCGCCACCTTGCCGACCTGGCGCTGCTGCTGCGCATTGGTCGCCGTCAGCGACGAGAGCCTGGCCAACAGCCGAGGCACGCTTCGGACCGCGGCATCGTAGGGCGCGATGTATGCCGCCTGGCCGGTGAGCAGGTAGCCGCGCTGACCGCGCTCGGCGTCCTGCAGCGCGCTGCGCAGCGACTGGGCCGTCAGAATGATCTCGAAGCTGTGCGCCACCAGCTGCTGGCTGAGCGCCGTTCGCGGGGACTGGCGCAGGACCTGGTACGCCTGCAGCGCGATCAGCCCTAGGAACGGCACCACGATGAGGGCCATCGCGGGCCAGAGACGCCATCGCCCGATAAAGGAGTGCTCCGGCAGGGGGCGCAACAAACCAGCTCCGAGGAAACGGCAACGCTCAAGCGTGACAGATGCGCTGAGGGCGAGAATACGCGAAACTACCTAGCGGGCGGGAACAGGCGTTGCGCCGCTCGTCCTCATCGCGTTGCAGGCGCCGCAGGCGCGCGGACATTCCCAAGGTGGTGCTCACGTGGACGATCCGGAGCGACGCGGCGCCCGCCAGCCGCAGCGATTCGATCCGCAGCGCGCGGCGATGCTCGATGACCGGGCGCGCCTGGAGATGCTGCCGCCGGAGAAGATCTTCCCGCTCCTGGCTGCCCCGCGGGGCGCGTGCGTCGTCGACTTCGGCACCGGCACGGGGCTCTTCGCGCTCGAGCTGGCGCGCCGTCGGCCCGATCTGCGGGTCGTGGCGCTCGACGAGCAGCAGCGGATGCTGGAGCGCCTGCGCGCCAATCCGGCGCTGGCGCAGGCGCCCAACGTCTCGCTCCGTCACACCTCGGAGCTCGCCGCGCTGGCGGGATCGGCCGATGCCGTGCTGGCGATCAATGTGCTGCACGAGCTGGGGGATGAGGCCACGGCCCGGCTCGCTGCCATTCTCAAGCCATCCGGCCGCGTCGTCGTGGTGGACTGGAATGCCGCGATCGAGCGGCCGATCGGTCCGCCGCGCGATCACGTTTACACGACGGAGGAAGCGCGCGGGCGCCTCGAGCGCGTCGGTCTGCGGGTCAGAGAGGAAGAGCCGCTGCGGTACCACTTCGTGCTGACCGCCGAGCGCCCCTGAGGCACGGCGCCGCGTGGGTCTCATCCTCATCACCGGCGCCAGGCTTTTTTGCCGCCGATGTCGATTCGGAGGGCCGACGCTCGACCACGAGTGAAGCCGGGCACCGCCCGGCAATCGGATCGGAGGGTTGCAGATGAGCACGAACGATACCTATCTCGCCGTCTTCCTCGGCAGCAAGAGCAGTCCACGCCGGGCGGCGTGGGACGCGCTTCCCGAGAGCGAGCGGCGCGCGAAGGAGCGTGCCGGCATTGCGGCATGGAAGAGCTGGGTCGAGAAGCACCAGGGCTCCATCGTCGGCATGGGAGGGCCCCTGGGAAAGACCAAGAGCGTGTCCGGGCTCGGCGTGGCCGACACCCACAATGCGATGTCGGGCTTCACGATCGTGCGCGCCGCCTCCCACGAGGCGGCGGCGAGGCTCTTCGCGGACCACCCGCACTTCGCGATCTTCCCCGGGGATGCCGTGGAGATCATGCCCGTGCTTCCCATCCCGGACGCCTAGCCCGGGTGCGAGGCGCAGCCTGTTAGCACCCGACTGGACGCGCGCGCCACCTGGGGCGCGACCGCTGCGGGCACTGAGCGCGGCAGAGGTGCGTCGGCGCCTGGAGCCGGCGATGACGGCGGCCGACGGCTTGGTCGCGGCGCACTGCATCCACGAGCTGTGGATGCGGGCCGAGCTCGGGATCGACTTCGACGCGGCGCTCGAGCGCCTGTGGCAGCGCGCCGCGCCGTCGATCCCCGAATGGCTGCCGATGACCTACATCGACTGGCTGCCCGAGGCGTACGAGACCGCGGCTCGATTCACGGCCTCGCGCAAGGGCCGCTCCAACATCTATCTGGTGCTGTTGGACTACCGGGATCGCAAGGGAGGCTCGTACGGCGTGTATGTCGGGATGAGCGACTACACGCCCGCGCAACGCTTCGATCAGCACAAGGCCGGCATCCGCGCCTCCGGCAGCGTCCTCAAGCGCGGACTGGAAGTGCTCACCGGCCCGACTTTGCACCTGCAGGGCATCGCGCGCGCGCAGGCCGCCCGGATCGAGGCGGGGCTCGCCGACGCGCTGGAGGCGGCCGGGCTGCTGGTGCAGGGCGGCCACTGATCCTGGCATCGATACCGGCGGCCGCGGGCGGCGCCCTCAAGGGCGGGTGACGATCATCTTGCCGTATGGAGTCAGCGACAGATGCGCCAGCTTCAGGTGCTGCAGGGCGAAGGGAATGCCTATGATGGTGATCGCGAGCAGGGCGGCGAAGAACAGATGCGCCAACGCGAGCCACAGGCCGCCGAGCAGGATCCAGACGATGTTGCCCAGCAGAACGAGGAGCCGGCGCGCCTCGTCGCCCTCCGGCCGATCCACGACCTCCCGCCCGAAGGGCCATATCGTGAACGCGCCGATGCGAAACGCCGCCACGGCGAACGGGATGCCGATGATCGTGACGGCGGCCAACAGCCCCGCGAGCCACCAGCCGATCCCGGTGGCGAGCCCTCCGAAAAACAGCCAGATGAGATTTCCCAACAGGCGCATGGCGTTCTCCCGGGTATGGCGGGCGCCGCGCGCGCCCGCGCCTGACTATACGCCCGCCTCGCGCCGCCAGACGAGGGTGCGATTGTTCGCCGGCATCGGCCGATCCTCCACCAGCGCGAGTCCGATGGAGCGCGCGAGCGCGTCGACGGCGGCGAAGTCGCGGATCCCGCTCTGCGGGGAGCGCTGCCGCAGCCACTGATCGAAGGCCGCGTTGCCGGGGCTGGTGAACTCTCCGTGGTAGTTGAAAGGACCGTAGACGGCGAGGATGGCATCACCGGTGAGCACCCGGGGCAGGGCGGCGAACAGCGACTGCACGTGCGGCCAGCTCATGATGTGCAGGGTATTGGCCGTGAAGACGGCATCGAAGCGGCAGTCGGGCCAGGTGCCGCTCACATCCAGCGCCAGCGGCGGCGGCAGGTTGCGCAGTCCCGACTCCTCGAGCCACAGCCGGATGCCGGGCAGGTTCGCGGCGAGATCGGAGGTCTGCCAGGTGAGCCGCGGCAGCGCCGCCGCGAAGTGCACCGCGTGTTGCCCCGTGCCGCTGCCGATCTCGAGCACCCGCCGGCGATCGGCGAAGTGCTCGCGAAGGACGGCGAGTATCGGGTCGCGGTTGCGCTCGCACGCCTCCGCATGGGGCTTCATCGGATCGGGATCGCGACGCTCGTCGCGCTGATCGCAGGGCCCGCCCGGGGCGTGGCCGCGGGGGCGGTCGCAGCTCAACGCGCGAGCCGGCTGCGCTGCGCCTCGAGCGCCTCCCAGCGCTCGAACCTGGCGAGCAGCAGCGCCTCGATCTCCTCCAGGCGGATTCGATCGGCCCGGATCCGGGCCGCGCCCTGCTGGTGATAGTCCGGCGCGCTCATGCGCGCCGTGAGCGCCGCCTGCTCCCCCTCGAGCGCCTCGATCTCCGTGGGAATCGAGGCCAGCTCCCGCTGCTCGTTGTGTCCCAGGCGCGTCCGCGGCTTGGGCGCGGCCTGGCTCGCAGGCTGCGGCGCCTCGCGCGGCGCCCTGACAGGCTCGTCACGAGCCGGCGGCCTCGCGCTTCGCAGCCAGTCGCTGTAGCCGCCCACGTACTCGCGCCAGAGGCCCTGGCCTTCCGCGGCCAGTGTCTGGGTCACGACGTTGTCGAGAAAGCGGCGGTCGTGGCTCACCAGCAGCAGAGTGCCCTCGTAGTCCTGGAGCCGCTGCTCGAGCAGCTCCAGCGACTCGATGTCGAGATCGTTGGTCGGCTCGTCGAGGACCAGGAGGTTGGCGGGGCGGGCGAAGAGCCGGGCGAGCAGCAGCCGGTTGCGCTCGCCGCCGGACAGCATCCTGACGGGGGAGCGTGCCCGCTGAGCGGAAAACAGGAAATCGCCGAGATAGCTCATGACGTGCTTGCGCTCGCCGCCGACCTGCACCCAGTCCGAGCCCGGACTGATCATCTCGGCCACGGTCGTCTCCGGGTCCAGTTGCTCGCGCAGCTGATCGAAGTACGCGATCTGCAGGTTCGTGCCGAGCCGCACGCTACCCTCGTCGGGCGGCAGCTGACCGAGAATCAGGCGGATGAGCGTGGTCTTGCCGACGCCGTTCGGGCCTATCAGCCCGATGCGATCGCCGCGCATGATGCGCATCGAGAGATCGCTCACCAGCGGGCGCCCACCGACGCGCTTGCCGACGTCGCTGAGCTCTGCGACGAGCTGGCCCGAGCGCGCGCCGGCATCCAGGCTCATCCGCATCGCTCCGAGGCGCTCGCGCCGCGCACCCCGTTCCTCGCGCAGCCGCTCGAGCCGGCGTACGCGGCCCTCGTTGCGCGTGCGGCGCGCCTCGACGCCTTTGCGGATCCAGACCTCTTCCTGAGCCCAGAAGCGGTCAAACTTGCGGTGGGCGAGCTCCTCCGCGGCCAGCTCCTGCTCGCGCCGCGCCTCGTAAGCGGAGAAGTTCCCGGGATAGGAGCGCAGCACGCCCCGGTCCAGCTCCACGATGCGGGTGGTGACGCGGTCGAGAAACGCGCGATCGTGGGTGACGACCACCGCGGCGGGCACCTTGAGCAGCAGCTCCTCGATGCACTCGATGCCGCCGATGTCGAGGTGGTTGGTGGGCTCGTCGAGCAGCAGCAGATCCGGCTGTGCCGCGAGCGCCAGGGCAAGAGCGGCGCGCTTGCGCTCGCCGCCGGAGGCGGTGGCGGGGACGGTTTGCGGGTCGAGATCCAGCCGGTGCAGGAACTCCGTGAGGCGCGTCTCGAAGCGCCAGCGGTCACGCTCGTCATCCAGCCCGACGGCATTCGCGGTGGCTGTCGTCCGGGCACGCTGCAGCAGGCTCTCGCGCAGCGTGGGCGCCGCCGGGAGCTCCGGCTCCTGCTCCACCGAGACGATACGGAGCCCGTCCCGCACCTGGCGCTCGCCCTCATCGAGCGAGCCCTGGCCGGCCATGATCCGCAGCAGGGTCGACTTGCCGGTGCCATTGCGGCCGATCAGCCCCAGGCGCTCGCCGGACTGCAACGTCAGGCGCACACCATCGAGCAGCGGCCTGTCGCCGAGCGCCAGCCGGGCGTCAAGGAGTGCGAGCAGGGACACGGGATGGGCGTTCTGAGGGCGCAGCGCTCTCAGCGAAGCTGGCTGTCCTTGCTGCCGCGGCGGTTGTAGCCGCTCTGCTGGACGTGCTCGCGGTCCAGAGCGTCCTGGCAGGCGATGCACAGGCGCACCCCGGGAATGGCGAGCCGCCTCGCGTGCGGGATCGGCGTGCCGCACTCCTCGCAATGGCTGAGGCTCGTGCCCTGCGGCAGCCGGCTCTGCGCGCGGCGGATGCCGTCCGTCACGGTTGCGTCGATCTGATCCTGTACTGCGCCGTCGCCGGCCCAACCCGTTGCCATGCCCGTAGTTTACCCCTGTCGGCGCGATGCGCCTACCGGCTCAGCGCCGCCGATTCAGGTCCGGGTACAGCCGCAGCAATGCCACGGTCACGCCATTGGTCCAGCCGAAGCCGTCCTGCAGCGGATATTCGCCGCCGCCGCCCGGGAGGATGTGCTCGACATCGTACTTCTCGACCAGCTTGCCCTCGTGGGCGAAGACCCGCTGCACCGTGGCGAGCCAGCGGCGCGCGATCTCGCGGGCGAGCGGACGCTGATCGTAGCGCCGCAGCCCCATCACGGCGATCCACTGCAGCGGCGGCCAGCCGTTGGGCGCGTCCCACTGTTGTCCGGAGGGGATGTTGGTCGTGACGATGCCGCCTTCCTTCAGCAGCCGTGCCCTGGCGACCTTCGCGACGGCGTCGGCCTGACCTGGATCGGCGAGACCGGTGAAGAGCGGATAGAGCGTCGCGGCGCTGAGCTCCGGGTTGCGCCGGTGCGTGCGCCAGTCATAGTCCATGAAGTATCCGGCTCCGGCGTCCCAGAGATAGTGGTCCATCGCCCGCTTGCGGCGGCGTGCGCGCGCGGCGAAAGCCCGCTCGCACTGCGCCTGGTGGCGCATTGCGCAGCCGCGGGAGATGGCGAGCTCCAGGCCATAGAGCAGGCTGTTGAGATCGACCGGCACGATGTCCGTGGTGTCGATCGTGGCCAGATGCCGTCCGTCCGCGAGCCAGCGGGAGCTGAAGTCCCAGCCGCTCTCCGCCGCGGCGCGCAGGTCGCGATAAACGCGCTGCGGCCGGCGGTGCGAGGCGCGCGCCACCCGCACGTCGTCCCGGTAGGACTCGTCGCGGGGGGTGTCGGCCGCATCCCAGTAGCGGTTGAGGAGGGCGCCGTCGGGCATGGCGACGACGTTGCGCCGGGCCTCGCCGGGCCGCAGCCCGGCGGCCCCCTGCATCCAGTAGGCGTACTCGCGCCGCAGATCCGGCAGGTGCCGCGCCCATTCGGCCGCCGCGGGATGGCCGAGCAGTCCCACCATCAGGTAATACACCGGAGGCTGCGAGCGCGACACATAGTACGTGCGCGCGCCATTGGGAATGTGGCCGTACTCGCGCAGCATGTAGGAGAAGTCATCCACGAGGTCCCGCGCGGTATCGAGGTGGCCATCGGGAATCAGGCCGAGCATCGTGAAGTAGGAGTCCCAGTAGTAGAACTCCCTGAACCTGCCGCCGGGGACGACATAGGGCTTAGGCACGTAGAGCAGCGATGAGTAGGGCGGCGGCACCGCCGGCTGACGCGTCAGCAGGGGCCAGAGTCTTGCGATATGGCCCTCGAGGTTCTTGTCCGGCGGCGCGTGCGGCGTGCGCGCCTGCGTGGGAAGGGAGAAGTTGCTGCGCACGAACCGCAGCAGCGAGGCACTCGAGCGCGGTTCCGCGGCGCGATAGCGCCGCAGAATGACGCTGGGCGCGGCCCTCGGCACCGCGTCGGGAAATTCCTTGCCGTCCTTGAACAGCGCCTGCATCTGGACCTGCACGAAGAGCGGCCCGAAGAGCTCCGCGGGAGTGGGAACGATGACCGGCGGGGCGGCCGCGGCGACCGTGGTCGCCGCGGCGCTCGCCGCGGGGGCAGGCAGCGGCGGGACGGCGAGCAGTCCCACGGCGATGGCGGCGAGCCAGCGGCGCCGGCGCGTGGCGTGTGAGCGGAAGATCCGGGGAGCGAACATGGAGCCTCGCCTTCCTGGTGCGTGCGGGGGCCGCCCGATCGGTGCGCCGGATTCTACAGAGGAGGCGGGGCCTGTGGCCGAAGTAGTATCATTCGATACGATATAAGATGATACTATATAGGGCATTATGACCATGGACCTCAGCCGCCAGCTCGGATTCCTCCTCAAGGACACCAGCCGCCGCTACACGCGGCGCTTCGAGGAGCGGGCGCAGGCGCTCTCCCTCACCCTGCCGCAGTGCCGGGCGCTGCTGCACCTGGAGAACCACGAAGGGGTCAGCCAGAAGCGCCTGTCGGAGCTCACCGAGCTCGACCCCATGACGCTGGTCCGGATCCTCGATCGGATGGAGGCGGACGGCTGGGTGCAACGGCGTTTCGATCCGACCGACAGGCGGGCTCATACGCTGTGGCTCACCCCGAAGAGCAAGCCGGTGCTCGAGCACATCGCCCGCCTGGTCGCGGAAACGCGCGCCGATGCGCTCCATGGGCTCGCGAACGAAGAGCGCGCCAAGCTGATCGAGCTGTTGGAGCGCGTCCATGCCAACCTGTCCTCCCTCCCGCCCCTGGCCGCCGACAAGCCGCAGAGGTCCTCACGATGAGCGCCACGACCGTCCGTAGCACCGAGCCGGCCCGGGAGCTGACCCGCGATGACGCCCGGCGCCCTGCGTCGCCCGAAGCAGCCGCGGCCCCCGCGGCGGCCCGGCCGCTGCGCGAGCGGCTGCGGCTGCCGCTGATGTGGGGAGTGCCCCTGCTCATGGCGGCGGCGGGGCTGTACGTCTACCTGACGAGCGGCCGCTACCAGTCGACCGACGACGCATACCTGCGCGCCGCGCAAGTGGCGATCAGCGCCAACGTATCGGGAAGAGTCCGCCAGGTCGACGTGCACGACAACCAGCGGGTGCGACGCGGCCAGGTGCTCTTTCGCCTGGACGACCGGCCGTTTCGCATCGCCGTGGAGGCGGCGCGGGCGCGGCTGCAGGGCGCACGGTTGCAGGTCGCGACGCTGAAGGCGGACTACGGCCAGCGAGGCGCGGACCTGCGCGCGGCGCAGAGCGCGCTCAGCTACGCGCAGCGGGAGTACCGCCGCGCATCGCGGCTGCTCGCGAGCGGCATCGCCTCGCAGTCGCAGGTCGACAAGGCGCTGCTCGCCCGCAGCGAGGCGCAACAGCGGGTCGCGGCGGCGAGGCAGCAGATCAGCGCGGCGCTGGCGCGGCTCGGCGGCCAGCCCGACATTGCGGTCGCGGCCCACCCGCTGGTCGAGCAGGCCCAGGCCGCCCTGGATCGCGCGCTGCTCGATCTTTCCTACACCACCGTCCGGGCGCCCGCCGACGGGATCGTGACCGGCGTCGAGCACCTGCAGGCCGGCAGCTATCTGCCGGCGGCGACTCCCGCGTTCGTGCTCGTCTCGACCCGCGATATCTGGGTCGAGGCGGACTTCAAGGAGAACCAGCTGGCGCACATGGAGGCTGGAGATCCGGCGACCGTGAAGCTCGACGCCTATCCGGGTCGCAGCTTCCACGCGGTGGTGTCGAGCATCACCCCCGGCACCGGCGCGCAGTTCTCCGTGCTGCCGCCGCAGAACGCCACGGGCAACTGGGTGAAGGTCGTGCAGCGGCTCGACGTGCGGCTGCGTCTGCAAGGAAAGCTGCCGGCGGTGCGCTCCGGGCTGAGCGCCTCGGTGACTGTCGATACCCGGCCGCGCGCCGGAGCGCGGCCGGCGGCGCCGGCCGGCGCCTGACCTCGCGGCCATGCAGGACGGCTCGGCGCAGCATCGCGGGCTCGTGACCGCCTCGGTCACGCTGGCGACCGTGCTGCAGGCCGTGGACACGACGATCGCCAACGTGGCGCTGCCGCACATCGGCGGCAATCTCTCGGCTTCGCTCGAGCAGATGGACTGGGTGCTGACCTCCTACATCGTGGCGGCGGCCATCATGACGCCGCTGTCGGGCTGGCTCGCGGGGCGGTACGGCCGCAAGCGGGTGCTGGTGGCCTCGGTGGTGGGCTTCACGGTGAGCTCCATGCTCTGCGGCATGGCGCAGACGATCGATCAGATCGTGCTGTTTCGGGTGCTGCAGGGACTTTCCGGTGCGGGCCTCGTGCCGCTCTCGCAGGCGGTGCTGCTCGACATCAATCCGCCGGAGCGGCACGGGCGCGCCATGGCCCTCTGGGGCCAGGGCGTGGTGCTCGGCCCCATGCTCGCCCCGGTGCTCGGTGGCTGGCTGACCGACAACTACAGCTGGCGCTGGGTGTTCTACATCAACGTGCCGTTCGGGGTGCTCTCGGCCATCGGCCTCATCGCCTACGTGCGCGAGACGGAGAGCCGCCGCACGCGCTTCGACTTCCTCGGCTTCGGGGCGCTCAGTCTCGCGGTCGGCGCGCTGCAGATCCTGCTCGATCGCGGCGAGCTGAAGGACTGGTTCGGCTCGCCGGAGATCTGGATCGAGGCGGGCATCGCCCTGGCCGCGCTCTACGTGTTCGTCGTGCACACGCTGACCGCGCGCGAGCCCTTCGTCAGTCCGGCCCTCTTCCGGGACACGAACTTCGCCATGGGAAATCTGCTGGTGTTCGTCGTGGGCGTGGTGCTCTTCGCCACCCTCGCGCTCCTGCCGCCGCTGCTCGAGGACCTGCTCGGCTACCCGGTGATGACCTCAGGCGTCGCCATGGCGCCGCGGGGCTTCGGCAGCTTCATATCCATGTATCTTGCTGGCAGGCTGATCGGCCGCGTCGATACGCGGCTGCTCATCGGCATCGGCATCCTGGTGACCGCCGCCTCGCTCGAGATGATGTGCGGCTATTCCACCGTCATGCCGCAGACCCTGGTCTGGTCGACGACCTTCCTGCAGGGCCTCGGCACCGGGCTGACGTACGTCACGCTGACCACCGTGGCGTTCGCGACGCTCAAGGTGCAGTATCGCTCCGAGGGCACTTCGATGTTCAACCTGCTGCGCAACGTCGGCAGCAGCATCGGCATAGCGGCGACGGGCGCGCTCCTGACGAGCAACACACAAGTCATGCACGAGCGCCTTGCGGCCCACATATTGCCCTGGGGCGGACAGCTGCGGCTGCCGGCGCCCTTCAGCCTGAGCGCGCCCGCAGGGCTCGCCGCGCTGAACGCGGCCGTGACGCGGCAGGCCCAGATGATCGCCTACAACGATGATTTCAAGCTGATGTTCTGGATGACGCTGGCGCTGACGCCGCTGGTTCTGCTGTTGCGGCCCGCCCGCGCGCGGCCCACGGAGCCGGCGGTGATGGAGTGACACAGGTGAGCCCACACTTCGATGGCAAGCGGGTGGCAAGCGCCCTCGGCGGTCTGCTCGCGGCGGCACTGCTCGGCGGCTGCACCGTGGGACCGAGCTTTCACCGTCCGACGGCGCCCGCCGCAGCCGCCTACCGGCCGGGCGGCGAGTCGCATCCCGTGGATACGGCCGCCGCGTCGGCCGCGCGGCGCGCGCCGCCGGCCGGCCCCTACGCGCAACGGTTCCTGCACCGTGCGGCGGCGACCCCGCAATGGTGGACGCTGTTCAATTCGCCCAAGCTCGACGAGCTGATCCGGCGGGCGATGGCCGACAACCGAAATCTCGCGGCGGCGAAGGCCACGCTGGCGCAGGCGCGGGAGCTGGTCGCCGCCCAGACCGGGCAGCTCTATCCTCAGGTCAGCCTGCAGGCCGGCACCGGCCGGCAGAAATACGGCGCGCAGTTCCTCGGCACGTTCGCGGTCGCGCCTTTCACCTACGAGGCGGTCGGCGTCGGCGTGCACTACATGCTCGACTATGCCGGGGCGACCGCGCGCTCCATCGAAGAGCAGAAGGCGCTCGAGCAATACGAGCAGAGCGAGCTGGAAGCGGCCCGGCTGACCTTGAGCGGCGATGTCGCCTCGGAAGCCGTGGTCGTGGCCGCGACCCGGGAGCAAATCCGGGCCACCGCGGAGCTGCTGGCGGAGGACCGCAGCAATCTGCGGCTGGTGCGCACCGCGTTCGCCAACGGGTCGGTGTCCAGGCTCGACGTGCTGACGGCGCAGAGCCAGCTGGCGAGCGACCAGACGCTGCTGCCGCCGCTCTACCAGCGACTGGCGATGGCGCGTCACGGCCTGGCGGTGCTGCTCGGCCGGCCGCCGGCGGACTGGTCGCAGCCCGACCTCGAGCTGACCGACCTGCGCTTGCCGCGCGCGCTGCCGGTGAGCGTGCCCTCGCAGCTGGTGCGCCGGCGTCCCGACATCCTGGCCGCGCAGGCGCAGTTGCATGCGGCCACGGCCGCGGTTGGCGTCGCGACCGCGAACCTCTATCCCCAGATCACTCTGACGGCGACCCTCGGCCAGCAGGCGCTGAGGCCGGCGAAGCTCTTCGACGTCTCTTCCACGGCATGGTCGCTGATCGCCGGCCTCACGCAGCCGCTTTTCGATGGCGGCACGCTGCGGGCAGAGCGTCGGGCGGCGCTCGATGCGCTGCACGCGAGCGCCGATCGCTACCAGGAGGTGGTGCTCGACTCCTTCGGGCAGGTGGCCAATCTGCTCGACGCGCTGGACCACGATGCGCAGCTCGTGGCGGCGCAGGCGAACGCGCGCGACACCTCCGAGTCGAGCCTGGATCTGGCGCGGCAGAGCTACCAGGCGGGCAATTCCGGCCTGCTGCAGGTTCTCGATGCGCAGCGCCTGCGCCAGCGCGCCGAGCTTGGATTCCTCCAGGCGCAGGAGCGTCAGTATCTAGACACGGTGCAGCTGTTGCTCGCCGTCGGTGGGCCGCTCGCCTGAGCGCCGGCGCTCAGAGGCGTCCGCTGCGGCGGTTCTTGTCGAAGATCC